>JAANMY010001868.1_pt1 | contig 21821 bp, 20 predicted proteins | sample 7279691 | NCBI WGS metagenome assembly JAANMY01 (sample SAMN14094543, study PRJNA606508) | bioreactor metagenome | isolation source: A lab-scale SPAN reactor treating ammonium-rich wastewater day 388 | place: Ireland: Galway | collected 2018-02-07
GCAGCCGCAGACCCCGGCACCATCTTCCAGGCAGCAGGTTTCCTGTTCCCTATTTTCACCCATGGCACACACATCCTCTATTGAAACTGTATGTTCTGGCTTATGCCTGCAAACAGGCCTCTCTTTTATACTGATATCGACTTTACCACAACCTCACAACGGGATTAACAGTAAAAGTGGTATTGTATAGCGAGTATCAGTTTAAATCAAGGTTTCAGCACGTGGGAAACATCGCCATTGATCCTCACCTGTTTCCCTGGCAGGCCCCCTTTTCCACCCTCTTGCCGCCCCGGGTTCTTCTGATGATGATATCCCGGCAATTGAAGTTTATTCTGGCTGCCAGAAGGAGAAGTCTGATGAATACACCCCTGATCACCCGCCCTGTTTCGATTCTGCATGGATTCGGGCTGTGCCTGTTTGTTTCAATCATCTTTTCAACAGCATCCATCGCTGGAGACGAAGGCTTCAAACCACTCTTCAATGGAAAAGACCTGGATGGATGGCGGACTCTGACAGTGGAAGGCAATGAAATTCCGGTCGCGCAAAGCTCCTTCAGCATCAAAGATGGCAATTTGCACTGCTCCGGCAAAGGTGAGGACTACTGGATTGTCGCACCGGGAACCTATGGGGATGTGGTTCTTCGCCTTGAATACAAAGTGGCCGACCATGCCAACAGCGGTGTTTTTATGCGAGTTCCGAAACCGGGCCATCCAGCCTTCCTTGGCTTCGAAGTTCAGATCATGGGTGATTATGGTGAAGATACTTCCAACCACTCCACCGGATCGATTTATGATGTTCTTTCCCCGATGCGCAACATGTCCAAACCATCCGGGGAATGGAACCAGTATGAGATTACCAACCAAGGGACCAGGCTGGTGGTCATCCTCAATGGTTTCAAGGTCATCGATACCGACTTCGCTTCACTGACCGAACCGGTCGGCAAGTTCACCATGCCCTATTCAGAGATGCCGAAGCAGGGATGGATCGGGGTCCAGAACCATGGCGGGGAGATTTCATTCCGGAACATCGAAATCAAAGAGCTGAAATAAGTGGCAGCCTGCCGGATCTTAAGCATTTCGATGCCCGCAGCAGCTCTTGAATTTCTTCCCTGATCCACATGGGCAGGGGCTGTTGCGTGCGGGCGGTTTTGAAGGCCGTGAAGCCTCGGCGGAACTGGCCTGTCTGGCAGCGATCAGGCGGTTGAACTGCTCCTGCTGCTCATATCGCCTCTGCTTCCGTATCCAGTCATCAGCCAGGCGTCGGAGTTCTTTGTCCGCATGTTCAAAAAAGCGGATAAACGACCGGCAGAAGTGATTCGACCCATGATCGGCCGGATCGCGGATGCGGTCCTTGGTGCATCCTCCATAGCAATGCCGTTTCCATGTGCAGGTCAGGCACTCAGTCGGGAGATCGGCCTTGAGGGCGCCAAATTCCCTCTGTTTCCTGGAGTTGAGCATCTCCAGAAGGGATCCTTCAGTGACATTGCCGAGCTTCCATTCACTCTCGACAAAGAAGTCGCAGGAATAGACATCCCCATTATATTCGACGACCACATAACTCCCGCACTCCGGAAGCAGTGTGCACTCCGGCGGCGGAACTGACACATAGGTGTGAAAAACCGAATCGAAATATCTGACCGACACGGCCGGTTTCCCTCCCCGGAAATCCGCTTTCCAGCAGTCAAAAATTTCACACAGAAAATTCCCATAATCCTCGGCCGTGACTGAAAAGGGGGCTGCGCGGTCTGGATGGATCGGATCCCTTTCGACACAGGGAATGAACTGCATGAAGCGGATTCCAAGATCCTTGTGGTGCTGGTAAATCTCACGGGCATGGTGGACTGAATAATCATTCACCACCACCAGGGCATTGTATTCAACATTGCAGGCATTCATCTGCTGGGCCGCAGCACGCACCAGATCGTAAGTGGGGCGCTGGTTGCGGGTGACACGGTAGCGGTCATGAACATGCGCCGGGCCATCGATCGACAAACCAACCAGCCAGTTGGTCTCACGCAGAAACTGGCACCAATCCGCATTGATCAACAGGCCATTGGTCTGCAGGGCATTCCCGACCACCTGCCCGGGAGAGCCATACTTCATCTGGAGGAAAACCGCTTTTTTGAAAAAGGGAAGCCCCATCAGAGTCGGTTCTCCACCCTGCCAGCCAAATGAAATCTGAGGGCTGCCCGACTGCATGGCCTGGCGTATGAGGATATCCAGCACTTTATCGCTCATGCGCCGTCCCTGCTGGCGGTTCGAACCGGTTTCCTCATTGTACCCTGGACGAGGAATGCCAGCTCGATCCAGATAAAAGCAGTAGGTGCAATCGATGTTGCAATCGGCCCCGGAGGGCTTGATAAGGAGCGAGTTGAGGGGTTTGAGAAGGGGCAGGTGTCTCATGGATGCCGGTCATCGGGGATGCCGATTGCGGCATCCCCGATGGTCATGGATTAATTCGAAGATTACCGTGGAGGCGCGCTTTCCTGCGCTCCACCATTGGTTGCACCCTCAGCCGGTTGAGGAGGTTTTGGCGGCTGCACCGGTTCGTTCGGCAGGGTGCCGCCTGCCAGCAGGGTGTCGAGTTCCTGGGAGAGCATCCCTTTCAGATCAACCGGCAGGCCGACATGGACTGTGGCCACTTTGCCTTCCTTGTCCACCAGCACAGTCTGAGGAATCCCGCCAACATAATATCTGGATCCGATCGAAGCCGCCTGATCAAGGCCGACCGGCAGAACCAGGCTCTTCTTTTCCTGAAACTGCTTGATGGTCTCCGGTGAGTCTCCCTGATTGACTGCAATGAAGACCACTCCCTTGTCCTTATAGGCATTGGCGACTTCATTCAGGACGGGCAGCCCATACACACAAGGCCCGCACCAGGTTGCCCAGAAATCGATGATAACAATGTTTTTCCCTTTGTGGTCGGCCAGTTTGAACTGGCTGCCATCGAGCATCGCAGCACTGAAATCGGGAGCCGCCTTTCCGATCAGATCACGGGGATCCTTGGGGCGCATCATCTCGGCAAAGGATTCTTTCTTTTCAGCTCCTTCAGGCACCACAAAGGCAAAGGTGCCAGGTTCAACTGGGGGATTGATTTTCCAGCCGGAATACTGAACCCGGATATCGACCTCGATATCGGGCATCCGGGCCGAGAGCATCTTTTCGAGCTGAGCGGTATCAGGGGCAATCTTGATCAGGAAGGGTTGATCCCCTGTCTGAAACCAGGCTTCGATCGGGTATGGTTTCCGACCAAACCGGATCTTGTGGCAATCGACCCCCTCCAGGTTTTCGACTCCCTTATATTCGATGGCTGTGGCGCCGCGGATCAGCGCCTGGTAGGGATCATCCATCATGTAAAAAAATCCGAACCGGGCATCATCCACTACCGAACCAAACGATGAGAGGTATTCCAGAACAACCTTTTCGAGGCTCGATGGCGCTTCCCTGACAAGGTATGCATTCAAGGACGGGACAAACATGGTGACATGGGTCCCATCACTGTAACACTCGACCGAACGGGCCCCCTGGGCAACTTTGACAACCACTTTGTTGGGTTTTTCGGCAAAGACCTCAGTTTTTGTGGATGAATCTTTCTGAGTCGATTTGGATTTGATGTTGACAGTTCCTACAGATGTATAACTGAACGAAGATGCTGAGGTCTTCACCAGCTCCGCCGCTTTTTTCAAGACCTGATCCGCCTCTGGCGCAATCTGCACCGGCTGCACCTGGCCTTCTGAAAGATCGGCCTGAACCTGGGATTCCTCTGCATGGGAGAGAGCCACTGCCAGGCACAACCCGAGTCCGAACAGCATTCTGCCAACCATTCTCTTCATCAAAAACTCCTTTGGGGTAAATCGAGGATCAAAGGTTTCTCTGGCATTTTTTACCGGCAGCTGGCCTTGATCCGCTTGCGAGGGTTGATCATTAACCATTTTTACGGTTTTTTCTATTCATTCCATCCCCAATCAGGTGAGGGAAGGATCATTTCCAAAAACGCAGCCAGGCGACCATATAAATTGAACGATAGATCTCTCTGGAGTTGATTTTGGACTTTCCTCTAAAACGATCCACAAAGCAGATCGGTATCTCCTTTATTTCAGCCCCCAGGCAGAAAGCCCGGTACAGCACCTCTACAAGGAAAGAGTAGCCTTCCGAACGAATCGATTTCATCTCCAGGCTCTCGAGAACCTGGCGGCGATAACAACGGAACCCCGAGGTGCTGTCCTGTACCGGCATTCCCAGGACAGTGCGAACATAACGGTTCGCATTGCGGCTGAGGAAACGCCGGTAAAAAGGCCAGTTGCGGGTTCCACCGCCCGGGATGTATCGTGAGCCGATGGAGACATCCGCCTCCCTGCAGGCTTCAACCAGTGAGGGAATGCAAGTGGGATCATGTGAAAAATCGGCATCCATGCTCACCACCAGATCAGCCCCATCTTTGAGGGCCTTCTGAAAACCGGCCAGCACCGCACTGCCATAGCCCCGTTCATCGATCCGCCTCAGAACTTCCACCCCCTGTTCCCGATAGGCCTCCACACGGTCAGCGGTCCCATCCGGTGAATTGTCATCAACCACCAGCACCCGGAGATCCAGATCCAGTGTCAGGAGGCTTTCGATCAATTCCGGGATGTTTTCAGATTCATTATATGTGGGAATAACCACAACCACGCGGGGGGTGGCTGGAATGAGCATCCTGTTCATTTTTCCGATTCTTCAGGCTGGTGCAGATACAGGATTATCATGTTATATTCGCCCCGATTCCTCAACTGGAGAGCCTCATCATCAGACAACACTCAACACCATCGGGGAGTCATTGAGTTTATGGGCCGACTTTGAGCACAGGCCTGCCGCTGGATATTTCAGGGTTTGTCTGGAGGGAATCTCCGGATGTGTGGATCACGCAGCAACGAGGAGGAATCCATGATATTTCAAAACTCAAAACCAGGTTCACCCTCAGTGATCCACCCCCTGTTCACATGGCTTTTATGCTTTTCTCTGATTCTGCCGATGGGGTGCTCCCCCGATGTGGCTTCAACAGATCCTCAAGGTTCCACCCAAAGCACCCCTGAAACACCCCCTGGCGGGCCAGCCGCTGCTCCTCCTGGCCAGAATGCGCTCCTCGATCCACAGATCAACCAGATGAATGAAGAGGATATCGAAAAAACTCTCCAAACCATGGACCCTGTCGAACGGAGCCGGGTGGTGCTGCGTTTCTTATCCTTCACCATGCTGCTGTTCTACAGTGTCTATGACCGTTATCCAACCGCTGAGGAAGGGCTTGATATCCTCCTCAACCCACCTCCATCCCAAAAGCGCCGGGATAACACCCCTTTCGCCAAGGATGTGCTTCTCAACGATGGCTGGGGACGGAAGATACAATATGAGGTGACCGATTTCGGAAATGGGCTTCCGGGATTCAAGCTGCGTTCACTCGGCCCGGATGGAATCTTGAGTGATGACGATCTCTACCCGGATGTACAGGAACTGGCGGTTCAGGCTACAGGAACCATTGCCGCCGGGGGGCTGGACCAGGCGCATTCGGCACGTTGATGGACCATGCGCTTTAGAGATTTGCTCCCCGCATTTCAGCCCAGACCGGTCGGCCGTGTGGTTCAGGCCGATTGGGATGCGGGTGAGCATGGGGTGCGCTTCACCATCCGCTTTGAACCATCGGGCAGGACATTGAATGGCCTCTGCCGGGCGGGAGCGGATCCGGTAAGCGGGGCGTATCTGTCGGAGGCTGACCTGCGCGGGAAAATCCCCCAGATTCGGAACCTGGAGATTTATGAGGATCCTGCCGGTGGGGATCCGAACACGCTTTCGAGCGACGATTTCCGGAAGATGAAGATCCGTTTCTCTCTGTCGAATCTGTCGCTGTCGTATCAATCAACCTCCCCGGCGCCAGACACCAACACCTTCATTTCGCGCATCCTGAGGCGATAAGTTCAAAAAGGAATCCGGCTTTGCACCAGTGGCATTTTCGGCATCCGGAAATAGGACCGGCGCTCTCCAGGAATATTCTTCAGCAGGGAGTTAACACGGGGAGTTGGAGGCGACGCCCGGATTCGAACCGGGGATAAGGGCTTTGCAGGCCCCTGCCTTACCACTTGGCCACGTCGCCTTCGACAGGAACCTGTAACGAGTAAAGAATCCCCTGCTTTTTGTCAAGCCGAGTCAGTCCTCCTCCTCGTCCTCGTCTTCCTCGTCATCATCATCGATTTCTTCGATCTCGGTCCATTCCGGGAGTGCGGCATGGATGACCTCGATGGCACGGTCGATGTCTTTCTCCAGGACAGCAATCAGGCCCTCGCCATGCTCTCCATCGATGATCCCGAGAGGATCTTCCTCCAGGGCTGGATTGACGACAAAAGGAATGCCAGCCTCATTCAAGGCATCCTGCACCACAGTTGATTCGACTATGTCAGAGCAGGTGAAAATGTTCACCATCGGCTCATCGGATTCATCTTTCGGGTTCCGGCTTTCGATCATGGCAGTCATCCTCCTCTCGGGTGTCGTTGTGCCAACTCATTTTATTCTACCAGAAACTGGGCGGATCCGGACAGAGAAAAAGCCCCCTGCCCGAAGGAGGGGGCTTTTCAGGACAAGGTTCAGCCCATTTTGCTCAGCCCTTGGGCGGCACGATGGCATCCTTGCAGGCTTTGGCAACACGGAACTTCACAACGGTCTTGGCAGGAATTTTGATCGGCTGGTTGGTGGACGGGTTGCGGCCCATGCGGGCTTTGCGCTTGACCACCACCAGTTTCCCGATTCCGGGAATGGTGAAACCGACCTTCGCTTCTTTGTAGGCGATCAGGGCGAGTTCATCCAGCAGATCCTTCACCACCGCTTTGGTGAGTCCATACTTCTCCGCCAGCCGGGTTACCAGCTGGGCTTTTGTCATTGCCTTCTTTTCGGCCATTCTGTTTATTCCCCCTCAAAAATTTTTGCCTGCACGAAACTGCTCAGCACAAGCACATCCAGCTGGTCATGTTCTCAGGCAGAGGAATACTGCCAGATATTCCAGATCCGGAAAAGGGGGATCATGCGAATCGGTCATGCAGGCTTACCTTTTCTGAAGGTCAGGCAGCAGAACGCCTTCTCTGTCTGGCTCTTCCGATCCGGGAGAAGCCCGAGGCATTGCCGGATTCGTTTCCATCTGGATCGATCCTCCGCCTCTTCGCTCCATGCGAATGATTCCGATAGCGACTCTGTCAGGATCGCCCCGGAGAGGATCTCTGCTTCAAGGCTGACCTCACGGCCCTCTGTCTCGAACCTCTGCCTCAAAGCCTGGATAATCTCACCTGCCTGGCGATCGGGGACCTGCCGGTCCCGATTCCAGGACACATCGATAGCCAAAATCAAACACCCGCCCACCCGCAAAATTCGGTGAGCTTCATCCAGCCAGGCAGCGATCCCGGAACCCTTCACGGGAATGCGCGGGACCGCGATCAGATCGAAACAGCCCGGCGGAAAGCCAATGGATTCGAGTGAACCGCAATGGCATTCAACCGGCTGCCCTTCCTGTTCGATGATCCTCTGCATGGGCTCTTCGACAGCAGGTGCCGGAGAAGAGCAGCAGACCCGCAATTGGGGATGAAGCCTGTTGAGTGAAAAGGGGAGAAAGGAGATGCCTTCGGATATCCAGAGCAGTTTTTTTTCCTGATGGGGTTGCCGGGAAAGGTGTGCTTTCACCTGCTCGGCGATGTAAGGATGAATCCATTGCTGGTCCCACTGCTGCATGGGATCGTCTCTCCACATCGCTTCCACATTATTCAGGAGGTCCCGATTCCGATGAAGAAACCTTTTGGATTCAATTTCCATCCGGTGGAAGAAAAGGGCTTCCGAAATCTTCCGCGCGGAATCAAGGCGTGGGATGCCACAGTGGAGGATCAGTTCGGGAATTTCATTCAGTTGAATATCCGCTGCGGGGGGATTTGCATTAATCAGAGGGGCAAGGCCGCGATCCGGCGCGACCCAGGGCGAATCCGCCCACTTGAGGAACGGCGCTAAAGAAGCCTCGAGGGTATAGCACTTCTCGAAAATCGCCCGCGCAGTCTTTCCCCGCCGCCGGCACTCCTCCCGGTTGTCCGCCGCCTCCAGGAGGGCCTGGCAGAAAGCCTCCGCATCCCCGGGAGGGACACTCCAGCCCGCTCCGCCCCGGGAAACATCCAATGCAATTTCCGGTCCGCTGGTGATCACAGCCGGCAGCCCCACACGAAACATTTCGGTCAGACGGTTCCTGGCGCCGAGTTCAGTCTCATAACAGGGGATGTCCATCGAGACACCCACATCGACAGCGCGCAGCAGGGCATCGAACTCCGGCCAGGGAAGCCAGCCGGGAAAGTGGTAACGCTCATGGTGGCGGCTTTGCCGGACCTGGTCCAGAAATCGTGCGAAGGTGGTTTCATTATGGCCATCCACCCGGCCACCACTCGATGCAAAGTGAATGTGCGGGTTCGCACTCATGGCCATTTCCAGGCCTTTGAAGAGCGTGTCGATATCGAACTGATAGTTGTAACAGCCCACCCAGAGCGCAATGAATGCCTCATTCCCGAGCGTTTCTCTGAGTTCACATTCAACCGGTGCTGGAGGCAGATCCTCGCGCCCGACCGGGATGACATGAATGAATTCATATCCGCAGGTGGCGGCCCGCAGCCGTCCGATCGATGCCAGTTCTCCGATCAGGGCATGACGCTGCGGGTGGCTGGCTGCCGAGAATACATCTGCACGGCAAAGCGAGCGTGTTTCCTCACGCCAGCCTTCCAGAATGGCATCATCCCGTCCGGTGAGATGCGCACGGATCTGGACTTCTCCCATCCCGAAGCCATTCAAATCCGCCCAGAAAGGCAGATCCAGTTCAAGGCCTGCGGCAATGGCCGCCGGAAAGGAATTGACTCCAACCAGCAGCTCGGTCCCGGCTGATGAGATGCGCTCCCGCATAAAGTCCCGGTTCCTGAAGTGCAGCACCTCTTCGACTGAATCGAGGGTGAAGGACCCCTCCTGATAAGTGCGATGGTCCGGATCGACGATGCGTTGACCCTCCCGGGTGCGGGTCGGACGGAAGGCGATAACATGCACACGATGCCCATGATCCAGCAGCCCTCTGGCAAGCTGCCAGGTCCGGTTCGAAGACGAATAGATATAACTGCTCTCTTCGATTGGCAGCGGACCTGTGCCGAGGAGTGTGACCTTGGCCATGCTCAATCCCTCTCCTTCCGCGGCAGAAGATGGTTCTTCCCTCTCTGGAGGGATATCCAGGGGCTTAGCAGCAGCATGAACACCGGCAGCATCCCAAAGAGCACTATGAATTTCCTCAACCTGAGATGCCTGACATAGTAGTCTCGAATACTTTTCTGCCGGAAGAGATTCCGGATGTAATAATACAACCCCATCCAAACCCCTTTCATTTTGATCAGGAGGTACTGGTGCCGCCATTCTTCGCGAAAATGCATCCAGAACATGCGGTCATTTTTCCGGCCGGCCTGGGAGATTCGATGCCAGACCGGATATCCTTCCCGGGATTCGATCCGAAACCCCATCTCCCTGATCCGAATGAAAAAGTCCAGATCCTCATGCTGGTAAAAATAGACCGGATCGAATCCACCGCTTTTGAGAGCCGCTTCCCGGGGCATCATGGCAAAGCAGGTGGAAAGGGCATCACACTCCCCATACGTTGACCGTGTCTGAGTCCAATCGATATACAGATCTTCGGTCAGGTGGATTCCAGATACCCAGGGATGATTCAGGTCCCTGTCAATAAATATCCCAGGCCCGATGGCCCCCAGGCTGGCATCCGCGGCCAGGCTGGCCCGAAAATCACGCAGTGTCGACGGATTGAGAAGGCAGGCATCCGAATCCATGAACGCGATGCAGTCCCCCTGAGCGGCCAGGATCCCCTGGTTTTTCCCGATGCAGGCCCCCCGGTTTTCCTTATTGCGGATGACTCGTGGTGGAGTGGGCCGTGAAGAAAGCATTTCGAGGGTTCCATCGCTCGATCCGTTATCGATGACAATCACCTCTTTGCTGACCCCGGTCTGACAGTCCAGTGAGTCCAGTGCGATGCGCAGATCCTCGCACCGGTTCCATGAGACCAGGATGATGGAAACCTCCGGACAGGCCCCCATTACAGATCCACCAGCAGCCTTAAATTGGATCGCAGGTCACGCCGCATGCTGGGGACCAGAAAGCAGGCATGGGTGCAGGAGCAGCAACGGAGTTTTTCGCGCTGAGCCAGGGACTGTGGGGAATTCCACAACGCCATGAAGTTGTCCTCGAAGTCCGCCAGATTGGCGAAGGGCCGGGAGAATTCACACACCGCCACATCCCCATTGGAATAGATGACCGGTGTGATGCCATCGGGCGCAACACATCGCACACGGCTCCGCTTCTTTCTCAACATCTCGAATTGCTCCCGGAACTTGCTTAAAAACAGGCGGAAGGGGTAATCCATCTCACGGTTCATGGCCCGGACTTCCTCATAAATCGAATCCCAGGCTGCTTCGGGGGGGAGAGGAATTTCAGGCGGGTTGTAACTCTTTTCCTGAATGTCTTCAGGAATTCCCCAGGCGCTGAAATCGGTGCCACGCACCAGCTCCAGTCCCAGGCAGATTCCAAATTCTTTCCGGATCAATTCCGAGAGCGGACGAATGTCCTGGTAATTGTCACGGTTCACAATCATGAGGAACACCGGTGTGAAAAATCCCGGTTCGCTGTAGTGCGCGAGCTTGCGCAGCTCACTGGCTGTCGCCATGGCTTTTTGAAAGGAGCCTGGCATTCCACGGATGGCATCATGCGTCTTTTCCAGCCCATCGAGTGAAATCTGGATGGAAATCCTCTTGCGGTTCCATCCCTGCATATCACGGCAATAACCCACAGTGCGGTCCACATACCACCCATTGGTATTGATCTGGATATCCCGGGAGCTGGGGGAATCATGAATGTGCCTGACCAGCTCGGGGAGTTTACGGTGCAGGAATGGCTCCCCCCCGGTAATGGCGATCTCTTCGCGAATGAATGGCATGGTCTGGAAAATTGTCCTGACACGGTCCGGAGGCAGATCCTGGGTGCCATCATTCAGGTTGTCGGCATAGAAACAGTGCCCGCAGCGCAGATTGCAGTGGGTGGTGACGTACAGGATCAGGATCTCGAGGCAGCCGGCTGCACGCCTGGCCTCGCGATGAGCCTTGAGTTCCTGGGAAATGACATGCAGTTTTCTTGTCAGTGACACACTCTTCTCTGTTCACATCACTTCCTGGCCAGCCATTCCCCTGTCTCCCCTGTGGCCGGTTTCATGATGAGCCAAAACTAGAGGATTCGTAAGAGTTCGCAGGAGACACGATTGGCCTGCTGGTCAGTCATGCGGGAGTGCATCGGCAGCGACAGGATCCTCGAGGCAATTTTCTCGGTAACTGGCAACTGCCCTTTGCGTGTTCCAAACCGCTTCTGGTACACCGGCTGCAGGTGGACAGGGTCATAATGGACTGTGGCGCCAATTCCTTTGGAGCGCAGGGTTGTCACGACCTCATCACGGTCCGCAGAACACTCATCGCACAGGCGCAGGAGATACAGGTGCATGGCATGAGTCATCCCAATAGAGATTTGCGGAGGGGCCAGACGGTCATCATCGGAAAACATCTCCTGGTAAAACGACCAGGCCTGGGCACGCTTCTGCTGCATCTCCTGGAGGCGTTTCAGCTGGATGCGCCCGAGTGCCGCCAGCAGGTCATTGGCGTTGTACTTGTATCCAATCTCATCCACCACATAACGCCAGGCGGGAGCCTCACCCTCCTGCCGCACCCAGGCATCGGTGTCCATGCCATGGCGGCTCAACCGTTCAGCGCGCTTGAGCCTGGCTGGATCCGGATCGGCCAGCATTCCTCCCTCGGCAGTGGTGATATTCTTTGTCGAATAGAAACTGAAGCAGGCGATTGAAGGGGCTGCCCCGACTGGAGTCCCATCGATGGCACCTCCCAGCCCATGGGCGGCATCCTCGATCAGGGCAATGCCATGACGGGATGCGATATCACGCAATCTCTTGAGGTCTGCTGGATGCCCGCCAAAGTGGACCGCCATCAAAGCCCGGGTTCGCGGGGTGATTAAAGATTCTGCATGGGAAGGATCGAGGCAGTAGGTGGCTGGATCGATCTCGGCGAAAACCGGCTTTGCTCCACACTGGACCACGACATGCGCTGTTGCGGAGAAGGTCAGCGAGGGCAGGATGACCTCATCCCCCGGGCCGATATCCTGCACCAGCAGCGCCAGATGCAGCGCAGCGGTGCATGAACTGACCATCAGGGCCTGGGAGGCCTGAACAGACTCACAGAACTCCTTTTCAAATGCGGCGCATTCCGGTCCGCGTGTCAGCCAGCCGCGGCGGAGAACTCCGAGAACCGCTTCCTGCTCATCGGCAGTCAGGTCGGGCTGGCCGATATAAATTAAATCCTCAGCCCTCTCCAGGTAATGTCCGTCACTCATGCCGGTCTCCACACTCTGTTCACTCGGTGTTCATCTGGAGCCATGGGCCATGCTGTCTCCCACCAGCTTCAGCCCAACCCGCTCGCCGGCTTCGATGGCCTTCCAGTATTCTTCTTTCACACTGTTGTAAGCGCCAGCCAGGCCGCCAGGGCGGGTCCTGAGATCGACCTCGATCCAGCGAGTCGGACTGGGGTGCGCTCCGAGATTGACAACCTGCGGACCCATCTCCCGAATCACTTTCGTGACCGGACGGTCAGTGCCATCCGGATTCAGGATCCCGAAATCGCTGTTCTCATTGGCCCGAAAACCTCCAGGGAACCACCAGAAGGCGATCCCATTCGAGTGGGATTCGATCAACATGCGGTGAAAATGCCGATAGAACGAGGCCACCACTTCCAGATTTTTCGGGGGATTGTCCATGGTGGACATATTCCAGGAGGTGTAGCCTGCTTCCGCCCAGAACACCGGCAGCTCCGGTGCGACGGCACGCCCATAATCGACGGTAAAGATGCCGCCCTTCACCTGCTCCCAGTCGCCGATGCGTCCATAAGCCTCAGGTTCAAGAATATCGACCCCGCGCGCGACCCCACGGAAATCATACGGGATCCAGGTCGGCCCCCAGTAAGTCGGATCTCCGGCGTGCTGCATCCGGAAGCTGACTGCATGATTGGGGTCGATGCCGCGAACCAGGTCACGCGCATGGCTGTAGTGGCGTTCGAGCAGGTCATTCAGGAAATCCCCATAATCCAGCGCCATGGCATCCCAGGGGCCTTTTTCATACCACTCGCGGCTTTGCGGCACCGGCACCTGGCCATCCTTCAGCTCTGCCTTGTGATTCCAGGCTTTGAATGCGTTTTCGAGTGAGCCATGCTTCTTATGGATCCATTCGTTCCACTCTTTTGTGTAGCGTGAACGATCCTCGACACCCTCGAAGTGCGGCTCCCAGGCCAGATCATAGGCGAACAGGCTGTGATCCTGTGCCAGACGGTTTTCCTCGATCATCTGCCTGACCTTCTCCCATTCGAAATCGAGCGGGGTTCCCGGCCTGAGGGACAGGTTGACCCGCAGATGATGCTTTTCACACAGACGGAGGAAATCGATCAGATTCCCGAAGGCATGAGAATCATGATAGAGAAACACGCTGACCATGTTCATTCCCAGGTCAGCGACACGCACCAGGTCACGCTCGATGATTTCCGGATCGTATCCCCTTGGTCCAAGCCACTGCTCGAATGGCTCCCATTCTTCCCTCGCGATTCCCGATGAAGGCATGTAATTCACCCCATACGGGATCCAGGCTTTTTCATCGATGTAGAAGTCTCCTTTGCGGATGGTGACCGGAGAAAGGTTCGGATCGCTCGCCCAGATGTGAAGCGGATGTGAAAGGCTGTCGATCGGCTGCTTCGATGAATCGAGCAATTGGACCACAACCTGATATTCTTTCCCTTTCTCAAAGGGAACTGTATCCAGCAGCTGGATGCAAGGTTCGTCCCAGGAGGGCTGATGCTCATCTTTCCAGACCTCTTTGCCGGATTCGGCTTCTCGGATCGAAGCGGCAACCTTGATTCCTTTTCGTTTCTCCGAGGGAGCCACAGCCCAAGTTCCAATCGAAATGGCCTGATCCGGGAAACTGGTGTAGCGGGAAGATCCCGCCTCCCACAGGAAGGCCGGGTTGAGCATTCTTTTAATCAGCAGGTGAAGATGCTGCTGAACCGCCTTATCGAGGTAAAAGCCGGGAGATTCGATGGAATAGGCCGCCCACAGCTGCTTCAGTTCCGGAGTGAAACGCACAACCGCAAGCGTGCCTCGATAATCACCTTTCGGGGAGAATGCTTCGAGGAGCGGAATCCAGCGGTGTGTGCGGTTCTTTCCATATCCGGTGGACTGAGGGCGTGGATGAAAGGCCTGAACCGATTCGGGCAGTTTGAAAGAGGCAGGAGCATCCGAAGGGAGAATCCCCTGGTGTTTGCAAGGGATGATCTGGCCGACATCCTCACAGGCATAGGAGTGATACACCGGAAAGAGTGGCTCACGCGGTTTTAAGGAAACATGCCAATCAAGAGTCGGCAGGTCGCCTGGCTTGCAGGTTCCGACTTCGGTGATCCAGATATCATGGTCACCCCAGAGGCCTCCGGTATGAGTGGCGGCCAGACCCACATTGAACTTTTTCACATTCTGAAGATTCAAAGATGTTTTCGAACGTGCCGGGATGCTTTCCCAAAAATGGAAATCCTTTTCAGTCAGAACATAACGCTTCCACTGGGGGGTCAGTGTCACAGTCGCCATCCAGCGGGAGCCATCCGCTTCTTCCCACTCAAACAGCATCCGGTCCGTTTTGGGTCCGCCTTTGGCCCAGAAGGTTGTAAACCGCAGCCCCTCCGGCATGGGTTCGGCAAGCGGGGGAGAATAGAGAGTTTCCCACCCATTCAGGTCGCGTATCTGGATATGGAGGCAACTCCCCTTCCCCGGGTCATTCTCGAGAGCGGCGCTCGATGGGTGGCCCGGGTCATTGGAGGAACGGGTCCAGGCATTCAAGTCGGCGGATTTGAAATCCTCGACCAGATGATCGAGAGGGATTTCCGACCATTGCTCCTGATAAACCGCCTGGGTGACCCATTTCCCTTCCAGTCGGCCAATCGGATCCCGGAACAGAGTGCCTCCGGCGGCAACCAGCCTGCCTCCACCATCGAGATAGGCATCCAGCCCTGCAGCTGCCTCGAGAGGAAGAATCCCCGCATCGGTCAGCACCAGCAGGTTTTCCTGGCCCGCTTCCGGCATGGATTCCACCAGCTGGAGTGGAGTGATCGCTTGAGCTGCCTGATTGTTTGCCGAGAGGGTTTCCAGCAGTGCCCTGCCCACCCGGGGATCCGCACCGGGCAGGTCATTGACCAGCACATACACCTCGGCAGCAGATTGAAAACAGGCCATGCCTGACAGGCACAGCCAGAGTATCGGCATCATGCATTTGATTTTCATTCTCTTATCTCCTCTGTGATGGAATCCGGACCATTGATACCACAAACCGGATGGTGATCAACCTGCGGGAATTCAACAACCCCCATGGAGCTCAGGGATTCGATGAATCTCCCTTTCTGGGAAGTGGCGTGAGATCCGGATTGCGGTAATCCAGATCACCGGTATGGACTGTGAAGCACATCCCACGGACACGCGACAGCACCGGGTAAGTGACCTGTTCCTCGAGTTTTCGAAGCCCGAGATTGGAGGTCACCACCAGGCAACGGTTCTGGGAGTAACGCTGGTCAATGACCGCATAAATGCGTTCCTGGACAAAATCGGTCAGCCGGCCGGCGCCCAGGTCATCCAGTACCAGCACATCCGCCTGATTGAGCCGCGCGAGGCGTTCCTCTTCATCCTGTGCGAGGCTCCCGCTGGATTGTTTGCGCAGATCATCCACCAGGGTCACCATGTTGTAAAACAGCCCTGATTGCCCTTTCTGAATCAACTCCTTGAGGACACCGATCGACAGGTGGGTTTTCCCGGTTCCCGGAGCGCCATACAGAAACAGCCCCGGGCATTCATTCGACTGGTCAAACTCCTGGAGGAAGCGCCGCACCTGGCGCACCGCCAGCCGGCGGGTATCGATATCGGCTTTAAAGGAATCAAGTGTCTTATTTTTATAGCGCAGAGGGATGCAGGCATTGCGCAGGCGGCGTTCCTGCTGGCGCTGTTTCAGGCAGTCACAGATTTTTACTGTCGTCTCGGTGATGATGTACCCGTATCCATCACAGACCGGGCATTCTTCATCGTCAGTCGGTCCCGGCTTTTTCTTCTGAAGGGACTGTATATCCCTCAGGAAGTTCAAGACCTCCGGGTCGTCCCCAAGCCTTCTGAATTCGTTCATGTTTTTTAAGCCTTTTCAGATATTTTCGAATCCAAGCCAGGGTGGTCACTCCCTCCTTAACGGCTGCTTCGAATCCTTCTTTGAGCTGCTCATGAGAGTAGAGTTCCGCCAGTTCAACCAAGTCTTCTACAATTCTGCCTGATATCTTAAGCCCGCATGTCCCCTCGTACAAGCGAAGGATCTTTTCATATTTGCTGGTGCCTTCCCCGGATTCCCAGTATCGCCAAACTTCGAGATTTGTGGGCAACGCGGCCTGTTCCAGGCGGGAATGGAGTTCCTCGATGGAAATGGGGACAGGGAGCGGCTCCGCGATCCGGTACTGATAAACCGGATTCGCCTGGCCATACCGGCGAAGGCGCAAGTATCCTTTTTCTCCCAGCTCGAGGCACACCCTCTCAAACTCAGCCTCGGGCAGCGCGCACAGAGGAGCCAGACGTTGCTTCTCGAGCTCGACCCAATCGGGAAATAAATTCTGGTTCAAATCTTCTTCGACCAGACGCCGAAAAACCACCCATCCGGACATGCCTGCTTCCGATGTGATTTTTTCAGGCAGGCCGCAGATCTCCAGCCAGCGGGGGAATCGAAGGTACCGTTCATCCATTCTGCTGAACCTGAAGTAAGGCCACAGCCAGCGCGGCCAGCCCTTCCTGCCGCCCCACAAACCCCATGGTCTCATTGGTGGTTGCCTTGATGTTGACAGCCCCCTCCGCCAGGCCGAGCACCTCGCACAGCCGAACCGCCATGGCCTTTTTATATGCGCCAAGACGCGGTGCCTCGGCAATCACTGTGGCGTCGATATTGATGATCTGGAACCCCTTTGCCGCGGCTGATTCTTTCGCATTCTGCAACAGAATCAGGCTGTCAATGCCGCGATAGGCTGGATCAGAAGGTGGAAAATGATCGCCGATATCCCCAAGGCCAGCCGCACCGAATATTGCATCGATGATGGCATGGACCAGCACATCGGCATCTGAGTGGCCTTCGAGTTCGATCTCAGCGGGAATATCGATTCCACCCAGTCGGAGCGGGCCGCCTTTGCGGATTTTATGGACATCATAACCGATGCCGACCCGTATCTGTGGACTATCCATTGGAACTTTCCGGATTCCTTTCGCTGGCCTCTGTTGACTGATCCCAGACAGGCTTCAGAAAATCGACAATTTCCTGTTTGGCTGCTTCCCTGTCATAATCCCACAGGATGTGGTGATTGGAACGCTCATACCAGACGAACCGTTTATCTTTCGAACCGAGCATTTCAAAAGCCTTCTCGGAGCGTGAGGGTGAAGCAGCCTGATCGCCATGGGAATGAAGCACCAGAACCGGACAGGTGACCCGTGAAAGAATTTCCGGATCCCGCGTCTCTTTCCCCAGTCGAATCAGTTCCCCAGCCCCGCGTGTGCTGATCACCTTGTAGGAAAACAGCTTTTCCTTGGCTTCCTCGATGTTGACACAGGTGAATGCATTGCTCTTCACCACATAAGGAATCATCCATGAAAGCATCCCGTTCCAGAATTCCGCCGGCAGGATGTAGTACCAACGGTGCGTGACTCCAAAATAGGGAGCAATGAGGACCATCCGATCCACCGGCATCGATGCGGCTGTTTGAATCGACAAAGCTCCTCCCATTGAGAAACCGACCAATGCCACCTGGGGATGGCTGTGCTTCAGAGCCAGGTATTCCTCCTGAACTGAACGAATCAGCTCTTCGCGTGTGGTGGTGGCATGGTCGACCGGGAAGGTTCCATGGCCGGGCAGGCGCATCAGCCGGACAGTCAATCCTCTGGCCTGCAGTATCTCCCCCAGATCATTGTAATCAATGCGTGAGCCGACAAAACCATGGACCAGCAGAGCGGCATTTGGCCCCTGCCCCGGAAGAGTCACCGCTTCAGTCCCGCGAATCACCACCGAATTCGGATTGCGTGGCAGCCGGACCACCTCCTGGTTCATGCGGCGGTTGGCATACAGGTTGTATGCGCACCCGGTCGTACAGAGGATCAGGATGAACAGAAACCCATGATACAGGAGGCGACGAACCCGCCTCATCAGGAACGGGACCTCCGAACCACCAGGTCAGCCAGGATCCCCATCATGAACAGCAGGAGTGTCACTGTGCAAGCCAGCACCCCGGTGTCCGACACACCGCCATCCTTCCAGAAGTAATAACCGAGCAGGTACAGGGAAATCAGCCCCGAAATCATCGTAGCCGGCAGGAACACCTTGAGTGGTTCAAAATAGGCGGCCACACGAATGATCAGCACCAGGAAATTGATCGTGTCCCGTACCGGATTTATCTTTGATTTCCCCTTGCGGCGCGCATAGTCGATCGGCAGAAACTCCACTCGCAGGCCATCGCACAGGAATGCCAGTGTGAGTGTGGTTGTCAGAGAGAATCCATCCGGAAAGAGATGCATATAGCGGAGCGCCGGGGCTTTGCGAAAGGCTCTAAGCCCGGAATTGAGATCGGGTATCTTCTGTCCGGCGACCCGGTTCGCCAGTTTCTGCAGGATCCACTTGGCCGGGCGCCGCAGCCATGGGATATGGACATGCCGTCCGGTGCGTGCCCCGACCGCCATATCGGCATTGGAGAGATGGTCCACCAGTTCCGGGATGCGCTGGGGAGGGTAAGTCAGATCCGCATCGATGATGACAATAATTTCGCCACGAGCCTCACGCAGGCCGGTTTTCAATGAGGCTCCATAGCCACGGTTCCGTTCATGCCGCAGCAGGATGGTTCCCGCAATCACCGCAACCTGGGAGGTGGAATCGGTGGAGCCATCATCGATGACAATCACTTCGGTCTGGGAGTGCATCGACTGGCAGACTTCTTGAATCTGCCGCAGGGTCTCCCCGAGGGTTTCGCCTTCGTTGTAGACCGGAACCAGAATGGAAATGTCTACCATCCCAGCCATCTCCAGGGTTGATCCAGGGATGCGGTTGCCCCGGGGGGAAGCGCCAGCCACCATTCGATCATTTCATCGGCCCAATACAGCGACAGATAACTCGCCAGGCACAGAAAAGGGCCAAATGGCACTTCGGAAAATCGCTCGATTTTGAAGCGCTGGAGCAGGCGCAGCAGAAGAACTGTGAGCAGCGCCAGCACCGGTCCGAGGCCCATGATGACAAACAGCGAGCGCCACCACCCCAGCAGCGCGCCATTCATCGCCATCAGTTTAACATCACCCAGGCCCATGGCTTCGCGTCCGAATGCGGCTGTCCCGAGAAATCGGATGAAATAAATGAATCCAGCTCCAAAAAAGGCTCCGAAAAGGGCCTCACGCCAGTCCCCAACCACCAGCCCCTCGCTGGCATCCGCCATATCCAGCACCAGCACCAGCAGGGGGAAGATCACACTCCCGCTCAGGGTGATCCGGTCCGGGAGGAGGCAGGTATCGATGTCGATGAAACTGCCTGCCACCATGAGTGCAGCCCACAGCAGATAGACCCCGGTCGCGAAGGTCAGCCCGAACACAAGGAAGATTTGTGCAAACAGGCAGGCGGTGAACAATTCAACCAGCGCATAACGGATGCTGAAGGTGGTTTTGCAGGTGCGGCATTTGCCTCCGAGCAGGAACCAGCTCAGGATCGGGAGGTTATCCTGCCAGCGGATCGGATTTCCGCAGGAGAAGCAGATCGAACGGCTCGGGCTGTTGGTGGACATGCCACGCGGCCAGCGGTAAATGAACACATTCAGGTAGGAGCCAATGCAGGCTCCGGTGACAAAGCAGAAAACTGTGCCGAACAGCTTCTCGATGGCGGTCAATTCCATAACGGCGGCAGCTTAGCAGCCTGTTCGAAATTGTCACCCATGATGCCAACTCCCATCAAAGCCGCCCTCTCCAACCATCCCCATCTTCCCTCGATTATCCCGATCCCTCTCTATGTCGCCGTCACTCTCCCACTGTCATCCCTGCTTTTCAGTTTTGTCATCCTCGCGAAAGCGGGGATCCATAGTCCGCGCCACTGATTCTGGATTCCCGCTTTCGCGGGAATGACGTTGGAGGGGGCGGGTGGCGATGGGACGAAAAATCGATGAGGGGGCGGGAAGGACCACGAGGGGGGGGAAATCGCGGAACACCCCGGCCCGCCTGTAGAATGGGTGGGATGTACCTGTTGTAGGGGCGCTGCATCTTTCCCGCTCCCATCATTGTCTTTCCCGCTCCCATCATTGTCTTTCCCGCTCCCCTCATTGTCTTTCCCGCGAAAGCGGGAATCCAGTGGCAGGCATCCTTGCCGGATGGTCCCTACGCGGCGCCTGACGTTGAACTCCCACGGGAAGGATAGAATATCTTTTCACCGCCAACTCAGGTAAAATGATTCTTTCAGATGTGAAGCAGGTTTCGGATTGGCGGTCACTCGAGCATCCGGCGGAATGGATGCGGCACTGAAACAAGCCCTGCAAGTCCACCGCAATCATCCATTGAATTTGAAAGCCATCGAGAATAATTACTATGGGAGCAAAGATTCATCCAACAGCCATCCTGTCCACCGGGGCGGAGATCGCTGATGATGTCGAAATCGGTCCGTATTGCCGGATCGAAGGGAATGCGCGGATCGGCGCTGGTTGTGTTCTTCAATCACAGGTCCTGATCGGCTGCAACACCATTATCGGGGAACGGAACTTCATCGGACATGGGGCGGTTCTGGGAACTCCACCCCAGGACAAGAAGTTCGACTTGGAGTGCCAGAGCTGGCTTGAAATCGGAAATGACAACATTTTCCGTGAATATGCCACCGCGAACCGTGCCACCGGGGAGGGGAAAAAAACCATCATCGGCTCAAACTGCATGTTGATGGCGTATTCCCATGTGGCGCACAACTGCTTTGTCGGCAATGAAGTGATCATGGCCAATGTGGCCACACTGGCGGGGCATGTGGAGATTCATGACTGGTGTGTCATCGGAGGAGTGATTGCCCTGCACCAGTTTACACGCCTGGGCAAAGGGTCTTTCCTGGGGGGATTCTCAGCCCTTCGCCAGGATCTCCCCCCATACATGCGGGCTGCCGGAAATCCGGGTTCTCCCGGGGGAGTCAACATTGTTGGAATGCAACGGCGCGGTTTTCCGATCGCCACCATTCGGGCTATCCGAAAGTTTTACAAGCTGCTTTTTCTGTCAGGTTTGAAGATGGATGATGCCATCGCGCAGATACTCGACCTGCATGGCGATATCCCTCAGATTCAGGAAATAATCACCTTTATGAAATCCACACGCAATGGGATTATGCGTCCCAAGAGCCAGGCTGACCCGGATGATTCCGATGATTTCGAAGGGTCCATTCCGATGCCGGGGATGAGCCGCTGATATGACCAGGCAACTCGCAATCAGTGTCCGCCGTGACCACACCCTGATCGGGCTGTTCGAGGATCAGAAGCTGGTGGATCTCTTCCTGGACCGTCCGGACCAGGAGAGTGCAGTGGGGAACATCTATGTCGGCCGTGTGGTTCGTGTGTTGAACAACATCCAGGCTGCTTTCATCGATATCGGCCT
>JAANMY010001869.1_pt1 | contig 21786 bp, 10 predicted proteins | sample 7279691 | NCBI WGS metagenome assembly JAANMY01 (sample SAMN14094543, study PRJNA606508) | bioreactor metagenome | isolation source: A lab-scale SPAN reactor treating ammonium-rich wastewater day 388 | place: Ireland: Galway | collected 2018-02-07
CCTTGCCAAGCTGAAGCAGGAACCCGGCGGGAAGGAATGATAAACTTCTGAAAAACCCTGGAGTTCAGCACCGGCCTTGGCACCGGTGCTGAACTCTTTGGATCTCCTCGTGCATGAATTCAGGGCATCACATCAGCACTGAATTCATCAGACAGGCTGCCAGTTTTTTTGCCCACGGCCTTTTTTATTCATTGATTTTCTTTTCAGGCAGGTGAGTTTCTGTATAACGGATGAACTCGGGGGGGATTTCTCCGATGAATCGGGACTCTGTTGTGGCTTTGGACCTTCCGCGAACTGTCCGCATATCGGTCATGGTCAGAAAAAGCTGCTGCCGTGCCCGTGTCATGCCGACATAAAACAATCGCCGCTCTTCCAGCACATCCGTATCCAGGGACATCGAACGGGCATGCGGGAGCAGGCCCTCCTCCAGCCCCGCAAGAAACACCACAGGAAACTCGAGGCCTTTGGCGCTGTGCAGCGTCATCAGGCGGACTGTCTCCTGCTCGAACTTTTTGTCTTTGTTATTATTTTTGTAATCACTGTCGAGTGAGGCATTCTGGAGGAACCCCCATAAACTCGCGGACTGGGTCTCTCGTTCATACGCCTCCGCTGTATTGACCATTTCGAGGGTGATTTCTTTGCGCATTTCGAAGGCTGCCTGGCTCGGAGAGGTTTGCTCGAGATCCTCCAGGTATCCACTCTTGTGAATCAGCGCCAGCACTCCCCGGGACAGGTTTTCCTGGCGGATCACTTTCTGAGTGTGATCGATCAATGAAAGGAATTGATGAATCCCGGCCTGTGTGGCATCGGGGAGATTCAGTGAGCTGGAGTCCTTGAGAATGTCATACAGCGGACGGCGGTTCTTGACCGCAGCATCGTTCAGGCGCTGCAGGGAGGTGTCACCAATCCCCCTGCGTGGAACATTGATAATCCGCCGCAGGCTGATGTCATCCTTCGGATTGCTGAGAACCCTCAGATACGAGGCTATGTCCTTGACTTCCTTGCGGTCGAAAAACTCCATTCCGCCAATGACCACATAGGGAATCCTGTTCTGCCGGAAGATGATTTCAAAGGGGCGCGACTGGATGTTCGATCGATACAGGACACCAAAGTCCGACCAGGACAGTTTTTTTTCAGCCTTTATCCGTTGGATCGCCAGTGCAATAAAACGGGCCTCATCATTCTCATCCTCAGCTGTGACCATTTCGATCGGCTGGCCCTCTCCCAGCTTTGACCACAGCTCTTTCTGGCGACGGTTGATATTGCGGTTGATGACTGCATTGGCTGCTTTTAGTATGTTTTCTGTCGAACGGTAATTCCGGGAAAGGGTGATGATGCGCGCATCCGGAAAGCGCTGCTCGAATTCCAGAATATTCGAAACCTCGGCGCCACGAAATCCATAAATGCTCTGATCGTCATCTCCGACCACACACAGGTTGCGGTGTTTTTCACACAGCAGGCGCGCAATTTCAAACTGGAGATGGTTGGTGTCCTGGTATTCATCGATGAGAACCTGTGTGAATTGCTTCCTCAGTTTTTCGAGAACACCGGGGTGATTTTTGAGGAGCTGGTGTGTCAGCAGCAGCAGATCGTCGAAATCCAGGGCATCGCGCGCCTTGAGGGCCTCCTGGTAGGATTTCCAGACATGGGAGATGCGGTCATCATACTTGTCGAAGTAGAATGGTTCATACGTGTCCGGATCCAGCCCTTTGTTCTTCGACCGGCTGATCCGGTAGGCGAATGTCCCGATATCGAAGGTCTCCTTGCCATGCGAAAATTCGGAAAACACCCGGGTGAGCAATGTCCGCTGGTCTGAGGCATCATAAATGGTGAACTTTCTGGAATATCCCAGAACCTCGATCTCTTTGCGGAGAATCTGGGCGCAGCAGGAATGGAAAGTGGAAACAGTGAGCGCCCGTGCGCTCTTTTCTGAAACCAGGCTGGCCACACGCTCCCTCATTTCCATCGCGGCACGATTGGTGAAGGTCACTGCCAGTATGTTCTCCGGCAATGCAGCGCCGGTCGCCAGCAGATGTGCAATCCGCATTGTAATGACACGGGTTTTCCCGGATCCCGCGCCGGCCAGAATCAGCAGGGGGGAACCGCGGTGTTCCACAGCTTCGCGTTGTTCGGGATTGAGGGCTGAGAGGTCCATAGAACGGCATGGCTTTATACACTCAAGCCCGCATTCATTCAACTCATGCTTTCGCCGCTCGAGTTGACACTCATTGTCCGAATCGGGAGCATCGTCTAGGCTTCTCGGAATCAATGCACCCAAGGAGGTTTGTGGCGCGATGTATATGAAATTATTCCAGATTGGAGTGTTGATGATCGTGACCATGGCTGGCCCATCTTTTTCCGATGTGCCGTATTTCATCAACTGCCGTGATGAAGGCGCAGTTGGAGATGGAGTCGCTGACGATTCTGCTGCAATCCAGTCCGCTCTCAACAAAGCCGGCCAGCAGGCGGGGGGTGTGGTCCTGCTCCCGGCTGGCACCTATCGAATCAACAGCAAGCTGTCGGTTCCATCGGGTGTCACCCTGCAGGGGATCTGGAATACGCCCCACCATGAAGACCAGACTTGGGGAAGCGCCCTGTTTGCCTACAGTGGAAAAGGGCAATCCACTGGGGCAGCCCTGGTGACACTCTCTCCCAGCAGCAGCATACGGGGCCTCAAAATCTTTTATCCCGAGCAATCACTCGACTCCGTCAGCCCCTATCCTTACGCCATCCGAGGCAGTGGAATGGAATGCGCTGTGGAAAATGTCACCCTGGTGAATGCCTATCAGGGCATTGATTTTTCCCAGCAGCATGAACTCCATACCATCCGCAATGTGCGCGGCTGTGTTCTCAAGCAGGGGATCATCATTGACCGATGCACCGATATCGGACGGATCGAAAATGTCCATTTCAACCCCCATTACTGGCAGCGTGCCAAACCCGGACCGGGATATGCCGGGTTCCCGGCGGGTGGCTGGGAAAAACTGGTCGACTATGTCAACACCAACCTGGATGTGTTCATCTTTGCCCGCTCCGACTGGGAGTATGTGCTCAACACATTCGCCTGGGGTTTCAAAACATGTTACAAGTTCATCAATGCCGGGAATGGCGCCTGCAATGGCAATTTCCTCGGGATCGGCGCCGATGGAGGGCAATACTGTGTCTGGGTTGAACAGACTCAGCCTCCCGGGCTGCTCATCACCAATGGAGAATTTGTCGCTTTTTCTGGAACCAACCCGATTGAAATCCTGACCACCCCTGGTTTTACCGGAGTGGTCCAGCTCACCAACTGCTCCTTCTGGGGGCCTGCCAAACGCTGTGTCTATCAGCAGGGGAATGGCCTGGTGAGCCTCAATCAGTGCAACTTCCAGGACTGGGGAGCCGGTGATACCTCGCTTCCTGCAGTCGAAGTTGTTGGCGGTGAGTTGACTGTCCTCGGAAGCTTCTTCGCAAGGAACCAGAAAGGGATCCGTGTCGGAGCATCCGCCAAGACTGCGATTCTGGATAACAACCGGTTCCGGGGGACAAACTCTGTCGAATATGCCAAAGAACAAGCCAGCTCCATGGTGATTGAATAAGGATATCTCAGAATGAAATTGACCTTAGGACACAGCCCGGATCCCGATGATGCCTTCATGTTTTATGGACTGGCATGTGGTTTGATCGATTCCCGGGGCTACCAGTTTGAACATATCCTGCAGGATATCGAAACACTCAACCGGCGCGCCATGAAAGGGGAACTGGATATCACAGCCATTTCGGTTCATGCCTATGCCAGTGTGCTCGATAAATACGCCCTGCTCCCCAGTGGATCGAGCATGGGTGATGGTTACGGGCCGATGGTGATCGCCCAAAAGGACTACTCACTCTCCGACCTTCCGAACCTGAGGATTTCAGTTCCGGGTGAGATGACCACTGCCTTTCTGGCCCTGCAGCTCTGCATCGGCTGCTTCAACTTTGTTGTGGTTCCATTCGACCACATCTTCGAGCATGTCGAGAGCGGGCAATCGGATGCGGGCCTGATCATCCATGAAGGCCAGCTGACATGGAACCAGCGCGGATTGAAGCTGATTGTCGATCTGGGAGCCTGGTGGAAGGAGTCCACCGGCCTTCCGCTGCCCCTCGGGGCGAATACCATCCGCAAGGACCTCGGAAAACAGACCATGCAGAAAGTTTCCGATCTGCTCAAAGAATCGATTCAGTTCAGCCTCGATCATCGTGAAGAAGCGGTTCGCCATGCCATGCAATGGGCGCGCGACATGGACATTCCCCTTGCCGACCGGTTTGTCGGCATGTATGTCAATCACTGGACTCTCGATTATGGTGAACGGGGCAGGGAAGCGATCCGGCGGTTGCTCGATGAGGGCTTCCGCAAAGGCTTCATCCCGAATCCAGTCGACCTTGAATTCGTCGGTGATTGAACAACTGGCATCTGGACTCCGCTCGAAAGAAGGATTACCGGTTATATGACCCAGCGTATTGACGGGCGAAAGCCCGATGAACTGCGACCGATCCGAATGCAGCTTGGCTTCCTGGAAACTGCCGAAGGCTCCTGCTGGATTGAATACGGCAAAACCAGAGTGCTCTGCACTGCCAGTTTTCAGGACAGCCTGCCAAGCTGGAAAACCGACAGCAGCGGGTGGGTGACCGCTGAGTATGGCATGTTGCCCAAATCATCCAAAACCCGGATTTCCCGGGAGATCAACAAACCAAAAGGGCGCACCGCTGAGATTCAGCGCCTGATCGGAAGAGCGATTCGGGCAGTGACCGACTTCGAAGCCCTGGGAAACCGCATGGTCAATATCGACTGCGATGTGATCCAGGCCGATGGAGGCACTCGAACCGCAGCGGTCACCGGTGCGATGCTTGCCTTCTGGGAGGCCTGCCACCTGATGTCGGCAGCGGGAATTTTTCAATACTGGCCGATCCGGGAAAGAATCGCCGCTGTCAGTGTGGGGCAGGTGCATGGGGTTTCGATGCTGGACCTCTGCTACAGTGAAGACAGCACCGCCGATGTCGATATGAATGTGGTTTTGACCGAATCCGGTAAAATTGTTGAAATTCAGGGCACCGCGGAATCTTCTCCCTTCTCACGGCAGGATCTCGATGAAATGTTCGCTCTGGCCTCTCAGGGAATTAGCGAGCTGCTGGCCAGGCAGGCTGAAGCAATCCGCCACCTGGTTCCCTCAACAGGTCCCAGGCGATCCTGATCAGGACAGGAACAGGCAATTCAATGGCAAATGTTATCCAGACACTCAAACAAAGAGGCTTTGTCGATCGGATCAGCGATCCTGATCTGCAAACCATCGCCGGTCAAAGGCAGCTGGTGGTGTATTGCGGTTTCGATCCGACTGCCGACAGCCTTCATGCAGGCAACCTGGTGGCGGTTCTCACCCTGGCCCACTTTCAGCGTGCCGGACACCTGCCCATCGCGCTGGTTGGCGGTGCGACCGGCCTGATCGGCGATCCCAGCGGAAAAAAAGATGAGCGCACACTGATGTCGCTTGAGACTGTGGCTCACAATGTCGAAGGGATAAAAAAGGTTCTCGCAAAGTTCCTGTCATTCGAGGGTGAAAATGCCGCGCGCATTGTCAACAACTACGACTGGATGGGAAAAATCTCTTTTCTCGATTTCATCCGCGATACCGGCAAGCATGTGCGCATCACTGAAATGCTGGCCCGCGAATCTGTCAAAGCGCGCCTCGAATCCGGGGCTGGAATGTCTTTCACCGAGTTCTCCTACCAGCTCCTGCAAGCTTATGACTTTCATTACCTGCACACCCACATGGGGTGTGATGTCCAGGTTGGCGGAAGCGACCAATGGGGCAACATCACCGCCGGGACCGACCTGATCCGCCGTCTGGGTGGTGATCAGGTATATGGCCTGGTGTGCCCCTTGCTCACTACTTCCTCAGGACAGAAATTCGGCAAATCTGTGTCCGGGGCGATCTGGCTGACCCCCGACCGCACCGGACCTTACCCCTTCTACCAGTTCTGGATTCAGACCGAAGACCGCGATGTCGGGCGCTTCCTCAAGCTCTTCACATTCTTGGACATCGAGGAAATTGCCGAACTGGAGCAACTCGCCGAAGCCCACCCTGAAAAACGAGAAGCTCAGAAACGCCTGGCCTGGGAAGCCACCTCTCTTGTCCATGGCGAAGAAGCCGCACGGATGGCGGTCAAAGCCAGCGAAGCGCTGTTCGGTGGCGACCTCGAGGGCCTGGACACCTCTTCATTGCTTGAGATTTTTGCCGAGGTGCCGTCTTTTGACATCCCTGCCGGAATTTTATCAAATGGTTGCCCCCTGCTGGATATCCTTGTCGACAGCCAGCTGGTGGGCTCCCGGAGTGAAGCTCGCCGTCTGATCCAGGCGGGCGGGGCTTATCTGAACAATCGCCGCATCGATGAACTCGACCGGCAGGTGAGCCGGAAGGATCTGCTGGATGGCCATCTGGTCGTGCTGCGCTCCGGAAAAAAGAAATACTCCCTGGGCAAACTGGCCTCCGGATGATGGACTGACATGCCATCCCGCATCGAGCCTGGTGAATGCCCATTCCTGTTTCGGGCTTTTCGAAGATAAACCACTAGTGAACCTGTTGTATTTTGGTATCATGAGAAAATTCTATTTTTCTTGAGGCTTTTGACACGAATGATTGCGGAATGGATCGACTGGTTTACACAGATTTACAATGTTGAAGCAGTTGTCAGCATGGGTGGCCTTCTGGGAATGACACTCATTGTCTTTGCAGAAACCGGGCTGCTGGCAGGCTTTTTTCTTCCCGGCGACTCCCTTCTGATTGCGGCCGGACTGCTGACCGCTCGAGGGACTTTTGAAACCAATGTTTTTGTGACCTGCACCGTGCTTTCGATAGCCGCTGTCGTGGGTGATACAGTGGGATACTGGTTTGGGGCAAAAACCGGTCCGCATCTGTTCAAACGTGAAAAATCCTTGCTTTTCAATCCCAAGCATCTGATTCGAACCCATGAGTTTTATGAAAAGCATGGCGGCAAGACGATCATAATCGCCCGTTTTGTTCCAATCATCCGGACCTTCGCTCCCATCGTGGCCGGGATCGGAACCATGAATTATTCCCGCTTCATATCCTACAATGTGTTCGGGGGAATTGGCTGGGTGTGGAGCATGGTTATGCTGGGGTATTTTCTGGGAACCGCTTTCCCATGGATGATCGAAAGCATCGATAAGGTGATCATAGTCGTTATCTTCATTTCCCTTCTTCCGATGGCGATTCATTACTGGGTCGAAAAGCGCAAGAAACCGCAGGAGGCTTGATCTCTCAACCGTTTGTCTGGTCTGATTACGATCCCTGATTTTATGGAGTGGAAACGCCAGAGTGTTCATATGGCCGCAGGACTTCTGATCGTTTTGCTGCGGTTCCTTCCCTATTGGCTCCTGTTGTGTGTGTGCTTGGGAGGGCTTCTATTCAATCTGTTTTTTCTCCCGCGCCTGATCCCCTCGATCATGCGTGGAATTTCCGGTGACCGGCGCGGTGTCGTGTTTTACCCCATAGCGATCACAGTTCTGGTCCTTCTGTTTCCCCACCACCCGCATATTATCGCCGGGGCCTGGGCGATTCTCAGTTTCGGGGATGGCATGGCAACCCTGGTCGGCAAGCTCGGAAGGCCGATGCCCCTGCGCTGGAATCCAGCGAAAACCAGCCAGGGCACTATCGCCTGCTTTATTGCCAGCGGCCTGGCTGCCATGTTTTTTGTTTTTTTCATCCAGCCGGATCTTATGGATGACTGGAAACGCTGGGTGGCGGCTATCTGGGTGGCGGCTGCCCTGGCTGCCTGGGTGGAATCCCTCCCGCTGCCGGTCAATGACAACCTGACTGTCCCGTTCAGCGCCGCAGCGGTCCTGTTCGCGGCTGAATTTGTCAGCGCCGAAAATCTGCGGGAGGTCAATGGCTGGTATGTCGTGGTTGCCATCCTGGGAAATGGAATTCTGGCCTCCATCCTCACCAGCTTCCGAATTGTCCAGGGCAGCGCCACCTGGGCGGGAGTGTTCCTTGGGTCGATTCTCTGGGTCTGTGCCGGGTGGCAGTGCTACCTGGTGCTGATCCTCTTTTTCATTCTGGGCACCCTGGCGACCCGGCATGGTTATGAACGCAAGCATCGCTGGGGGGTCGCTCAGGAAGACCACGGAAGAAGAGGCGCCCGCCATGTCATTGCCAACTGCGGCGTTCCCACCCTGTTTGCTTTTTTTGTAACCGCAACTCTGTACCCCCAGTGGATGAAAATCGCACTGGTTGCCAGCCTGGCAACCGCTCTGTTCGATACCCTTTCGAGTGAGCTCGGGCAGCTCTATGGGCGTTATCCAGTCCTGCCCACAACTGGTGAAAATGTTCCGATTGGAACCGATGGCGCAATCTCCATGGAAGGAACCCTGGGAGGCCTGTTCGGCGCGATTTTTCTTGCCGGCTGCGCCTGGCTGGTCGGAGCCATTCCTGCCTCTGCGGCTCCCCTGGTAGTCCTGGCGGCATTCATCGGCGCCAATGCCGAAAGTGTGCTGGCCGCCATGATCCAGTATGAATTCACCTGGCGGAATGAAATTCTCAACCTGGCCAACACTGCGATCGGTGGCCTGGTGGCGCTCGGTGTTGCCATGCAGACCCAGCCCCCCATGTAAAAAATATGTCTTGCGAGAATCCCCCGACGAAAAAGAAGGTCCGTGTTCTCTCTGTTTTCGGCACACGTCCGGAAGCCATCAAAATGGCGCCAGTGGTTCGCACCCTTCGTACCACATCCGGCATCGAATCCCGGGTGTGTGTGACTGCACAGCATCGGGAAATGCTCGACCAGGTTCTTGAAGCCTTCGAAATTACGCCTGATTATGATCTCGACCTGATGCGTTCCGGCCAGGGGCTGTTCGATCTGACCGCACGGGTCCTGACTGGCATGGACCCTGTCCTGTCGGATGTTCAGCCGGATCTGGTCCTGGTCCATGGGGATACCACCACCACCTTCGCGGTTTCCCTGGCAGCATTTTACCAGCGCATCGCGGTCGGGCATGTGGAAGCGGGATTGCGGACACGGAACAAATACGCTCCATTTCCCGAAGAAATGAACCGCCAGCTGACCAGCCGTCTGACTGACCTTCATTTTGCTCCGACTCCGGCTTCCCGGGCCAACCTGCTCATGGATGCGATTCCGGCTGAACAGGTTTTTGTGGTCGGGAATACCGCCATCGATGCCCTCCTCTGGATGAAAGCGAAGCTCGACCATGTGCCATCGATCCTCTCACCCTGGCTGCCGGATCTGGATGAATCCACCCGGTTGGTGCTGATCACCGCGCATCGGCGCGAATCCTTCGGTGAAGGCTTTGAAGCGATCTGCCTCGCGCTCAAGGATCTTGCCGGAAAGTTCCGTGATACCCGTTTTGTCTATCCAGTCCATTTGAATCCGAATGTGCAGGATCCGGTTCGATACCACCTGTCGGAAATCCCGAATATCTCTCTGATTGAACCATTGCCCTATGCACCTTTTGTGGCTTTGATGCAACGGGCCAGGATCATCCTGACTGACAGCGGTGGGGTCCAGGAAGAAGCCCCTTCCCTCGGGAAGCCTGTCCTGGTTCTGCGGGAGATTACTGAACGCCCCGAGGCTGTTTCCGCCGGAACTGTTCTGCTGGTCGGCCCGGATCGTCAGAGAATCGTGGCTGAAGCCTCGATACTGCTGGAAGATTCCCGGGCGTACTCGAAAATGAGCCGTACCCTGAATCCTTATGGTGATGGCCTTGCCGCCGAAAGGATTGTCGATGTCATCCTCGAGTCGCATGGCCTGTCTCCATGCTTCAGGCATCCACCATTCAAAGGTTCCTGAATCATCCGGATGAAACCGATGGAGGAGATTATGCCAATTCAGCCCGATCGGCGCACTTTTCTGAAAGCAGCAGCTGCTGGAGCGGGTGCACTGCTCGCCCAACCCTTCCTCCATGCGGGGGAGTCTCCCAGAGCCACAAAGCCGAATATCGTTCTGATCCTGGCGGATGACCTGGGGTATGGTGACCTCGGATGCTATGGGCAGAAAATGATCCCCACTCCCTGCCTGGACCGGATGGCGGCTGAGGGCCTCCGGTTCACCAGCTGCTATGCCGGCAGCACTGTCTGCGCGCCTTCGCGCTGCTGCCTGATGACCGGAGTGCACACCGGCCATGCACGCATCCGCGGCAATGATCGTGTTCCTCTTCAGCCCGAAGATGCCACTGTGGCCGAAGCTTTGAAAAACGCCGGTTATTCCACCTGCCTGATCGGCAAGTGGGGGCTGGGTGAGCCAGGTACCACAGGGATTCCAAACCGGAAGGGATTCGATGAATTCTTCGGCTACCTGAATCAGAAACATGCTCACAACTATTTTCCTGAGCATCTCTGGCACAATGAAGAAATGGTGGAATTATCAGGCAACCTGGGAATGGGCAGGAAAGAGTACTCCCACGACCTGTTTACCGATAAAGCCATCGAGTACCTAAGGAAGTCGCATTCGAACCCCTTCTTTCTTGAATTGGCATATACCATCCCCCATGCCAACAACGAGCGTGGAACCTTTGAGGGGAACGGGATGGAAGTCCCGGATCTGGGTAAGTTCAAAGAAAAAGACTGGCCGGAACCGGAAAAAGGGAAGGCGGCCATGATTGCCCGCATGGATGCCGATATCGGACGGATTCTGGATACGCTCGTACAGCGGGGCCTCGATCAGGAAACCATCGTTTTCTTTTCTTCCGACAATGGCCCGCATCATGAAAGCCATTGCGATCCGGATTTCTTCAAAAGTTCGGGACCCTTCCGTGGCATCAAGCGCGATTTGTATGAAGGAGGAATCCGGGTTCCAATGCTTGTGCGCTGGCCAGGGAAAATTGCCCCCGGGGGGGTATCCAGCCACCCCTGGGCTTTCTGGGATATGCTTCCCACCTTGTGCGAGCTGGCCGGGGCTGCCTGTCCACCCGGCATCGATGGGCAATCGATCGCTCCCGTACTCTTCGGCGGAAATGCCCCTGTCCATCCGTTTTTCTACTGGGAGTTCCATGAAAAAGGGCTTCAACAGGCTGTGCGGATGGGGTCATGGAAAGCTGTCCGGAAGAATCCCGAAGAATCCATTGAACTATATCATCTGGAAGAGGATCCAAGTGAATCGCGGGACATTTCAGAAAGCCACCCTGAAATCATTGCTGACATTGAGAATTATCTTAAAACAGCGCGAATCCCTTCGGAGCACTGGCACTGACTCCAACCTTAATCCAGCTGTGGTGATCTCTATTTTCCCCCTGAGAGGAGTTTCTTCATGTCTGAAACTCCCTGATTCTGCAATGGTTAGGGTCCCCCCTTGATAATATTATCCTTTTCTGTTCAAATAAGTCTTGACAGAAAAGGAAGCATTCCTGTATTCTTCCTAGCTTGCGTCAAATCCATCTCTATGCACCATAGCATCAGAATTCATCCATTCCTGAACCGACGGCTTGATTGGGTCCGTTGCAAAACACATCCACCTTCGCTCATCGATCTCCTTCCACCCGATGGTCGGGTCTGTTGACACAGCAGATCTTTCGTAAAAGAAAAGATAAGACCGATTCAGGAACTCTTGAGTCGGGCCTTTTAAATAAAAAACAGGAGAACCGGAAGAATGGCCACCCGAACACAGAAAAACGCTCAGAGGAAAAGCTACTCCCGCATCCAGGCGGTGATGGAAATGCCGAATCTGATCGAAACCCAGCAGAGGTCCTACCGCGAATTCCTGTGGCGTGACAACAATCCCTGGGATCGCCCGATCAAAGATCTGAAAGGAGAACTCGCCCGCCAGATTTTTGAATGGATCAATGAGAAAACTCTGACCAAGAATGCCACAAATCCAAGAACCCGGCGGATTGTCTTTCCGAAAGGCACTGTTATCACACGGTCCCTCTTTCGCGCCCTCGAGGAACTCCCTGTTGCTGCCATCGGGACCAGCGACTCCGATAAAGTCCTTCCCCGGATGATTGAAGATTACAACAAGCCGGGCTTGCAGCAGGCATTCGAATCGGTATTCCCCATCAAGGGCAAAGATGGCTCAGTTCTCAACTTTGTCGACTACACCCTGGGCCGTCCGAAATATGGAATCGCTGAATGTGTCGATCGGGGCATGACCTATGCTGCTCCCCTGCGGGTCAAGGTGCAACTCGAAATCCGCAGCACTGCGGATGATGAAAGCGAAGCCGAACTGCATGAGGTCCGCGAAGAGGATATCTACCTTGGCGAGATGCCGCTCATCACACCCAAGGGAACCTTTATTATCAATGGGGCTGAGCGCGTGGTTGTCAGCCAGCTGCACCGCTCACCAGGGCCTGTTTTTGGGATCGACACCCATCCCTCCGGTCGGCGACTGGTCACCTCCAGCATTATCCCCAACCGGGGAGCCTGGCTCGAATTTGAATCCGACCTGAATTATGTCCTTTCTGTTACCATCGACCGCCGCAAGAAATTCACCGCCACGACGGTCATGCGGGCATTCGGCCTGACCAGTGACGAAGATATTCTGTCCCACTTCTGTGAATTTGAAGAAGTCAAAGTCACCTCCAAAACTCCGAAAAGCAAACTGATCGGAAAACCCCTCGCAGCCGATGTGATCGATGAGCAGACCGGGGAGATCCTGGCCCAGCATGGCCAGCTGATCGATGATGCCATTTTCGCCGATCTTCAGAGCAGCCACTCCGGCCTGGTGAAGATCGTGACCTCCGATCCCCTCTGGTTTCAGGCACTGCACAACACGCTGCAGCGTGACACCTCCAAGGATACTGATGCAGCACAGATCGAAATTTACCAGCAGCTGCGCCCCGGGGAACCGCCTCATCTCAAAAACGCCCAGGCGCATATCGAAAACATGTTCCTGAAACCCCGGCGCTATGATCTCTCCCGGGTCGGCCGCTACCGGATGAATCGCAAACTTGGCCTGAATGTCCCTCTCGAAGAAGTGACCCTGACCACACATGACCTGGTCGGTGTCATAAAATATATGCTCCGCCTGCTGCGTGGCGACCAGAATGCCCAGCCGGATGATATCGACCACCTCGGAAACCGCCGTGTCAGGACCATCGGCGAGCTCCTCGAAAACCAGATTCGTGCCGGCTTGACCCGGATGGAACGCACCATCAAAGAGAAGATGGGCCTGCTGGACATCGAAAACCTGATGCCGCGCAACCTGGTCAACTCAAAACCGATCGTTTCGGTCATCAATGAATTTTTCGGGCGCAGCCAGCTGTCTCAGTTCCTCGACCAGATCAACCCTCTGGCGGAATTGACCCACAAGCGCCGCCTGTCCGCACTCGGCCCGGGCGGCCTCAATCGGGAGCGGGCCGGTTTCGAGGTTCGAGATGTTCACCATACCCACTATGGACGCATCTGCCCGATCGAAACCCCGGAAGGCCCGAACATCGGCCTGATTTCATCCCTCTCCACCTATGCCCGCATCAATGATGTCGGTTTCATCGAAACCCCATACCGGCGTGTGGAGGATGGAACTGTCACCAATGATATCCTCTTCCTCGAGGCTCTTGACGAAGATGTCTGTGTCATTGCACAGGCCAATGTCGCCGTCGACCAGAACAATCATTTCACCGATGATCTTGTCTCTGTTCGTTCACGCGGCGAATTCACCAAGGAACCCCCGGCTGAAGTCGACTACATGGATGTCGCCCCGATGCAGCTGGTCTCGATCTCTGCCACTCTGGTTCCATTTCTCGAACATGATGACGCCAACCGGGCATTGATGGGATCGAACATGCAGCGCCAGGCGGTGCCTCTCCTGAAAACCGAAGCCCCGATCATCGGTACCGGTGTCGAACGGAAGGCTGCGCAGGATTCCGGCATCGTGGTCCGCGCACGCCGTCCGGGGAAGGTCGTCCGGGTGACTGCCGACCGGATCGAGGTAAAACCCGAAATCCGTGGCAAAGAACAATGGTGGGACTGGGATGAGTATGATTTCTCATCCTCCCAGGCATCCGACTTCCTGGATGGAATCGATGTCTACCGGCTCTCGAAATTCCTGCGCTCCAACCAGAACACCACAGTCAATCAGAAACCGGTCGTGCAGGTCGGTGACCGTGTTGAGATCGGTGATGTTCTCGCCGATGGCCCGGCCACAGACCATGGCGAACTCGCGCTCGGCAAGAATGTGCTGGTAGCCTTCATGTCCTGGGAAGGTTTTAACTTCGAGGATGCCATTCTGATCAGTGAACGTGTCAGCCGTGAACACATTTTCACTTCGGTTCACATCGAAGAAGCCAAAACTGAGGCACGTGACACCAAACTGGGTGAAGAGGAAATCACCCGCGATATACCCAATGTCGGGGAAGAAGGCCTGAAAAACCTCGACGAGCAGGGAATTATCCGCATCGGCGCACCTGTCAAACCGGGAGATATCCTTGTCGGCAAGATCAGCCCCAAGGGCAAAATCCAGACCTCCAATGTGGAGAAACTCCTCCGGGCCATTTTCGGCAAACGCGCCGAAGATGTCCGCGATATCTCGCTGCGCGCCTCACCGGGAACCTATGGCACTGTCGTGGATGTCAAGGTCTTTTCACGCAAGGTGCGTGGTGGATCCAGTTCACGCCAGGAAGAGGAGCAGACCATCAACCGCCTGAATCGTGAACGGGACAGCCTGCGTGCGCGCCTCAACCAGCAGTGGGAACATGCGATTCGTGAATTCATCAAAGATGAGGAGCTCCAGGGAGATCTGGCGCATCCTGAAACCGGCAGCATCCTGCTCAAAAGCGGGACTGCACTGAACGAATCCAGCCTCAAAAAGCTCCAGGATATCCAGCTGGCGGATGCAGAGATCCCTGTCGAAAAGGAAAACGACCTGGCGCGCCTCAATCGCCAGTTCCACCACCGCCTCGAAGAAATCGATCAGGAATACGACAAGCAGATCGATTACATCAAAACCGGCGACAACCTGCCGCCGGGTGTCATCAAGATGGTCAAGGTCTATATCGCCAAGAAAAAGAAACTCTCTGTGGGCGACAAGATGGCCGGACGCCACGGAAACAAAGGTGTCGTCTCCCGCATGCTCCCCATGGAAGACATGCCCCACCTGGAGGATGGAACTCCTGTCGATATCGTCCTCAATCCCCTGGGTGTGCCATCCCGCATGAATGTGGGCCAGATTCTCGAAACCCACCTTGGGTGGGCATCGAAAATCCTCGGCAAGCCGATCGAGTCTCCCGTTTTCGATGGAGCCAAAGAGCGCGAAATCCTGGCCGAAATGCGGCTGGCGGAAGCGGTCGTCCATGCGGCCAACTACATCGAAGAGGATGATTCCAGCATCGCCCACTCCGCCCTTCTGGCTGCAGCACAGACTGTGCGCGCCATGGAGGAATTCCGCGGGCAGATCACAGCTGATAAAGAAAAGGAATTCGATGCCTGGTTCGGTTGCGCCGGCTCCCTGCTGGAGGCTCTCACTGCAACCCACCGCCTGCGCCGTGATGGCAAGATGCTGCAGGATGCCTTCGCCTACCTGAATGGTTTGGGCATCTCACTGGAGCAGGAATCCACCCAGCCGAGGCTCGAAGCTGACCGGCTCAAACCGATCCGTTCCGGACTTGAAAATGTCCTTAAATGCTGGGAGGCAGCCCTTGCCAGATGGGAAACCTATGCGGCCCTGAGCGATACCGGCACTCTGCTGACTCGCATATCCCGAATCCGCGAATCCCTGGCTGAAATCGATACGGAAAACCTGTCGATTGCGGATGGCCGGATTGAAGCGCTGGCAAAATCCCTCAGCAAACTCGATGATCAGCTCCTCAAGGCAGTACCATTGCCCAGCAAGGAAGAGATCGATTACCTGCTCGGCCAGGATAATGACATTCTCTCCCAGGAAGTTCGGGGTGATGCGCTCCGTGAACTGATCCGGCTGATGGCAGCTCAAGACTATAAGGCCGCCAGGAGATTCTCCCAGCAGAATGGCCTGGGCCGGACTGCTGTTCCCAGCAACCTCCAGAAAGTCCACCTGATCGACGGAAAATCAGGCGAGTACTTCGAGCGGGAAACCACTGTCGGCTATATCTACATGATGAAGCTCAACCACCTGGTGGATGACAAGATCCATGCACGTTCGATCGGGCCATACAGCCTTGTGACTCAGCAGCCCCTGGGTGGCAAAGCGCAGTTTGGCGGCCAGCGCCTGGGTGAAATGGAAGTGTGGGCGCTCGAGGCTTATGGCGCGGCGCACATCCTTCAGGAACTTCTGACTGTCAAGTCGGATGATACCATCGGCCGCAACCGCATCTATGAAGCCATCGTGAAAGGCGAGGAGGCCCGTCCACCCGGACTTCCTGAGTCCTTCTATGTGCTCGTGAAGGAAATCGAAAGCCTTGGCCTGTCCATGGAACTCCGTGAATCCGAAGGCACAGACCGTGTCGGACCGGTCGATAGTGACCTGAACCTGTCGGCTGTCGGGGAAACCAGGGAAAAGAGCACGCTTGACCGGCTCATTCCTGATATGGAATCTCTTGGTGACGACTAATCTAAGGAGGCAGAAATGACCGCATTGTTTCAAACACCCCAACGTCCACGCCGTGAGGCTGAAATCAAGGACATCAACAAGGTCAAATCGATTCGCATCGCTCTGGCCTCCCCGGAGGAAATCCTCTCCAAATCACATGGTGAGGTGAAGAATCCGGAAACCATCGATTATAAAACGCACAAACCGAAATTCGATGGGCTGTTCTGCGAAAAGATCTTTGGCCCGACCAAAGATTACGAATGCAACTGTGGAAAATTCCGCGGCATCAAACATAAGGGAGTCACCTGCGACCGTTGCGGAGTCGAAGTCATCCAGTCCAAAGTGCGCCGCAGCCGCCTGGGGCATATCAAACTCGAAATGCCGGTGGCCCATATCTGGTTCTCCAAGGGTGTTCCCAGCCGGATGGCTGCATTGATCGACCTCCACACCAAGGTCATGGAACAGGTTCTCTATTATGAGAAATACATGGTCATCGAACCTGGCAACAGCCCCTACCTGGGATGGCGGGCGCTCCAGGAGCTCAAACCCCTCGAGGTCCTTTCTGAGGAAGAACTCCATAAAGCCCAGGAAGAGTATGGCGACATCGATGCCTGCATGGGCGCTGAGGCCATCAAGCGGGTTCTTGAAAACCTGGACCTGGAATCCCTCTGTGTCTCCCTCAAGGAAGTCATTCAGTCATCCAAGTCCGAACAGAAACGGACCCGGTCCATCAAACGGTTGAAAATCGCCCAGGAGTTCCTTCGCTCAGGCAACCGCCCGGAATGGATGATCATGGAAACCCTGCCGGTCATCCCTCCCGACCTGCGGCCACTAGTTCCTCTGGATGGCGGACGCTTTGCGACCTCTGACTTGAACGATCTTTACCGGAGGGTTATCAACCGGAACAACCGCCTCCGCCGCCTCAAAGAGGTCCATGCCCCGGAAGTGATCATCCGGAACGAAAAAAGGATGCTCCAGGAAGCGGTGGATGCTCTGCTGGATAATGGCCGCCGCGGACGGCCTGTCAAAGGCTCCAACAACCGTCCGCTCAAATCCCTCTCCGATATGCTCAAAGGAAAAAATGGGCGCTTCCGCCAGAATCTGCTTGGCAAGCGTGTTGATTATTCCGGCCGTTCGGTCATTGTCTGTGGTCCGAACCTCAAGTTCCACGAATGCGGCCTTCCAAAGAAAATGGCCCTCGAACTTTTTGAGCCATTCATCATTCACCACCTTGAAAAACTCGATAACGTCAACACCATCCGGAGCGCCAAGCGCCTGATTGAAAAAGAAGCTCCGGTTGTTTTCGATGTGCTTGAAAAAGTCATTCGGGATCACCCGGTCCTTCTGAACCGCGCCCCGACACTCCACCGCCTCGGCATTCAAGCCTTCATGCCGAAACTGGTCGAAGGAAATGCCATCCAGCTTCACCCATTGACCTGCTCGGCTTTCAATGCCGACTTCGATGGAGACCAGATGGCAGTCCATGTGCCGCTTTCCCGGGAAGCGCGTGAAGAGGCGCGAACCCTCATGATCGCAAATAAAAACATTCTCAAGCCTTCAAGCGGGCAGCCGATTGCCACCCCCTCGCAGGACATCGTTCTGGGCTGCTATTACCTGACCAAAATCGACCCGGCAAAGTCAAAGCCCGAACCACGAATCTTCGCCTCACTCGAACATGCCATGCAGGCTTTTGACCATGGCCAGATAGCCCTTCAGGAAGAAATCAGTGTCCGTATCAATACCTGGGAGGAAGTCGAGATCATCGGTGAGGATGCTGAAAGTGGCCGGCCGATCGCCCGCAGCCTCGGATCGAGAATATTTATCTGCGAAGATCCTGAACCCGGCGCTGATCTGCAGGACAACCAGCAGATTCAGTATGAGCGCCAGCTGATGCTGACAAATACGGAATACATCCGGACGACTGTGGGGCGTATTCTGTTTAATGAGGTGCTCACTCCGGAACTCCGCTTCACCAACCTGCTCATGACCAGCAAGAATCTGCAGCGCCTGGTCGGCCGGGCTTTCAATGCCATCGGACTGGGACGCACCGCCGAAATGCTGGACCGCATGAAGGACATCGGCTTCCAGTATGCCAAGTATTCCGGCCTTTCGATTGCCCTTTCGGACATGCTGGTTCCACCCTCCAAAGTCGACATCATCGAAAAAGCCCGCAACCGAGTCTCGGAAATCCAGAAACAGTATGATGCCGGGGCCACCACCCCGACCGAACGCTACAACAAAGTCATCGACTGCTGGATCCAGGTCACCGACAAGATCGCCGATGAAATGATGGCGCTGCTGGAGAAGGACCAGAATGGTTTCAATCCCCTCCACATGATGAAAGATTCCGGCGCTCGTGGAAGCCAGCAGCAGATCCGGCAGCTTTCAGGAATGCGTGGTTTGATGAACAAGCCGATGAAGAAACTCACCGGTGGTGTCGGTGAAATCATCGAATCGCCGATCGAATCCAACTTCAAAGAAGGATTGACCGTTCTCGAATATTTCATCTCAACCCACGGCGCACGCAAGGGACTGGCGGATACCGCACTCAAGACTGCCGAGGCAGGTTACCTGACACGGCGCCTGGTGGATGTGGCCCAGGATGTCATCATTACAGAAAAGGACTGCGGCACCATCTCAGGCATGGAAGTCGCTGTTATCAAGGAAGGCGACCAGGTCATCGAATCTCTGAAAGACCGTATCCTCGGGCGTTGCGCTCTGGACACCATCAGGAATCCGCTGCAACCGGACAAGGTGATCGTCCCATCTGGAAAAAAACTGGACGAAGAGGATATCCAGACTATCCATCGCTGCTGCCTGAACCTGTATCCGATCACTTCGGTCCTGGTGGCCGACAAGAGCGGAAAACTGACTGCCCCGCCGGAGACCATCGACCTGTCTGACATCGACTACTGGGGCGGTGATTCCGAACAGGCGCTGTATGACCGATTGCTCGGACGGACAACCCTCGAAGATATCAAGGATACCTACAACATCCTCGTTAAAGCCGGTGATGAGATCAGTGAATCCCTTGCTGACGATATCGAAAGGTGCGGCATTGATCGCGTGAAGATTCGCAGTGTTTTGTGCTGTGAAACCTCACGCGGCGTGTGTGTCAAATGCTATGGCCGTGACCTGGCGAGAGGCCACATGGTCCTCATGGGTGAAGCGGTTGGAGTTATCGCCGCGCAATCGATCGGTGAACCGGGCACTCAGCTGACCCTGCGGACCTTCCACATCGGTGGCACCGCATCGCGAATCGTGTCCGGATCGGCCATTTATGCCAACCTCAAAGATGGCGAACTCGGTGTGGTCCGTTACATCAACATGGATGCCGAGGAGAAGAAAGACGAAATCATCACCATCGGACGCAATGGGAAAATCATTGTGACCTTCCTCGGCCAGAAAGCGCTGGTTGAGGGGCGTCTCGAAATCACCTGTGACAAGCTGATCGAAGACCGCAAAGGTCGGCTTGTGGTCTGCAATCCGAATGGCGCTGAGCTCCAGATCGTCGGCAAGAAGAAAGAGGCTGCCCAGAAGATCAAAGTTCCTTATGGAGTCCGCTTCGAACCCGGCCTCAAGAATAAATCGAATGTCAAACCGGGCGACATGCTGTACCGCCGCGAACCCTGGAGCCTGCCTCTGATCGCCACTCATGCCGGAACAGTTCGATATTCCGATGTGATTTCGCTTGGTGATCCGGAGACCCTCAAGGGACGCCAGTTCGGGGATCACCCGACCATTGAGATCACCAACTCGAAAGGGGAGGTTCTCGAGCAATTCCCGCTGACTCCCCGAGCCAGGGTTTCTGTTCCGGAAGGCAGCAAAGTGGAACCTGGTGATTTTGTTGCAGAACTGCCGATTCCTGTGATAACGGAATATGAAGGAAAACTGCGATTCCAGGGAGTAGCAGAAGGCCGTACCATTCGGCAGCGGCTTGACCCGGTGACAGGGAACCTGACTTCAGTGGTCACCCATGTCGATATCCATAATGTCCCCCGGATAACGATCATCGGGAGGAAAGGCGAGGTTATCACCCAGTACTACCTCCCGCTCGGTTGTGAAATCAAAGTCAAAGATGGCCAGGATGTGTTCCGCGGCGATATCCTTGCCCAGAGTGAGAATCTCCGCCAGGTGGAGTTCGTGCCCATCGGCGCCAACCTCCAGGTCCAGGATGGCCAGGTCATCGAAGCCGGTGGTGGAAAACGCCCGATACTGGCTTCCTGGGATCCTTACCAGATTCCCATTATCGCCACCCGTTCCGGCCGTGTGAATTATCGGGATATCGAGCTGGGTGTCACCGTCCGTGCGCAGCGCGATTCCAGTGGGCAGTCCTCCGAGAGTGATTCGGGAGAAGGCGCCCAGCTGATCGTTATGGAACAGAAGGAAGACAAACATCCCAGCCTCGAGATCATCTCCAAAGGGGGAGAGCCTGCCATTGAATCCCTTCCCTCGGGCGCAATGATTGTGGCGCGCGATGGGCAGGAGGTTCAGCGCGGTGATACACTCGCCAAGATCCCCCGCGAAACATTCAAGACACGCGATGTGACCGGCGGCCTGCCTCGTGTCGAGGAAATCTTCGAAGCACGCCGTCCCAAGGCCAAAGACCTCGCCATCGTGGCCCGTGTCAGCGGCTGGGTTAAAATCCCGCGTCCTGGAGCTCATGACGATGAAGCTTCGATTATCGAGAAGCTCGGCAAGAAGCGCAAACGCGGAACCCGGCTTATGGCCATCATCGACAGCGATGGCGTCATCCTCGAATCCTACGAGGTGGATATTGGAAAGCGCCTGATCCGCAATGATGGAGAATGGGTGAATGTCGGCGATAAGCTGGTCGATGGCTCCCTTGACCTGCATGAATACCTTGAAGTCATGGGTGAAAAACGCTGCATGGAATACCTTCTCAATGAAATCCAGGAGGTCTATCGCCTCCAGGGTGTGTCCATCAATGACAAGCACCTCGAGGTCATTGTCCGCCAGATGATGCGAAATGTGACCATTCTCGACCCGGGAGATACTGAATTTCTCCCCATGGATGTCGTCGATCGATTCCAGGTCATGCGGGAAAACAAGGAGGTTCAGGCCAGTGGTGGGCGCCCGGCAAAATTCCAGACCAACCTGCTTGGCATCACCAAGGCGTCACTCGGCACTGAAAGTTTCATTTCCGCCGCTTCATTCCAGGAAACAACCCGTGTCCTGACCGCTGCGGCTATATCAGGGAAAGAGGACCGTCTCCTTGGCCTCAAGGAAAATGTCATCATGGGCCATCTGATCCCTGCGGGCACCGGCAAACCGGAGTAC
>JAANMY010001870.1_pt1 | contig 21781 bp, 18 predicted proteins | sample 7279691 | NCBI WGS metagenome assembly JAANMY01 (sample SAMN14094543, study PRJNA606508) | bioreactor metagenome | isolation source: A lab-scale SPAN reactor treating ammonium-rich wastewater day 388 | place: Ireland: Galway | collected 2018-02-07
GGGCGCGCACCACGCCAGAACGACAGCAGGAACATCGTGAAAACCGAGCAGATCCGCAAAGCCTTCCTCGACTACTTCGCTGCGAAGGGCCACCGCATCGTGCCGAGCTCGCCGCTGGTGCCCGGCAACGACCCGACGCTGCTCTTCACCAATGCCGGCATGGTGCAGTTCAAGGACGTGTTCCTCGGCAGGGACCCGCGCGACTACCAGCGTGCCGCCAGTTCCCAGCGCTGCGTGCGCGCCGGCGGCAAGCACAACGACCTCGAGAACGTGGGCTACACCGCCCGCCACCACACTTTCTTCGAGATGCTGGGCAACTTCAGCTTCGGCGACTATTTCAAGCGCGAGGCCATCGAGTTCGCCTGGGAGTTCATCACCCGCGAGCTGAAGATCCCGCCGGAGAAGCTGTGGGTGACGGTGTTCCGCGAGGATGACGAAGCCGCCGACCTCTGGGTCAGGCACATCGGCGTCGATCCCGCGCGGCTGACCCGCTGCGACGAGAAGAGCAACTTCTGGTCCATGGGCGACACCGGCCCCTGTGGCCCCTGCACCGAGATCTTCTACGACCACGGCCCGGGGATCCCCGGCGGCCCGCCGGGATCGCCCGACGAGGATGGCGACCGCTACGTCGAGATCTGGAACCTGGTGTTCATGCAGTTCGACCGCGCCGCCGACGGCCAGCTGACGCCGCTGCCCAGGCCCTCGGTGGACACCGGCATGGGCCTCGAGCGCATCGCCGCGGTCATGCAGGGCGTGCACAGCAACTACGACATCGACCTGTTCCGCAACCTCATCCGCGCCGCCATCGAGATCACCGGCGCGAAGGACCCGGCCTCGCCGTCGCTGCGCGTCATCGCCGACCATATCCGCGCCGCCGCCTTCCTCATCACCGACGGCGTGCTCCCCGGCAACGAGGGCCGCGGCTACGTGCTCCGCCGCATCATCCGCCGCGCCCTGCGCCACGGCCATGACCTCGGCGTGCGCCAGCCGTTCTTCCACCGGCTGGTCGGGCCGCTGGAGCGGGAGATGGGCCGCGCCTTCCCCGAACTCACCGCGGCCGTGGGCCATGTCGAGCGCGTGCTCAGGACCGAGGAAGAGCGCTTCGCCGAGACGCTCTCCCAGGGCATGCGCATCCTCGAGGACGCGCTCGCCGGCGTGAAGGGCGGCGAACTCGCCGGCGAGCTGGTGTTCAAGCTCTACGACACCTACGGCTTCCCGGTGGATCTCACCGCGGACGTGGCCCGCGCCCGCGGCATCGGCGTGGACCGTGATGGTTTCGAGCAGGCGATGGCGCAGCAGCGCGAGCGGGCCCGCGCGGCCAGCAAGTTCGAGATGGGGGCGGGTGGCAGCCTGCGCCTCGCCGAGAAGAGCCGGTTCACCGGCTACGACACGCTGCGCGACCAGGGCCGGGTCACGGCCATCCTGCGCAACGACGGCAGGGTGATGGCCCTCGCCGCCGGCGAATCCGCTGGCCTGGTCCTCGACCGCACGCCGTTCTACGCCGAGAGCGGCGGCCAGGTGGGCGACCAGGGGATCATCACCGCGCCCGGCTTCCGCTTCCGCGTCGAGGACACGCAGAAGAACGGCGAGGCGCATGTGCACATCGGCACCGTCGAGGCCGGCAGCATCGCTTCCGGCGCCGAGGTCACCGCCGAGGTCGATGCCGCCGCACGCGAGGCCACGCGCCTGAATCATTCCGCGACCCACCTGCTGCACGCCGCCCTGCGCCAGGTGCTCGGCAGGCATGTCAGCCAGAAGGGCTCGCTGGTCGCCCCGGATCGCACGCGCTTCGATTTCTCGCACTACGAGGCGGTTTCCCCCGCGCAGCTGCGCGAGATCGAGGCGCTGGTCAACGCCGGCATCCGCGCCAATGCCGAGGGCGAGACCCGCATCATGTCCTACGACGATGCCGTCGCCAGCGGCGCCATGGCGCTGTTCGGCGAGAAGTACGGCGACCGCGTGCGGGTGCTGCGTTTCGGTGACCTCTCCACCGAACTCTGCGGCGGCACCCACGTGCGCCGCACCGGCGACATCGGCCTGTTCAAGATCGTCGCCGAATCGGGCATCGCCGCCGGCATCCGCCGCATCGAGGCCGTCACCGGCGAGCGGGCGCTGGCGCGGGTTGTCGAGGAAGAGGCGACGCTCGCCCGCCTCGCCGACCTCGTGAAGGGCAACCGCGCCGACCTCGAGCCGCGGCTGCGCCAGCTTCTCGACCGCAATCGCGTCCTGGAGAAGGAAGTCCAGCAGCTCAAGGCACGGCTGGCCGGCGGCGCGGGCTCCGGTGGCGACCTCGCCTCGCAGGCCGTCACCGTGGCCGGCGTGCGGCTGCTGGCGCAGCGCCTCGACGACGGCACCGATGCAAAGACACTCCGCGACGTCGTCGATCGCATGAAGGACAAGCTCGGCTCGGGCGTCGTCGTCCTCGGTGCCGCCGACGCCGAAGGCCAGCGCGTCTCGCTCGCCGTCGGTGTCACCCGCGACCTCGTCGGCCGCATCAAGGCCGGCGATCTCGTCAACGCCGTCGCCGGGCAGGTCGGCGGCAAGGGTGGCGGCCGCCCGGATTTCGCCCAGGCCGGTGGCAGCAACGCCGCGGCGCTGGACGCCGCCCTCGCCGGCGCCCGTGACTGGGTGGCCAGCCGGCTGGGTTGACGCTGCCGCCGACAGTTCGGTTATGATCGCTGCGCTGCAAACGCCCGGCTCAGGAGGAGCGGGCGACGCGCTGCCGGCGTGGCGGGGCAGCCTCGATCAGGCACCCGCGGCATCCCGGCGACAAGAAAAACGCGAAAGACGGGAGGGAGTCCATGCTGATCCTGACGAGGCGCATCGGCGAGACGGTCATCATCGGCAATGACGTGGACGTCACGGTGCTGGGCGTCAAGGGCAACCAGGTACGGCTCGGCGTCAAGGCCCCGCGCGACGTCACCGTCCACCGCGAGGAGATCCACCAGCGCATCCGCCAGGAACAGCAGGCCGACAACGCCAACGGCGCCGACCCCGCCCCGCTGCCGGCCGCGGCCGACTGAGCACCCGCACGCCGCCCGAGACTCGGGCGCGCGATCCGGGTATCCTGTGCAGCCCGCGCCGGCGCCAATGCCCGGCGTCAGCCGACTCCGGAGAGGTGGCCGAGTGGCCGAAGGCGGCGGTTTGCTAAACCGTTATACGCTCAAAAGGCGTATCGAGGGTTCGAATCCCTCCCTCTCCGCCAGCTAGTCTGGGGTTCGCCGAGTCTCTGTACAGAGACTGGCGAACCCCTCGTTATTTCCGCGACTTGCACCTGCTGTGCCGGGCAAATGTGGTCGCGAATCCCGCCATTCCAGGCAATCAACGCCGAATTTCCCCGCCAGTCTCAGTCGGGGGTTCCAGGCGGTACCACATTCGATGCGCTTGACAGGCCCCAGTTGGGGCATCAGCCGTCGGCAACGCCGAGTTGTTCGCGCTGCTTCTCCCAGTCGAGGTTGTCGAATCGGTGGGCAGACGGGCAGGCAGCGAGGCTGTACTTTGAGGGGATTCGAACCTTAGTGCGTATAAGCGCGATTAGGACTATTGCGGCCTCCACGTAACTAAAGGGTCGCTCGCCGACACCCGCACCCAGAGCTCGGGTGCAAAAAGGGGTGGCATCGCGCGATGGCATTACGGGCTCAACAATCTTAACAATAACAATCTATTAGAATGTCGTGCGCGCGCCCTTGGCTTTTTCCTGGACGAGCCTAAAATGGCCGATAACAACACCCGCCACGCCTCTCCTCGGAAGCGCACCAGGGCGGGTTTTTTATTGCCCGGAGGCAGGGCATGAAATTCAGCAAGCCAGCGCTGTCAACCGAGCAGCAACTCGATTTGCTGGTCCGCCGAGGCATGACCGTGGCCGATCGTCAGGCCGCTTTGCAGTATCTCGACCACATCAACTACTACCGCCTGCGCGCCTACTGGCTGCCGTCTGAAACCCCAGCCGCCGCAAACGACGACCACGCGTTCAAACTCGGCACGCGGTTTGAGACCATCATCGACCTCTATAGTTTCGACCGGAAATTGCGTCTGCTGGTCATGGACGCTATCGAGCGGATAGAAGTCTCTCTCAGAACACGTTGGGCCAACATTCTGGCGCTTCGATATGGTCCCCACGCTTATCTCGATGCGCGACTGTTTCGCAGGCCCACCCAGCACGCCAGGTGCCTGACGAAGCTCCAAGAGGAGCTGGAGCGCAGCCGCGAAACTTTTGTCCTTCACTATCGCGCGACCTATACGGACCCCGAACTTCCCCCGCTTTGGAGCGTGTGCGAATTGCTGACATTCGGCCAGCTGTCACAGTGGTTTAGCAACCTGGCTACAGGCGCGGATCGCAGGGAGATCTCCAAACCTTATGGGGTTGACGAACAGATCATCGGTTCGTTTGCTCATCACCTCGCGTATGTTCGCAACGTGTGTGCGCATCACATGCGCCTGTGGAACCGAGAAATGACTATCGGCATGAAGATTCCGAACCATCCAGACTGGCTTGGATCGGCCTTCAACGAAGCGAAACCCAAGCGCATCTACAACACCTTGTTGATGCTTGCGCATCTCCTGGACAGCATCAGCCCGCGTTCGCAATGGCGTCAGCACCTGTTCTCCCTGTTTGAAGAACATCTTGCTGTGGACTTCTCTGCGATGGGGTTTCCGGCTGACTGGAGAACCTCAGCCATATGGAAAGCCAAGTCGGGGCCCGGGTGAATTACTTCTGGAGACTCGATTTGCAGTGTGCGCAATGGTGCTTAAGATCCCTCGGGGATGCCCAGAATGCAGGCGGCCACGCGCTCGTCGATCGGCGGTAACGTCGGGAGTGTATGAAAGTGCCTCAGTATCTCGGCGAGAGGTAGGCGCCGCGTACCGAGCAGATCCTTGCGAATGTCTTTCAGAAGTAGCGGCCGTATCCGTTTGCCGGTCGTCAACCGTTCGTACCACACAGGTCGAATCAGGTCGAGCCAGGTCTCTGCCATCGCATCCCAGTCGTAACAGTCCCGCTGATCCTCGCGCTGGAGCACCTGAAGCAGGTGTGCAAGAGCGGATCCCAACTCGGTCGTGCTCGGCGTCTCCTTGCTGTAGCTTCGCATCACAATGGTCATTTCCTCGAGTGCACGGCGCTTTCGTCGTGGCAACAGCGAAAGCTCCTGCTCCTGCAGGAGTATCAGCACCCGATCAAGCCAGCCCATCGCCGCCGGCGTAAGGGAGAGATCTCGCGTGCTGGTGCCGAGTCGCTCGCGAAGCAAGGCGGTGATTTCCATCAAGTCCGTCAATAGCGGTTGCGGGGGCTCCTCGACCAGCACCCAGCGCGGAGCGCCAATGCTCGAGCCGGTGAAACAAACCAGTGCCCAGCGTCTGTCGGCGTTCACCAGGCTCACTCGGCAAAGCACCTGGGCCGAGACGTTGCGGTAGTGCTCGTAAACGTTCGGTGGCACTAGAGGATCGGCGCCGCTTACAAGTTCCCGTACCGGGGAAAAGGCGTCGCGCAGTCCGTCCCACGGCCCGCGTCGTTGCGCGTGCTCGAACTCCTCGATGTCCTGGTCGACTGCGACAGGGCGGGAGTCCGTAGCTGCGCTGCCGCCCAAGCCCTTCGGTAGAGGAAGATTGGAGCCGAGCAGGTTCTCGACCGTTTCATAGCGCTCAATAAAGCGCTCGTCCGAGCGCAGGGCAAACTCTGCGGCATCTTGCGGCCACCAGGCTTCGATGACCTCGTTGGGACTGTCCATGCGGTCAACCCGCCCGACACGTTGTTCGGCGATACGAACCACACTCGGGCGGTCAAGGTGAACAACTGCGGCCGCGGCCTGGAGGTTGACGCCCTCGGACATTGAGTCTGAACACAGCGCGATCAATGTCGTGCGCGCTGCGCCCGGACGTAGTCGGCTCTCAACGATACGACGCCCCGACCGCTGTTCGCCCGTAGCCAAGATGACCTCGGTAGCGGGATCGAGTGTCTCCAGATGCTTGCGCATGAGTGCCAGCGTGACAGGTCGCGAGTCGAAGGCCACTACCATGCTATGGCGGCGTGCGAGATCCCGCAGGAGCGTGGCCTTGGCAATCTCCCGACGATCGGACATACGCCTAGCCTTATCGAGGATCGCCTCGTAGACCGAAATGTCGTGGGCACAGGCCAGTCCGTGCGCGTGTGGATCGGTGAGCCAGTCGGGCAGGGGAACGTTAAGGTGACTGACGGGAGGGTGGCCGCTCGCCTGGCGCAGTTTTTCGATGACGTTGCCGGTGGCATGCCGTTTTGCGTCTGCGGCAAGTTCGAAGTGCTGAAGGGCGGCTTCGGTGCCCACCGCATGCTCGAACAAGGCGGCGGCCGATGAGCGAAGAGTGGCCATGATGAGGTAGCGACTGAGTTGCGAGGCACCGTGCAGGCGACTTTCGAGGTACTCAGTCTCCGTCCAGCCCTCGCGTCGCAAAACCTCGGGCATTTCCAGTTCGCCGACGATCATTGCTACCCCATGTAGAGTGGCGGCGGCTTCGCGGATTTCTCCGGCCAGGCGTCGGTCATTACTGCTTTCGTGAAGCTCGTAAGTGCGCGCCCGATGCTCAGGGTATCGACAACTGCGACCAGCGGCGTCGCGGTAGGCGGCAGGAGCAGCATCTACCATGGCGTTGAGCATTGTCTTGGTGCGACGAACCGTGAATCGCTGTAGTTCACGTCGTAGCACCGCCATCTCGTTTTCGCTGAGACTCCGATCGAGTGTGCGGCGTCGTAGTAAGGAGGAAAACGCTTCAACGGTGGAGTCGGCCAGGTTGTCAGCGCCCAGCATGTCGGCGAGGCGAAGCAAGTCGACTGCGCTGCGATTAATTGGCGTAGCCGTGAACAGGATGGTGTGATCGGCCATGTTGCCTAAGATGGCGCGGGTTCGTTGCGACGCCTGATTGAGGAAGTTGTGTGCCTCATCAACCGCCAGAACCTGCGCGCGTCGCACTGCATCGATCACTCCGATATGTGCCGTACTCTTTGATTGGCTGAGGTGGCCATGGGACTGAATATCAATCGGGACGCCAGCTTCGCGGGTGGCTTGATGCCAGTTGTCCTTAACAGCCGGAGGAGCGATCACGATGGCCGGTGCCTTGCGAGCACGCCCGTGCCGCCAAATACGATCCACCACCGCCCGGATCAGGTGAGCTCCAAGACGGGTTTTCCCAGAGCCAGTGGCGTCGGCAACGAGGACGCTACCGACATTCTCCAGTACCCACATGGCCTCCGCAATGCCTTGCTCCTGGGAAGGCCACAACGGCAGATCACCCACATACATCTGCGCTTTGATGTACTCACGAACCCATTCGCCTTCCAGCAGTTCGGCGCTGGCGCGCGCGAGAGCCTCCTGCCAGCCCACGACCCGCAGCAGTTTATCGAGTAGGGCCAGTAGGTCTTGCTCATAGGGCTTGCCAGCATTCCAGTAGTTTTCGGCAACCTTTATGGCCTCCACGAATCGTTTGTGGTCCTTCGGCGTAAGGCGGAGGTTGGCTTCAATCTGGCGGGTCAGTCCTGCTTGGGTGAAATTACTGGACCCCATGGTGATAGCGGTTTCGCCCGCATACATTTTCGCGTGTAGTCTGGTGTGCCGTCCCCCGAGAAAGCGCGCGGACAGTCGACCTGATCGAATTAATTCCATCGTCTGCACAATCTTGGCGCTGAGGCGCAACGAGACGCCCCGATCGAGCCAATACGCCTCAACCTCCCGAGGAAAGCTCTCCCGGGATGCCGAGTACGACACCCGATTGCCGGGGAAAGGCTCCGTGCCAAGCAACAGGCGCAGCTTACCGTCGCGCGCGCTCAGTCCCGCGGCGAAGTCGATCAGGTAGTCGATGGAGGCGTAGCCTGCGATGATCAGCGGGTTACTTGCGGTCTTAAGATCCGAGATAACCTGATCGCGCACCTTCTGACCGGCAACATTAAGTGGGAACCGTTCCGGTGAGGGCCAGTCAAGTACCTCCAGGCGCATTTCGCTGGACGCATCGGGCGCATCGAACAGGCTAATCTGGCCGTGCTTCAAGTCGTGCGTCATACGCTGTTAGCAGGAGCAGCCGCGTGCCTCACGTCAGGTGCGGGGTGCGACGGCAAAATGGCGTACTGGTCAAGTGGGTTAAATCGGTTTGAAAGTGAGCTATGTTTTCGAACTCGGCTGGGTAGCACTGGCGTGCGAACTCCCTGCAGATTGGAACATAGCCGGTGGCTCATCAGGTGAGCCTACCACCCCTAGGCTTAAGTGTTCGATGACGGCTGGTTATTGTTCAGCAAGGAACTGCCGGCCGAGACGGGTTCGCTGCTGACTACCTCCTCCGCCAGTTTCTGATCCTCACGGCGCTCCTGTGCTCTCGGCATGCGTTGCCAAGGCCAGGTTGCGCCGCATGAGGGACCACACATTCCCCAGATTGTCTCGGGCATGACTCCTGGGCAATGGGAGGGTCAGCCGGCCGGTTGCACCCGCCTGAGGAACTCCCGAAGCGTGACGATCTCCACGTCTTCGAATTCCTTTTGATCCAGCATGGCGCAGTCACCCGTGACAATCAGCCGGGCGCCGCCGGAGAGAGCACATTCCAGGACCCGGCTGTCCGGATCATCCGCGAAGACCCGAAGCTGTCCTGTCGGAGTGACCAGTTCGGCTAGATCCGCCAGAAACACGGCCAATCGCGACAGTTCCTCGGTATCGCGCGAGAACTTCCGTAACAGCCTCCACTGCCCGATCTGCACTGCCGCCCGGAAGTGTGAGGGCGGAAACCAGTACGCTGGAGTCGAAAACGACCCGCGGCGATATCGGCTACTTGCGGCTCTTGCCATCGAGATAGCGTTCAAGATCGCGCTTCGTCAGGATGCCCTTGTCCCGGGCACGTTGCGACCAGAAAGTCTGCAAGTGCCGATACTCACCCCTCAGCCGGGACAAGCGATAGGCGCGCATCGCGTCCTGTACGACAGCGCTCACGGTCTTGCCTTCCTCGCGGGCCGTGGCCATTGCGAAGCGAGCCAGGTCCGGCGGCAGGGAGATTGCCTTCTTGATGGCGCGCGCATTGGTGGTGCGGGGCATGGCAGTCACCCTGATGCATCGGCATGACCGAATGCGACCATACGGCAATGTCCGGGATTGTGCGCTGCTGCACCTGTCGATGACGCACGGGGGGCGGGCCAGACGCGAGACGCGTCCGGCTTCACCACTTCTCGCCGAAGGGTCGCACCGTGACTTCGAAGGTCCAGGCCGATGGAGGCTGTGAGGCGAGAAACACGGCGGTCTGCGCCATGTCGTCCGGCCTCAGGAAGTAGCTGTCCGGCTTGTCGGGCATGTTCCTGCGGGTTGAGGGCAAGTCAACGACGGCGTCGATCATGAGCAGCGAGACGTGAACCCCGCGCGGCCAGAGGCTGCGCGCCATGGACTCGGCGAGGCTGCGTTGGGCGGCCTTGGCGGGGGCGAAGGCCGCTGTCTGTGGCCCACCCCGCAGCGAGGCCGTTGCTCCGATGAATATGATGTTGCCGGATCCCGCTGCCTTCATTGCCGGGATGACCTCCTGGCTCGCAGCCAGGGCGCCGAGCGCATTGACGCGCCAGGATGACTCGAAGGCGTCGAGACTGGTGCTCTCCACATCTCCCCAGGAGCCGGATCCGGCGTTGTAGACGAGTGTCGCCGGATGTCCCATTTCGCCGCGAATGGCCGCAAATGCGCTCGCCACCGAAGAAGGATCTGATACATCGCAGGCGTATGCGTGTGCGCCCGGCAATGCCCTTGCCAGTTCAGTGGTGAACGCTGTGCGCCTTGCCAGCAAGGCAACGGAGTATCCGGCCCCGGTGAAAGCACGGGCCAGAGCAGCGCCATTTCCCTCGCCAACGCCGACAACAACACAAACTGGTCTGGTCATGAAAGTCTCCCGAATTGTCCGCGGTTGAAGTCCGCTATTGCCTCCCTGATCTGCTGTTCGGTGTTCATCACGAAGGGCCCGTAACCGACCACCGGCTCTTCGATGGGCTCGCCGGCGAGCAGCAGCAAGGCGGCATCACTGATTGCTTCCACGATCAAACCCGTACCGTTCCTGGACAGAGTGGCGAGGTCGGTGGCTTGAAGCCCGGCGTCGCCATTGACGCGCACGCTGCCAGTGCGCTGCGCCACCAGCGTACTCCAGCCTTCGGGTTGGGGTATCTCGAGCGTATGACCCTTCGCAAGACGTACGTCCAGCACGTTCATCGGGCTGAATGTGCGGGCTGCGCCGGGTGTTCCGGCATGCTCGCCGGCGATCACGCGTATGGTGCCACCGCCCTCCGGCAGGTTCACAACGGGGATCTGTGGGGCACTGATCGACTGGTAACGCGCAGGTGTCATCTTGTGAACTGCGGGCAGGTTCACCCACAGCTGCATGACCTCGAATGGGCCGCCACGCGCGGCATAGTCTGCCGAGTGGAACTCCTCATGGAGGATACCGCTGCCGGCGGTCATCCACTGCACGTCTCCGCTGCGAATGACGCCGCCAGCGCCGGTGGAGTCGCGGTGTTCAACTTCGCCTTCGAACACGATGGAAACGGTTTCGAATCCACGGTGCGGGTGACTGCCCACGCCGCGCCGATGCGTCGTTGCCGGGAATAGGGTCGGTGCGGCGTAATCGAGCAGCAGGAAGGGACTGCGCTCGGCTACTCCTTCACCGCTGTAGCCGAACAGGCTGTGCACCGGGAACCCGTCGCCCACCCAATGATGGCCGGGTGGGCGACGCGTGGAGAGCACACGCTTGCGGTTGTTGGATACTGGCTCTGCGTTCACGAGGTCATTCCTGTGGATCAATTGAACACCATGCCGCCGTCCACGAGGATCGACTGCCCGGTGATGTACTCGGAATCCGGGCCGGCAAGGAACGAAACCACGCCAGCCAGCTCGCCACGTTCTTCGGATCGATCCGGGGCGCCTTGCCGTTGAAGTTTGCGGGCGTACTCATGGTTCGGTCTCCTTGCGGAAGTGAAGAATGCGGTGCTGGATTGGATGGTAAGTTGTATTCAAAGCGAGAAAAATGGTGGAATTCTGGCTTCACTGTCCCGAAATCAGAACAATGGAGCGCCTGGAGGGACCATGGAAGAGCTCGGTGACCTTGCCGCATTTGCCCTGGTGGCTGAGCACGGCGGCTTTGTCGCCGCTGAGCGTGCCACCGGCGTACCCAAGTCGCGCCTGAGTCGGCGCCTTGCGTCGCTGGAGGCGTCCCTGGGCACACGACTGATTCAGCGCAGCACCCGGCGTTTTGCCGTCACGCCAATAGGTGAGCAGGTACTGCTGCACGCGCGCGCAATGCTCGCCGAGGCCGAGGCAGCCAGGGCGCTGGTGGACGAGCAAACCACTGCTCCACGCGGTACGGTTCGATTGGCCTGTCCGCCCGCACTGCTGCAAACCACGGTTGGGGCAATACTGGCGCGCTTTCTGAACGCGTGGCCACACGTGCAGGTGCAGGTACAGGCGAGCAATCGAAACATTGATGTGTGGCATGACGGCGTGGACCTGGCATTGCGTGTACGCGCGCCCGATGCTTCGCTGCCGCAGGAGGAGGTGGTGCGTCCGCTGGCGCTGAGCCCGCACCTGCTGGTCGCCTCGCCGCAACTGTTGATCAATTCAGCGCCTCCGGTCGAGCCCGCCGATCTGGTGCGATGGCCGACACTGGGTCTGGGCAATTCACCGGAGCAACAGTGCTGGCGCCTGCGTGGCCCCGGAGGCGCGCTGGTCGAATACACGCACCAGCCGCGCTTCGTGGTGGATGATGTTGCGACCTTGCGCGATGCCGCCCTGGCCGGTGTGGGCTGCGCCGTGCTGCCACGCATTCTGGTTCATGATGCGTTGCTGGCCGGCACGCTGCAGGAGGTTCTGCGCGATTGGGCGCCACCGCCTGGCCTGGTTCAGGCCGTCTACGCCAGCCGCAAGGGCCTGCGTCCGGCCGTGAGGTACCTGCTGGACGCGCTGGCGGAAGGCTATGCCGAGCTGATCGCCCAGGGCCGCTGCCTGGAGCCGCCCGGCAGCGCGTGACAATTCGGCGCTCCAGTTCGCCGTGGCGCAGGTCAGGCGAGATTCGCCGTCACCGCTACAAGGCGCCGTGCCGGGTGGACAATCGAGGCTTTCCCGCGCGAAACATCCGCGCGTACTCGAACCCCCGCACCACTCTCGCCCTGACCTGCCTGGCCAGCGGATGCGCGGGGTTGATCAGCGCGCAGTTTTCCTCGGGAACGATGACGGAAGGCACCAGCAGGATCGGCGAGCGGCGGGAGAGCAGCCAGCCGGAGCCGAATCTCACGCTGGCGCGGCCGGCGGGAATGGCCGACCAGGCGGCGGGCAGGGCGGAGGCCTGGACTTCCTCGCGCCGGGACCAGACGCCGCCCGGCACGTCGATCTCCACGAGGAAACGGTTCTGCGGAAAGCCGCCGTCATCGATGTGCGCGGCCGTTTCGAGCACGGCCAGCGAGATGGAGGTCGCGCAGTAGACGACGGCCTCGCCGTGGTCGTTCCACCGCCCCGGGTGGCTTGCCGCACCCATGCCGCCGAGATCGTCTGCCGGGAAGGCGCGCGTTTCCGCGGCGATCCGCCAGAGCTTCACTGATAGGCGCCGCTCTGGATGGAGCCGAGCAGCCGCGACACCATGTCCAGTCCCGTGGGCGTGTCCAGGAGATCGGCCGGCTTCTTGCCGCCGAGAGCCGGCTGCGCGGTCTCGATCCACTGTCCGAGCCACCGGGCGGCATCGAATTCCGCGGCATCCGCGGCGGTGCTCCCGGCTGCCATGGCCTCGGCCTGGCCGAGCAGCTTCACCAGGCCGATCGCGGCCTGCCCGCCCTGGCCGGCGATGGCTTCCCCGGCGGCGATCTTCTTCTCGGCAGTGGCCTTGGGAATGCCCAGGATGCTGAAGAGCCGCGAAGCGGGAATCGCCATGTGCTTCGCGAGATCCTTGAGGAGCTGCGCATGCACGCCGGCCCGCTCGGTGAGGAGAATCGCCATCGGCGCCGCCTCGTTGACCTGCTGGACAAAGGACTCGAGCCCGGTCTTCGGACCATATGCAATACGCGCCTCCCGGACGGGATGCGGGGCGATCCGGCGTCGGGAGCCGGTGGCCTTGCGGGCGTGGGTCATGGGGTAGCCAGGATGCCTATAACGAGGCAGATGATAGCATCAAAATGTGCTAATCACCCGTTTGCATCCGCAGTATCCCCGCCTGCTGCCATCCGCAGTTCAGCGCTTCCCGCCCGGCGCGGCCTGTTGCTCGACACGCAGCAGCGCCTGGTCCATGCATGCCCAGGCGGGCGCGCTGGAGACCCAGATATTGGTGTCGGGCCGGACCGACGACGGGTCGGCGAGGTTGCCGACGCGCACCACCCGCAGTTGCGGCCGGGCACTGGACCGCGCGAACAGGTGGGCGCCGCAGGACGGGCAGAACTGCCGGACGACTTCGTTGCCGCTGCTGGCGCTGCGGGTGTATTCGGCCAGTGGCCCGGAGTGGCTGAGGGATGCGGCGGACACCAGCATGTTCACGGTGCCGTTCGCCGCCAGGTGCTGGCAGTCGCGGCACCAGCACACGCGCACGGCGACGGGATCTTCCGCCACCGTGAAGGTCACCGCACCGCAGAGGCATTGCCCGGTTCGTCGAGTCATGTGAGTCACCTCCCTGCCTGGCCTGACAGTCCGCCTTGCGCGGGGGCCTGTCAAGACGGCATCGCCGCGGGCGGCCGCCGGCCGGGCGGGCGTGCTAACCTGAGCCCACCTTGCCATCCGGTCCCGCTTCCTTCATCCGCCTGTTCGTCAGCGCTGCGGCCCACGAGTTGCGGGCGCTGGTGCTGGCGTTCAGCTGCAATTTCATCCTGCTCGGCGGCTACTACATCTTGCGCCCGGTGCGCGACACCATGGCCACCGTGCTGGGCATCGGCCAGCTGCCCAACCTCTATACCGGTACGCTGATCCTGACCCTGGGTTGTGCGCCGCTGTTCGGCTGGGCGACCACGCGCTTTCGCCTGTCACGGGTGGTGCCGGGCATGTTCTGGTTCTGGGTGCTGAACATCCTGCTGTTCGCCGCCCTGTTCGCCGCCGATCCGGCCAGCCACCGGGTGGCGATGGCCTATTTCTGGTGGTTCAGCGTCGTCAACCTGTTCATGGTGTCGATGTTCTGGAGCCTGATGGCGGACCTGTTCACGCCGCTGCAGGCGGCCAGGCTGTTTGCGGCGATCGCCGCCGGCGGCAGCCTCGGCGCCATCGTCGGACCGCTGGTGACCCGCTTCCTGGCGGCATCGGTGGGCGTGGAAGGCCTGCTGCTCGGTGCGGCCTGCGCCTTCGCCGTCGTCACCGTGCTGGTGCACCTGCTGGTGCGCGAGAAGGCACGCCTGTGGGCCGGGCACGCGGAGACGCAGCCATCCACCCTCGATCACCCGCTCGGCGGCAATCCCTTCGATGGCTTCAGCGGTCTGTTCCGTTCCGGCTATGTCGTCAACCAGGCGCTCTTCATCATGCTCATGACCTGGGTGGCGACGGTCGCCTACTTCCTGCAGACGGACCTGATCGGCCGTGCCTACTCCGGCCTGGCCGAGCGTACCCGGGCGATTGCCGACATCGACCTCGTGGTCAATGTCTGCTCGGCGCTGGTGCTGGTCTTCGGCACCGGCCGCGTGCTCACGCGGCTCGGCGTCACCGCAGGCCTGGTGCTCAACCCGCTCATCATGCTCGCCTCGTTCCTGGCGGTGGCGCTGTCGCCGACGGTCCTCGCCATCCAGGGCATCCAGGTGGCGCGGCGCGTGGCGCAGTACGCCATCGCGCGGCCGAGCCGCGAGGTCTGCTTCACGGTGATGCCGCAGGAGAGCCGCTACCGGACCAAGAACGTCATCGATACCGTGGTCTACCGCTTCGGCGACGTCTCGGCGGCCTGGATGCAGGCGGCGCTGGCCGCATTCGGCTTCGGGCTGGCCGGCACGGTGGGACTCGGTTTCCTCTCGTCGGGCATCTGGGGGCTGGTGGCGCTGGCGCTCGGGCGCCGCTACGAGAGCCTGCGGCACGTGCAGGCAGGGCAGGGTGGACGGCAAGGCGAGATGCGCGCAGCGGTCGGGGAGACCTAGTCTCCGGAAAGTGCTGCCGTCACCAGAAACGGCTCCTCACTTCTTGCCACCGCCCGGAGGCGCCGCGCGCCCGGAGTATACTGCGCCACGACCTCCCGCCCGCGCCAATGCCGGCCGCATCGCCACCATGCCGACGTTCTCCCACGACGAGATCCTGCGCTACAGCCGGCACCTGCTGATGCCCGAGGTCACGCTGGCCGGGCAGGAGCGGCTGAAGGCGGCGCGCGTGCTCTGCGTCGGCGCCGGCGGTCTCGGTTCGCCGCTGGCGCTGTACCTTGCCGCTGCCGGTGTCGGCACGCTCGGCCTGGTGGATTTCGACCGCGTGGACCTCAGCAACCTGCAGCGCCAGGTGCTCTATGGAACCGGTGACGTCGGCCGCCCGAAGCTGGAGGCGGCGCGCGAGCGCCTGCAGGCGCTGAATCCGCAGGTGAAGGTGGTGCCGCACACGCTGCGGCTCGCCAGCGACAATGTCATGCAGGTGATCGGCGACTACGACATCGTCGCCGACGGCACCGACAACTTCCCGACCCGCTACCTCGTCAACGACGCCTGCGTTCTGGCCGGCAGGCCCAACGTGTATGCCAGCATCTTCCGCTTCGAGGGCCAGGTGAGCGTGTTCGACGCGCGCCGCGGGCCCTGCTACCGCTGCCTGTTCCCGCAGCCGCCGCCGCCGGGGCTGGTGCCCTCCTGCGCGGATGGCGGCGTGCTCGGCGTGCTGCCCGGGATCATCGGCACGCTGCAGGCACTGGAAGTGCTGAAGCTCATCCTCGGCGTGGGCGAGCCGCTCGTCGGCCGTCTGGTGCTGTTCGACGCGCTGGCCTTCCGCCTGCGCGAACTGGCCCTGCGCAAGGATCCGGCCTGCGTGGTCTGCGGTACCGAGCCGACGCTGACGGCACCCATCGACTACGAGGCGTTCTGTGGCATCGGTGCCGCGGACGGCAGGGCAGGGTCCGGCGAGCTGCCGGTACTCGGCGTGGAAGAGCTGGCGGCGCGGCGGCGCGACGGCACGGCACCGGAGGTGCTCGACGTGCGCGAGGCCCACGAACGGCGCATCGTGCAGATCCCGCACAGCCTGCCGCTGCCGCTTTCGGAGCTGCCGGCGCGCCTGCATGAACTGGATTCGACCCGGGATTACGCCATCGCCTGCCATCACGGGCTGCGCAGCATCGAGGCCTATTACCTGCTCTACAAGGCCGGCTTCCGCCGCCTGCAGGTGCTGGAGGGCGGGGTGGATGCCTGGGCGGAGCGGATCGATCCGCAACTGCCGCGCTACTGAGTGCGGGCTGTCTCGATTTGTCCTGCCCGCCATGGGAGAATGCGCGCCCTATGCTGAACAGCCTCAAGCCCATGCCTCCCGATCCCCTGCTGGGGGTCACCGAGGCCTTCCGTGCCGACCCGAGCCGCGACAAGGTGGATCTCGGGGTCGGCGTGTATCGCGACGCCTCCGGCATCACGCCGATCCCGCGTGCCGTGCGCGCCGCGGAACAGAAGATGCTGGCGCGCCAGAACACCAAGGCCTACGTCGGGCCGGCCGGCAACCGCCAGTTCGCGGCGGCGATGGAGAAGATCGCGCTCGGCGCGAGCCATCCGGCGCTGCGTGACGGCCGCGTCGCCACGCTGCCGTCCGTGGGCGGCACCGGCGCGCTGCGCCTGGGCGCGGAGCTGATCCGGCTCAGCGGCTTCAGCGGCACGCTGCAGGTCAGCGATCCGACCTGGGCCAACCATGTGCCGGTGATGAAGGGCGCGGGCATCGAGACCGCCGCATACCCGTACTACGACATCGCCGCCGGCCGCGTGCTGGCGGCGAAGATGCTGGAGAGCCTGGCTGCCTGCGCGCCCGGTACCGTGGTGCTGCTGCACGGCTCCTGCCACAACCCGACCGGCGCGGATCCCGATCCCGGCCACTGGGCCGAGCTGGCCGATCTCATGGCGCGGCGCCAGCTCGTGCCGTTCGTCGACATGGCCTACCAGGGCCTCGGCCGCGGCCTGGATGCCGACGCCGCCGGCCTGCGGCTGCTCTGCGAGCGCCTGCCCGAGGTGCTGGTGGCGGTGTCCTGTTCGAAGAATTTCGGCCTGTACCGCGAGCGTGTCGGTGCCATCATGTGCGTCGCCGAGAGTGCGGCGGCGGCCACCATCAGCATGAGCCACCTGCAGTCGCTGGCGCGGCGCAACTACTCCATGCCGCCGGACCACGGCGCAGCCATTGTCGCCGAGATCGCCAGCGACCCGGCGCTCTATGCCGACTGGCAGAAGGAACTCGACGACATGCGCGACCGCGTCAACGGCCTGCGCAAGTCGCTGGCCACCGCGCTGCGTGGCGAGCTCGGCAGCGGGCGCTTCGACTTCATCGAGCAGCAGGCCGGCATGTTCTCCATGCTCGGGCTGGGGAAGGCGGCGGTGGAGCGGCTGCGCACCGAGCACCACATCTACACCGCGCCCGACAGCCGGCTCAACGTCGCGGGGCTCTCCGGCAAGGAGATCCCGGCGGTGGCCCGCGCCATCGCCGCGGTGAGCCGGGACTGAGCCGCGGCCGGCCGCGGTCGCCGCCACGGGTGCAGGGCCGGTCATGAAGAACATCCTGCGGCGCACCACGCTGATCGTGCGTGATATCGAGCGTTCCGCGCGCTGGTACGAGTACGTCGCCGGCATGACGCGCTTCTACGACGACGAGGTGGTGCTGTCCGGCAACGGCATGGCGGCCGGCAGGCAGGGCGACCGCACCCACCTGATCATCATGAAATGCGAGCATCCGGAGATCGGCATGATCGGGCTGCTGCAGTGGATCGATCCGCCGTTGCCGGCGCCAGCCGCCATCCCGACCTCGGTCACCTACGGCAACCCGACCTTCGTCGTCTCCTCGGACGATGCCCGCGAGGCCGGCCGGCGCGCCCGCGAGCTCGGCTCGCACATCCACGCCGAGCCGCACGAGTGGACCATCAGGGGGGCGGATGGCACCACGCACCGCTACGTCAGCGTCTCGGTGTTCGACCCCGATGGCTACTTCTACGAGTTCAACCAGTTCCTCGGCCGCGAGCCCTGACGCTGGCCGCCGCTACACCGGCACGGTGAGCGGGTTGTAGGCGTAGAGGCCGAGGCTCTCGGCATTGCGGTGCGAGGAGCCGGTGTAGTGGTCCGGATCGCGGTTGTACATGCGCCGGGCGTTGACGTGCGATTCGCGCATCACCATCGTGGTGCGTTCGCGGCGCGCCGCCTCGTAGCGCGCCAGCGCTTCCGGCCAGTCGTCCGCTGCCACCATGGCACGCGCCAGCACCACGCCGTCCTCGATGGCCATCACCGCGCCCTGGGCGAGGAACGGTGTCATCGGGTGCGCGGCATCGCCGAGCAGCGTGGCCCGGCCGCGGGTCCACTGCGGCAGCGGCTGGCGGTCGAACAGGCCCCACTTGAAGCACTGGCCGGCGGGTGTCGCGGCGAGGATGGCCTGCACCTCGGGGCAGAAATCGGCGAACTCCCGTTGCACGTCGGTGACATCCGCGGGGACTGACCAGCCTTCCTCGGTCCACTCGTCACGCCTGGAGAAGGCGGCGAAGTTCACCAGCCGGCCGCTTCGTACCTTGTAGCGGGCGAAGGTGCGTGCCGTGCCGGCGAAGGCCACCGAATCCGGTTCGATCAGCGCGGGATCCAGCCTGTCCATCGGCACCAGCCCGCGCCAGGCGATGTAGCCGGTGAAGCTGACTTCCTCCGGGCCCCACAGCGCGCGGCGCACGGCCGAGCGCACGCCGTCGCAGCCGATCAGCAGGTCGCCGCGGGCGCCCGTGCCGTTGTCGAAGCGCAGCTCGACGCCATCGGCGCCCTGCTGCAGTTCGCCGAAGTGGCAGCCGGTGTGGATGGCGGAGGGGTCGATGGCGCGCACCGCGTTGGCCAGGGCGCCATGCAGGTCGGCGCGATGCGCCTGCAGGTAAGGTGCGCCGTACTGCTCGCGCATGCGGTTGCCGCGGTTGGTCTCCACCAGCGTCTCGCCGGTCCGGTAGTGCTTGATGGCGCCGGCGGCCGGTGTGCGCGCCACCGCGTGCACGGCGTCCTCGCCGAGCAGGTGGTACAGCGCGTGGCAGCCATTGGGGGTGATGGTGAGGCCAGCGCCGACTTCGCCGAGGCTGGCCGACTGCTCGTAGACCGAGACGCGGAAGCCGGCCTGCTGCAGGGCCAGCGTGGCGGTCAGCCCGCCGATGCCGGCGCCCACCACGATCACGTCCAGGTCCTTCATCGCCCGAGCCCTGCGCTTGCGTGAGTCTCCACCGCAGCGCAGGGTACCATTGCCGCGGCAACAGCAGTGGCCACCTGCCGGCTGCACGGCGGCTGGCACATCGCGGAAGGAGCGATCATGAACCCTGGCAAAGCCGTTCCCATGCGCGCCGAGACCGCCGCGTTCCTGCGGCGCGAGCAGCGCCTGTTCATCGGCGGGGAGCAGGTTGCCCCACGTGGCGGTGGGCACATCGAGGTCTTCAACCCGGCGACCGGCGGGCGCCTGGCGCAGGTGGCGGCAGCGGCTGCGGCGGACATCGATGCCGCCGTGGCGGCGGCGCGCGCCGCTTTCACCACCGGTGCCTGGCCGGCCATGGGGCCCTCGGCGCGCGGCCAGCTGCTGTGGCGGCTGGCCGACCTGCTCGAGGCGCATTCGGCCACGCTGACCGAGCTGGAGATCCTCGACAACGGCATGCCGCTGAACCCGGCCGGCATGCTGGCGGTGCCGACCGCGGTGAAGATCCTGCGCTACTTCGCCGGCTGGCCGTCGAAGCTGAGCGGCCACACGCTGCCCGCCGACCGCCGGCCCGGCGCGGCGAGCCCGGCGCTGACCTACACGCGGCGCGAGCCGGTGGGCGTGGTCGGCCAGATCATTCCCTGGAATTATCCGCTGGCCATGGCCGCCATGAAGCTGGCGCCGGCGCTGGCCACCGGTTGCACCGTGGTGCTGAAGCCGGACGAGAAGACGCCGCTGTCGGCGCTGTTCCTCATCGACCTGTTGGTCGAGGCGGGCGTGCCGCCCGGCGTGGTCAACATCGTGCCGGGCTTCGGCGAGACCGCCGGTGCCGCCATCGCCGCGCACCCGGGAATAGACAAGGTGGCGTTCACCGGTTCCGGCGAGGTCGGGCGCAAGATCGTCGCCGCCGCCACCGGCAACCTCAAGCGGGTGTCGCTGGAACTCGGCGGCAAGAATCCCTTCATCGTGTTCGCCGATGCCGACCTCGATCGCGCGATCGAGGCCGCGACGCGCTCGGCGTTCTTCCTGCAGGGCCAGAACTGCCAGTGCGCCTCGCGGCTGTTCGTGCACGAGGCGGTGGCCGCGCCGTTCACGGCCGGCCTCGCCGCCGCGGCGCAGGCGCTGCGGCTGGGGCCGGGCTGGGATCCGGAGACGCGCATCGGCCCGCTGATCTCGGCAGGACAGCTGGCCCGGGTGGCGGGCTACGTGGAAGCAGGCCGCAAGGAGGGTGCGCGGCTGGTGACCGGCGGCGGGCCGCGGCCGGGGCCCGGCTATTTCCTGCCGCCCACGGTGTTCGCCGACATCCAGCCGGGCATGGTGATCGCGCGCGAGGAGATCTTCGGGCCGGTCACCTGCATCCAGTCCTTCGGCGACCGCGACATCGAGGGGCTGGCCGCGCAGGCGAACGACAGCGAGTACGGCCTGGTGGCCAGCGTCTGGACCCGCGACCTCGGCACCGCGCACCGCTTCGCCGAGTCGCTGCGCGCCGGCGTGGTCGGCATCAACCACCACGGCGGCGGCGACATCCACGCGCCTTTCGGCGGCTACCGCCAGTCCGGCTGGGGGCGCGAATTCGGCGCCGAGAACCTGGATCTGTACCTGGAGACCAAGACCGTCGTGGTCCGCTACGACTGAGGCGCGGGGGTCGTTGACCATCCGCGGGTGGTGCGGGAACATGGCCGCCATCCGGCCCAACGAACACCCATAACGGAGATCCCGGTCATGAAGCTCTATGGCTCGCTTGCCTCGCCCTATGTCGCCCGCGTCGTCATGTTCGCGAAGATCAAGGGCATCGACCTGCCGCTGCACGAAGCGCCCGGCGGCAGCATCAAGTCGCCCGAGTTCCTCAAGCTCAATCCCATGGGCAAGATGCCGACGCTCGAGGCCAACGGCCAGGGCCTGGGCGAATCCACCATCATCTGCGGTTACCTCGAGGACACGCAGGCCGGGAAATCCGGCCTGCCGAAGGATCCGCTGGACCGCGCCCGCAGCCACCTCGTGGCACGCATCACCGACCTCTACATCGCCCAGCAGATCGGGGCGTTCTTCCGCAGCATGAATCCCGCCAAGCGCGATGCCGCCGCCGTGGAGGCCGCCGGCAAGGAACTCGCCAAGGCCTACGGCTACGTGGAGCAGGTGATGGGCCCCGGCCCGTTCTGCATCGGCAGCGTGCCCACGCTCGGAGACTGCGCGCTGGCGCCGACCACGGCCATGGTCCGCAAGATCCTCGCCGCCGGCAATTTCGGTGTCGAAGACCCCACCCGCAGCCCGCGCCTGCAGGCCTGGTGGAAGGCCGTGGAGGGCAACGCCGACTGCCAGGGCGTGCTGGCCGCGCATGCCGAAGCCTTCGACGCCTTCATGAAGCAGATGGCCGCCAGGCGCTGAGCCTTCCCGCGGCGCACCCGTAGCTCAGCTGGATAGAGCACCTGGCTTCGAACCAGGGGGTCGGGAGTTCGAATCTCTCCGGGTGCGCCAATGGGACTGTACGCCAGCAGCGACAGTATCAAGAGGGA
>JAANMY010001871.1_pt1 | contig 21767 bp, 21 predicted proteins | sample 7279691 | NCBI WGS metagenome assembly JAANMY01 (sample SAMN14094543, study PRJNA606508) | bioreactor metagenome | isolation source: A lab-scale SPAN reactor treating ammonium-rich wastewater day 388 | place: Ireland: Galway | collected 2018-02-07
TGCCTCGACGTGCTGCGCACGCTGGCGCGCGAACCCCTGGCGGCCGAGACGCTGGCGGCGCGGCTGGATAGCGCCCTGGGGCTGGACCCGGCCTATGACGCGGCGCTGGCCGCGCATCGCGAGCGCTGGGGCGGCGGCGTGCCCGAGGCCGAGGCGCGCTGGTTCACCGAGCGCAGCGCCCTGCTGCTGGCCGCTGCCGTGCTGCTGGTCCAGGGCGATGCCGACCTGGCCGGGGCTTTCGTGCGCACGCGCCTTGGCGCCGAGCGCGGCCGCACCCCCGGCGCCATCCCCGCCGCCATGGCCGAGCGCATCCTGGCCCAGGGCTTCCCGGTCGAGGCGGAAACGGCCGATCAGCGCGACAGGTAGAAATCGGCGGCGCTGGCCACCCGGATCTCCATCTCGGGCGAGCCGCCGGCCATCACGTCCAGTTCGGCATAGGCGGCAAGGTCCAGACCGCTTTCCTGCGCGATGGCGCGGATCGGCACCTGGCTGTCGCGGAAATCGCCAAAGACGAAGCGCCCGCCCGCCGGCCGGGGCAGGTAATCCATCTGCGAGCGGCGATAGCCGATGGCGGTGAGTTCCCCGGTCCCGGCATGGACGAAGGCCAGGATCTTCCAGAAGGCGGTGGGGATCTGGCGGTTGTAATAGACCGGATCCTCGGCCGAGAGGATGGGGCCGGTGATGACCGTCACCTTCAGGTTGGCGCGGTCGGCATTGTCCAGCACGTAATCCTCCAGCGCCAGCCAGATGCCGCCGTTGAAGCCCTGCCGCTGCGGGGCGGCATTGGTGATGTGGAATGTGTCCGCCTCGGCCTGCCGCGCGATCTCGGGCAGGCCCCAGTTCGGGTCTTCGCGCCGGGTCAGGTGGCCGCGGCTGAACAGGCCCTGGTGGTCGTTGCCATAGCCTTCGCGCAGGTTCTGCGCCTGCGGGTCGATGCGCGGGTCACGCCGCCAGACGTCGCTGCGCGGCAGGCCGCGCCGGGACCCGCTGCCGTCGATGTTGCAGGCGCTGCAAAGCGGCAGGCCGCGCGACCGCGCCATGCGGACCGAGAAATGGGTATAGCGGATCTCGGTCCCGTCCCCGCCGGGATCGCGCGCATCGGGAAGCAGGCCCACCAGATCACCCGCCCAGCGGCCTGGGCCGGGCAGGGGCAGGGGCTGGTCGGGCAGGATGAAGCGCGGGTCATAGCCCTGCCGGTCGCCATAGCTTTCCAGCGGCAGCGGCGTTTCGGCCACCCGCAGCGGGTCCGGCCCGGCGGGCGGGCCGAAGCCGCGCCGCATCAGCGCAGCTGCGCCTTGTGCGGAGGATTGAGCCGGAAGATCTTTTCCTGCGCCAGTTGCCAATGCGCAAGATCGCCCAGGCATTTGCGCACGTCCTTCACGCTGCCCTTGACCCGGATGGTCCCCGGCACGACCTCTTCGGCGGGAAACGGCTTCAACTGGTCCAGCACCTCGGCGGTTTCCTCGCGGCTGGGGTCGCGGTCATCGGAATAGACGAGCACGCAGCTCGGGGTCTTCTTGCGTTCGGCCTTCATGGTCATCACCTCTGTGCCGTCATTTCTGGTCGATCAGGCCGGCGCCTTCGTAGCGGGGGCCGAAACCGATCGGAACAGCATGGCTGTTCGCCAGCTTGATAATGTCGTCAGAGCGCTGCTGGTTGCGCTCTGCCGAAAGGATCTCGGGGGTGCGGGACAGCAATCGCGCCATCAGCCCGGCCACGGCGGGACAGGCCATCGAGGTGCCGTCCATCACCCCTTTCGAGGTCTTGTCGACCCAAGATATAATACCCACGCCCGGTCCGATAAAGTCCACTTCCGGCCCGATATTGCTGAATCGGGCGAAAAAGCGGTCCTGGACCGGGGCAGGGTCGCCTGCGACATTTCGTCCGGTGATCGCGCCCTCGGGCCAGGCGTCCAGCACGCCGCCGGCGGATACCGCCGCCACCACGCCCGAGCGCGCCGGATACGACACGGGCGACATGTAGTCGTTGCCCGCCGCCGCGACGCAGACCACGCCCAGGGCACGCGCGCGGCGCACCTCGCGCGAGATCGCGATCGGCTCGGAGGACTGGCCCAGGCTCAGGTTGACGATGTCGCAGCCGTCCTCGACCGCCTGGCGGATGGCGCGGGCGATGGCGAATTCGCTGGCCCCGCCCTCGCCCTTTTCGAAGACGCGATAGGAATGCAGCACCACCCCCGGCGCAACCCGTGCCACGATGCCGGCGACATGGGTGCCATGGCCGGTGCCGTTGTCGAACCATTCGTCGGCGGGCTCGGTCCCGGTGGTGTTCAGCCCGCGCTCCAGGTTCAGCCCCTTGGCGGGATCGACGCCGGTGTCCACGATGGCGACGCGGACGTCCCGCCCGTCGGTTTTCTTCGCCGGCGCCAGCATCCGGTCCAGCCCGTCCGCGAAATCCGCGGCGATGGGGACCAACGGCAGCTCCAGCCCGGTCACGCCCTCTTCCTTGACGGGGATGTCCTCGGCCCCGCCGGGCCAGTATCCGGCCAGCGGCTGGCAGATCACCGCGTCGATGCGGGCCTGGCCCGCGGGCAGCGGCGTGCGGAACCGCCCGTCCTTGTCCGTCACCGCATCCGAGATGCCGAAGCCGCGCCGGCCGTCCAGCACCACCACCACCGAGGCCCCGGCGACCGGCTTGCCGCTGGCCGCATCGACGCAGCGCAGTTCAAGCTCCTTGGCAGAGCGGAAGGCGGCGGGCTTGGCCTCCTTGCGGATGATGTTGAGCCGGCCGTAGCGCAGCGGGTAAAGCCGCAATTCGCGCCGCACCCGCAGGCCGGGATAGGCGCGCTGCAATTCGCGCGCCTGCTCGGGCGTCATGCTGACCAGCGAGGCCTCGTTCTCGCCGATGGAATCGAGCAGCCGGATGCGGCCGACCTCGGTCTCCAGCATCCGCAGCCGCGGCCTTGTCGCCGGTGCCGAGCCCTCGCAGGCGCCCTGCGCCATGCTGTCGGCGGGCCTTGCCCCGGCCGCGCGGAACAGCCGCCGGTGCATGGCGCGGAACAGCCGGAAGCTGGTGGTCTCCATGCTGTCGTTGAAGACGTTGTCGTCGGGGACGATCACATAGCGGGCGGTCTTTCGGGACATGCGCATCGGCTCCTAGCTGCAATCACAAGGCTACACCTTTGACGCGATTTCGCCAGATGCGGTTTGCGGCCCGGCGGGCATGTGCCGGCACGCCTATCGCCTTTCCCGGCCGCGGCGGGCCGTCGTTTCGGGCCTTGGGAGAAGCCGGGGGCCGTTCAGTCGTTCCAGCGCAGGGCGGGAATGAAAAGGCAGGCCCTTTCCACGATGTGCAATGCCTGTGGCAAGTGCGAGCCGCGGGCATTGGACCGCAAGGAAGCAGCAGCACCGGCTTTGCCCTCAAGGGCTATGTCATGGCCTGGCTTGCATCTGTCGGATGGGATTGTCAGCGCTTTAAGGACGCGCATCGGGAGACAGGGCCGCGCCAACCGCCGTGATGGCGAATGACGCGGCAGTATTTTCGCAAAGAACGGTGGATGATCCGCGCTGTCGATTGCCGGATTTCAGCGGCCGCCCCGTTTCCGCGCTAAGCGTAGCCGAGGCGGTCCCGGCGGATTTGCTCCAGCCTTGGCTGGAACAGATCCGAGTCCCTATCAGCCGTCGGTCAGCCGCATTTCGAATGGCCGCAGGACGGGCAGGTCATGCAGCCCTCGATCATCCGCATGCCGTATTGGCCGCAGGCCGGGCAGGCGGGACCGCGCGGGCGCTCGCCAACGGCCATGACCTCGGCCTTGGGATCGGATTTCAGCCCCATGCCCTCGCCGGCCAGAAAGCCGGTGGCGACCATGTGCCGCTCGATCACCCCGCCGATGGCGGCGAGGATCGAGGGCACGTAGCGCCCCTCGATCCAGGCGCCGCCGCGCGGGTCGAACACCGCCTTCAGCTCCTCGACCACGAAACTCACGTCGCCGCCGCGCCGGAACACGGCCGAGATCATCCGCGTCAGCGCCACCGTCCAGGCGAAATGCTCCATGTTCTTCGAGTTGATGAACACCTCGAAGGGGCGACGGTGCCCGGCCTGCACGATGTCGTTGATGGTGATGTAGATCGCATGTTCGCTGCCGGGGAACTTCAGCTTGTAGGTCGCGCCCTCCAGCGCCGCCGGGCGGTCCAGCGGCTCGGTCAGGTAGACCACGTCGGCGCCCTTGTCGGCCTGCGGCGCCTCCTCGGCCTTTTCGCTGACCGACAGGACCGAGCCGGTGACGTCGTTCGGGCGATAGGTGGTGCAGCCCTTGCAGCCCTTGTCCCAGGCGGCCAGGTAGACGTCCTTGAAATCCTCGAAGGAGATGTCCTCGGGGCAGTTGATGGTCTTGGAGATCGAGCTGTCCACCCATTCCTGCGCCGCCGCCTGCATGGCGACATGGTCCAGCGGCGCCAGGGTCTGGGCGTTGACGAAATACTCGGGCAGGGGGGCGTCGCCCTTCAGGTCGCGCCACATCTGCACGGCATAGTCCACGACCTCTTCCTCGGTGCGCGAGCCGTCCTTTTGCAGCACCTTGCGGGTATAGGCATAGGCAAAGACCGGCTCGATCCCCGAGCTGACATTGCCGGCGTAAAGGCTGATCGTCCCGGTCGGCGCGATCGAGGTCAGCAGCGCGTTGCGGATGCCGTGCTGCGCCACCGCCTCGCGCAGATCCGCATCCATGCGCTGCATGAAGCCCGAGGCCAGGTATTTCTGCGCGTCGAACAGCGGGAAAGCGCCCTTTTCCTTGGCCAAGTCGACCGAGGCCAGATAGGCCGAGCGCGCGATGGCCTTCATCCAGACGCGGGTCTGCTCGACCGCGTCGGCAGCGCCATAGCGCAGGCCCAGCATCAGCAGGGCATCGGCCAGCCCGGTGACGCCCAGCCCGATGCGGCGCTTGGCCTGCGCCTCGGCCGCTTGCTGCGGCAGGGGGAATTTCGAGGCGTCGACCACGTTGTCCATCATCCGCACCGCGGTGCGGACCAGCTCGTCCAGCGCCTCGGGGTTCAGCCGGGCCTGGGGCGTGAAGGGCGCCTCGACCAGCCGGGCCAGGTTGACCGAGCCCAGAAGGCAGGCGCCATAGGGCGGCAGGGGCTGTTCGCCGCAGGGATTGGTCGCGGCGATGGTTTCGGCATAGGCAAGGTTGTTCTGCTGGTTGATGCGGTCGATGAAGATCACGCCCGGCTCGGCATAGTCATAGGTCGCGCGCATGATCCGGTTCCACAGGTCGCGCGCCCGCACGGTGTGATAGATCTTGCCGTCGAATTGCAGATCCCAGGGGCCGTCGGCCTTGACCGCCTGCATGAAGGCATCCGTGACCAGCACCGACAGGTTGAACATGCGCAGCCGGGCGCTGTCCTGCTTGGCCTCGATGAAGGCCTCTATGTCGGGATGGTCGCAGCGCATGGTCGCCATCATCGCGCCGCGGCGCGAGCCTGCGGACATGATGGTGCGGCACATGGCGTCCCAGACATCCATGAAGGACAGCGGGCCCGAGGCGTCGGCGGCCACGCCCTTCACCTCGGCCCCGCGCGGGCGGATGGTGCTGAAGTCATAGCCGATGCCGCCGCCCTGCTGCATGGTCAGCGCGGCCTCTTTCAGCATGTCGAAGATGCCGGCCATGCTGTCGGGGATGGTGCCCATGACGAAGCAGTTGAACAGCGTCACCTCGCGCCCGGTGCCGGCGCCGGCCAGGATGCGGCCGGCGGGCAGGAACTTGAAATCCTCGAGCGCGGCATAGAAGCGGTCCTCCCACAGCGCCGGATCCTTCTCGACGCGGGCGAGATCGCGGGCGACGCGGCGCCAGCTGTCCTCGACCGACAGGTCGACGGGCTGGCCGCCGCCGTCCTTGAGCCGGTATTTCATGTCCCAGATCTGTTCGGCGATAGGGGCTGAGAATCGGCTCATGGCGGGCATCCTTGGCTTGGGGTCGGAAACGGGGCGAGCGGGTCTTATACAGCCGCGCGCGCCCGGTTAAAGTCGGAAAGGTGAGAACTCAGGAATATAGGCGAAACCGGCGCAAATTTCCAGATATTGCGGCAGCTGCCTGGGGCTTGCGCAACCTATTGGTGCTGCTTGCCCGCCAGTTCGTCGATCACCTGCAGCCACAGTGCGGCGGGCTGGGCCCCCGTCACCACATGGGCATCGGCGACGACGAAGGTCGGGACCGAGTTCACGCCGCGCTGCCTTGCGTGCATCTCGCGCGCCTGCACCGTGTCGCGGTCCGCGTCCGAGGCCAGCAGCCGGCGGATCACCGCCCCGTCCATGTCCGCGCCCTCGCCGATCTCGACCAGCACGTCGGGGTTCGAGATGTTGCGGCCCTCGCGCCAATGCGCCCGCATCAGCGCCGCCATGACCGGGGTCTGCGCGCCCTCGAGTCCCGCCCAATGCAGCAGGCGATGCGCGTCGAGCGTGTTCGGCATCCGCTCGATCAGCGAGGGGTTGATCCACAGGCCCAGCCGCTCGCTGGCCTCCATCACCGGCTTCATGGCGGCGATGATACCTTTCTCGTCGGTGAACTTCATCTTCATGTAGGCGACATAGTCCATCCCCGCCCGCGGCATCTGCGGGTCCAGGCGGAAGGGCTGCCAGGTGATGGCAAAGGGATGGTCGGGGCGGCTTTCCAGCGCCCGGTCCAGCTCGGCCTTGCCGATCAGGCACCAGGGGCAGACGGGATCGGCGAAGATGTCGAGGCGGATCTGCTGGCTCATGTCCGGTCCTTGCGATGGGTGTCGTGCTGTGCGCGGGAAGAGGTGTCGTGCTGTGCGCGGGAAGAGGTGTCGTGCTGTGCGCGCGACGGGGTGTCGTGCTGTGTGGGCGACGGGGTGTCGTGCTGTGTGGGCGGATGGGGGTCGTGCTTTGCACGCGAATGGACATCGCGCAGGGCGCGGCGGTTGATCTTGCCCGTGGGCGTGCGGGGCAGGGCGGGCAGGTGGATGTATTCGCGCGGCTGCTTGTAGCGCGCAAGCCCGCGTTCGGCGGCCGCGCGCAGCCGCGCCTCGTCGGCGCTGCCGGTCCAGAAGGCGGCGATGATGCTCGACCCCGACCCGACCGGCAATTCGGTCGCGGCGATCTCGCCGATTTCGGGGATCTGCGCCAGCGCGTCCTCGACCTCGCCTGGCGAGACGCGGAAGCCGCCGGCGTTCATCATGTCGTCGTCGCGCACCAGCAGGCGGATCGCGCCCTCGGGCGTGGTCTCGGCCAGGTCGCCGGTCAGGAACCAGTCGCCGCGGAAGCGGGCGGTGGTTTCCTCGGGCTGGTCGAGATAGCCCAGGAACAGGCCGGGGTCCGCGCGGTGGACGGCCAGGATGCCGGGGCCTTGGGTCGGGGCGCCGCTGTCGTCGAGGATGGCGATGCGGCGGCCGGGCTGGGGAAAGCCGGCCGTGCCTTCGGGCGCGGGGCGCGCGGGGCTGCCGGACAGGAAGGTCGAGCATTCCGACATGCCCATGGCCTCGTGCAGGTCGGTGCCGGTGCGCGCCTGCCAGGCGCGGCGCAGGCCGGGATCGAGCCTTTCGCCGGCGGTCAGGCCATGGCGCAGGCCCGGCCAGGGCCGCCAGTCGGCGCGCAGCATGCGGCGGAAGACGCCGGGTGCTGCGGCCAGGATGGTGGCGCCATGGCGACCGGCGATCAGCGGGATCTGTTCGGGCGCGATGCCGGGGGCGGGGATCAGCGCGGTGGCGCCCAGCGTCCAGGGGTCCATGAGGCCGGTGCCCAGGGTGAAGGTCCAGTTGAAGGCGCCGGCATGCAGCAGCCGGTCCTGCGGCGTCAGCCCGTACCAGCCGTCGAACATCATCCGGCGGGCGAGGATGGCGCGATGCGCGTGGCAGACGGCGCGCGGCTGGCCTGACGTGCCCGAGGTGAAGACGATATAGGCCAGGTCGTCCGGATCGTGTTGTGCGAACCCGGCCGGCGGCAGCAGGGCGAATTCGCCGAGGCGGGCGGCAGGCAGCACCGGCGCCGGCTGGTCGGGCAGGGCGATGTCCGGGTCGGCGATCACCATGGCCGGCCGGATCGCGGCGGCGGTGCGGGTGATCTCGGGCGTGGTCAGCATGGGAGAGGTCGGGACCGGGACGATGCCGGCGGCGATGGCGCCGAGATAGGCCACGGGAAAGCCGGGATTGTTTCCCAGCCGCATCAGCAGCCGGTCGCCGGGGGCGAGGCCGGATTGCAGCAGGCCGGTGGCGGTGCCCAGCACCGCCTGGCGCAGGCGGGCATGCGACCAGCGGTCGGCGCGGCCCAGCCCCAGCACCGACATGGCCAGCCTGTCCGGCGTCGCAAGTCCCGCGCTGAGCACATGTTCGGCCAGGTTCATCCCATCGCCCCGTTTCTGTTCCGGGCTTGGGGATAGAGGCTGTCGGTGCGCATGGGAAGGGGGCTTTGCCCCCGCGCCTCGCCTGCCCCTCGATGGGGCAGGCGAGGCGCTCCCCCAGGATATTTCGACACGGAAGAAGCCGGAAGGGGGCAAAAGGAAACGGCCGGCGCCATGCGGGCCGGCCGTTTCCGAAATTCCGGGTGCTGACGAATCAGAGCAGCTTCAGATCCGAGGCCGAGCTTCGGCCGTCGCGGCCCGATTGCAGTTCGTAGGCGATCTTCTGGTTGTCGTTCAGCCCGGTCAGGCCGGCGCGCTCGACCGCCGAGATATGGACGAACACGTCCTTGCCGCCGTCATCGGGCGCGATGAAGCCATAGCCTTTGGTGGCGTTGAACCATTTTACGGTGCCGGTAGCCATTATACCGTCTCTCCTTCAAGTCATCCTGGGGCGAGATTGCGCCCAGGCCGTGCAGCCCTTTCCCGTCAAGTCCGGCTGCCCCGTGAAGGGAGGCGGTAGAAAGTCGTGCTCACGCGGACGAGAGGATGAACGATTCGCCGAAAAACGCAAGCACGAATGCGCCGCGCAAGGTGACGTAGGGTCATCTTGCGCGTTCGCATCGGCAAATTGTCGCCAAGCCGGGGCGCTCAGCGCAGGTCCGGCGGGCTGGCCTCGGCCCGCAGCGTGGCCACGGCCGATTCGAGCCCGTGGCTTTCGCTGCCCTGGCGGTCGAGGCGGCGGATCGAGACGCTGCGCTCCTCGACCTCCTTCAGGCCCACGGCCATGATGACCGGCACCTTGCCGACCGAATGCTCGCGCACCTTGTAGTTGATCTTTTCGTTGCGGGTGTCGGCCTCGGCCCGCAGCCCGGCGGCGCGCAGGGCGGCCACGACCTCGTGGACGTAATCGTCGGCGCCCGAGACGATCGAGGCGACCACCACCTGGCGCGGCGCGAGCCAGAGCGGCAGCTTGCCCGAGTAGTTCTCGATCAGGATGCCGATGAAGCGCTCGAAGCTGCCCAGCACGGCGCGGTGCAGCATGACCGGCATGTGCTTGGCGCCGTCCTCGCCGACATATTCCGCCTCGAGCCGCTGCGGCAGGTTGAAGTCGCATTGGAAGGTGCCGCATTGCCATTCGCGGCCGATGGCGTCGGTCAGCTTGAAGTCCAGTTTCGGCCCGTAGAAGGCGCCGTCGCCGGGGTTGACCTCATAGGGCAGGCCGAGATGCTCGATGGCGCCTTTCAGCGCCGCCTCGGCCTTGTCCCAGATCTCGTCGGAGCCGACGCGGACATCGGGGCGGGTCGAGAGTTTGATGTCGAATTTCTCGAAGCCGAGATCCTTGTAGACCGAGGACAGCAGTTCGATGAAGCCGGCGCATTCCGCCTCGATCTGGTCCTCGGTGCAGAAGATATGCGCATCGTCCTGGACGAAGCCGCGCACCCGCATCAGCCCGTGCATCGAGCCCGAGGGCTCGTAGCGGTGGCAGGAGCCGAATTCGGCCAGGCGCAGCGGCAGGTCGCGATAGCTCTTCAGGCCCTGGTTGTAGACCTGGACATGGCAGGGGCAGTTCATCGGCTTGAGCGCATTGATGCGCTTTTCCTTGGCGCCTTCCTCGTCCACCTCGACGATGAACATGTTCTCGCGATAGGCTTCCCAATGGCCGGATTTTTCCCACAGGATGCGGTCGACCACCTGGGGCGTCTTGATTTCCTTGTAATCGGCGCGGATCAGCCGGCGGCGCATATAGGCTTCCAGCTCGCGATAGATCGACCAGCCGTTCGGGTGCCAGAACACCATGCCCGGCGCTTCCTCCTGGAAGTGGAAGAGTTCCATTTCCCGGCCGAGCTTGCGGTGGTCGCGCTTGGCGGCCTCTTCCAGCATGGTCAGGTGCGCCTTGAGGTCGTCGCGGTTGCGGAAGGCCACACCGTAGATGCGTTGCAGCATCGGCCGCGATGCGTCGCCCAGCCAATAGGCGCCGGCGACATGCGTCAGCTTGAAGGCGTCGGCCGGCACCTGGCCGGTATGCTGCAGATGCGGGCCGCGGCAGAGATCCTGCCAGTCGCCGTGCCAATACATGCGGATCGGCTCGGCTTCCGGGATGCGGTCGAGGAGTTCGATCTTGAAGGGCTCGCCCTGCGCCTCGTAATGGGCGCGCGCACGGTCGCGGTCCCAGACCTCGGTGCGGACCGGGTCGCGGGCGGCGATGATCTGCTTCATCCGCGCCTCGATGGCGCCGAGGTCCTCGGGGGTGAAGGGCTCGGCGCGGTCGAAGTCGTAGAACCAGCCCTGGTCGCGGACCGGGCCGATGGTGACCTTGACGTCGGGCCACAGCTCCTGCACGGCGCGGGCCATGATATGGGCGAGGTCGTGGCGGATCAGCTCCAGCGCCGGCTCGCTGTCCTTCATGGTGTTGATGGCGATGCTGCCCCCGGTGGTGATCGGCCATTGCAGGTCGATGTGCCGGCCGTCGAGGCTGGCCGAGATGGCGTTTTTCGCCAGGCTCGGGGCGATGGAGGCCGCGACCTCGGCGGCGGTGATGCCGGCGGGGTAGTCGCGCGCATTGCCATCGGGAAAGGTCAGGGAGATCTGGGACATGAGTCCTCCTCGTCGGTTTGGCGCCCACGGAACGCCCGGTTGCGGGTATGTCGCGCGGGTGTGGCGCGATTGCCCGGCGTTGTCAATGCGGCTAGGTGTGCAGGGGGGCTTTGCGCCCCCGTCGCGTTCCGCGACTCCCCCGCAGGATATTTGGACACGAAAGAATGACGCAGTTTCTGGAAGGGCCGCAGGGGCGGCGCATCGCCTATAACCGGATCGAGGGGCAGGGGCCCGGCGTGGTGTTCCTGGGCGGGTTCCGCTCGGACATGCAGGGCACCAAGGCACTGTGGCTGGAGGATTGGGCGCGCGAGCGCGGCCGGGCCTTCCTGCGCCTGGACTATTCGGGGCATGGCGAATCCTCGGGCGCCTTCGAGGAGGGCGGGATCGGCGACTGGCTGGCCGATGCCATGGCTGCGATCCGCGGGCTGACCGAGGGGCGGCAGGTTCTGGTCGGCTCGTCCATGGGCGGCTGGATCAGCCTGCTGCTGGCGCGGACCATGCCCGAGCGGCTGGCCGGGTTGGTCACGGTGGCGGCGGCGCCGGATTTCACCGAGCGCGGCTATTGGGCCGGGTTTTCCACGGCCGAGCGCGCGGCCCTGGCGGAGCGCGGCCAAGTCGAGCAGCCCAGCGACTATGGCGATCCCTATGTCATCACCCGCCGGTTGATCGAGGACGGGCGCGACCACCTGGTGCTGGACCAGCCCTTGCCGCTGCCTTTCCCGGTGCGTTTCCTGCAAGGCACCGGGGATGCCGAGGTGCCGATGTCCTGGGCGCTGGACCTGCTGGCCCATGCCTCGGGCGAGGACATGCGGCTGGTGCTGGTCAAGGGCGCCGATCACCGCTTTTCGACCCCCGATTGCCTGGCGCTGATCGGCGCGGCGCTGGAGGAGGTGCTGGCGCGGGCAGCCTGAGGCGGGCGCGGCCCGCCGGCCGCGCCCCGTTCCCGCGGGCGGTCAGACCGCGATCTTGGAATCGTGTTCGGTGAGGTTGCTGACGCCGCAATCGACCGGGACCGGGCCGCTGCGGCGGCGCTTGCGCTTGCCGGCGGGCTGGACCTGCTCGTCGATGAAATCCAGCACCAGCGGGCGGATGTTCAGCCGCCAGCTTTTCCCGGCGAAGATGCCGTAATGGCCGGCGCCGGGTTCCAGGTGCTGGGTCTTGCGGCTTTCGGGCACGCCGGTGCAGAGCGCCAGCGCGGCGACGCATTGGCCCGGCGCCGAGATGTCGTCGTTGGCGCCCTCGACCGTCATCACCGCGACATCGGTGATCTTGCCCAGGTCGACCGGCTTGCCGTTCACGCTGAAGCGGTTCTGTGCGATCTCGCGTTCCTTGAAGATGCGCTCGACCGTCGAGAGGTAGAATTCGGCGGTCATGTCCATGACGGCGAGATATTCGTCGTAGAAGGTGTTGTGCTTGTCGCCCTCGGAGCCCTGGCCGCGGGCCTCGGCGAAGATCTTGTCGAGGAAGGCCTTGGCGTGGGTCTCGGCATTCATGGCGATGAAGGAGGAAAGCTGGGCGAGGCCGGGATAGACCATGCGCCCGGCGCCGCGATACTTGAAGCCGACCTGCTGGATCATCAGGTAGTCCAGCTCGCCCATGGTGATGCGGTTGCCGAAATCGGTGACTTCGGTCGCCGCCGCGTCGGGGTCGATCGGGCCGCCGATCAGGATCAGCGAGCGCGGCTGGGCCTTGGGGTCTTCCTCGGCCAGCAGCGCGGTCGCGGCCAGCGCGAGCGGCGCCGGCTGGCAGACGGCGATCACATTGGTGTCGGGGCCGAGATGGCGGATGAAGTCGACCAGATACTGGGTGTAGTCGTCGATGTCGAACTTGCCGCAGCTGACCGGGATGTCGCGGGCATTGTGCCAGTCCGTCACGTAGACTTCGCAATCGGGCAGCAAGGATGTGACCGTGGTGCGAAGGAGGGTGGCATAGTGACCGGACATGGGCGCGACCAGCAGGACCTTGCGCGCAAGCGGCGCGCGGCGGGCGACGCGGAAATGCACCAGGTCGCCGAAGGGGCGCTCGATCACCGGCTCGATATAGACGACGTGGTCCTGGCCGTCCTCGGACACGACAGGCGGGATTTCCCAGTCCGGCTTGATGACCATGCGCGCGAAGCTGCGCTCGGTCACCCGGCCCCAGGCCGACATCAGCTTGAACATCGGATTGGGCAGCAGCGCGAAGGCCGGATAGGAGGCCAGGGCCCGCGCGCTGGCGCCCATCCATTCGTTGGTGTTGCGGATCGTCTCCATCGCATCATAGGAGATGATCCCTCTCAAACCCTTGTACGTCGTCATTGCAACCTTCTCCCATGAACCCGCCGGATTCGGCCTTGCCGGGCAAGGACACGGCTTTACCTGCGTATTGTGCTGGGCATAATGATTTTACGGTTCAGGGAGGATTGTCAATTATGGCGGGCAAGGACGAAAAACCGGAAGCTGCGGACGCGGCCGAAGCCGGGGGCAAACCACGCAGGGGCCGCGGGGCAGGGGCCAAGGCCCGCGCCGGGGCCGAGGCCGCGAAACCCGAGCCCAAGCCTGCCGATTCGGAAAAGCCGGCGCGGGCGCGTCGCGGTAAGGCTGCGGCAAAGGCCGAGCCGGCGCCGGCGCCGCCCGCCAAGTCCAAGCCGTCCGCCAAGTCCAAGCCGGCCGCGGCGGCCGATGCGGCCAAGCCCGCCGCCAAGTCCGGCACGCGCAAGCCCGCCTCGCGCGGGCGGGCGGCCGGGCGCAGCGATCCGCGCCCCGGCCCGCGCCGCAAGCCCACGGGCAAGGCGGCGGCGAAGGCGCAGGCCGAGGCCGCCTCGATCAGCATGGCCGATGAGGCGCTGCGCCCGCTTGGCGCCGTCGGGCCGGGCACGGTGCCGCCGATGGCCGCGCCCCGCGCCCCTGCAGCCGCCCCGGCCGGGACCGACCAGCCCCCCGTTCCCGCCGCCGAGCCGCATCCGAGCCCGGCCACCGCCGCCTTCGTCGAGGCGGCCTTCGGCGCCGGCAGCCGCCTGCCCGAGCAGCTGGCCCAGAACATCGAGCGCATCGAATCGCTGACCCAGCGCCTGATCAGCGCGCTGGCGCAGCGCCGCCCCTCCAATCCCGGCGTCGAGATGCCAGGCCCCGACCTTTTCGCCACCGCGACCTCGGCCTGGATCAAGCTTCTGGCCGAGCAGCCTGAGCGGGTGATCGGCCAGCAGGTCAGCTATTGGGGCGAGACGCTGCGCCATTTCGCCGAGGCCCAGGCTGCCTTCGCCCGCGGCACGCTGACGCCGCCGCCCAGCGAGGGGCCGCGGGACCGGCGCTTTGCCAACCCGCTGTGGGAGGCGCATCCCTTCTTCAATTTCATCAAGCGGCAATACCAGATCAACGCCCAGGCCCTGCAGGAGGCGGCAAGCGCGCTGGACCTGCCCGAGATGACCGACCGGCGCCGGATCGAATGGTTCACCCGCCAGATGATCGACATGATGGCGCCGACGAACTTCCTGGCGACCAACCCCGACGCGCTGGAAAAGGCGGTGGAGACCGAGGGCGAAAGCCTGGTCAGGGGCCTCGAGAACCTGGTGCGCGACGTCGAGCAGAACAGCGGCGAGCTGATCGTGTCGCTGGCCGACCGCGACGCCTTCCGCGTGGGCGAGAACATCGGCACCACCGAGGGCACGGTGGTCGCGCGCACCAAGCTTTACGAGCTGATCCAGTACAAGCCCACCACCGCGCAGGTGCATGAGATCCCGCTGGTGATCTTTCCGCCCTGGATCAACAAGTTCTACATCCTCGATCTCAAGCCGCAGAACAGCCTGATCAAATGGATCGTGGACCAGGGCCATACGCTGTTCGTGGTGGCCTGGAAGAACCCCGATCCCAGCTATAGCGACACCGGCATGGACGATTATGTCGGTGCCTATCTGGAGGTGATGGACCGGGTGCTGGACCTGACCGACCAGAAAAAGCTGAACGCGGTCGGCTATTGCATCGCCGGCACCACGCTGGCACTGACCCTGTCGCTTCTGAAGCAGCGCGGCGACGACCGGGTGAACGCCGCCACCTTCTTCACCGCGCTGACCGACTTTGCAGACCAGGGCGAATTCACCGCCTATCTGCAAGACGATTTCGTCTCGGGCATCGAGGAGGAGGCGGCGCGCACCGGCATCCTGGGGGCGCAGCTGATGACGCGCACCTTCAGCTTCCTGCGCGCCAACGACCTGGTCTGGGGGCCGGCGATTCGCAGCTACATGCTGGGCGAGACGCCGCCGGCCTTCGACCTGCTCTTCTGGAACGGCGACGGCACCAACCTGCCGGGGCGCATGGCGGTGGAATACCTGCGCGGGCTGTGCCAGCAGAACCGCTTCGTCAGGGAAGGGTTCGAGCTGATGGGCCATCGGCTGCATGTCGGCGACGTGACCGTGCCGCTTTGCGCCATCGCCTGCGAGACCGACCATATCGCGCCCTGGAAGGACAGCTGGCGCGGCATCGCGCAGATGGCTTCCAGGGACAAGACCTTCATCCTGTCCGAATCGGGCCATATCGCCGGGATCGTCAACCCGCCCAGCAAGAAGAAATACGGCCACTACACCTCGGATGCCGGCTTCCAGCAGGGCGAGCAGCACTGGCTGGACAAGGCGCAGCACCACGAGGGCAGCTGGTGGGGCCGCTGGGGCGAATGGCTGGCCCGGCGGGCGGGGGACATGGTCGAGGCCCGCGATCCGGGCGAGGGCTTCGGCCCCGCGCCCGGCCTCTACGTCCACGAGCGGGCGTAAAATTTTTCTGCACCGCAGCAAGAAAACCTTGCAATGCTGCGATGCAGAAAGTATATGTTGGTCAGAACAGTTCAACCGGTGCCGAAGCTTCGCGCCGATTTAGGAGAGAGCAAATGGCCAAGACCCCTGACTTCACCAAGACCCTGCAAGAAGTGATGGCGAAATTCCCGGTCGACACCTCGTCGTTCCAGGACGCCTTCAAGTCGCAGACCGCGCTGGGCGAGAAGATGGCCCGCGTCGCGCTGGCCGCTGCCGAGCGTTCGACCGAGATCTCGGCCCAGTGGGCCAAGGACACCATCGCCCGCATGGGTGAGCTGACCTCGTCCAAGGAAGAGCCGGCCGAATACGCCAAGGCGCTGAGCGATTTCGCCACCGCCGCCGCCGAAATGGCTGCCGAGCACATGGCCGCCTTTGCCGAAGTGGCGAAGAAGGTCCAGATGGACACCGTCGACCTGATGCTGACCGCCGGCAAGGACCTGGCCGCCGACGCGCAGAAGGCCGCCGAAAAGGCCAGCCGCGAAACCCAGGCCGCGGTCAAGAAAGCTGCTGCCGCCGCGACCTCGGCCAGCACCGTGACCAAGGCCTGATCGCAGGCCCTTGCGGTTCCAGATGAAGGGGGGCAGTTCGCTGCCCCCTTTTTCCATGGCCGGGGCCGGTTCGTATCCGGCCGGGCCTCGATCTGGGCCCGATCCTGGTCTCGTCCCCTGCTTCCGGCGCAGCATGGCGATTTTCTTTGCATTTTTCCGGGCCATTTCCCATCATGCTGCAAATGCACTGCCGGAGGAGCCATGGCTGAGCCCGAGAACACGACCCCGCTTCTGATCAAGCGCTATGCGAGCCGCCGCCTCTACAACACCGAGACCAGCGATTACGTCACGCTTGAGGATATTGCGGGCTTCATCCGTGCCGGGCGGCAGGTGCGCATCGTCGATCTAAAGACCGGCGACGACCTGACCCGGCAATATCTGTTGCAGATCATTGCCGAGCACGAGGGCCGGGGCGAGAACGTCTTGCCCATCGACGTGCTGATTGACCTGGTGCGCAGCTACACGACCCAGGCGCAATCGGTGGTGCCGCAATTCCTGGCCGCCAGTTTCGAGATGCTGCGCGAGGGCCAGTCGAAGATGATGGAGAATCTGTCGACCTTCCCCAACCCGATGTCCTCGATGCCGGGTTTCGAGGCGCTCCAGCGCCAGCAGCAGCTGTTCCTGAAGGCGATGGCGGCGGGCTGGGGCGCGGGCAGCAGCGGTCCCGAGATGGAGGAGACCGAGACGGACGAGACCCGTCGCGGCGGCAAAAAGACTTCCGCGCCCGAGGACATGGCCGAGATCCGCCGCCAGCTTGCCGAATTGCAGAAGCGGATTTCGAAGCTTTGAGAGAACTGCGACTTGCACCCCGCCGCCCGTCGCGCTAGACGAACCGCCACGGACGGTTGGCCGAGTGGTCGAAGGCGCACGCCTGGAAAGTGTGTAGGCGGGGAACCGTCTCGAGGGTTCGAATCCCTCACCGTCCGCCACCTCCTTAAATCGGCGTTGAATTTATTCAGTTATTTCCGGTTTTTGTATCGCGTTCGGGCAGTGATACACTGTTCTGTTCTTGTTCCGTGCCGGTCACCAGCCGCTTTGCATCCGCAGACTGGGTATAATGTGCGGCCTCGGCCAGCGTCTTGTGACCGCCCCATGACTTGATGGCGTGGGCCGATCCGCCTGCTTCGGCAATGCGAGTCAAGCGTGCCTTGCGAAGGCCATGAGCGGTACGCGCTTCAAGCTTTGCCTCGCGCGCCGCGTCACTAATAAGGTTGCTAAGCCCCTTTTCGGACCTTGGCCGAGACCCGCGCGCTTGCAAGAACGTTAGTCCCCCTGACAAGCATCGGATGGCATCGAGCATTTCTCTGCGTTCTTGATCCCATCCGACCCCCCAGCTTGGCAGGTGCGCTGTCCAAGGGACATAGGCCATGCCTCCGGTTTTGGACTGGCGGAACGACAGAACGCCATCCTTACCTACATGCTGCGGTCCTATCCGAACGGCATCCACGGTGCGCGCAGCTGTCCAGTATAGAAGTTCGAAACAGGCGCGCTGAATGGTGCCGATTTTCCATCTTCTCCTGAAAACTTCTATATCGTCCTCGGTCCAGACTTCATGCCCCTTCAGCTTCACTTTGGGGGCCTTCACGGTCAGGCTTGGGTCTTCCTCAATCAATCCTATCCGGCGAGCGTGATCCATGACCTTGCGCCATGTCTTGAGGCGGGCCAGCGGGCGCGTTCCGGCAAGCCTGGCCAGATCGGCGCTGATATGTTTCGGCTTGATCGCCTTAATCGCGACGTGACCGTAATTTTCGCGAATTGCTTCGATGTTTCGGGTGAGGATGTCTCGATACACGGGAGACTGCTGGGCGAATGAGGGTGAGCCTCGAAACGCGATGCATGCCGCAGCCAGAGAACCGCTCGGCGCTGGTGCCTTCGGAGATTCCGGAAGGCCAAGTCCGGCTTCGCACCGTGCCCACGCGGCAATAAACTCGGGGTGTGTTTCAGGTATATCATCAGGCAATCTGATCCCGGTGGCCCGATGATAGCGGATCACCTTATCGCCACGCTTCTGGCGCCTGATGCCCTTCAACTTCATAGCCCAAACGCCCTGTCGCATTCCGACGCCTCGTTCCCGGTATCACCATCAACAGGCAGACCGGAGGCGTATTCGTCAAGGGTGAGCCGATCGTAAAGGCGCTTCCCGCCCAGCATTCGCCGCGGCAATCCGAGGCTGCGCAGCGTTGTCTCGCTGATGCCGAGATAGTGCGCCGCCTCTGGGGCTGGCAACAGCCGAGGCGCGAAAGCGGGCTCATGCCTCCCCATCTACGCCTCCCTATGCTGGCGGTAGGCGCGCAGGATGGCGAGCAGCCATGCGCGGGCGGGGCAATGCATGCTGGTCGCATGCTCCCGGAACAGCATTTCTTCCCGGGGGCCGACCCATGCGAAGCTAATCTGAACATCAACAGGGGTTTGCATTTCAATCTTCGCCCCCCAACCCGGCAGCAGTGCCTCATGCAGCGCCATGGCGGCGTCGAGCGAGCCGTTGTAGGCGTCATTTACCTTGGCGAAATCCATTCCCAGTTTGGTCGCGATCCCTCCATAAGAATGCCCCCAATAACCTGCCTCCACGGCCTCGATCAGCTTATCCAGCTCACTCATCCCCGCCTCCCTGTCCGGTGCGGCGGGCGGGAACACGGAACTGTGCCCATGGCCCCTCGGCCATCACGATCCGCCCTCTGCGTTCGCGATAGTAATCGACTGGCTTGCCGGATACACGATCCATGAAGGCGTGGCCTACTCGCTGCATGGGGATCAGCCTATCCAAGATCCACCCCATCACCCCCGCCCTCCGGCAAGCGCGGCGAGGATCTTCTCCAGGCTGATGCGGTCCTGCATCTCGCAACCGTCAATACCGCCGTGTTCATCGACCCAGCTTTCCGCGAACGACAGGCCATGGGTCAGCGCCTCCCGCAGCCTCCGGTTTTCCTCGGCCAGAGCGGTGATGATGTCGGCTGCGCGATGGGTTAGGCGACCTGTGGCAGTCCTTGCATCGTATGCCAGCAAAAGCTCCACCAGTTCCCGCGCCTTGTCGTGATGGGTCATTCCCCGCCCTCCTTCTCCATTTCGGCGAGGATGGCGTCATACGCCCCTTCGCCGGTGTCGTATCGAAGCGCGACATCCGCCGCCCGCCGCATCCCCTCCCGCACCTTCTCGCGGCCATAGGCTTCAAGGGCGGATTGGGCGTCGGTGGGTGGGGCGAAGCAAGCGCCGTTGCAGTCGTATCCGCACGGCAACCCACAGCCACCCTTGCCGGCTCCAACCGCGATCCACGCCAGAGCCACCTGCGCCAGCGCCTCGTCGCGCTCGGCTTCCATCTGACGCGCCACCTGCTTCCACCCGGCCAGTTCAGCAGCAAGCGTCAGGTTGTTGGAGTTGACCAGTTCGACGGTGGACGTTGCCTCGTCGCGCTCCTTGGTCAGCCGCTCGATTTCAGCCTCGGCTCTATACAACCGTGACGAAAGGTCCTCTGCTTGGGCGTTCATGATTGTGCTTGCTGCCAGCATCTCATCGTTGTCGGCTTTCAGCCGCTCGATTTCGGCGCGGGCTGCGGCGAGGTCTGCGACGGCAGGCGACACCGGGATGAGGTTCCGACCATCGGTGCAGGCGGCATTATGGCAGCCGATCCATGCGCCGTTACCACGTTTACAGACAGGGCAAACCATGGTCATTGGTCCGATCCTTTCAGGGCGCGCAGGGCGTCCTTCACAAAGGCATTGCAAGCACGCTTCCACTCGCTGCCCGTGAGGTCGCCCTTAATTAGGTCAACGGCGCGTTGTAGCAGCGCCTCCGCGACCGTCTCGCTGGGCTGGGGCGGGTGGACATAAAGCGCCTCCATCAAGCATCCGGTGCAGGCTTGATACAGTTCCGCTTGGGCCTTGTTCCCGTAGACAATCCAGTCGTCCGCATAGTCCTTACAGCGCCAAGCCACCGGCACAGCCTCTTGCTGGCAGGCGGGCGGGATAGCACAATTGGGGCACTTATTCAGTGCGTTCTTGATCCATCCAAACCCCTGACAGGTCTGGCATTTCCTAACATCCACCGGCTCCTGCGTAGCGGGCGGGGCTTCATGGCTGGCAAGGGCGGTTCGGGCCAGAGAAAGGGCCTCGCTTGGTGATTTCAGATTTTCGGAAAATCCCCGACATTCACCGAAGCACTGCCATGCCAATGCTTGTGAAACTTCGCGCAGAGCCTCCACCAGAGCCGGGTTGTCCATGGGCGCAACCTCAGGCTGCGGGGCTGGCGTCAGGGCGGCGAGGATCCGACGCTCGTAATCGGCCTGCGCGGCGGCTTTGGCGGCTTCGAGGTCATCAAACTCTTGCGCGTCTTCGACTTCCGCGTCGCCGGGCATCCACCAGGATCCGACCTCATAGCGGATGTAATACTGGCAGGGCTCAATGCCGTGCCCAAGGACCGCAGTCGGGTCAACTTGCTCCCACTCCAGCGCCCGCACCTGCTGGCCCGAGGCGCAGAGGTCGGCGGCAATCAGCTTGGCCGTTCGCATGAGGTCATCCTCCTGCGCAGCTCTGATGTCGGGATCGGCGCTTGTGACGCCGGACAGGTTTTCCCTGATGATCCGGGCGATCCGTTCAGGCGCATCAGTCATCGCTGCCTCCTTCGGCTTCGGGGGTGGTGGGAGGCGCAGGCAAGGGGCGCCAATGCGTGGGCTGCCCCACATTGCACGGCTCTCCCTCCTCCGAATATGCGGCGCTGTGCGGCCATAGACCTGTCTGCTCGCAGAACCATGCTTCGGTAATCTTCTCAAAATCAGGAACATAGACCATGACGGTGGTCCCGTCCTTCGGCACGCTGCTGATCGGCTGCCACGCCTCTGCCTTGCGGTGGGCGAGGACTTCATGGAGAAGGGCGGGGGCCATGGCTATCAGTGTGGCGTCGGCATGGGTCCGAACGGATTGCACACCGTAGTGAGTTTTAGGACCGTCCTGACGGTCGCTGATATAAGCCATTCGGATCGAGAATGGCGATCCATAGCCGGAGATAGATACCTTCTCCCACTCGCCCGGCGTGATGCTTTCCGCCAGCCGCTCAAGCTCTGCCGTGTCGATGGGGGTCATTCTGCGGCCTCCGTCTCAACAGGTTCCGCCGCTTTTGTCGGCTGCGCGGGGGCCATCTCGATAGTCTGGAAGATCCACCCCTTCCACTTGCGCCAGAAGGCCAGCGCCTTCCGGCCATCCATCGCGCGGATCTCCGCATCGCTGAAATTGCGCCACGCGTCGAACGGATGCCGCTGGCAGCCGATCTGCATGACCTCTGAGGTGTAGCTGATCGGCCAGTCCTCGACCTGGATGCACTTGATCCAGTCATTGAGGCCGCAGACTCCATTCAGATCGGCACCGCGCAGATAGGCACCGCGCAGATAGGCACCGCGCAGATAGGCACCGCGCAGATAGGCACCGCGCAGATAGGCACCGCGCAGATCGGCACGGGCCAGATTGGCACCGCCCAGATTGGCACGGGCCAGATAGGCACCGCCCAGATCGGCGCCGACCAGATTGGCACCGCCCAGATTGGCACGGGC
>JAANMY010001872.1_pt1 | contig 21741 bp, 19 predicted proteins | sample 7279691 | NCBI WGS metagenome assembly JAANMY01 (sample SAMN14094543, study PRJNA606508) | bioreactor metagenome | isolation source: A lab-scale SPAN reactor treating ammonium-rich wastewater day 388 | place: Ireland: Galway | collected 2018-02-07
GCGGTACATGGGTGGCCTCCTTCAGGAAACCTCCCATCTCGCGAGAAGGGATCTACCCTCATTATAGGATCGATACCAAATTGTCAGAAACGACCTAGTAGACCACGCCCACCGCCAGGGCATGGTTCATCGGGACATCAAGCCGGCGAATATACTGCTCGACGCCCAGGGCAAGGCGCTTGTGTGCGACTTCGGCATCGCCGTCGAGCAGGCGCCGACCGCCGCTCCCACGGACCGGGCCGGAACGCTGCCGTACTGTTCGCCGGAGCAGGTGCAGGAGGGGCCGCTGGACGCCCGCAGCGACATCTGGGGCCTCGGCGTCGTCCTTTACCAGGCCCTCACGGGCCGGCTCCCCTTCGAGGCGGACAACCCAGCCAGCTTGCGGGAGAAGATCATCAACCAGGCTCCGACGCCCCCACGGGTCATCAACCGGGCAATCCCTCGATTTCTGGAGCAGGTGTGTCTCAAATGCCTGGCGAAGAGGCCGGAGGATCGTTACCCGACCGCCGGCGCCCTGGCTGACGACCTGGAGAAATATTTGCGCAGTCCGGCACGGGGGCGCTGGATTGCGTTGGCCATCTCGCTTCTCGTCCTTGTCATCGCCGTTGGCGCCTTCTACCTGGGCGGGACGTTCAACAGGGACAAGGCGAGCCCCACCCCCGATCAACCTGCGACGGGCGAGTTGCCTGTCACTCAGGCTCACGCCCAGGCGGTTCGGTGCGTCCAGTTCAGTCCGGATGGTCGTCTCCTGGCCAGCGGCGGCGCTGACGCCAAGGTCCGCCTCTGGAAGGTAGACACCGCCCTGGAGGAGGTTGCAATTCTGGATCAGATTGCTCCAGTTAGGTCATTGACGTTTTCGAGGAGCGGCAACACCCTCGTCGTCGGCTGCGACAACGGGACCACCCGCTTCTGGGACGTGTCGGCGGCCAAATCGAAAGAAGGGCTGGTCATTCCTGGGCACACAGGGCCGGTGACCTGCCTGGCCTCCTCGTTCGACGAGAAGATCCTGGTGACAGGCGGCGCCGACGGGACGATCCGTGTGCGGCAGATCACGGCCGACCAGACCCCGGCGGCCGTCATCCCCAAGGCCACGGATACGGTCATCTCGGTCACGTTGAACCCAGCCGCCGACAAGCTGCTCGTGGGCCTCGGGAACGGGAAGAAGCCGGCGGAACTCTATCTCTGGCTCATCAAACAGGAGGCGGGCAAGACCAGCCTCCTCAACTGCGGCCGGGCCGTCTTGAAGACCGTCGAGGACGTGCGAGCGATCACGGCATCTGCCGACCATTCGCTGATCCTGGCAGCCACCCCCCGAAAGATCACCGTGTGGTCGGACATGCGGGTCGTCGGCACGTTCGAGAAACACATGGCCACGATCTCCTGTGTGGCCCTGATGGCGGACAAACTGCATGCCGTGTCTGGGGATGAGGAGGGCAACGTGATCGTCTGGAACGTGAAGGAACTGCGACAAGTGCAGCGGCAGAAGGGTGCCGGTGTCCAGTCGGTGGCTGTCAGCCCGGATGGTTCGCAGGTTGCCGTCGGTGGCGTCGATGGGTCGGTGCGACTGTGGCGGCTGCCTCGACCGCCTTCATGAGCGAGATAGGCTCGGCGCAAGAGCCGAGTTCTCGACCGTCGGCCCGATCACCTGCCTGGCGCTGTCCGACGAGAAGACCCTGGTCACCGGCGCCGACGTGACGACCTGGGTGCGGCAGATCATGGCCAACCAGACCCCGGCGGCCGTCATCCCCAAGGCCACGGAGCCGGTCACCTTCGGCCTTCCACGTTACCGCCGCCACTCCTCGTCACGGAGCAGGTGGTTTCCCTTGTTCCTCCTCCGTCCGGTGCCGCCCGGAGGTGTTCTCGTTCCGCTTCCTCGCCCCGAAGTCGGCCAGGCGCTTCATTGCCCGCTGGCAGTATTGCTTGCTCAGGTCGCAGCCGATCCAACGGCGACCAAGCTGTTCCGCCGCCAACAGTGTGCTGCCCAGACCACAAAAGCAGTCCAGCACGATCTGGCCATGCTTTGTCAGCACGTCGATCATGAACGCCATTTCCTCTACCGGCTTGACGCATGGATGGAGATTATGCTCCCGCAGCGTCATTGCATCAGGCGCCGCAGACGAGAATATCGTCTCGAAGGAAATCAAGCTGTCACGGTGCGGAAACTCAACCGGCTTCTGCTCTCGGGTCTGCACGATCCAGACGTGGCCAGTCGCATTCCTTCCACGCTGCCGGTAGCGAGTCAACGTCCAGAGCCGATGCCCGCCGAACCAGACGGAGAAGTAGTTGTGAAACTTGGGGCTTTGTGCCCACGCCACGGCACATCCCGCCTTCAGGACTCGACGACACTCTTGATACATCGGCTCATGGTAGAACCAGTGCTTCGCCGGGTCACCACCCGCTGGGTCAGGCCCCCAATCGTACTCGACCTTCCTCCCTGTGCCGTACATCGGGTCCGTGATAACGGCATCCACCGAGGCAGTCGGCAGAGCTTGCAGCAGCATCAGAGCATCCTCGTGGAACACCTTGTTGATGAAGCGGTCTATCACGGCAGCCTCTCCGGCTCAAACTGGTCCAGATCGTCACCGGCCGGCTGCTGCTGCATCGGGAAGCAACTGAGTCCGGGCTTCCGTCTCAGCACCTTCTTCTTCAAGTAATACCACTGGCGGCGCTGAAGCCCGGTCCTGGACGTGAACACCGTGATCCGCTCCTTGTCGGTTTCGTAGCGGGGATCGGCCAGGATTATCTCCACCGCCTTCTCCGGGCCGATCCCGACCGGCTCGGTGCGCCAACTTTCGAGGAGGACTTGCTGCCAGTCCAGATCGTTGTTTTTGAGTTCCTGGGCGATGACGTAGTATCGGAACGAGTGCTGAGGTATTTCGTCCAGGTGGGCGCCAATAAAGGCGACAATCTCCTCGTCCTCGAACCAGTCACGCACGACGGTGTGGATTTCTTCGGGGGGAGGGTCGAAGAAGAGGACAGTGCCCCGGTCCAGGAGGGCCTGGAATCTACTCAGGAGAATGTCCCAATCGTTGCAGACCAGGCAAATGCGGCTGCTCGTCTTGAACTCCTGGGGGATGCGGACGAACTTCTTGCCCTCGCAGACCTTGAGCAGTGACTCACTGCCGAACCAGGCGACCGTGCGTGCTTCTTCGTCTGTCTCGCACAGGTTCATGAGGATGCGAGCGGTATCGACCCGCTTCATGGCGTCCTCCACGTCGTCGAGGATGATGTCCCTGTTCCGGTGCTTGAAAAGCAGCTTGTACAGTTGGAAGGCGGTCAGACGCCCGCACTTGATGTAACGGTGCCGATCCGGATCGAGCCGTGCCCTGATGGCCTGAGACTTCGCCGTGCCAGGGTTGCCCACCAGGAACAGCAGTCTCAGCCCCTTGTCCTTCATGAACGCATCGACCCACTGGTCAAGCTCGGAGAAGCTGCTGATAGTCTTGGTCATGCTCACTGCTGCGCTCCGTTGCACTTTTGCACCACTGCACCATTGCCTGCGTGGTGCAAAAGTGCAGTGGTGCAGTCCTCGCTTTCGGGGGCGCCACGTCTTGCGAGCCTCGTGGTGTGGTCACGACACCATCCAGCCGGCAAGTATATCCCTACCCCGGTTTCCGAAGTGTTGTGCTTGGTTTGGTGGCCATATCGGCAGGAAGAAAATGTTGCCGAAGGCACGCTTGCTAGGTGTGAAAAGCTGAGTGGTCAATCAGTCGCCAAATGGTGGCAACTGGTGCGCCCCACGGCGCAAAGAACAAATGAGAGACTGTGAGCGAGGAGACAACTCGCCTCCCCACAACAGGATACCAGGTAGCGGGAAGCTGTCAACAGTCTGGGCGCTCGCTGCCTGCATGAGGGGTGGGCCGCCCCACTCCGGCGTAGGCCGTCCTGGGACCTTGTGTGCCCTCCCCGTGAGCGGGGTCGGTCAGGCATCGGGGGTTTCCTCTCGCAGCATGCGGTCGATGATTTCCAGCGCCATTGCCCGGCCTTGGTCGAGCTTCCCGCCGAACCTTTTCCGCAGGAACTCCACCATAGCCTTGATCTGGCGCCGCAGAATATGAGGGTTGTACTCAGCGCCGTCGCTATTGCTGAAGCGGTAGACGAAAACGTGGTCGTCAGGCATTAGGGTTTTCCTCCGGGTAGTGGCGTCGTGCTTGGTGTGCCCGAACCTCCTGACAGCCTTCCTCGCCAACTCCTTCACCCTGGTAGGAGAGTAGGATGGAGCGCAAGATCGTTTGCTCTGCCGCTCAGGTTGAGTTTAGTGCCGAGGTTCCTGGAGGGAGGCGAGGTAACGCAGGCAATCCTCCCTCGAAGGGAGTTTGCAGTCTTCTTCAACGTGCGACTGGAGCCACTCCCACGGCGGGATGCGGTTATCATGGATACATGCCTGGCAAATCCCGAAATCCACCATCGGGTCAGCGATCCCCCAGAGTTCAGCAATCGTCGCCATGTCCTCATCACTCAAACCATCTTCCCCAATCCACGGGGTGTAAAGGATGTCTCCATTGAGTAAGTCCGGGTCGGGCAACGACCGTTCGCAGATGGAACAGGTGAAGGGACAGTCCTCGCTCGCCTGAAGGTAGTTCCAAAAACGCATTTCTATCCTCCCGAGAAAGGGCGTGATGATGTCCGGATGCTGTTGCAAGCCAGCAGTGTCAGGGGCAGGACGCCGAGAAAACCCCTGGCCGAGGATGAGGCGGCCAGGGGCGCAACACGGCCCAACTGAAATCTCGCTATTGTCGTGCGTCGGCGGGGGACAATTCACGCCACGTCCCTCACCGACGGGCAGGGGATCGGGTGCCCATCCACAGTCACATTCGCATGGAAGTTGACGCTGAAGTAGTCCGTCCAACTGTCCCCGTGGTCGAAGTTGTACTGCCGCACCAGCTTCTCAATGCGACGGCCCAGGGCCAGGCCCTCGGCGGTCAACCTGTCCTCCTGGTCCGTCAGGGCGTATGGCGCCTTCAGCACGTCGAGGGACATGGAACTGGGCCGCCTGGTGCGGATCGACACCTTGACCCCCGGCTCGCTCCGGCGAATCTCCTCCAGGACCGCTTTCTTGATCTGGAGGATGTCCAGGTCCGGATCGTACTTCTCGCCGGTATACTGCTCCTGCTTGATGGCCTCCCGGTGCCGCTGGTGCCAGCGGTCCTGTCCCACGTTGGTGTCCAGCGTCTCCTGGAACTGCTGCTGGGCCAGGACGAACGTGCGGTGCAGCACGGTGTCCAGCAGGGTGTCCGACTCCAGGCCCTCGGCCAGCGCCCGCTCCTTGATCTCATTCAGAAAGCTCATGGTATTCAGTCTCCTGGGCGCTCTTCGTCTTCGTACTCTTCAGTCACCTGGCCGTAGAGGTAGACGACGTTGAGCAGGTCGTCCCCGACGCCAAATGCGGGCGCTTTGTCGGGCAGGACGCCTTCGACGATCCGACCGTCCTTCCCGGCGAGGTGGACCAACACCTTCGCCTTGCCCTTCCTGTGTGTCAACTCGGTCAGCAGTTCCGCCACCGTCATCGTCTCATCTGCTTCCACTGGTTGCCCTCCGGTTGTTTGTGCTGTGCATGCTGGGCGAGATGGAAGAGGTTACCACCCTTTGCTGGCAGCCCGAATACCAGTTTGGTGGGCCGCTGGAGGCCCTCCCGGGCTCTCTGATAGGTGGCCCGCCCCTCGGGGAATCCGACCCGCCTGCACCCCTCCTGGAGCTTTCTGGGGGCCTTGGCGGGCCTGGTGGCGGGTCGGTTACCCGCTCACGCAGCCAATAGTTCCGCCAACACTTCCGGGTCGGCGCCGTCCCATCCCTCGATGACCCACACCAGGGCCTCTATGGTCGGTTCATGGGCGAAGGCATCGAGGTGAATCGTCCCGGCCGCCAGCCCTCCCTTGACACAGAAGTCGTTGCACAGCCACACCAGCTTTGCCATCGACTCCTGACCTTCGGCGGTAAACTGCACCCGGAACTTCAGGTAGAAAGTGCCGCCAGGCCATTGCCCCGGACCGGGTTCCTTGTGGCCACCGCAACTGCCGACGGTCGTGATCCCTGGCAGCCTGTTGAGAGAGGCGACCAGGCGCACCATGTTGGCGTCGAGGTTGTCTGTCACTTGTCCTCCGTCTCGTTGAAGTAGCGCTCAAGCACGTCCTCGGGGTAAGAGTTTACCTCGCCCCACCTGGGATCACGCTGCGTGTAGAGCGGGAGCCCAGCCGCCCGGCAGATCTTCGAGAGCTTACGACCGTGAATAGAGGCCAGCTTGATGTCGCAGCTATATCCATTGAGCCGACACCAGCCCAGGACGGTGTAGCGGCCGGAGTTGTTGGTGTGGATGTCCACGGCGGCTTTTGCGAGCCGATTGGCCTGCTCGGAGTTGGCGTCCGTCAGCCGCAAACTGTCTTCCACGGCCACGGCCTTGGCCAACGCCATGTCGGCAGTTTGGTTGGCCAATCCAATGCGCCGCTCCTGCTCCTCCATGAGCCGCACCTGTTGCTTGAGTATGTCCAGGGGGCTCAGCGTGGCGATGGACACCGTGCCGGTCGTCAATAGCTCTTCGACCCAGCGGGTTACCAGGACGGCGAAACGTGGCGAGAGCCACTGACCCAGATGGAGGGCTACCTGCGGGTGGACCCAAGTGCCTTGGTCCTGCGGCATTCCGCCCTGGCGGGTTTCGACCAGGTCCGTTATGGACATTCCCATAACGGAACTCAACTCCCGCACGAACTCCTGAGTGGACTGGTTTCGCCAGTAGTCGGCCCACAGCCTGCCGTTCGCCTTACACATCGAGGTGGCGTTGAGATAGCGGTCGGTCCGACGTTGATAGACCGCAAAGCCGTCGTAGTCTCGCACGATGAGGTCGCTCACTGTCTTGCTCCTGGGGCGACTGTTGGAGCAACGAGTCTACCCCAGGTCGGGCATGGTCCGAAGACCAGTTTTGCCATGTTCCGAGATGGGTCGCCCTTCTCCTGCGAAGGTGAGGGCTTGCTTGGAGGTGGTACTGAGGCCAGGGGGTTTCCTGGCCCAAGTTTCCGGCTTAGGACTCGCCCTCTGGTGGGACGGCACGAGAACGTCAGCCTGGCACCAGTAAAACATCTGGTGGGCGGATTGCAGGTGGCGAAATTGCCAGCAATGAGGCGCCCGCCTGCGCCATCAGCCGGCCGCACTATTTCGCTACTGGCGTGCGACGGTGTAACCAGGGGAGAGGAGGCTAAACCGCTCGCTCCTGTTCAGGAGGATATAGTTCTGGCCAGCGGGGAGTAGCCGGCCGCCCATCCCAGTTGGAAGCGGTTTTTCGGAGGGACTGCGGTTTCTGGTGGGTCATGGGCCGAGAAATATTACGTCCACGAACGCCGGGACGGAAGTCTCAGCGGGAACTCTGGTGGGTGGGGTATGGACCGGGGCGGCAGCGGCGGGAATAAATCGTCCACGAACCCGGGGCGGCCGCCCGAAGAAAAATGGCTCTGGCGGTCGGGGCGGCAGTCCCAGTAGTGGCTCTGGTGGGTGGGAATCTGGGCGGGTCAGGAGCCGGGGTGGCGGCCGGGTAACGAAAGTCCTGGTGGATCGACCGCCGTTCCCGGTGGACAAGATTCTGGTGGTCGGGCGGCAGCCTCAGCGGCGTTTCCGAGCCAGCCAGCGAGGAAGTTTCTGCGGCGGTCGGTCACCGGACGGGACGGAATGAGACGGTCGGTTCTCGTCCCAGGCGCTGAGGATGGCGGTCATGTCAGCCGCTGTGTGGTAACGCCGGCGAAGATATTCAGCGAACGCCGCACAGGCGGGGGAAACTCCAGCGTCTCTCTGTCCGACGTAGTCCAGCTTACGCCGTAGGTCTTCGATTATTGAGTCAAGTAAGTGCCTCTCTTCAGACATCCGTATTACCTCCTGGTTAATTCTGAAAGATTATCGGCAGTGGTATTGGTTCAGTCAAGGCAGGGGGTTTACAATCTTTCCCCATGAGCTACAGCAATCTGCTTCAGCAGGTGATGTCCTCCCCCAGAACCTCGACCCGAAGGGTGGTCCCGCCGGATGGCGGTAGACGACGTTAGAGTCTGGTGCTAGAGAGGAGTAGCTTGATATTAGTGTGGTAACAAACTGAAGCACTTACAGTGATCAAAGTGAAGCGCCCAACGGGAACAAAGTGAAGCGGACCCTCTGGAAAAAACTATAGCGCTCCAGGGAACAAACTGAAGCGCCCACATATTGGTGGAGCTATGTGCATGCCAACCGAGACGAAGGAACAAACTGAACCACCGCCCGATCAAACTGAAGCACGACTCGCTCAAAGTGAATCGCCCGAATTTAGGTGGATTCCGCTGCTGATGCCGGGGTCAGACTGCGATCTGTCCTTGTTGGAGAGGGTGGTCTTGTCGGCCGTAGCCCAGCGGGAACAGTCCCGGCGGCGGATTGGTCGCACTATGGGAATGAACTGGCGCACGGTGAACAAGGCGGTGAGGAAGTTGGGGGCGATGGGGATGGCTGTCAGCACGGATAAGGTGCGTGTCGCCTCGAAGCTCCGGGAGTCGTTTGTGACCTGGTTCCGACCGAGGAAGGGCGCCGGTCCCGGTCTGCCCTGGTACAAAGGTGCCCAGTACGTCCGCCTCTGGGTCCGGTCCCCGAATTGCCCGCTGACGCTCTCGCAGGTAGCCGTCTATTGCCTGCTGCGGCGTGACGATCTGCGCCAGCCGGACGGGTCGGGCTCGGTCAGCAAGAGGAGGGTATCCCTCTATCTGGGACTGTCGCTGCCCACCGTCAGGCGTGCCTTTCTCGCCCTGGAACAGCACGGGCTGTTGGCCTGGAAGGGCGGCCGGAAATATGTCGTGAAGAACCCGCCGGAAGGCTGGTTCCTCGCCAAGGGCAAGGCGGTGCGGGAGAGGCCGAAGGAGAAACCGCCGGCCCGGTTCTCGGACGACGTGATCCCGTGGGAACTCGAAAGTAATGTCGAACGCTTCAAGAAGCAGAAGGACAACCAGGCGTGCGGGTGGGAGCGAGAGCGGGACTGGGCCAAGGCGCTCCTCGATAGGCTCTGGGAGCAGATGCAGGCGGTTGGTTACCCCAGGGATGGCACAATTGAACTCTTCCGGGACATCATTCGCAAGTTGACCGGCCCCAACCTGAACAAGCTGAACGGGCTCCTCCTGACCATTGAACACACCTGGTTTCCCCGGGCGGAACAAGACACGGGCAGGAACCAGCGGTCAGGTCGCTTCCGGGGCAACCACAGTCTCGGGCTCCTCCGGGACATCATCGCCAAGAAGAACCCGCAGTTGGCGGCGGAAGGACGGGGGTAGAGCGACCCGGCTGAATCGTCCTTGGCGGCGTCCAGCGGGGTTTTTTCTGCCCTGACGAGCCGGCTCTCGGGGATGGCGGACTGGAGTACGAGCAGGACATGGGCTTACGGCCGTGCGACCGCCTGTCAGGGATTCAGGAGTCGCCCCCGTGCCACCTCGTAGTGCGCCAAGTTGACCTCGGTGCCGACGTATCTCAATCCGAGTTCGACGCAGACTGCGCCGATGGGGCCGCTGCCTGCGAACGGGTCCGCCACGAGGGTGCCGGGCCTGGTCAACTTCGACAGCCAGCAGTGACACGGCTCGACCGGCTGCTGCCACTCGTGCAGGGGCTCCTGCGGACGGCTGCTGAAGCTGAACATGAACGCCATGCTCCAGCGGTACTGAAGCCGGTCCCCCAGGGCCGCCATCGTCCTGGAGTGGTTGACATGCGGCGCCTGCATGAGAGCCAGCCCGCCCTCCCGCAATTGTTCGGCAGCCCACTCACCGAGCCAGCGATAGGCGTCCAGGCGTCCCCACCTATGAGAATTATATCGCCTGCTGGCGAAGCTGTAGCCCGGTAATAATGGCGTTGTGAGAACAGACGCAAAGATCCTGCCCCTGCTGGCGAAGATATAGCCCACACGAGGATATAGCCTCGACGCCTTCTGGCTCTTCCCTGCGCATCGTTTCAAACGTGGCGACTTTTGCAGCGTAACAAGGATGTCGATGGGAAACTGGCGCCGTGCCGTCCAGGCCGATAATATTTCGCCACTGCACCGCCCGGATCGTGACTTCGGGATGGTCGGTGGGCTGGATTGACTACCGGCTGGCTGCCGCATCTGCGAAATAGTTTGCGACCTCTTCCCGGCTGTCTTGCTGTTATTGCCACCGCCAGGCGCTGTTCAGAGGAGTAATAGAATGCCCTGCCGACCTTGGCTAATAGCGATATATTTCACGACCGAGCCCAGGTTCGGCGGCCCGCTGCCCTCACCTCGGACAGTTCCCCCGAATTGTTTCTCGTCAAGACCTCGGCACGACGGCGGTCGAAGACCGACATTGTCAAGGATGGCGCCGGCAACGGGTCAAGGGTTCAGCGTTTGGTCGGTGCGACCAAACGCTAGGATAGTTGTGATGCCTTGAGCCTGCGGGCGCCAGCGTCCAAAGGTGTGATGGCCTGACGTGGGGGATGCGACGGGCGGCAACCAGCGTGTTCATGCTGACTCCTTCCCGCTGGCCCACTCGACGGGCTGCATGCGCCGGGGACGAGTATCACAAGCGGTCAGTAGCCGGCCGCATTTGCCCCCTTGACCTCCTGGCGTCAACTTTTTTCCGGGCTGAAGATGCAAAGGAAGAAGACCGAAAACAACTACTTTGAAATCCTCTCCAAAGAGTCTCATATCTTGCCCCGGCACCTATGCTCTGCCGCTGTTTCTCTTTTTGCGAACCGCAGTTGTCCCTTCCTTGAGTCCTCATCTGAAAGCTCGCACAAATCGACTCTGGAAAAAATCCGGCCGATCCAGAAATCGGCCCCATAAAGGCGCCGCCTCCTGCCACTGGAATAGCCAGCCTGCCGAGCCCTACGGACATATCAGGGGCAGAAGGTGGTCACGCCGAGAGCCCTGAGTCTCTGGAACTATCTCGGTGCGGTTCACGATGTGCGGGCCAGGCGGTTGTCGTTGCCGTTTGAAGTGGAGGGCGGCCCCGGACGAGATGGCCGCCTTGGAATCCTGCCTTTCACTTCGATCACTTGGGCTGTTGTAGAATGTCAATGGTGCTATTTTCCATCGGGTGAGTGGGCTCCGGCCCATATTCCCACTGGTCCTCGAACCAACCGGCCTTCTTCAGCGTTTTCTTCCGGTAGGTTCGCACGAAGTTGAAGCGAATGGTGTAGTCCCCTGGTTTTGGCAGCTTGATCGTGAACTTCTTTCTGTCCCCGACATCGGTGTTGTAAAACCAGATCACTTCCACCACATGCGTTCCGGGCGCCACCTCGAACTGACTGTCAAAGCCCCTTTCGCCGCCACCCGTACCGGACTCAGTCAGGAAGTTACCGTCGATGTAGACCTTGAAGCGTTCCTGTTTTTGCTCTTCGTACAGCCTGACCTTTGCCATCGGCATTGGGGGCGGCGCCGGGAACAGGTCCGGCACCTCACTTGCCGGCACCCAGGACGCCATCCCGTTTGCCCATACGAGGTCCGTGGGGACCAGTTCGCCCGTCTCGGTCATCGCCTTCAGCTTGTCGAGGGGCACCGGACCGGCCTGTTGCCCCTCATGTGCGTAGTACCACAGTGTCGCCATTCACACCTCCTTCAGGGCTCGAAACTCGTGCAGTAGGGACAGCGGGTGGCGAGGGCGTCGATCTCCTCGCCGCACCAGCTACAGATTTTTCGCCCCGTAGACACTTCCACAAGTCGGTTGCCGACGAGCAACGCACCGCAGGCGAATGTAGCCGCAGTCACCGCTGCCCCCCAGATCTTTTGCCCGAGGGAGGGCTCGCTGGCGGCCTGGGCCGCAGCAGCGGCAGCATGTTGTCGTTGCGCTTCGGCGGCCCGACGACGTTGTGCCTCGGCAGCCAGTTCTTGCTCCCGCCGCCTGGTCTGAATCGCCTCCAGGATGGCCACGGCCTCGGGCCGGCGGATCAGGGTGCCCGGGTGTCGTGCATCAAGTCGCAGGATCTCGTCGAACGCTTCCTGGGCCAGGGTGACTTCCGTCTCGTCGAGCTTGCCTTCCTCGTAATTGGTCCTGGCGAGGGCGAGGAAACGCAGGGCCTCCTGGAACTTCCTCGCCTTCTGATGCACCGACGCCGGCACGGGCAGTGGAGGAGGCCCGCCGTTCGATGGCAGAGAGGGGACGCCGGCATTCGGCAGGGGAGGCGGGGTAACCTGGACTGGGTCAGTTGTTTGGGCCGGCAACGACACTGGCTGCCCGCACTTCGAGCAGGTCACCGGGCCGGCTCGGTCGTCAGGCGTCTGGAGGACGGTCTTGCAATGCGGACAAAGGATCTCGCTCATGGTTGCTCCACGAGGCTTGTATTGGCGTCTTGTTGGGAGGTCGGTCGAAGGGTCGGAGATCTGCGAACGGCTGAGGTGAGGGGCGGGCTGCCGAAAAAAACGGAGCGCACACCAAGGCCGCTCCCGCAGCGCCCGCCAAGGCGCACCGATGAACAGCGCTTGGCGGCGCCCCTTTCGGGGCACGCCAAGCTGCTGCTTCATCGGTTCAAGGCCCTTGCGGGCCAGGTTGGCGGTTTTGCGGGAAGCAGTAACTCGACGCACTTCTAATGCGTCAACAGGTTGTAACCGCAGCCGTCGTTTCGGCCACGGGCTGTTCTGCTACGTTCCTCCTCTTCTTTTGGGCGACGGCGTTGGCCCGGCACCTCGCCGGACCTCGCTAACTCGTCAGTTTAACCGGCCCGCTGGCGAAGGCAAGAGGCCGGAAGCGGGCGGCTCCAGCGCACGGTGCAGGGTGCAGGTTGGCAAGCGCCGTCTGTGGATTGCCGGGCGTTCATCCTTTCTGCTCTCCGTCCGTCCCCGGGCTGCCCGTCCACTCCTGGAGCGCTCGTTCTTCTCGCTCCCGGCGTTCAGCGTCATCACGCTGGATGATCTCGTCGAGAACGCCGTGCAGCCGGCGCAGATGCTCCATCGTGGCAGCCGATGCGAGGCCCAGGCGCTGGCCGATCTGGGCGTGGAGGTCCGCAAGCTGCTGCTCGGTCACTTGGTAGATCCGCAGGATGTCGTCCCCCTCGCCGTCCTTGAGGACGATCCAGGTGCTGCCCTGGTACTCGTGCAGGCCCAGGGTGTCACTATATTTGGCCGGCATTTCGTTCTGTCGCTTCCGATCCAGCTTGTTTCGTGGGTGAGACAAGAAACACCTCCTGTGTCGTGGTCGTAATTGAAGCTCTCGTCCTTGTGCGGCACTACCCGAGGGGGACACCAGCCAGGCGAAAGCGCTCCCGGATGGCCTCGATCTGGGTGGAGTGCAGACCGGCATCCGGCAGCCGGCTCAGGTAGTCGGTCACCGAAAAATAGGGCAGGCTGCGGGCCAGCACGTCCCACGGGATGGTCACGATGCGAGGGCACACGGTGTCAACGAAATGATCGTAAAGCCGCATCCGCTCCGAGACGACCCTCTCCGGATAACGCCACTGGATGAACTCCCGGTAAAGCCGGAGATGCTCCCGTGGGTCCGCTACGAGGTGGGTGTAGTGGGTCATCTTCTTGTCGAGGACATCCCCCGGCGCCACGATGACGTACCGGAAATCCCACTCCTTGCGGTAAGGGCTCTCGTCCGCAGCGGTCAGGAAGTAGGCCGACTCCAGGGCACGGACAAACTGGTTGACGAAGGGCCACTCGTCGAGCGTCAGGCCGATGTCGCTCCCCAACTTGCACTCGAAGAAGATGAACGTCTTTTTCGGGAGGGTCTTCGGCAGGATCAAAACGGCGTCGTAGCGGTGTCCCTTCCCGGATTCCCCGAGGTCGAGAAAGGAGTAGGGCAGGGGGACACCGGCGTCTGGGTTGAAGGCCCCTGCCCCGGTGTCGAACTCGAAAAGCAGGGCGCTCTCATCCAGCGAGACGCTGTTGACGTTGAGAATCTGCGGAAGGTGCTGCCCCCAGGACGAGAGGAGCTTGCTGTAGGTGGGTGCGGGCCGATAGTTGGGCCTGCCCGCCACTATGTTCGAGAAGAACTCGGGGTTCCACCCCTCTTCGTGCCCGTCGTCCAGTCGAGGAAGGCAGTCGAAGCAGGCGACCTGTGACCAGTAATCGAGGCGGCCCAGGATGAAGAACGTGAGCGCCCCTTCGGACGGGGTGTGGAAGAAGCTGAACTTCTTCTTATCGTCCCGCAGAATGGCTTCCCAGAGATTGGTTCTCACCCCGTAGGCCAGGTGCCAACCCGGGTGGATGTAGTCCAGGCCAAAGACCACTTGCAGGTCAATCGTCGCACACATACGGCCGCCTCGAACTCCTGCATCACGTTTCCCTGCTCACAATGATGAACAAGCCAGAGGACTCTGCCCTGGCCAAGGCACCCCGAGGGCTGTTCCCATCAAACCACGCCGAGGGCCTTCATCGCCGCAGTGGTGGGGTCCGAGAAGAACACCGGGTCCACCCGCTCAACGATGTCGCCGGAGACTTCGAGGAAGTTGCGTTTGTTCTCCAGCGGGATCAGCGCCCGCCGGGCGCCGTTGTCCATGCCGACCTGCAAGGGCTCGGCCAGCGACCGCACGGACTTGATGTTCCCCTGGATCGACAGGTCACCCAGGACGAGTAGCCCGGCCAGCACCGAGTGCTTCTTGACGGCCGAGTAGACGGCCACCACCAGGCCGATCCCGGCCTCGCACGGCACCTGGTTGCTCAGGAGGTCGATGGCCTCGACGTGGAAGTCGGTGGTATCCAGAATCTGGGCGATGCCCATGCGGCCCTTCTGCCCGTGCAGGTAGGCGAAGGCCCGTTGGATCGACTCCTTCATCGGCCCGCTGATGCCGCCGGCGACCTTCAGCTTCCCGGTCCCGGGCGAACAGCCCACCTCCAGACGGTACAGGCCGACCTTGCCCTGGTCATCGACCGACGCCGTGTAGACTGAGCCCGGCGCCAGTGGGTCGGTCGAGATGAGATCCCGGCCGCCCTGCTCGGGGACGCCGACGAAGCGCTCCTCCCGGCTCTCCTGGTCGAGGTAGGAGAAGCTCGTCTGGTGGTACTCGAACGAACCCATCTTCTTGAGTTGCTCCTTCACCCGCCGCCGGCCCTCCAGCGCCACGGCCAGCAGTTCGGCCAGTTCCTCCTTGCCAAACTCCCCGTGCGGGTAGAGCAGCTTCACCAGGCCCGAGACGGTCTTCCGCACCGCCTTCACGTCCCGGGCGTTGAGGTGGGCGCCCAGCGAGAAATAGCGATCCAGGGACTCCGTGAAATTGTGGCGCCGCAACTCCCGCAGTGCCTCGGCCAGGTAGTCAACGACGAACCCGTAGTGGTCCGTGAAAAACTCGGTCCGCATTTTCGGCACCTCCCACCCAGGGAGGTAAAAGTGGATGCGGTCGAGGAAGGCCATGTCCTCCCGGATCACCTCTGGCAGCGGCACGAACAGGTGGCTCGAACGGACCATCACCTCGACCGGCTGGTTCGTGTTGCCGAAGTAGGCGATGGACGCCATCCCCGATAGCGAGTCCTTGCCCCGGGCGAAAGTGCCCGACTCGCAGTAGGTCTTCAGCGTCGTCACCACCTCCTGCGGCATGCGTTCAAGGTCGGCCACCTCGTCGAAGGCCACGGCGTCCCAGATGCCGACCAGTCCCATCTTCCCCGTGGCCATGTTGTAGAACAGGTTGGCTACGGTCGTCGGCCCGGTCATCAAAATGGCGTAGGGGGAAAGCTCCTGGTAGGCGAAGCTCTTCCCCGTACCCCTGGGGCCAAGTTCTGTCAGGTTGTAGTTGTGTTCGCACAGGGGGATCAGGCGGACCAGGAACAGCAGTTTGACCCGGCGGTCGAAGTGGGCCGGCTCCAGGCCGATGGAGCGCAGCAGCAGGTCGATCCACTCCTCGGTCGTGAACTGCTGCCGGCCCTGGCGGTACTCGTCGAGGTCGAAGGTGGCGATCTGGATCGGCTTGAGGGCCTCGATCCAGAACGGGCTCCGCTTGCCGGTCGCCTCCTCGTCGTACTGGTGCCTGATGTCCACCTGCGCCCAGATCCCGCCCATCAGCAGGCGGTCGAAGTCCCGCAGGTAATGCTCGGGGACATGGACGTACTTGTGCCCGAAGTTCAGCAACTCGGCCCAGTGCTTGTCGTCGTCGGCCAGGTAGCGCACCTTCACCTTGTCGATGAACGTGTGCCGCCCCTTCTCCTTGACCAGCGACTGCGCCTTGTTCGACTCGTCGGGCCGCACGAAGTTCTGGGCCAGGGTCGTGTTCACGACCCGCAGTCCGGCGTCGATGGCGGTCTGGTCGTCCGTGGCGCAATACTTCCCGAGCAGGTATTCGAGGACGAACACCGGCACGTTGGCGCCGACCTTGACCTTGCGGACAAGATCCTTCCGGACCACCTTGCCCGCAAAAACGCTCGTCACCTTGCTATCGAGTTCCGGCATGGCTGCACCGCTCACAATGAGATGGCCACCTCGATCTTGTCCAGGCTGGCCAGTTCAGTTCCCGTCGCTGCGTCGAGGAGGGAGACGCTCACCGTCTTTTGCGTGACCTCCTCGACCAGCATCACGGCGATGGTATTTGGTTCAATCGTCCGGTCGTTCTGCTCCGACCCTCGCAGCAGCACGTCACCCGTGGCCTCCTCGAACCCATACGAGGCGCTCACCGGCTGGGAGACGCACTTGCCCTTGGCCCGGACCTCTACCCGCACTTTGGGCGGTTCCACGGCGAAGAGGCCCGAGATCGTCCCGGCAACCTGCACCGAGAAGAACCGGGTCGAGAGCTTGCGGGAGCCCGGGGTCAGCTTCCAGTCGATACTGCCTGCCGTGGGCGCCGGGGCGGTCGGCTTCATCACCACGACGGGGACGACAAGTTCCTGGGGCGACAGACCGCCGTGGAAGTAGGCCCTGGCGCCGCCCTTGACCTTGAAGGCGGCGAACCCCAGCGGGGTGGCCAGGTCAAGGTCGCTCTCGACGCCCAACGACGCCAGCGGCAGACGCAGATAAGACGGCTCCACCGTCCCACCATACCCGCACCAGACTCGTCGGTGCAGGTCAGCCGTCTCGCCGCCGGGGGCGTCGATCTTCATTTCCTCGCCCACCTCCTCCCCGAAGAGGTGACCGTGGTCGGCGGCCAGGACGATGGTCTTTACGCCCAGATCGGCCAGAACCCGAAAGCCACGCCGCAGGTCGTTCAGCACGCCGTCCATCTGGCGACGGGCCTGGGTGATGTTGTCCTTCTCGCAAAGTTCGTCGATCTCCTGCGAGGTCACCAGCACCAGGGCGGCACCCTGGATGCCCTCCTTGAGCTTCCGTGCGGGCCTGGGCAGCAGATCGTCCAGCTTGGCGTCGAGGACCGGGACGCCGGCGTGGTCCCGGAGGTAGGCCACCCGGTCCTTGCGGTCCTTGAGCAGGTTGTCTCCCATTCGCAGGCCGAGCTTGCCTTCGCCAGCCGGCTCGACTCGTCCCGTTTTGGCCCCGGGCAGCAGGGCGGCCATTCCCACCTCGGTGATCGTCGGCGCCGTCCCGACAGCAGGTTGGATCTCCGGAGCGAAATCCTCCTTGAGAGCCAGGGCGAGTTCCCGGGCCATCTCGTAGCGAAGGGCGTCCACCCAGACGTAGGCCACCTTGCCCCGGTCCAGCGCCGGCCGCACCACCTTGTCGAAGACCTCGCACTGCCGCAGCAGGCCGGGCAGCGGGTGCTTCGCCTTGCCCCACTGGCTCACGAAATGGCGGGCCAGGTCCGAGCCAGCCTGCGTGTACCGCTGCCGGGCCTTGAGGATTAGCTTCTCCAGGGTGTCGTTCCCCTGGCCCGGGTCGAAGTTGATCCACCGGCTCTCCATGTGCCGGTGGGCGGTGTCCAAAAGGCACCAGGGCGATTCGCCCTCGGCGTAAGCACGCACGAGATCGGCAGGAGTCGTGGGCGCCTTCTTCAACACCCCGGCGACCCGGTCAGCCTCCCGCAGCACCTCGCCGGCCGACACGACCAGTGCCCAGTGGGCCTGAAGCGCCGGGACCGCCTCGGCCCAGAATCGGGACTGCCGGCTCCGAGCCAGCGTCAGCATCTCCTCGGTCGGCTCGTCCAAGAGAGCCGTTTCGACGTGCCGCAAGAGCGACCGCTCCACGGCCTGGAAGGTTTCGACCTGGGCGAGCTTCTCGGCCGGGAGCGGCAGGCGGTCCAGGGACACCTGCTGCTCGACCCGAGCGGCCGAACCGACGTAGCTGTCCCGCACGTCCCGGCGCAACCGCCAGTTCCGGGCCAAGGTGACGCAAGCCTCGGCGGCCTGTCTGCCTGCCGTCTTTACCGATGCCAGGGCGGGCAGCGCCTCCCCCAGGCTGGCCACGAGGTCGGTCAGCAGGACGTAGCGGGCGAGGCGTTCCCGGACATCGGCCAGGGGCGCATCCCTGGGACACTCCAGGCCGAGATTGAGGCGGAACAGGTCGAGCAGTTCAGTCCTGGCCGACCGCTTCTCCACTTCGCCGTCGAGCCTGTCGGAGGCCAGGAACGCCAGGGCCACCTCCTGGGGGTTGCCGCTACCGAAGACGACGGCGACAACGCCCCGAGAGAGATCCTGGCCCTTGTTGGCCAGGGCGTTCAGGTCCGATAGGGTGAGCTTGCCCGCATCAACCTGTCGCTCGACCTCGGCGGCGGTGTCCTCCCCGAGGCTGCCCTTGAGGGCGTTGCGGGCGACGAGCGACAGGCGGGTGTTGTGACTGGGAGGTTGCTGGCCCGGCTGCATGACCACGCCGGCCGCCTCCAACTCGACGAGGGCGTGGTGGGTGGTAGTGCGTTCTCGGGGGACGTAGACGACCAGCCGGGGCGGCTCCACGCCGGTCATCATGTCGTCGATCCGCCGACGCAGTTCAAAGAAGCTGCCGTCGTACTGCTCGACGGCGGTGCCAGGCAGGGACAACGCTGTCACGCACTCCCGGTATGCCCCTTCCGGGTCGTACCAGACAACCAGGGAGTGATCGTCCACTTGCCTGGCAATCAGGCTTACCAGATGATCGGTGACGACGCCCCGGGTCATGTCTGCACCAGCCCCTTCTGCCGCAGTTGCTTCCCGATGGAGGACCACTCATACTGGCCGGAGAGCAGTTCATCCCAGTAGGTCTTGGCCTCCTTCCAGGGCACGAGTTCCCACAACGGGGCGATGTTCAGAACGACGCCGTCGTTCAGGTCCGGCACCAGGTGCATGTTCGCCGCCCGCCGCAGCTTGTCCGCAAAGTCCTGGAGTTCGCTGACGAGGTTCTCCTGTTTCTCGATGTCCCTGTCGATTTTCTTGGCCCCTCGGCCGCCGGCGCCGAGGGCGGTTCGCTGCTCCCGGAGTGGCCCGAGCCGTCCGTCCTCCAGGCGGATCTTCGGCTCGACGTAGTTGACCAGGGCCTTGAAGAGGATGTCCTTGTCGAGGCGGTGGTAGTAGAGCCAGAGGGCGTAGTTCTTCCGCCCCGACTGGAGCAACCAGTAAATCGGGGCCTTGCGGCGGCTCTTCGAGTAGCGGGCAACGTGGTCCGCCCAGAACCCGCCGGCGCCGGGTTTGCGGAAATAATCCCGCAGTTCCTTGACGCCGAGGATCTCGCAAGCCTCCTGTTCGATGGCCTCAGCCCGGTCCTTCCACACCAGTTCCAGCACCTCCCGCACCCGGCGGATGATGTCTTCAGTGTGGTCAGGGTCGTCCACCAGCATTCCTTCCCAGGTGATGCGGAGAGGGTAACCCTCGGGGGTGGCGGCCAGCGGGAACCCGTCCATTCCTTGGAGCATCCCCGGAGGGCAGAGAGGGAGCGGGGCGAATGGGTCAGGGTCGAAGCGGGCCTGACGCTGGCCGAGAGGGTAGCGAATGTCCCATCGCCCAAGGCCACACCCCACGGCGTAGGACAAGCTGTCGGCGGTCAAGTCCGCTGCACCCTTCTTGGCTTCTACCAAGTCCACGCCATCGACTTCATCCCCACCAGCCCCTTCACCGTCTTCACCGTCACTCGGCGCCTCTTCGGGCATGGGGGTCAGATCGTTCGTCGTCAGGCTGTAAACCTGTAGCGACAATTCATCGACCTCGGACTGAGCCTCCGCAACCTGCCGATCAAGGGAGTTGATAACCTCTCGCACCCGGCCGACCTGGGTTCGCAAGCACCCTGTCTCGCAAGGGCGGACATGCGGCATCACGAACACGGGGGCGGTTTCGTCTCCCCGGGATTGCTGCTGCTTCGCCTCGATGATCCTACTGGCGCAAGCAGCGAGCGCCCCGCACAGTTGTCCTTTCGGGGCTCTGACCCAAGGGAGTCGCTTGATCAGGCCAACCTCGAACTGGGCGGCGTCTCCTGTCCTACCCTGAGACAGGGACACGAGAAAAGAGGCGAGCCGTGAGGAAAGCAACGACATGGTCCACAGCAGTTCGCCTTCAGGGGCGAACCCTGCCTGGCCGGCGTTGCTGAAGATGCCGCCCCTCGCCAAGACCTTGGGGGACAGACCTTTCGTTCGCCTCGGAAAAACAAAGCCTGGGAGGAAATAGCGATCCTCTCCTCGGACGTTCCTACTCGCACTGCCGAATTTGGCCGCAATGAAGGCTTTGATCTCCTTGCCGTCATCTTTCCAGTCCACGACGAGCGGGAAGGTATCGTACATGGGGCTGAAAACGCCGCCATCGTAGTAAGTGGGCCAATCCCTTGTGCTGCGGCGTTCACTCACCTCCCAGCGGAGACGCAGGAAGCGGAAATTGTCCGTCGTCCCGAGGCCGCAGCGGGTCGTTCGGTTCTCGCTCTCGTTCTCGAAAGGGGGCAAGTCTGAGAACAGCGCCCGGATGCGGCTACTGATCCAATACGCAAACGGGGACGCAGGCAACCGACGGAACCAGCCCGGATCGACGATGAACTCCAGGGGACTTGATTCCCCCATTCGTGAGCGATGCACTACCTCTGCCAATCCGGTCGAGGGGTCACTCCTTCCCAGCAAGCGGTAGAAAGTCGCTGGTTGAACAGGCTGGCCCAGCCGCAGGCAGTAGGCGGCCGTTTCGACCATCGCAGTATCCAGAACGCCTGAGCCAAGGTCTGCAACAACAGCCGGGGTGGTTTCCTGAAGCAGGATCTCCTCCCGCCACCGCTGAAACGATGAGAGGAAGAAGCCGGTGCGGGAGGTGATCGCCCCAAGCATCCCGCCCGGGTGGAGGAGCCCCAGCCCTCGTTCCACGAAGGCGGCGTACACGTCATTTTTCGTCCGTGGGTACGCCCCATCCAGCAGTTCCTTCGATGGCTTGCTTGGCTCCCCGAACGGGGGGTTCATCAGCACGACGGCGAACTTTTTCTCGCACAGGTCCACGAAGGCAAAGCCCCGTTCGGCGTCGTTCACGAACAGCCGCCGGCGATAACTGCCACCGTTGGCAGCCCGGCCTGCGTAGGCCCTTAGTGCTTCGACGACCCTCGTTTCCGCCTGCTGCCAGAACTGCTCGTCGGTCAGGCCGGAGAAGTCGAACCGCATCTGCCGGGGCGCCGTCTCCTCCCCTTCATCAAACAGAGTCCGTTGCACGCTCACCGGCCCGGCCAGCCACTGCCGCTTGGCCTCGGCCACCGTGTCCCGGATCTCCTCCTCGATCTTGAGGAGCGAACCGGCCTCGCCCGCCAGCTTCATGCGGTCGAACACCACCTTGACCAACTGGCCCAGGAGTGGGGGCCGAAGTTCGGCCAGGAACTCCTCCAGCAGGTCGTCCTCGCCGGGCATGGGCTCGGCGCAGACGAGGTTCGACCTGGTGATGGCGGGGCGGTCCTGCTTCAGGCCCATGTCCTTGTAGGCCCGCTGGCAACGCAGCCACAGGGCCAGGGCAGCGATCTGCGAGGCCCGCAGGTCGATGTCGATGCCGTGCAGGTTATGGGCCAGGATCAACCCTGG
>JAANMY010001873.1_pt1 | contig 21732 bp, 15 predicted proteins | sample 7279691 | NCBI WGS metagenome assembly JAANMY01 (sample SAMN14094543, study PRJNA606508) | bioreactor metagenome | isolation source: A lab-scale SPAN reactor treating ammonium-rich wastewater day 388 | place: Ireland: Galway | collected 2018-02-07
GATAGCGCCAGTCGGCCAGCGCGGCCGGCGGATGCGCGTCGATCAGCACATCGCGGACGATCCCGCCCGACACCGCGGCCGCGCAGGACAGCACCAGCACGCCGAAGAGGTCCAGCCGCTGACGCACCGCCACGGTGCCGCCGCTGAGCGCGAACACGAAGGTGCCGATCAGGTCGAAAACAAGCAGGAGGGTGGACATGCCGCCACCTTACCCCGGCGGCGACCCCTCGCGGGCCTCACCGGGGATGATCGGCGCCAGGGGCTGGCGGCTCCAACACGCCTACCAGCAGTCGAGCAGCCCCACCGGCCGGTTGCGGAACCCGATCAGGAAGCACAGCTGCGCTGGCAGCCGGAACCACCATGCCGTCAGGCCGGGGAAACGCCACCGACGATCACCACGCGCGGCCAGCCCGCCATTACCGCGGCATCAGCCAAGCTTCGCCGCCAGCAGGGCTTCCAGCTGCTGCTGGTCGGCGGCGAACTTGCGGATGCCTTCCTCCAGTTTCTCGCGCGCCATCGCGTCCTCGGCGTGGCGGGCGCGGAAGCCGGCCTCGTCCAGCGCCGCGGGCGGTGCGAGGCGCTGGACGGTCTCGTCCAGCGCGCGCGTCACCGGGGCGTCCGAGCGCTCCAGTTCGGCAAGCAGTTCCGGGGAGATGGTCAGCCGGTCACAGCCGGCCAGCGCCAGCACCTGGCCGGTGTTGCGGAAGCTGGCCCCCATGACCACGGTGTCATAGCCGTGCTGCTTGTAGTGCTGCCAGATGCGCGTGACCGACTGCACGCCGGGGTCGTCCTGCGGCGTGGCGGGCGGCGCCATGCCGTTGGCCAGGTGCCAGTCGAGGATGCGGCCGACGAAGGGGGAGACCAGGTAGACGCCGGCCTCGGCGCAGGCCACCGCCTGCGCGAACGAGAACAGCAGGGTCAGGTTGCAGTGGATGCCTTCGCGCTCCAGCCGTTCGGCGGCGCGGATGCCTTCCCACGTGGCGGCGATCTTGATCAACAGACGGTCGCTGCCGATCCCGGCATCGGCATACAGCCGCACCAGCCGGCGCGCGCGTGCCACGGTGGCCTCGGTATCGAAGCTCAGGCGCGCATCCACTTCGGTGGACACCCGCCCAGGAATCAGCTTGACGATCTCGCTGCCGATCGCCACCGCCAGCCTGTCGCAGGCGTCACCAAGCGGGTCGTCACCGCTGGCCGCCGCCGCGCTGGCCGCCAGGTGCGGGGCATAGGCCGGCAGCGCCGCGGCCTTCAGCAGCAGCGACGGATTGGTGGTGGCATCCATCGGCATGAAGCGGGCGATGGCTTCGATGTCGCCGGTGTCGGCGACCACGGCGGAATGGGTGCGGAGCTGTTCGAGCTGGGACTTCACGGACGGCCTGGCGCGGCATGGGGCTGCGCATTGTAGGACTGCGACCGCGAAGGATCAGTACAGGTCCAGCGGATCCACGTCCAGCGACCAGCGCACCCGCCGCGCGTCCGGCGCGGCGTACAGCGCGGGCACCGCCACGTCCAGCGCCGCATGCAGGGCGGCGCGTGCCGGCGCGGCCAGCAGCAGCTGCGAACGCACGAAGCCGGCGCGGCGCGGCATGGGAGCGGGCAGCGGACCGTGCACTTCGATTGCGCTGCTATCCAGCAGCGTCTTCGCCAGCTGCAGGAACTGCAGCGGCAGCTCCGCCCGCTTGGCCTCGGCGCGCAGCAGGGCGAGATGGGCGAATGGCGGGAATCCGGCGGCCTCGCGCAGCGCCAGTTCGCCATCGGCGAAGGCATGGTAGCCGCCGCCCACCAGCGTCTGCAGCAGCGGATGCTCCGGGTGATGGGTCTGCAACAGCACGGTGCCCGGACGGTCGGCGCGACCGGCGCGACCGGCTACCTGGATGAGCAGCTGCGCGAGCTTCTCGCCGCTGCGGAAATCGGCGGAGAACAGGCCCTCGTCGATCCCCACCACCACCACCAGCACCAGATTGCCCAAGTCGTGGCCCTTGGCCAGCATCTGCGTGCCGATCAGGATGCCCGGCCGGTTGCCCAGCGCATCGAGATGTTTCTGCAGGCCGTCGCGCTGGCCGGTGCTGCCGCGATCGATGCGGATCACCGGCACCGCGTCGAAACGCGCCTGCAGCTCGGCCTCGATCCGTTCGGTGCCGTTGCCCTGCGGCTGCAGCGCCAGGCTGGCGCAATCCGGACAGGCCGGCGGCGACGGCCGGCGGTGGCCGCAGTGGTGGCACTGCAGGCGCTTGCCGTGGGCGTGCACGGTCATCGCGGTGGGCCGTTCCGGCGTGCTGCAGCGCGGGCAGTGCGCGCTCCAGCCGCAGTCGTGGCAGAGCAGCACCGGCGCATAGCCGCGGCGGTTGCGGAACACCAGCACCTGCCCGCCCGCATCCAGCGCAGCGCGGATCGCCGCCAATGATTCCTCGGACAGGCCGGCGTGCAGCGGGCGCTTGCGCACGTCCAGCACCCGAACCTGCGGCGGCCGCGCGTCGCCCGCCCGCCGGCGCAGTCGAAGCAGTGCGTAGCGGCCGGACTGCGCGTTGTGCAGCGTCTCCAGCGACGGCGTGGCGCTACCCAGCACCACCGGCACGGCCAGCGCGCGGGCGCGCACGATGGCGAAATCGCGGGCGTGGTAGCGGATGCCGTCGAACTGCTTGTAGCTGCCGTCGTGTTCCTCGTCGACCACGATCAGGCCGGCCTCCGGCAGCGGTACGAACACGGCCGAGCGCGTGCCCACGATCACCTGCGCCTGCCCGCTGGCGGCGGCCAGCCAGGTCGCGGCCCGTTCGCTGTCGGTGAGACCGGAATGCAGCGCATGCACCGGCACGCCCAGACGCGCACGGAAGCGCGCCAGCGCCTGCGGGGTCAGGCCGATCTCCGGCACCAGGACCAGCGCCTGCCTGCCGCGCGCCAGGCAGTCGGCGATCGCCTGCAGGTAGACCTCGGTCTTGCCACTGCCGGTGACGCCGTCCAGCAGGAAGGGCGCGAAGCCTTCGGCACTGCGGATCGCGTCGATGGCGACCTGCTGCTCGGTATTGGGAGAGAAAGCGGAAGGAACGGGGTCAGGTCCACTTCCACGAGGTAGTGAACCTGACCCCGTTTCGGCTACCCGCTCGACCAGCCCGCGCTCGCGCAGCGCGCGCAGGGGTGTGCGCCAGCCTGGCGATGTGGCATCCAGCCAATCCTCGTCGCGCACGTCCACCAGCAGACCGGCCAACGCCTTCGGTTTGCCCGCGCGCATTGCCGCCAGCGCGGTGCGCCCCGCTTCGTTCAATACCCAGCCATGGCGGGTGATGTCCGGCAGCGGCTCGCCGCGCCGCAGCGCGGCCGGCAGCGCGGCGGCAAGCACTTCTCCCAGCGGCGCATGCAGGTAGGCCGCCAGCCATCGCAGCGAGGCCAGCAGTTCGCCCTGCAGCAACGGCGCCCCGTCCGGCGCCGCCAGCGCGGCGCGCAGCTCGACGCCCGGCTCCGCCAGCCCATGCCCGACGACCAGTCCACAGACCTCGCGCTGGCCGAACGGCACCCGCAGGCGCGCGCCCACTGCTACCGCCGAGGCCTCGAGGCCCGGCGGCGGCAGGTAGTCGAACAGGCGCGGCAGCGGCACCGGCAGGGCCACGCGCAGGATCGCGGGAGCAGTCATCGATGCAAGTCTAGCCCCGCCGCGCACCGTTCAGCTTGCGCCGCATACCTGATTCCGCCCTTACCTCTTCCATGCAAGTTGCTGTTATTGCAGGGAAATAATGCTTATCCACATCGACTGTGGATAAGTCTGTGCATGGAGCCCATCCACAACTGCGCAAGCGCCGTTCCAGCATGCTTTCGTTCAGCTGGACAAAAAATCGCCATATTCGAAATTCACTTACACATCAATGTTTTACCCGTGAAACACAGGGGGGTGTGTCGGGCCGGTTAACGTGGAACCCACATTTGTGACCGCTTCTTCACGGCTGTGCACAACTGCCCTGCCCGCAAGCCGCGCCGCTGCTCACGGAGCCGGCGCGATGGAGGGTGTCAAGCCGTGCTGACGGGGGGCCGGATCCGGAACTTGTGTGAGCCAGCGCACGGAATCCCGCGCAAGCGCCTGTTTCGGGAAGGAAAACACCCGTTATCCACACCGCCTGTGGATAAGCCTGTGTGCGACGCCGGGATGGCAGCCCCGAACGCAACAGCAGCGCACCGCTCAAGGCCCTGGCCAAAATTTGATCGCCACATCAATGATCTTTTAAATCAATGGCTTGCAGAACTCCAGCACAACTGGAGCGCGACCCAGCGGGCCTGCAGTCGGCACTAGCACACAATTCATGCCGCTGTGCACAACTGCAGCGACCGTGTGGCCCCTCCCTTCGCTGAAGCCTGACCACCCAAGGCCGGCGCGAAGCGGGCGGGACGCCGGATGGGCGCTATAAGATTGGCCGGTGCCGACTCCCCCGACATGACCAGATCCAGCCCCCATTCCCCCCCACCCGCGGCGGTCGCCGCCTTCCTGCGTGGCCTGGACCGGCGCGCGCGCCTGCTAGCGCTGGTGCAGTGCGGCGACACCGCAGCGGCCACGCGCGCGCTGGATGCCACCGCCCGGGTCTTCGCCACCGAAGCAGGCCAACGGCCGATCGCGCAGTGGCCGCAGCAGTACTGGCGACTGCTGCTGACCGCCCCGACCATGCGGCAGGCCGACACCCCGGCTGCCGGCCCCCTGCCCGGGATCACGCGGCTGCCGCCGCCGGTGCGGGCCGCCGTCCTGCTGCACCTGGTGGCCGCGCTGGAAGATGCCGATGCCGCGGCCGCGCTGGGCATCGACACCGACGCCTACCAGCTGCGGATCCGCGACGCGCTGCCGCGCGATGTCCTCGGCCAGCCCGACCTCGACGTCTGGCGCGCCTGGCGCGCCGCCGCGCAGCGGGCGCTGGAGGCCCTGCCGGAAGCCGCCCCCGCCGACGCGCCCCGGACGCCCGGGCCGCAGGCCGATGCGACCGCGGACGCCGCCCGCCACCGCCGACGCATGCGCTGGTTGTGGCTGGGCGTCGCGCTGTGCGCGGTGGCGCTGGTGGCGAGCTTTTTCCTGCACCCGCGCGGACGCGAACTGCTGGACCAGTGGCGCAACCACGTGCAGGTGGCGCCGCTTCCGCCCGCCGCTGCACCCAAGGCGCGTTTCGACCCTGTTGACCCGGCCCTGCACCCCGACCGCGAGCTGCTGGCCGAGCCGGGCACCGTGCAGCTGGCACGCCAGCTGCCGCTGTTGGCCTGGCTGGCGGCAGAGGCCCCCGACACGCTGCCGGCGCCACCGCTGGCGCCGGCCTTCGCGGACACCGCCTCGGCGGTACCGGCCGCGCCCTCCCCGGTCGCCAGCCTGTCGGAACGCATGCGTGCCTGGGACCGGCTGTCGCCGCTGCAGCGCGCGCAGCAGCGCGGGGCGCTGGCGGAATGGCAGGCCCTGCCGGCCGATGAGCAGGCGCTCCTGCGGCGGCTGGCGGCGCGCTTCGACGCGCTGCCATCGGCCGAGCAGCAGGCCCTCCGCGAGCGCTACGCGTCACTGTCCTTCGATGCCCACCGCGGCTGGCACCTGGGGCCCCGGCTGGGGCGCGACTGGCCGCGCATCGGCGCGCTGTTCGCGTACGTCGAGCCCGGCGAGCGCGAAGCGCTGCTGCGGCTGCTGCGGGCCGCCTCCGCCGAAGAGCTGGACACGATGGCACGGCTGGCGCAGATCACCCCGCCGGAAGCCCGCGCCGCGCTGCGCCGGGAGTTGCTGGCGCAGCTGCCTGCACAGCGCTCGGCCTGGCTGCGGGCGCGCCTGCAGCAGTAACCGTCGCGTCTGCGCCGCTTCAGGCGTCGCGCAGCACCCGTCGACTGGCGGAAAAGCGGCCACCGAAACGGGCCGCGCCGTCTCCGCGCATGGCGGCCGCGTGGTGGTCGAAGTACGCCTGCAGGGCGGCCTCGTCGTGCAGCCGGTAATGCACGCAGAACGCGACCCGTCCCGGTGCGGGCGCGGGCTCCAGCACCTCGGCCGTCCGCGCCTCGATGAACCCCGGCAGCGCCAGCATCTGCGCCACGTGCGCCTGCAGCCAGCTGCGGTACTCGGCCGCGATGCCGGCGTCGACGTCCAGGTTGACCTCGTAGGTCACCCCGCTCACATCGCCACCAGCCCGATCGCCATGCTGGCCACCACCGCGAAGCTGAGCAGCACCGAGTAGCAGGTGCCCAGCACGAAGTACTTCAGTGCGGTCATCGGCCAGCCCTGCGCGTACACGCGCTTCTGCATCAGCAGCAGGTAGATTGGCATCCACGCCAGCAGCAGCCCTTCCACCCAGCCGAACAGCGTGGGCAGCGTGCCTTCGCCCGGCGCCAGCCACAGCGCCAGCGCGCGTACCAGCAGCACCAGCAGCAGATTCAGGGACAGGAAGGCGTGGCTGTGCAGCGCCACCACCAGGTGCTCCATGTACAGCCGGCGCTTGAAGAAGTAGGCCAGCTTCAGCATCAGCGCGAAGATCGGCACCAGCACGAACAGCGTGGTCGGCACCGCCCCCAGCGCCGCGTCCTTGAACGCCGACGGGTCCTGCCGGAGACGGGCGATGTTGTTGCTGGCGCGTGCCACCTGCGCGTTGAGCCAGCCGTCGGCGAAGCCGGGCAGCCAGGTGTCGAGCGGATTCTTCTTCTCGTCCCAGGCCTTGTCGTTGAAGCGCACGTTCAGGGTGTTTTCCCCACCGCTGTCCGCTGCCGGCGGCGGCAGTCCCGCGGCCTGCGCCTTCTGCAGCGCGGCGATGCGCTCGGCGGCGACTTCACGGACCGCCTGCTCGCCGGCCTCTACGCCTGGGATGCCGGTGGCCGCCGCCGTGCCGGCCATCCCCTGCTTCACCTTCGCCAATTCCGCCAGCTTGGCGTCGCGCACCTTCTCCACTTCGGCCACGGTGGTGGCGCGGGCAATGGCGTCACCATCGCCGAAGTTGATGGAAGGGCCGTCCAGGGTCAGCTGCGCCACGAAGAACGTCAGCACGGTCAGGAAGAAAAACAGCCGGAACGGTGTGACATAACGGATCTGCCGGCCGGCGAAGTATTCGCGGGTCAGGAACCCCGGTTTGGCGAACAACGGCGGCAGCGTGCGGAACACGCGGATATCAAGGTCGAACACGCTGTCCAGCACGTCGCCGAACAGGTTGCCCAGCGGCCGCACCAGCCCCTTCACCGGCTGCCCGCAGGCGTGGCAATGGGGACCGTGCAGGGCGACGCCGCAGTTGCGGCAGTGGGCCTCCGGCGCGGGCTGGGGGTCGGGTTCGCGAACGGGCGGCTGGCTCATCCCGGTAGAATGACAGGCCGCGCGGCGCCGGCGCCAGCGCGCGCCCCTGCCTCCCGGTACCACCCATGCCCACCTTCCTTTCCCGCCTGCGCACCGACGCGGGTCGCACCGCCCGTCTGGCCGCGCCGCTGGCGGCCGGACACCTGTCGCACGGGCTGGTCGGCTTCGTCGATGCGATGGTCGCCGGCCACCACGGCACCGCCACCCTGGCAGCGGTCTCGGTGGGTTCGGCGCTGCTGTGGCTGCCGATGCTGGCGCCGATGGGCACGCTGATGGCGCTGCCGCCGGCGGTCTCGCAGCTGGACGGTGGCGGCCGCCGCGCCGCGATCGGCCCGCTGTTCCGGCAGGCGCTGTGGCTGGCGCTGTGCCTGGGCATCGTGCTGCTGGGGCTGTTGTCGGCGCTGCCGCTGCTGCTGCGGCCGATGGGCATCGCGCCTGACATCGTGCCCGGCGTGGTGGACTTCCTGCACGCGGTGCGCTGGGGCATCCCGGCGTTCACCCTGTATCTGTCGATGCGCTACCTCAGCGACGGCCTGCACTGGTCGCTGCCGACCATGCTGCTGGGCTTCGGCGGGCTGTGCCTGCTGGCGCCAACCGCCTACGTGCTGACCAACGGCCTGCTGGGCCTGCCGGAGCTGGGCGCGGCCGGCATCGGCATCGCCACCACGCTGATGTTCTGGGTGCAGGCGCTGGGGTTCGCGCTGTACCTGTGGCGCAGCCCTCGCTTCGCCGACCTGCAGCTGTTCGCGCACTTCGAATGGCCACGCTGGCCTGCGCAGCGCGAACTGCTGCTCAACGGCCTGCCGATCGGCGTCACCGTGACCATGGAGGGCGGGCTGTTCGCCGCCACCGCGCTGCTGATCGGGCGTCTGGGCGAGGTGCCGGCAGCCGCACACCAGGTAGCGCTGAACGTGGCCACGCTGTGCTTCATGCTGCCGTTCGGCATCGCCGAGGCCACCACCGTGCGGGTGGGCCACGCGCTGGGCCGCGGCGACCGCGAAGGCGTGCGCAGCGCCGCCTTCGCCGGGCTGGCGCTGGCGCTGTGCACCCAGGTTTGCTCGGCGCTGCTGATGCTGGCCGGCCACGACGCCATCGCGGCGCTTTACAGCGCGGACCCGGCGGTGATCGCGCTGGGCGGCAGCCTGCTGCTGTACGCGGCGCTGTTCCAGCTGCCGGACGGCGTGCAGGTGGTGTCGGCCGGCGCGCTGCGCGGCCTCAACGACACCCGCGTGCCGATGTGGATGGCGGCGCTGGCCTACTGGGGCATCGGCATGCCGGTCGGCGCCGGGCTGGGCCTGTGGCTGGGCTGGGGGCCGCGCGGGATGTGGCTGGGCCTGACCGCGGGCCTGCTGGTGGCGGCGGTGCTGCTGTGCCGGCGTTTCCTGCGCAGCAGCGCGCGCCTGCCCATGCCGGCGCCATCGGTCACCATGACGGATTGCGCATGAGCCCGTCACGCCGCTCGGCTAGCATTCCCACACTGGCCGCCGCTGCGCGGCCCGCATTTCCCGGAGCACTGCAATGAACGAACCGCGCCGCCGCGGCCCCATCGTCCGCCTGGCCGTCGGCCTGTGGGACGCCGTCAATTTCAGCCGCCGGCTGGTCTTCAACCTGCTGTTCCTGCTGGTGCTGGCGATCGTGCTGGTGGCGATGTTCGGGGGCGGCAAGCTGGCGCCGCTGGAACCGCGCGCCACCCTGGTGTTCGCGCCCGAAGGCCGGCTGGTGGAGCAGTACAGCTGCGATCCGTTCAGCCGCAACCTGGCCCGCGCCACCCGCAGCGGCGACTGCCGTGAAGTGCGCCTGCGCGACGTCCTGCGCGCGCTGGATGCCGCCCGCACCGACAAGCGCATCGAGCGCGTGGCCCTGTACCTGGACGACCTGCAGCCCAGCGGCTTCGCCTCGCTGCGCGAGGTGGCGGCCAAGCTGGCCGCGGTCCGCGCCGCCGGCAAGCAGGTGATCGCCTATGGCGACGCCTACGGCCAGGGCCAGTACCTGCTGGCGGCACAGGCCAGCGAGATCTACCTCGACCCGATGTCGCCCGGCGGGGTGATGCTGGACGGGCTGGCCTCGTACCGGCAGTACTACCACGAGGCGCTGCAGGACAAGCTCGGCGTGGACATGCACCTGTTCAAGGTCGGCGAGTACAAGTCCGCCGCCGAGCCCTACATCCTCGACGCAGCTTCGCCCGCATCGAAGGAAGCCGACCTGTTCTGGATGGGCGACCTGTGGAAGCGCCTGCTGGCCGACATCGGCAAGGCGCGCGGGCTCGATCCCACCGTCCTGGAGGGTTATGCCAACACCCTGCCCGAGCAGGTGGCGGCGGCCAACGGCGACCTGGCCCAGCTAGCGCTGCGGCAGAAGCTGGTGACCGCGCTGAAGACCCGCGAAGAGGTCGCCGACCTGCTCGCCCAGCGCGGCGTGGCCGACGACAATGCAGACGGCGGCTTCCGCCAGGTGGCGCTGGCCACCTACCTGCAGCACCTGGACGGCACCCTGCCGCAGGCCGACACCCGTCCGCAGGTGGCGGTGGTGGTGGCCGAGGGCGAGATCGCCGGCGGTGAGCTGCCGCCGGGCAAGGTCGGCGGCGAATCCACCTCGGCGCTGCTGCGCGAGGCGCGCGACGACGACGACGTGAAGGCGGTGGTGTTGCGGGTGAATTCGCCCGGTGGCGAGGTGTTCGCGTCCGAGCAGATTCGCCGCGAGGTCGAGGCGCTCAAGGCCGCCGGCAAGCCGGTGGTGGTGTCGATGGGCGACGTCGCCGCGTCCGGCGGCTACTGGATCAGCATGAATGCCGACCGCATCTATGCCGATGCCTCGACCATCACCGGCTCGATCGGCATCTTCGGCCTGTTCCCCACCGTGGACCGCACCCTCGGCAAGCTGGGCGTACACACAGACGGCGTCGCCACCGCGAAGTATGCCGGCGCGTTCGACATCACCCGTCCGCTGGACCCGGGCGTGGCCACCACCGTGCAGGCGGTGATCGAGAAGGGCTACCGCGATTTCACCGGCAAGGTGGCCAAGGCCCGCGGCAAGCCCGTGGAGCAGATTGACGCGGTGGCGCAAGGCCGCGTGTGGAGCGGCGCACAGGCGCAGCAGCGCGGGCTGGTGGACGCGCTGGGCGGGCTGGGCGACGCAGTGGCCGATGCCGCCGCGCGCGCCAAGCTGGGCAAGCCGGACCGCTGGCAGACCGTGTACGTGGAGGAACGCACGGTGCCGCTGTCGCAGATGCTGTCCGAACTGATGCAGAGCCGTGCCGGGTTGGGCCTGCTGCGCGGCACCGGGCTGGGCGAGCTGCTGCTGGCCACCCGCGCCCATGAACAGGCGCCGCTGCGCTTCGTGGAGGACGCGCTGGACAAGCGCGGGCAGGCGCGGGTGAAGGCGCTGGCCTACTGCTTCTGCGAGCCGATGTAAGGCATGCGGCGACCGGGGCAGCCCGGTCGCCCCGCAACACGGCTACCGCGCCGCTTCATCCGCCGCGCGCGCCTGCTGCCTGGCCTGCGCCTGCGTCCTTGCCGCCGCATCGCGCACGGCGTCCTTGTAGGCACCGGCATTGGCGGTGATCGCCGGCTTCACCTGCGGCTCCGGCCGCTGTTCGGGATCCGGCGGCGAAGGCGTGCAGGCCGCCAGCAGGCAGGCAACGCATAACGACATCGGCAGGACGCGGCGCATGGCGGTCTCCGGCGGCGGGCTTGCGCTTATCCTACGCCGGACATTCTTTCGGAGACGCGCATGCATTCGCCCCGCTGGAGCCTGTCGGGACAACGCGCGCTGGTGACCGGTGCCAGCGCCGGCATTGGTTTGGCGATCTGCCGCGAGCTGCTCGGTTTCGGCGCGCAGGTGCTGATGGTGGCCCGCGACGCCGGCCTGCTGGAGCAGGCGCGCGCCGAACTGGAAGAAGAATTCCCCGGTCCCGAGGACGCGGTGCTGGCGCTGCCGGCCGACGTCACCGACGACGAACAGCGCGCCGAGATCATCGACTGGGCCAACGACCAGGGCGGCCTGCACCTGCTCGTCAACAACGCCGGCGGCAACCTGACCCGGCCGACGCTGGACTACGGCGAGGACCAGTGGCGCGGGATCTTCGAGACCAACCTGTTCTCCGCCTTCGAGCTGTGCAGGCTGGCGCACCCGCTGCTGTCGAAGCACGCGGCATCGAGCATCGTCAACATCGGCAGCGTGTCCGGCCTCACCCACGTGCGCAGCGGCGCGCCCTACGGCATGAGCAAGGCGGCGCTGCATCAGATGACGAAGAATCTGGCGGTGGAATGGGCCGAGGACGGTATCCGGGTGAACGCGGTGGCACCGTGGTACATCCGCACCCGCCGCACCAGCGGCAAGCTGGCCGATCCCGACTACCTGGACGAGGTGCTGCTGCGCACGCCGATGGGCCGCGTGGGCGAGCCGGAGGAAGTGGCGGCGGCGGTCGCGTTCCTGTGCCTGCCGGCGTCCGGCTACGTCACCGGCGAGTGCATCGCTGTCGACGGCGGCTTTTTGCGTTACGGTTTCTGAGCAACCGCCGCGTCGCGCGCGGCCGCCCGGGAAAGGACGGATGATGCAGCAGCACGACACGCTGGGCAGGAAGATCGCGGATATCCACGCACAGATCCAGACCCATGTCGGCAACGTCGGCCGCATCGGCATCGCCCTGTACAACGCCGACAGCGGCCAGCTCAGCACCTTCATCCACAGCTCCGACGAGCAGGTGCCGCTGGAGCGCTACCAGGCGCCGCTGGCGGAAGTGCCGTCGCTGCGGCAGCTGCACGAGAGCGGGCACAGCCGGATCATCGACGACCTGGCGACGCTGGCCGACTCTCCCAGCGAGCACACGCGGCGGATCCTTGCCGCCGGCTACCGCTCCAGCTACACCTGCCCGCTGTACGCGCGGGGCGAACTGCTGGGCTTCCTGTTCTTCGACTCGCGCGAGCCCGGGCACTTCCGCGAGGACGTGACCCTGGAGCTGGATGCCTACGCCCAGCTGATCGGCACGCTGGTGTCGAATGCCTTCTCCGCCACCCGCGCCCTGCGCAGCGCGATGGCGCTGGCGCGCGAGCTGGGCCGCCACCGCGACGCGGAAACCGCGGGCCACCTGAACCGCGTCGCCCACTACACCCGCTCGATCGCAAGGGCGCTGCCGCAGGACATGGGCCACAGCGACGAGGACATCGAATTCCTGTTCCAGTTCGCCGGCCTGCACGACATCGGCAAGATCGCAGTGCCCGACCGCATCCTGCTGAAACCGGGAAAACTCGACCCGGAGGAGTACGAGATCGCCAAATCGCACGTGCAGAAGGGCAGCGAGATGATCGAGGCGATGATGCGCGAGTTCGGGCTGGCCAACGAGCACTACGCACAGCTGCTGCTCGACGTCATCGCCTGCCACCACGAGCGCTGGGACGGCCTGGGGTATCCGAACGGGCTGGCCGGCGACGCGATCCCGCTGGCCGGCCGGATCGTGGCGGTGGCGGACGTGTTCGATGCCCTGACCAATCCACGCCCGTACAAGCGCGCGTGGACGCTGGACGAAGGGCTGGCCTACCTGCGCGAACACAGCGGCAGCCAGTTCGACCCGCAGTGCGTGGCGATGGCCGAGCGCTGCTTCGACGACTGGCGCGCCATCCACGCCCGCTTCCACCAGCCCGGGACGGCCTGAGGCGGGCGCGGGGATGCTGCCGGGCTGGGCGCTGCTGCTGGTATCGGTGGGCTATGCCGCGCTGCTGTTCGGCGTGGCCTGGCTGGGCGACCGCCATCCGCTGTATCCGCGCAGCAACTGGCTGCGCCCGCTGGTCTACAGCCTGGCGCTGGCGGTGTACTGCTCGTCGTGGACGTTCTACGGCGCGGTCGGCACCGCCGCGCGGCAGGGCCTGGGCTACCTGCCGATCTACCTCGGCCCGCTGCTGTTCCTGCTGTTCGGCTGGCGCATCCTCGAACGGATGGCGCTGATCGCGCAGTCGCAGAGCACGGTGTCGATCGCCGACTTCCTTGGCGCCCGCTACGGCCGCTCGCAGCAGGTGGCGGCGCTGGTGGCGGTGATCGCACTGATCGCGGCGGTGCCGTACCTGGCGCTGCAGTTCAAGGCGGTGGCGATCAGCCTGGACGTGCTGGGCGGGCGCAGCGCGACCTCGGTGTGGGGGGATCCGGCGCTGTACGTGGCGGCGCTGATGGCGCTGTTCGCGATCCTGTTCGGCACCCGCCAGGTGGACGCCACCGAGCACCGCCCCGGGCTGATGCTGGCGGTGGCGCTGGAGTCGCTGGTCAAGCTGGTGGCGCTGGTGGCGATCGGCGTGTTCGCACTGTTCTGGCTGGACGCGCGTGCGATTCCGCTGGCCGAGGCCACCCGCGCGCTGGTCGACAGCGCGCCGCCGGTCGGCTTCGTCGCGCAGACGCTGCTGGCGTTCGCCGCCATCGTCTGCCTGCCGCGCCAGTTCCACGTGGCGGTGGTGGAATGCGCAGACGTGGCCGACATCCGCCGCGCGCGCTGGATGTTCGGCGCCTATCTGGTGGTGATCAGCCTGATGGTGCTGCCGATCGCGGTGGCCGGCGTGGCCCGTTTCGGCAGCGATGGCGTGGTCCCGGCCGACAGCTTCGTGCTGGCGTTGCCGCAGGCCGACGGCCACAGCACGCTGGCCCTGCTGGCCTACGTCGGCGGCTTCTCCGCCGCCACCGGCATGGTGATCGTGGCCAGCGTGGCGCTGGCGACGATGGTCAGCAACGACCTGGCGATGCCGCTGCTGCTGCGCTCCGGCCTGGTTGGCGACAACGTGGCATCGACCGTGCTGTGGATCCGCCGCGCCGCCATCGTGCTGCTGGCGGTGGTGGCGTGGGGCTATTACCGCGCCAGCGCCAGCGACACCGACCTCGCCGCCTACGGACTGATGGCGTTCGCGGCGATGGCGCAGTTCGCGCCGCCGCTGATCGGCGGGCTGTACTGGCGCGGCGCCAGCCGACGCGGCGCCGAGACCGCGCTGCTGGCGGGCTTCGTGGTGTGGGCCTACACCCTCCTGCTGCCCACCCTGGCGCGCTCTGGCTGGCTGGATGCCGGCTGGGTCGAGGCCGGTCCGTTCGGCATCGGCTGGCTGCGCCCGCAGCAGCTGTTCGGACTGTCCGGTTGGGATCCCCTCACCCATGGCACGGTGTGCTCGCTGCTCGCGAACGTGACCGGCCTGCTGCTGGCCTCGATGCGCTGGCGGCCCAGCCTGGACGAGCGCCTGCGCGCGGCGCCCTTCCTAGACCCCTACGCCGAGCAGCGCAGCCTGGCCGGCGACGACTGGCGCGGCAGCGTACGGGTAGGCGAACTGCGTTCGCTGGCCGAACGCATCGTCGGCGAGCGCACCGCACAGCGCGCCTTCGCGGAACAGGCCAGGAGCCTCGGCCGCGAGCTGGCACCCACGGCGCAGGCCGACCGCCAGTGGATCCAGTTCACCGAGCGCCTGCTGGCCGCGGCGCTGGGCGCGGCCTCGGCGCGGCGGGTGCTGACCAGCGCGCTGCGCGGTTCCGGCATGGAAGTGGCGGAAGTGGTGGCGGTGCTGGACGAAGCCGGGCAGGCGCTGCGCTTCAACCGCGAGATCCTCTCCACCACCCTGGAGAACATCGACCAGGGCGTCAGCGTGGTCGACCGCGAGATGCGGCTGGTGGCCTGGAACCGCAGCTACCAGCGGCTGTTCGACTACCCCGACGGCATGCTCTATGTGGGCCGGCCGATCGCCGACATGATCCGCTACAACATCGAGCGCGGCGAGCTGGGCGTGCTCGACGACGGCGACGTGCAGGCGCAGGTGGACAAGCGCCTCGGCTATATGCGCGCCGGCTCGCCGCACGTGACCGTGCGCCTGCGCCCCGATGGCACGGTGGTGGAACTGCGCGGGCAGGCGCTGCCGGGCGGCGGCTACGCCACCAGCTATTCCGACGTGACCGAGCACGTGCACGCCCAGCGCGAACTGCGCGACATCAACGAGACGCTAGAACAACGCGTGGCCGAGCGCACCCGCGAGGCCGAGGCGGCGCAGGAGTCGCGCGCACGCTTCCTGGCCGCGATCAGCCACGATGTGCTGCAGCCGCTGAACGCAGCGCGGCTGTTCGCGTCCGCGCTGCGCGAAACCGACGAGGCGGCCCAGCAGCATCATCTGGCCGAACGCGTGGATGCCTCGCTGCGCGCCGCCGAGGAACTGCTGGACGGCCTGCTGGACGTGTCGCGGCTGGACGCCGGCGCGCTGACCCCGGCCATCCGCGACCTCGATGCCGGCGCGCTGCTGCGCGAGCTGGCGGCGCAGGCCGCACCGATGGCCGCCGCCCGCGGCATCGACATCCGCGTGCACGCGCCGCCGCTGGCGGTGCGCAGCGACCCGCGCCTGCTGCGCCGGGTGCTGCAGAACTTCCTCGCCAACGCGCTGCGCTACACCCCGCAGGGGCGGGTGGTGCTGGCGGCGCGCTCGCGCGGCGACCAGGTGGCGCTGCAGGTTTGGGACACCGGTCCCGGCATCCCCGCCCACCACATGCGCCAGATCTACGAAGAGTTCCACCGCTACGAGCAGCCGTTCGACTGGGATGGCCGCGGCATGGGGCTGGGCCTGTCGATCTGCCAGCGCATCGCGCGCCTGCTGGGGCATGCGCTGGATGCGCGCTCCACGGTCGGCCGCGGCTCGATGTTCTCCATCACCGTGCCGCGCGGCGACACCGTGGTCGCCACCGCGCCGGTGGCCGCGCCGATCCCCGACCCCGGCCTCGACGGCCTGCGCGTGCTGTGCGTGGACAACGACCCCGACATCCTTGCCGGCATGCGCGCCCTGCTGGAGCGCTGGAACGTGCGCGTGCACTGCGCCGACACCGTGGACGCCGCGCTGGCGCAGGTCGCCAACGCGCCGGAGGTGCTGCTGGTGGACTACCACCTGCACGACCGGCTGGACGGGCTGGACACGCTGGACGCGCTGCGCGCCGCCTGCGGCAACGTGCCGGGCGCGCTGCTGACCGCCGACGGCAGCGCCGCGCTCAAGCAGGCTGCGCGTGCACGCGGCTACCGGGTGCTGACCAAGCCGGTGAAGCCGGCGTCGCTGCGCGCGTTCCTGGCGGCGGTGCGGGAACACGCGCAGGCATAGCGATCCGACACCCGTTCCTGTCACCTCGCGCAACGCGCGAACACGGCGCAGGCCGCACCGCGGCCCCGATGCCTCGTCGACAACAACGCACGCATGGTGCGAGGCCTCGCATGGAAGCAGGAAGAGTCCCGCTTCCTGACTTCCCTGCGCACTGGCCGCCAGTGCCCGTGCTCAGGACGCCTCGGGTTCTTCCGGCAGCACCACGCTTTCCGGATCCACCAGCAGCTTGCCCGCCAGCAGGATCGCCTGGGTGCGGTTGGTCGCGCCCAGCTTGCGCAGGATCGCGCTCATATGCGCCTTGATGGTGGCTTCCGACACGCCCAGCTCGTAGCCGATCTGCTTGTTGAGCAGGCCGGAGCCGAGCATCTGCAGGACCCGGAACTGCTGCGGCGTGAGCTCGCGGATGCGCGCGGCGATCGCGCGCTCCTCCTCCGCCATGGGCTTGGCCGCCAGCGCCGCCGGCGGGATCCAGCGCTCGCCGTCCAGCACCTGCCGCAGCGCGGTGCCAAGGGTGGCGGCATCGGAGGACTTCGGGATGAAGCCCATCGCGCCATGGTCCAGCGCGCGACGCATCACTTCGGGTTCTTCGCGCGCGGAGACGATCGCCACCGGCAGCTGCGGATGTGCGGCGCGCAGGTGCACCAGCGCGGAGAAGCCGTGCACGCCGGGCATGTTGAGGTCGAGCAGCAGCAGGTCGGCGTCGGGTTCGGCTTCCACCAGCGCGTACAGCGCGGCGGCGTTGTCGGCCTCGCGGATGTCGGCCTCCGGCAACAGCCGCAGCGCGACCCCCCGCAGCGCCTCGCGGAACAGCGGGTGGTCGTCGGCAATCAGCAGGGTGGTCATGGAGCCGGCATCACTCCTGGCGCCGGTTCTGCACCAGCGACTCGACCACCGAGGGATCCGCCAGCGTGGTGGTATCGCCCAGCTGGTCGGGCGCGTTCTCGGCGATCTTGCGCAGGATGCGGCGCATGATCTTGCCGCTGCGGGTCTTGGGCAGGCCCGGCGCCCACTGCAGGAAGTCCGGCGTGGCGATCGGGCCGATCTCCTTGCGCACCCAAGCCACCAGCTCCTTGCGCAGCGCCTCGGTTTCCTGCTCGCCGGCCACCAGCGTCACGTAGGCGTAGATGCCCTGGCCCTTGAGGTCGTGCGGGAAGCCGACCACCGCGGCTTCCGCCACCTTCGGGTGCAGCACCAGCGCGCTTTCCACCTCGGCGGTGCCGATGCGGTGGCCGGAGACGTTGATGACGTCATCGACGCGGCCGGTGATCCAGTAATAGCCGTCCTCGTCGCGACGGCAGCCGTCGCCGGTGAAGTACATGCCCGGGTAGGTCTTGAAGTAGGTGTCGATGAAGCGCTGGTGGTCGCCATACACCGAGCGCATCTGCCCCGGCCACGAATCCAGCATCACCAGGTTGCCCTCGGCGGCGCCTTCCAGCAGGTTGCCCTCGGCATCCACCAGCGCCGGCTGCACGCCGGGCAGCGGTTTGCTGGCCGATCCCGGCTTGAGGTCGGTGGCGCCGGGGATCGGGGTGATCAGCATGCCGCCGGTCTCGGTCTGCCACCAGGTGTCGACCACCGGGCAGCGGGAATCGCCGATGTTTTCAAAGTACCAGCGCCAGGCTTCCGGGTTGATCGGCTCGCCGACGCTGCCGAGCACGCGCAGCGACTTGCGCGAGGTCTTCTTCACCGGCTCCAGGCCTTCGCGCATCAGCGCGCGGATGGCGGTGGGCGCGGTGTAGAAGATGCTGACCTGGTGCTTGTCGATGACTTCCCAGAAACGCGAGAAGTCGGGGTAACTGGGCACGCCCTCGAACATCACCTCGGTGCAGGCATTGGCCAGCGGGCCATAGACGATGTAGCTGTGGCCGGTGACCCAGCCGACGTCCGCGGTGCACCAGAACACGTCGTCCGGCTTCAGGTCGAAGGTGATGTCGTGGGTGTAGGCGGCCCACAGCAGGTAGCCGCCGGTGGTGTGCAGCACGCCCTTCGGCTTGCCGGTGCTGCCGGAGGTGTAGAGGATGAACAGCGGGTCTTCCGCGTTCATGCGCTCGGGCTCGCAGCTCGCCGGCTGGCTGTCCACCACCGCGTCATACCAGCGGTCGCGCGGCATCTGCATGTCCACCGCGCCGCCGGTGTGGCGCACCACCAGCACGGTTTCCACCGAGTTGGTACCGGGCAGCTTCAGCGCCGCGTCGACGTTGGCCTTCAGCGGCACCTTCTTGCCGCCGCGCAGGCCTTCGTCGGCGGTGATGATCAGCTTGCTGGTGCAGTCGGCCACGCGGTCGGCGATCGAATTGGGCGCGAAGCCGCCGAACACCACCATGTGGATCGCGCCGATGCGCGCGCAGGCCAGCATGGCGATGGCCGCTTCGGGGATCATCGGCAGGTAGATGGTGACGCGGTCGCCCTTGCCCACGCCGAGGTTGCGCAGCGCGTTGGCCAGCTTGCACACGCGGGCGTGCAGCTCGCGGTAGGTGAGCTTCTGCCCCGGCGCATCCGGGCTGTCCGGCTCGAAGATCAACGCGACCTTGTCGCCGTGCTTGTCCAGGTGGCGATCCAGGCAGTTCACGCTGGCGTTGAGCTCGCCGTCGGCGAACCAGCGGATGCGGAAATCACGCAGGTCGTAGCTGACGTCCTTGATGACGGTCGGCGCCCGGTACCAGTCCAGGCGCTGCGCAAGCCCGGCCCAGAACGCGTCAGGATCCTGCAGCGCCTGCGCGTATGCGCTTTCGTAGGCGGCGCGGTCCATGTTGGCCTGTGCGGCGAAAGCCGGTTCCACCGGATAGATGTCGCTCATCGTGCTTCTCCCATTCGCCACGCGGGCGTTGCCACTTTTCCCAAGTGTGCCGCATCAATGCTGCTGCGTCGCAGCAAGTGAAATTAGACCTTGGTCGAAATCGGCCCGATCTACGACCAATGGCGAATAGGCGCCCGCCCTGCCTGCACGCACCCTCGACCGCGTGCACTGATTCCGGGAGGGGAACAATGAACGCACGCTCCATCCGCAAGCCGTTGGCGCTTGCAATCGTGGCGGCACTGCTGCTGCCCGGCATGGCCTTCGCGCAGACCGCGAAGGAGAAAGAACTCGAAGCCCGCATCGCCCAGCTGGAGGCACAGGTGCAGGCGCTGCTGGGCGCGCAGCAGCAACAGCAGGCCGCGCTCACCCAGCAGCAGGGCACGCTGGCACAGGCGCAGGCCAAGCTCGACGCCGTGCAGGTGGCGCAGGCCGACGGCAAGCCGAAGATCCAGTCGGCGCCGATCCTGGCCAGCGGCAATCCCGACACGCGGTTCAGCTTCGGCGGCTTCATCAAGCTCGATGCGATGGCCACCAGCACCAATGCCGGCGAGATCGCCGACGGCAGCGCCGGCCGGATGTTCTACCTGCCCAGCGCGATCCCGGTGGGCGGCGTGGACGAGTCGCGCACCGACCTCGACAGCCACGCGCAGTTCTCGCGCTTCTGGTTCGCCAGCGACGGCGAGGTGCAGGGTCACAAGACGCGCGCCTACCTGGAGTTCGATCTGTTCGGCGGCGGCATGGCCAACCTCGGCAACCAGGCCTCCACCAACACCCATGGCGTGACCCTGCGCCAGGCCTACGTGAGCTGGGACAAGTGGCTGGCCGGCCAGACCTGGTCAAACTTCCAGGACGTGGCGGCACTGCCGGACGCGGTGGACTTCGTGGGCCCCACCGAAGGCACGGTGTTCGTGCGGCAGGCCCAGCTGCGCTACACCAGCGGGGCGTGGTCGGTGGCGCTGGAGAACCCGCAGACCGTGGTTGGCGCCTACCGCGGCACCGCGCGCACCACCAACGACGACGGCAACCTGCCCGACATCACCGTGCGCTGGACCGGCAAGGGTGACTACGGCCACGTCAGCGTGGCCGGCATCGCCCGCCAGCTGCGCCACGACACCGCCAGCACCCATGCCAGCGGCAATGGCTACGGCCTGAGCCTGTCCGGCAAGTACAACCTCGGCAAGCAGGACGACCTGCGCTACATGCTGATCGGCGGCAACGGCATCGGCCGCTACGTCGGTTTCGCGCTGGGCGCTGACGGCACCCTCGACGCCGCCGCCGGCGACATCGAGCCCACCGGCGTACTGGCCGGCTTCGTCGCGTGGCGGCACGTGTTCAACCCCAAGCTGCGCGGCAACCTGATGTTCTCGCGCGCGCAGCTGGACAACGACACCGACTGGACCGGTTTCGGGGTGACCAGATCCGCGCAGTCGTTCCACGCCAACCTGATCTACTCGCCGCTGCCCAAGCTCGACGTCGGCGCCGAACTGATCTGGGGCAACCGCGAACTGGAAAGCGGCGCCGACGGCGACCTCCGCCGCGTCCACGCCACCGTCAAGTACAGCTTCTGAGGAGCACGCCATGTCCGACATGCAAGATCCGATGGTGGCCCGCATCGAGGCCAACCCCGCCTACCAGGCGCTCAAGCGCAAGCGCAACGGCCTGGGCTGGACGCTGACCATCCTGATGCTGGTCGTCTACTACGGCTTCATCGGCCTGATCGCGTTCGACAAGGAATTCCTTGCCCAGCCGATCAGCGATGGCGTCACCACCCTCGGCATCCCGATCGCGTTCGGGGTGATCGTGTTCACCATCGCCATCACCGGGCTGTACGTGCGTCGCGCCAACAGCGAGTACGACCGCCTCACCGCCCAGATCCTGGAGGACGCTGCCCGATGAACGCATCGAAGATGAAGGCATCGCTGGCGCTGGCCGCGATGACGGCCAGCAACATCGCGCTGGCCGCCGGCGGCGATCTCGGCCAGGTCGACAAACAGCCCACCAACTGGGTGGCGATCAGCATGTTCGCCGTATTCGTCATCGCCACCCTGTGGATCACCAAGTGGGCGGCGGCGCGCACGCGTTCGGCGGCGGACTTCTACACCGCCGGCGGCGGCATCACCGGCTTCCAGAACGGGCTGGCGATCGCCGGCGACTACATGAGCGCGGCGTCGTTCCTGGGCATCTCCGCGATGGTGATGAGCAGCGGCTTCGACGGCATCATCTATTCCGTCGGCTTCCTGGTCGGCTGGCCGATCATCACCTTCCTGATGGCCGAACGCCTGCGCAACCTCGGCAAGTTCACCTTCGCCGACGTGGCCGGCTACCGCTTCAACCAGACCCCGATCCGCGCCTTCGCCGCCTCCGGCACGCTGGTGGTGGTGGCGTTCTACCTGATCGCGCAGATGGTCGGCGCGGGCGCGCTGATCAAGCTGCTGTTCGGGCTGGAGTACTGGATCGCGGTGGTCATCGTCGGCGGCCTGATGATGGTCTACGTGCTGTTCGGCGGCATGACCGCCACCACCTGGGTGCAGATCATCAAGGCCTGCCTGCTGCTGGCGGGCGTGACCTTCATGGCC
>JAANMY010001874.1_pt1 | contig 21719 bp, 21 predicted proteins | sample 7279691 | NCBI WGS metagenome assembly JAANMY01 (sample SAMN14094543, study PRJNA606508) | bioreactor metagenome | isolation source: A lab-scale SPAN reactor treating ammonium-rich wastewater day 388 | place: Ireland: Galway | collected 2018-02-07
GGTTTCAGCGTGACCGCGAAGACCGACCGCCTCGGCATCGCCGCCTTCGCCGATGACGCGAAGAAGATCTACGGCGTGCAGTTCCACCCGGAAGTCACCCACACCCGCGGTGGCGAAGCGTTGCTGCGCCGCTTCGTGGTCGACATATGCGGCTGCGAGACACTGTGGACGCCGGCCAACATCATCGAGGACCAGATCGCCCGCGTGCGCGAGCAGGTGGGTTCGGACGAGGTGATCCTGGGGCTGTCGGGCGGCGTGGATTCGTCCGTCGTCGCGGCGCTGCTGCATCGCGCGATCGGCGACCAGCTGACCTGCGTCTTCGTTGACACCGGCCTGCTGCGCTGGCAGGAGGGCGACCAGGTGATGGCCATGTTCGCCGAGCACATGGGCGTGAAGGTGGTGCGCGTGAATGCCGCCGACCGCTACTTCGACAAGCTCAAGGGCGTCGAGGACCCGGAGGCCAAGCGCAAGATCATCGGCAACTTGTTCGTCGAAATCTTCGACGAGGAATCCAACAAGCTCGGCAACGCGAAGTGGCTGGCGCAGGGCACGATCTATCCCGACGTGATCGAATCGGCCGGCAGCAAGACCGGCAAGGCGCACGTCATCAAGAGCCACCACAACGTGGGCGGCCTGCCGGAGGACATGAAGCTGGGTTTGGTCGAGCCCTTGCGCGAACTGTTCAAGGACGAGGTGCGCCGGCTCGGCGTGGAGCTCGGCCTGCCGCGTGAGATGGTCTACCGCCATCCGTTCCCCGGCCCGGGCCTGGGCGTGCGCATCCTCGGCGAGGTGAAGCGCGAATACGCGGAACTGCTCGCGCAGGCCGATGCCGTCTTCATCGACGAATTGCGCCGCGCCGACCTGTACGACAAGACCTCGCAGGCGTTCGCGGTGTTCCTGCCGGTGAAATCGGTGGGCGTGGTCGGCGACGCCCGCGCCTACGAGTGGGTGATCGCGCTGCGCGCCGTCGAGACCGTCGACTTCATGACCGCGCACTGGGCGCACCTGCCGTACGACTTCCTCGGCAAGGTCAGCAACCGCATCATCAACGAGCTGCGCGGCGTGTCGCGCGTGGTCTACGACATCAGCGGCAAGCCGCCCGCCACCATCGAGTGGGAATGAACCGATGAACTGGCTGCTCGGGATTCCCGCAGTGGTCGTCCTGATGGGCGGCGTGCTGGCGCTGTTCTGGCATCCGTCACACCGCGCCCGCAGCCTGATCCAGCATTTCGCCGCGGGCGTGGTACTCGCCGCGCTCGCGGTGGAAGTCCTGCCGGAACTGCAGCGCGAGCATGCCCCGGGGTGGGTGCTCATCGGCGCTTTCATGCTGGGTGGCCTGGTGATGTTCGGGCTGAAGGTCTGGACCGAAGGCATGGAGCGGCGCGCCGAAGCCAGCCAGGCACGGGGCATTAACCACGGTCTGGTCGCGGCGACGATGATCGATGTCGCGGTGGATGGCGCGTTGATCGGCGCGGGTTTCGCTGCCGGTGGTAGCACGGGGTTGATCCTGGCCGCCGGTCTATCCGTGGAGCTGCTGTTCCTGGGGTTGGCGCTGGCTTCGGAAACCATGAAAGGCGGCAAGATGCTGGCGGCGACGAGCGTCATGGCCCTGATCCTGCTCGGCAGCATCCTGTTGGGCGTGACCCTGCTCGATGGCGCCCCGAAGGCCGTCATCAGCGCCATCCTCGCCTTCGGTGTCGCGGCGTTGCTCTACCTCGTCACCGACGAGCTGCTGGTCGAAGCCCATACCATCGAGGAAAAGCCCTCTTCCACCTTGTGGCTGTTCGCCGGCTTCCTCGTGTTCTGGGCGATCCAGCTGTACGCATAAGCATGAGCCCGAGAGAAGACGACATTGCACGGATGAAACGCGCGCTCGACCTCGCCGAGCGCGCGCAGCACGAGGACGACGAGATCCCGGTCGGCGCGATCATCGTGTCCGCCGATGGCGAATTGGTCGCGGAGGGGTGGAACCGCAACATCGCCGAATCCGACCCGAGCGCACATGCGGAGATCGTGGCGATGCGCCGCGCCGGGCAGGCCATCGGCAACCACCGGCTCGTCGGCTGCACGCTCTACGTCACGCTGGAGCCCTGTGCGATGTGCGCGATGGCGATGGTGCATGCCCGCGTCGCACGCGTCGTGTTCGGGGCATACGATCCCAAGACCGGTGCGGCCGGCAGCGTCTTCGACCTGCTGGCCGATCCGCGGCACAACCACCGCGTCGAGGTGTCGGGTGGCGTACTGGCAGAAGAGTGCGGCACGCGCCTGACGCGGTATTTCCGCGCAAAACGCGGAAAGCCGCCCGGCTGATTCAGCCGCGACGGCGATCGAGTTCGCTGTCGAGTTCGTGGTTGAAACTGCTCACGGCGAGCGTCACCTCGCGCCACATCGCCATGCAGCCGCCGAGCAGGAACACCACGCCGATCACCGCGAGGATGGTGGGCAGCACGCCCAGCCTGAAGCCCAGGAAGGCATCGCAGGCCAGCGCCAGGCTGGTGCCGACGAAGCCGCCCATCGCGAGATAGAGCATCTGGCAGGCGCGCAGCACCCAGTTCGCGCGCTCGCGATGGCGGCTGATCTGCTCGTCTCGATGCTGCCGGTCGGGCGCATCGTGGGCCCACTCCACGATCAACGCACGCAGCCGGTCCACGACGCGGGCCAGCCGCGCATTGGCCGACACCAGCAGCGAGGCCGTCGCGGTCATCAGCAGGGCCGGCGCGAGCATCGCGGTGAGGATGGCGTGGTGGCTGGCGTCGAGACTGGGGAACATGCGTTTCGCGCACTCGGTGTGGCCGGCTATCATGCCAATGAATCCCGCCACGCGCGAACCATGTCGCAAGAAGACCTTCGAGAGACCCGCCTGATCTGGATCGACCTGGAAATGACCGGGCTCGACACGCAGTCCGACTCGATCCTCGAGATCGCCACCGTCGTCACCGACGCGCAGCTCAACGTGATCGCCGAAGGGCCGGAGCTCGCCATCGCCCATCCGCTCGCGGCGCTCGAAGCGATGGACGAATGGAACCGCAACCAGCATGGCAAGTCCGGGCTGTGGCGCCGGGTGCTGGAAGAGGGTGTGTCGATGGCCGAGGCCGAAGCGCGCACGCTGGCCTTCCTGCAGGCTTGGGTGCCGGAACGTGCCTCGCCGATGTGCGGCAATTCGATCTGCCAGGACCGCCGCTTCCTGCATCGACAGATGCCGGCGCTGGAGCGCCACTTCCACTACCGCAACCTGGATGTCTCGACGATCAAGGAGCTGGCGCGCCGCTGGGCGCCGCAGGTGATCGCCGGTTTCCACAAGCAAAGTGCCCATACCGCCCTCAGCGACGTGCGCGATTCCATCGATGAACTGCGCCACTACCGGCGTTTCATGGGTGTGCTGGCCGGAACGCCGGGCGCGGCCTGACGACAGGCCTCAGAGCACGGGCGCCGTCATCCCGATCGCCTCCTGCAGCAGGCGCTGGTGGAACGGCCACGCGCGCACCGTGTCGATGTGCACCGGTGCCGACACCGACAGGTAGGCCTGCTGGCGTCGGCGGATCGCCCGCGTGGTCGCGGCATCGGCGACCAGCAGGTTGTTCTCGAAGTTGAGCTGCAGGCTGCGCCGGTCGATGTTGGCCGAACCGACGAGCGCGACCTCGCCATCGATGGTGAGCGACTTGGTGTGCAGCAGGCCGAGCGGATATTCGAAGACGGCCACGCCGCTGGCGAGCAGGTCGTCGTAGCAGCTGCGGCAGGCACTGGCGACCAGGAAGGAGTTGTTGCGCTTCGGTACCACCAGCGTCGTCCTGACGCCGCGACGCGGTGCCGCGCAGAGGGCGCGCATGATTGCTTCGTCCGGCACGAAATAAGGTGTGGTGATGATCAATTCGTCACGCGCGGCGTAGATGGCGGCCACGAACATGTCGGACATCGCGTTGCCGCGACTCGTCGGGCCGGTGCCGAACATCTGTGCGGTGATGCCGGGCGCGAAGATTTCCGGCGCCGGCAATGCCGAGGGCAGGGCATCCAGCGACTCGCCGGTTTCCGCGATCCACGCCGACAGGAAGATGTACTGCGCCTGCCGCGCGATGGGCCCCTCGCAGCGCAGCAGGATGTCGATCCACGGCGCGAACTTCGCAGCGACGCGGAAGGCGGGATCCGCGCAGTTCTGGCTGCCGCAATAGGCGATGCGGTTGTCGATCACGACGATCTTGCGATGGTTGCGCAGGTCCAGCCGACCGACCGCGAGATGGCCGAGGCGCGGAATGTCGTCGAGCGTGGCCAGCACGTGCACGCCGGCTTCGCGCAGTTGCCGCCAACGCGGCGAGTGCACGAAGGCGCGGGAACCCAGCGCATCGACCATCGCACGACACTTCACGCCGCGACGTGCCGCGGCGCAGAGCGCATCGACCACCTTGCCGCCGTTCCCGTCGTCCAGCCAGATGTAGAAACCGAGGTGGACGCTCTCCCGCGCTTGCGCGATGTCCGTCACCAGCGCATCGATGGCGGCGTCGGAATCCAGCGTGGGGCGGTCCGGCGGCGCAACGGGATCGCCCAGCAGCGTGATGCGGTTGCCGGTGAGCGCCGGCAGGTCGTTGATCGATGCGGCCAACTGGAACAGCGGCAGGAAACGTGGCGCGATGCCGGGTGCCGGGGAGGCATCGGGCGGTTTCGGCATGCGTTCCAGCGTGTCGCGCAGGCGCCGGGCACGCCCGCGGCCGATGCTGGTCTCGCCCAGGAAAAGGTAGGCGATCAGCCCGGCCATCGGCAGCAACGCGATGGCCGCCACCCATGCAACCCGCGAGGCCGGCGTGCGGTCGGCGCGGGTGATCGCGCGCGCCATCACTGCCGCGTGCAGGACGAACAGCACCAGGCTGAGCATCAGGCTGGTCAGCGAATGCGGGGCGGACAGCAGGAACGCCATCGAAGGCTCCGGGGCCGGTTCGCCGCCAGCCTAGCCCAGGCCGGCGGGGAGCGGATTGTCCGCAAACGAAAACGCCGGCATCGAGCCGGCGTTCCGTAGCGGCTTCGACGCGCCGATCAACCCGCCTTCGACTTCGCCAGCTTGAGCCAGGTATCGACCACGGTATCGGGATTGAGCGAGACCGATTCGATGCCTTCGTCCATCAACCACTGGGCGAGGTCGGGATGATCGCTCGGGCCCTGGCCGCAGATGCCGACGTACTTCTGCTTCTTCTTGGCCGCGGCGATGGCCATCGACAGCATCTTCTTGACCGCCGGATCGCGCTCGTCGAACAGGTTGGCGACGATGGACGAATCGCGGTCCAGGCCGAGCGTCAGCTGCGTCATGTCGTTGGAGCCGATCGAGAAGCCGTCGAAGATGTCGAGGAACTCGTCGGCCAGCAGCGCGTTCGAAGGCACTTCGCACATCATGATGACCTTCAGGCCGTTCTCGCCCTGCACCAGGCCGTTCTTCGCCAGCACCTCGATGACCTTGCGGCCTTCGTCCAGCGTGCGCACGAACGGGATCATCACCCACAGGTTGTCGAGGCCCATGTCCTCGCGCACGCGCTTGACGGCGCGGCATTCGAGCGCGAACGCCTCGCTGAAGCTCGGGTCGATGTAACGCGACGCGCCGCGGAAACCGATCATCGGGTTCTCTTCGTGCGGCTCGTAGCGGCTGCCGCCGATCAGGTTGGCGTACTCGTTGGACTTGAAGTCCGACATGCGCACGATCACCGGATTCGGCGCGACCGAGGCGGTGATGGTGGCGATGCCTTCGGCCAGGCGGTCCACGTAGAAATCGACCGGCGAGGCGTAGCCGGCGATCTTGGCGTCGATCTTTGCCTTGGTGGCGGCGTCCTGCTGGGCATATTCCAGCAGCGCCTTCGGGTGCACGCCGATGTGGCTGGCGATGATCATCTCCAGGCGCGCCAGGCCGATGCCCGCGTTCGGCAGCTGGCCGAAGTCGAAGGCACGTTCCGGGTTGGCCACGTTCATCATGATCTTGAGCGGCGCCGGCGGCATGTTGTCGAGGTCGGTCGTGGTGCGCTCGAAGGGCAGGGCGCCCTTGTAGATGTAGCCGGTGTCGCCCTCGGCGCAGCTGACGGTGACTTCCTCGCCATCGCGGATGGTGTCGAGCGCGTCGCCGGTACCGACAACGGCCGGCACGCCCAGCTCGCGCGCGATGATCGCCGCGTGGCAGGTGCGGCCGCCGCGGTTGGTGACGATGGCGCTGGCGCGCTTCATCACCGGCTCCCAGTCGGGATCGGTCATGTCGGCCACCAGCACGTCGCCGGGTTGCACGCGGGTCATGTCATCGAGCGAGCGCACCACGCGGGCCACGCCGGCGCCGATCTTCTGGCCCACGCCGCGGCCTTCGGAGATGACTTCGCCGCGCTGCTGCAGCGTGTAGCGCTCGATCTGCGTTGCCTTGGCGCGCGACTTCACCGTTTCCGGGCGCGCCTGCACGATGAACAGCTTGCCGCTGATGCCGTCCTTCGCCCATTCGATGTCCATCGGGCGGCCGTAGTGCTGCTCGATCACCAGCGCCTGCCTTGCGAGTTCGTGCACGTCGGCATCGGTGATGGAGAAGCGGCTGCGCAGTTCGGCCGGCGTCTCCTCGGTGCGGACGCGCTCGCCCGGCACGTCGGAATAGACCATGCGCAGCTGCTTGCTGCCGAGCGCGCGGCGCAGGATCGCCGGCTTGCCGGCCTTCAGCGTGGGCTTGTAGACGTAGAACTCGTCCGGGTTCACCGCGCCCTGCACGACCATCTCGCCGAGGCCGAGGCTGGAGGTGACGAAGACGACGTCGCGGAAACCGGATTCGGTGTCGAGGGTGAACAGCACGCCCGACGCGCCGACATCCGAACGCACCATCTGCTGCACGCCGGCGGACAGGAACACGTCCTCGTGGGCGAAGCCGTGGTGCACGCGGTAGGCGATGGCGCGGTCGTTGTAGAGCGAGGCGAAGACTTCCTTGACCTTGCGCACCACGTCGTCGGCGCCGGTCACGTTGAGGAAGGTTTCCTGCTGGCCGGCGAACGAGGCGTCGGGCAGGTCTTCGGCGGTGGCCGAGGAGCGCACGGCGACGGCCATGTCCGGCACGCCGTTCTCGTCGCACATCCGCTTGTAGGCGGTGCGGATGTCGGCGTCGAGGTCCGGCTGCAGCGGCGCGTCCATCACCCAGCCGCGGATCTCGGCACCGGCCTTGGTCAGCGCGGGGACGTCTTCGACATCGATCGTGCCCAGCTTGTCGTAGATGCGCGCGTGCAGGTCGTTGTGGGCGATGAAGGCCTTGAAGGCATCCGCGGTGGTCGCGAAGCCGTCCGGCACCGAGACGCCCAGGTCGGCCAGCTGGCCGATCATCTCGCCGAGCGAGGAGTTCTTGCCGCCCACCTGGGCGAGGTCGGTCAGGCGAAGGTCTTTCAGCCAGAGGATGTTGGCGCTCAAGGCAGGCTCCGGAATGTGGGAAGGGGACGCCGGGGACGTCAGCACGCTATTTTAGCCTTCCCGATGCGCCTGATTTCACCCGGAACCCGACATGCCCGACAAACGCCCGGTTTTCTACGTATCCGATGGCACCGGCATCACCGCCGAAACCATCGGCCACAGCCTGCTGACGCAGTTCAACCACCAGCCGTTCGACACCGATCGCATTCCCTTCATCGACACCGCGGACAAGGCGCGGGCCGCTGCGGAGACGATCCGCAAGGCAGGGGAGGCGGCGGGCATCCGTCCCATCGTCGTCAACACCTGCGTCGATGGCGAGTTGACGTCCCTGCTGGGCGAGAGCGGGGCGCTGATGCTGGATGTCTTCGCGCCGTTCATCGCGCCGCTGGAGCAGGAGCTCGGCAGCGAGCGCCAGCCACGCGTCGGCAAGGCGCATGGCATCGTCGATTTCGACGTTTACCACAAGCGCATCAACGCGATGAACTACGCGCTGACCCATGACGACGGCATGCGCCTCGACTACACCGACGCCGACCTGATCCTAGTCGGCGTGTCGCGCGCGGGCAAGACGCCGACCTGCGTCTACCTGGCCCTTCACCACGGCGTGCGCGCAGCCAATTACCCGCTGACCGAGGAGGATCTGGAAAGCGAACGCCTGCCGCCCAAGCTGCGTGCGCATCGCCACAAGATCTTCGGTCTGACCATCGATCCCGAACGCCTGCACGAGATCCGCCAGGAGCGTCGTCCGAATTCGCGCTATGCGGAACTGGCGACCTGCAAGCGCGAGGTCGCCGCCGCGGATGTGATCTTCCGCAATGAGCACATCCCGGTGCTGTCGACGACGCATGCCTCGATCGAGGAAATCTCGAGCCGCGTGCTGGAAGCGCTGGGCCTGAACCGCGAGATGTACTGAGTTGCTTACCCGGGCCGCGATCAGGCTGTAGGATCAGGCCATGAGCGCCGTCCTGACCCCGGTTGCACGCCTGCCCCAGCTGAGTCGTTTCGCATGGCTGATGGGACTGTACGCCGAGAACCATCGCAAGCTGGACCGCTTGTTCGCGCCTGGGCGGTTGCCGGTCGGGCATTACGTTTCCCGCGCCCCCTCGGGCCTGGCCGTGCAGCTGGAGGTGATCGAGCAGCACAAGTTCACCACCGAGTTGCGGCTGACCTACGACGTGCGCGATCCGGTGACCGGCGAGCCTGATCCTTCCGCCCACATCCGCCTGTATCGCGATGCGCGCCAGGCCGAAGCGACGCATTGCTACGTGGGACGGCGCTGGCAGGACGTCATCGGCATGTATCCGCCGCCCGCCGAACTGGTCAGCCATCGGCTGCAGATGAACACCTTCCTGGGCAAGTGGCTGGACTATCTGGCGGGGCAGGGGCATGGCGTGGCCACGCTGGCCCGGGCGCACGCGGCATGCGTGTGACTTTTTGTTTTCGAAAGTGTTGACGTCCCCGGGAATCGACACTAATATTTCGCGCTTCCAGCCCGTGGGGCCATAGCTCAGCTGGGAGAGCGCCTGCATGGCATGCAGGAGGTCGGCGGTTCGATCCCGCCTGGCTCCACCAAATTCCGCACAGGCCGCGGAATCCAGGGCAACAAGTTTCACGTGTCCCCATCGTCTAGAGGCCTAGGACATTACCCTTTCACGGTAGCGACCGGGGTTCGAATCCCCGTGGGGACGCCAACTTTCAGAGTGTTTCGAGGGCTCCGGCAACGGAGCCCTTCTTTTTTGCCCGCACCCAGGCTGGCGCTAGAACCAGAAGCGCAGGCCCGCGACCCATTCGTGGCCGGAAGCCGCCTCGCCATGCGCGGCACGAAGATCGGCGGTGCGGCCGAACGCGCGCTGGTAGCGCCAGCCGAGGTAGGGCGCGAATTCGCGGCTGAATTCGTAGCGCAGGCGCACGCCGCCCTGAAGCTCAGACACGCCGCGCCCGATGCCCATTCCGATGTCGTCGCGGGCGTGCACGGTGACGCCGGCATCGGGGCGCAGGACCAGGCGGTTGCTCAGCAGCACGTCGTAGCCGGCATTGCCTTCGACCATGAGGCGGCCGGAGGTGCCGGCGAACAGGGCTGCTTCCACATCGAACTTGTACGGCGCATGCCCGTGCACGCCGATGCCGATCCAGTCGCGCTGCGTGCCGCCCCCGAAATCACGGCGTACGCCCAGCGTGCGGTTCCACCACGGGCCGGTGGCGTGGCTCCACGCGAGTTCCAGATGGCCGTGGCTGGCGTGGGCATCGCGCTCGCCTTCGGTCTTGAATTCGAGCCTGTCACGGCTTCTGCCGGTCCAGGCGTGCAGCTCCCAGCCAGTCGTCGCATCGCTGCCCAGCCCGCGTTCGAGACGATCCACGCGCAGCTGCGCCAGCCACGGGTCTTCGCGCATGTGCGCCGACATGTCCATGCCGTGCAGGTCGGGGAAGGCGGCGGCGACGTCTTCCGGCGTTGGTGGCGGGATGAAGTCGGGGAACGAGGTTTTCGCCGGCGTCCCGGTCGCCGCCGTCGCGGATGCCGGCGGCGACGGTGCGTGCTGGCCATGGTCGTGCCCGGCGTGTTGCGCGAATGCGGGGGGTGCGATCAACAGGCAGGCGATGGGGAAGGGGAGAAGCCGCATCCTCATGCCTCCACCCGCACTTCGCGGAACATGCCCATCTCCATGTGCAGCAGCATGTGGCAATGGAAGGCCCAGCGGCCAAGCGCATCGGCCGTCACCCGGAAGCTGCGCACGTGGCCGGGCGGCACGCTGACGGTGTGCTTGCGCACCTGGAACGCGCCGTCGGCATCCTCCAGGTCGCTCCACATGCCGTGCAGGTGGATGGGGTGCTCCATCATGGTGTCGTTGACCAGCACGATGCGCACGCGTTCGCCGTAGTTGAGCCGGATCGGCGGCGCCTTGGAGAACGGGATGCCGTCGAAGCCCCAGACGTAGCGCTCCATGTTGCCGGTGAGGTGGAGTTCGATGTCGCGGCCGGGCGTGCGCGGATCCGGTTGCGCGAACGTCGATTTCAGGTCGCCGTAGGTCAGCACGCGGCGGCCGTTGCCGCGCAGGCCGATGCCCGGATCGTCGAGCGCGCGCGAAGGCGACATGGTCTGCATGTCGACGTCTGGATTGTCGGTTTCACTGGCGGGGTGGGTGACCATCGCCATGCCGCCGTGGCCGGCGTGGGCATCGGTGGACGGCGGCGTGGCCTTCGCCATCGAAGCCCCGCACATGCCGGCGCCGCATTTCATCTCGGTCGCCGCCGGCTTCGGCATCTGCATCGATGCGCCGCAGCTCATCTCGCCGCTCGCCATGCCGCCGTGGCCCATGTCGGCCATGGTCAGCAATGGGCGGGCATCCAGCGCGGGCACGGGCGCTTCGAGTCCGGGGGTGGGCGACAGCGTGGCGCGGGCATAGCCGGAACGGTCCATGGACTGCGCGAAGACGGTGTACGGCCGCTCATCCGGGTGGACGACGACGTCGTACGTCTCGGCCACGCCGATGCGGAATTCGTCGATGGTGACCGGCTCGACCGGCTGGCCGTCGGCGGCGACCACGGTCATCTTCAGGCCGGGAATCCGGACATCGAAATAGGTCATCGCCGAGGCGTTGATGAAGCGCAGCCGGACTTTCTCGCCACGCTTGAACAGCGCCGTCCAGTTGCCGGCCGGCGTGCTGCCATTGGCCAGGTAGGTGTAGGTCGGCGCGCCGACATCGGCGAGGTCGGTCGGGCTCATCCGCATCCGGCCCCAGGCGCCGCGGTCCTTCAACGTCGCACGGAAGCCATCGCGACCTGCATCGCGCAGGAAATCGCCGACCGTGCGCAGGTTGCGGTTGTAGTAGTGCCCCATGATCTTCAGCTTGCGCTGGATCGCATGCGGGTCGTCGTCGCTCCAGTCCGACAGCACGATCACGTGGTCACGGTCGGCGTGGAGGGTGTCGCCGCCGCGCGGCTCGATGACGATGGCGCCGTAGACGCCCATCGCTTCCTGCATCGACGAATGCGCGTGGTACCAGTACGTGCCGGCCTGCCGCAGCGTGAAGCGGTACAGCCAGGATTCGCCGGGCGCGATGCCGTGGAAGCTGAAACCCGGCACGCCGTCCATGTTGGCCGGCAGCAGGATGCCGTGCCAGTGGATCGAAGTATCTTCGGCCAGCGTGTTGCGGACGCGCAGTTCCACCGTGTCGCCTTCGCGCCAGTACAGCGTCGGCGCCGGCAGGCTGCCGTTGACGGTACGGGCGCGGGCTGGTCGACCGGTGAAGTTGACGGTGGTTTCGCTGATCGCCAACTCGAACCGGTCGCCGCTCAGCGAGGTCATTGCATGGGCATGGGGATGGTCGAGGTGGCTTCGGCCCCAGGCGTGGGCCTGGATCGGCAACAGCGCGCCGGCCATGGCCGTGCCGGCGACGAAACGACGGCGGGATGGATCGAAGGGATCGTGTCCTATTGCATAATCGTGCATCCATAAAATAGCAATATAAACAAATAGTTACAAAACTTGGGATACAGAGTTATGGTTGACATCTAGGACATAAATCTGTATCCCTTTCTGCGGGCCTAGCCGGGGGCGTCGCTCATGGTCAAAACCGATCAGCAGTTCAAGCCTCGGAAGATTACCGACGCCGAGTTCCGGAGATCGAATGTGTTTGTGGCCTGGTCCAGAAAGGCAGGTCGGCGGGTCCGGCTTATAGGGCCGACCCAGCATGACGCCTGGCTCCTGCTCGAGTTCGATCCGGATGTGGCCTGGTTTTGCGAGCGGCCGCCAATCGAGATCGAACTCATACCCTTGGAAGGTAAACGACGCTCCCTCGATTTTTGGGCGTGCCGACGTTCGGGCACGCAGTTCGGCGTTGTGCTTCATGACGTGACTCTAGCCCGAGACAAAACGTGTCCTCACGACCTTCTCAAGCGGTCGATTGAGGCGTCCAAGCTGAAATGCGAGGTATGGCAAGCATCAGACATGCGAAGCCGGCTTACCTATGTGCGCAATCTCAAGGAGCTGCAGCCCTTCGTTGCCATGGACCAACCCGCAGACGAACAATTGGCGGCCGCCATGGTGGCGCACTTGGAGAGAGTGAAAAAAGCCAGTTGGTCGGAACTAATGACGGTATTTGCATCGCGATTCGAAGGTGTCGTGAACGCGGAAATTGCCAGGCTGATCCACTCTGGTCGAATTGCGGCCAATCTTTCGGACCACGCTCTCGCCTCCAACACAGTACTGACTCTGCCATGAGCATCGCAGAGCGCCTGGCTATTGCTCCAGAACTCAGGGACACAACCCTGTGGGATAAGCCTAGAGAGAAAGATATTGCCGTCGATGATCTCGACGAGTTTCGGCGCCGGAAGAAAGCGGTGGCGGCCTACCTCAATGGCACCTCGTTTGCCTCGATCGAGAAAGATCACGGCTATAGCAAGAGCCAGATCTATCGAATGGTAGGACGATGTCTCACGATTCGGCCAAATGGAACCATGTACGGCTTCCACGCTTTGATTCCAGGCGTTTCAATCGCCCCCTATAAACGCAAATCACCAATAAATTCGGAGCTAGCAGCGCAGACGAAAGGCTTGGCCGGAGCGTTCATGCAGCTCATGGCCCAGCACGAAAGCTTATATCGCTATGTCGAGAAGCATGCCCTTAACGCTGGGGGAAAATCCGCGGCCGTAGTCGCTCGGGCGATTCGCGCCGAGTTTCTGAAGAAATGCGCCAAAGTCCTCGCCCCGAACCAATATCCGTTCAATACTTACGATCAGGGTAATCGGGCGCTCGTGCGTTTTATTGACCGGCTGCGCGAGGACCATTACTCAGCAAAGAATGGTGCTGAAGAAGATGGCGCAGATGCCTTGGTAGGCCCGCTTACTGCCCAGCCATCCGGGGCGCAACAACTACGACCATTTGAAGAAGCTGAGCATGACGGCCACAACGGCGACTTCTATTTCGTCATCAAGGCGCGTGGGCGTCGCGACGAATGGATTTATACAACTCCGATGCGGATGTGGCTATTGATTCTGATCGACCGAGCCAGTCGCTGCATTCTGGGATACGGGTACCGTCTTGGAAGCACAAACTACCCAGCGATTTCTGTCATGCGCTCGTTCGCGCACGCTATTACTCCATGGGAGCCCAAGGTTCTGACGTTGCCTCATTTGGCCTACAAGGAAGGAGCGGGATTTCCTTCAGGGATAGCGCCTCGCGCTCGTGGTCGCCTGGTCGACATGGTGTGCTTTGATGGCGCGAAGGCCAATACTGCGAAGATGACGATGCAGGGGCTCACGACGATTTTAGGCGCCACCACCAATTACGGTCGTGTTCGCCACCCTATTGCCCGCCCTTTTATCGAGCGCCTCAATCTGACGCTGGAAACCCATGGATTTCGTCGTTTACCCATCGGGTTCAACCCCAAGGGTCCTAAGGAAGAGCGCGAGCGTGCGCTTAAGGCCGCCAGCGAACATGCCGTTACCATCGATGAATTGGAGCAGGTGATTGACATCATGCTGGCCAATTACAACGCAGATCCACACGAAGAATTAGTTAACCGAAGCCCCAATGAATACCTCCGTATGTGGGATAGCCAGACGGTATCGCCCTTGCGGCGAATCGAAGATCCTCAGGAGATTGCGCAACGGCTTCTGCGACTGGAGTACATCAAGACAATTCGCGGCGGAGGCGAGTCTCATCGAGCCCCTTACATTGAACTTTGGGGCGCGCGATACACGAACGATGTACTGCGGAAGATGACAGACTCGGTTGGGAAGAAGGTGCGTATCGTCGTAGATGTCGATGGGGACATTCGTTTATTGCGCGCCCACTTGCGGCGGGGTCGAAGCGAGATCCCTTTGGGCATCGTGAAAGCTGGTCCACCTTGGCATTTGACACCTCATACGCTGGAGCAGCGACAGATTGTTCAGCGTGCTCACAAAGTCCAGAAGATGATCGTCAAGCCCGGTAGCGACATGATGCAAACCTTCAAGCATTTGCGTCAGCGTGAAGCTGAAGAGCGTAAGTCGGCGGCAAATCAATTGGTTAAAACTGGAAAAATCTCGGATCCCAAGATGCTCAACCGGGAACGTGATGCCAAGGCTCGCGTGGGGAAAAAGGATTGGATCAAACTCAAGTAGGGGATTAATATGCATCCGGTAGAGCTTGATACCTATGTTATTCCAACCAATGCGCTCGAAGCCTTCGTCAATGTGTGCGTAGATTGGATCAACGCGAATCTGGTCGGTGCTCTAGTGCCTGGTCTCCAGCGCATAGGCAAAAGTCATGCCGTTGACTACTTTGTGGCGAACTATCGCCTATGGCTAGGCAATAGCGTTGGTGTCGTATCGGCTGAGGTGCTTCCCCATAAGCAAATATCTGAAGGCATCTTTTGGGGAGATCTTTTGACTTCGATGAAGCGACCAACAAAGAAACGCAGCCCGGAGGATAGACGCCAATTATTCGTCGGTCGTCTAGTGGAGGCTGGTTCTAGATCGGAAAAGAAGAAGGTGGTCATCTTTATAGACGAAGCTCAGCTCCTTGATGACATGTTGTATAAGCTGCTGATTGGCGTTCACAACGAAATGTGGCGGCTGTATCGCATCAAGTGCGTCTGGATTCTCGTGGGGCAGCAGGAACTTGAAACGGTCATTTCAACGTACATTGCTGAAGGAAAGCGCCAGATCGTTGGCCGTTTTATGGCTGATACTTATTTGTTTCAGCCGTTGACTGGCATCACCGACTTCAAGGCTGCGATGGAATGTTATGACCTGCATCTTCACCATCCTCTCAATGGGCCATCTTTCACAGAACATTTCGCTCCGGCGCCGTGGGCAGATGGGTATCGGTTGGTATCCGATGCAGACAGCATTTTCGGACGTATTGCCCAAGCGCGCATTGACAACGGCTTGCCTGACGGATCTGGCATGACGATGCAGGGATTTACTACTCTGATGAACCACATCCTGATCCAATTGCTGCCCGGTCTGAAGGTCGGTGAGCAATTGGATCCAAACGACATCGATGAGGCGATCATCGCTACCAACTGCATGATCTATGAGCAGCAGGAAGCGCTCCTGACGACGGCTTGAAGCCTATCAGTACATCCTTGTGTGGCATTAAGCATGTGCGTGCGTGCACCGATGTAACTGATCACTGAAACCAATTCAGCTTGATCAGCAGACCGAGTCGTTCATCAGGCCGCCTCAAATATCGCAGTGAGAGGCATTATCGGCGCCGGCGCACCAAGTCATCAGGATCTTCCTCATAGCGAATCCAGCCTTTGATGTCTTCTCCTTCGTTGATATCAAAGATCAGTTGTTCAATTTCTTCTGAGTGTTCTCCCTTCCAGTCGAAATCACCCAAACCGAGCGTTTCGATTTCTTGTCGATAACGCTCGCCGAGCTGACGGAATGTCATCGTGTCCGATACTTCAAAGGTATCCACGAATATGCGCAGAGCTATCAACTTATCCTCAAGGGAATTGGCAGTGGTTGATTGGTCATTCATATGTCTTTCTCTATGCCGTCATTCCACAATGCAGCAAGCCTCGCATGGACATCATCCTTCGTATGCATGTCCCATGGGCTCATATAGTCAGGCAGGCCTCTAAAGAGCGCCTCATGCCTTGTGTGGTAGTGGTAACTGATCTGCCCTGACGGCAGGTCGATATACACGCACCCCTTCCAATTTGGCGTCCAACCCGGTGTTGTCGTATCTCTAATTCCGGAAGGGAATAACCTGGCAAGCGCGGCTACCAGATGCATGCGCTCGTCATAAGCAGCATCCTTCTTGCGCGTCAGACGCTCGACCTCTGCTTCCGTCATGCTGCTTCCTTGATGAGTTCGTAGTACGGGTGCCGCCTGTCGTCGAAGATCGCAAACAACTCCTCATCCGTGCGACCTTCCGGCGTCAGCCACGCTTCCACATGTTCGGGTTTGATATTGATGATGGTTCGATCATGCCCTGCAGCAGCCACCTCTGGCTCCGGTTCATCCGTAATCGCGGCGAAAGACCATAGGTCTGGTTCCTTGCCCTTGGGGTCCACCCAGTGTGAATACAAGCAGGCGATATACATGGTCTCGCCTGTGCGCGGCCGGAACTGGATTTCCTTACTGCCGCCTCTGCCGTCGTCAACATTCTCATAGAAGGTCTCGGCCAGCATCAGCGCATGGGTATGCCCGAACTGATTGCGCCAAAACCGGGTGAGGTTGTCGCGGCGAGCATTGTATTTCCCCGAAATGCGCCCTTCCTTAGTCACGTCACTGGAAGCCGGCATGCCCGCCGGACGGCAGTGATAACGCATAGGGCGGATGATCTTCTTGCCATCCTCGATGATCATCACCGGGGCGTACCAGTCCGGGAAGATTCTGTCGTCGCGGGCGGGCTCGTGGCGAGTGCGTTTTGCATCTTCGATCCACCGCGTCATCTGCTTGATCTTGTTGCCGGCGATGCGTTGCTCATTGAGTGCGGTCTTGGTTTCTTTGACCTCGAGCTTCTCCTCTGCAGCAGCAAGGCGAGCTTCCTGCTTGGTGAGTTCGGCTTCGCTCTCGGCCAACTTACGCCCATTCCATTCACCGATCAGGTCTTGGATTTTTCGTTCAAGGTCTGATTTGGGCCGTAGGAAGTTCAGATCCACGCCCTTGGGAATCTTGGTGCCATCGGACAACTTTTTCCGGATGCGGTACTTCTCATCGCGCTCCAGGTAGATCTCCCAGAACGCCTTGATGTCGATGTCTGCATCGAACTCTTGTACATAGGCGTCGTAGAGCGCCCAGCACTCTGCCGAATAGCACATGGATCATTCCTCCTGCTGAGAGTGTAAGGCTCTCCCGCGCGAAACATGCACCTACGTTTCACAGCCCTGTTCAGCGAAATACTAATGACTCACATCAAGGTCTAGGCGTAGCCTCGTCACCCGTGTCTCAACTCGTGAGCCGCGGGCCTAGGAGGATCCCTCGCCATGCTCACCATCCCCGTCTCGCACCGTCCACTGCCGTTCCCACCTGGATTCCTTGGCCCGGTATCAGCACTGACACAGCGCTCGCTGCCGATGCTAGCCACCCTGGCAGCTTGCGGCTTTCCCAGCCCCGCAGAGGATTTTTTCCGCGAGGATGACCGGCTAGACCTCAATGAGAAGTTGATCGCCAACCCACCGGCAACGTTTCTGGTGCAGGCCGATTGCGGAGGCTCGATGGTCGACTTCGGCATCCATGACGGTGACCTCCTTATCGTCGACCGATCCATCTCCCCACGTCCCGGGCACACCGTTGTCGTGTTGTGGGAGGGTGGCTTTGTCTGCAAAAAACTCTACGTCCGGGGCAAGCAAATCGTGCTAGCCAGCAGTGAGGGGCACCAGTCGATATTCGTGCCAGAGGACGTCGAACTCGACATCTGGGGCGTGGTGCGTAGCAGCGTACATTTCCATGTTTGAGCCGGCACCACGTTTCGCCCTCATCGATGGCAACACGTTCTACGTGTCCTGCGAACGCATGTGGGATCCAAGCCTTCGTGGCGTCCCTACGGTCGTGTTAGGTAATGGCGATGGCTGCTGCATCGCATTGTCACCCGAGGCCAAGGCGCTGGGACTCAAGATCGGTACGCCGATCTTTCAGGTGCCAGAAGATATCCGCAAGCAGGTTCAGGTGCGCTCGGCCAATTTCGCGTTATACGGCGATATGTCCGCCAGGATCGTGACCATCCTGCGTGAAATGTTTCCGCGAGTGGAGGTGTATTCCATCGACGAGAATTTCGTCGATGTAGAGGGAATCGCCGATCCCTTCGCGCTTTGCCTTGAAGCAAGGGAAAGGATCCTCCAATGGGTAGGCATCCCATGCTGCGTAGGTCTGGGCGTCACCCGGACGCTGGCCAAGGCCGGCAACAAGCTCGCGAAAAACCAGTCTAAGCGGGCCATCAACGCGGGGCGATTGGCAGTGTTTCATGCCACGCCGGACAACATTCATAAATTGCCGGTCGAAGATGTCTGGGGCGTCGGGCGACAGTTCGCCAAGAGGCTCGCCAACGAAGGCGTCGAGACGGCTGCCGATCTTGCTGCCTTACCTGCCGAGCACGTTCGTGCCCAATACGGGGTGGTGCTCGCGCGAACCCAGACGGAATTACGCGGAATCCCATGTGGAGATTTAGAGTTAGAAGAACCAGATCGCCAACAGATCATCGTTTCGCGAATGTTTGGTCGCGATGTGACAGATCCGATGGATGCTCTGGTGACATTCGCCACGGTTGCAGCAGAAAAAATGCGGGGCCGTGGCCTCGCTGCATCTGCAGTCTGGGTGTGGCTGGATGGCAACCCGCATAAGGGCAACGGCTTCCATGTCTCGCGCACGGTGCCGCTTCCGTTTCCAACTCAGGACACGCGTGATGTCTTACTAGCAGTGCGCTGGCTCGCAAAGTCAATCATTAAACCAGGGCAGGCGTTCAAACGTGGCGGCGTCGGGCTAGCTGACCTAGTTCGTGGTGGCCAGCGGCAAGCGGATTTTTTCTCGGCGCCGGATCCAAGACGCGAGCTGGGTATGGAAGTGCTCGATCGGATCAACGCCAAGTACGGGCGCGGCACATTGGGTTTCGGCGCTACCGGTTGGAGGGTCGGCGGTGTACGGCCGAGTGAAGTGAGGCGACGGGGCGCAGATGCTCAATGGCGACCGATACTTAAAGCGTTGTCGCCTGCGTACACGACGAAGTGGGGTGAGCTAATGCGGGTCCGCTAACACGCCGAAGATGAGACCTTGCCAAGGTTGGCAATTACAGACGCTCTGACACAAGACTTGTGCCGAGAATATTGCCGGTCACGCCTCATAGACAATCCATGCGGCCAAATGTGGGCAGCTTTTTTGGCGTTCTGCACCTGATCACGCAATTGTTGGCCTGATTGTCTCAAATCGGTTTACTGATGCGTTCGTAATGGCGCACGCATGTGCGAGTCTGCTGTCTAGTGGTTCTTCAATTATCGGCTGCCGCACCCAGTCCAGTGCTCTAGTATCTAGAGGTATTCCATCGCGGTTGCAGTTCACTGTGCGCAGCGTAATCGCACACATGAAGGAGATTTACATCACCACCGGATTGCTCACAAGCGCCCGTGCTGTATTTGTCGTGAGATCGTCGCAAGCAAGCACTCGGCGCTTGGATCCCCAATCCAGAAGAGCGACCCCAACTTTGTCACTTCACTGACAAATCCCCGGCCGAGTGCACTTTCTGGTTGCGGATTATATGGGGGGAAAGAGCAACCAACCCACGTGCCGCTTGCGACTGAACTGGCACGGCGACGTATTTCTTGATAGATGGTCTCGCGAAGGCCTTCCACTTGTGGGCTGTGCTGCAGGGCCATTGAAGCACCACGTCGTACAGCCGCCCAGGCGCAGTAGCGCCACTGGGCTACTGTCAGCACAACGCCACATTCTCGATAGGCAAACGCAATGTCCTGCGCCCATTCGCCTGAGAATCGATGCTTAAGCAGTTGCTGCTCGAAGAATCGTTCGGCTTCGGCGGATCCCAGTTCGCTCCAAAGTAGAAGTCGTTCTGCTGTTGTGAAGTCGTCGCGTTCCAACGAGTCAAAGTAGTCCTCTAGCGCATCGGTCAGGAGGCCAGGCTCATACACGGTCCAGGACAGATGCCACTGCAGGCCTTCTATTGGCGTGATCTGCGCATCTGGCTTCAATTCCCAGCGCGGTTCAGGCCAAGGCACTTCAATGACTCCGCGTTCCTGCAGGTAGCCCATGGCTACCAAAGTCATCCGCTTGGTCTGCGCAATGGGCAGGCGGCATTTCTGTCCAGTCAATAGCGCCCATAGGTAGAGGCACCCTCTCAGCCCGAGCTCATCGACGGTAGCGGGAGCGGGTGATGCCATAGCGCAGCCGAAATCGTTGTGAGGAAGCTAAGAATAACTTAGTATTCAGAACCTAGGCACTCCGCCATCCTTAAGGTCTTCTTAGGGGAGGGCGGCGGTGACCCGGACGACACAACACCCGGTATTCGCACGACGGCTGGCCGAGGCACGGAAACGTGCGGGCTTGTCGCAGCGACAACTGGGGGTACTGGCCGAACTGGACCCTACCGTGGCCTCTCCACGCATCAATCAATACGAGCGAGGCAAACACGAGCCCCAACTCAAGACAGCGAAGCGGTTGGCGGAGGTGCTGGGGATTCCTCCCGCGTTCCTCTACACCGAAGACGATTTATTGGCCGCACTGTTACTACGTTGGAATGAGTTGTCCCTCCGCCAGAAGAAGGACCTTCTAAAACAGATCGAGGGTGTGGAACTTTCCAAGTCGAAGCGGGGTCGTCTTCCCGGCAAGTAACTTCATTGGGCCGTGGGTCTTGAACCCTTCACCATAGTCCAGAGATAGGCTCGTGCTATTCATGATTCCTTTACCCCTGAGCACGCTCGCGAGTTAAAGTATGGCCATGTCCACCCGCGCCATCCTGTTGCGTCTGTTGCTGTGCGTTGCCTTGGTATTCAACGGGGCAGCCTCGGCCATGGCGTCTGTGCAGATGATGCAGATGCACGCGGATAGGCATGAAACCGCAAGTATCCCGGTCGCGCCGATGGCGAGTGCCGAGTCCGAGATGCCATGCCACCAAGACGGACAGCCCGCGCATTCGCAGGATGCTGCCGATGCGGCAACGGCTACCAAAGACAAGCAACCGGGCCAGACGCCGGATTGCTGCAAGTCGAGCACCTGCACCTGTGCGTGCGTGCATCAGGCCGCCGCCATGGTGCCAATGATGCCCTTCCAGGGCGCTGCCCTCCTGCATGTCGGTAGCGTGCGTTCGATGGCCTTAGGCCATCCCACACCGGCTTTGCCCAATCTGATCCGACCTCCCATCGGCTAAGTGTCCTTCGGCGCCCCCGGCGCTGGTTCGCTTGCGCGCGTCGCCCGTTCGAGGCGCCTGCAGGCTGTGGTCCAGCGTTCGTGCTGGCCTATGACACTTCGATGGAGTTCACATGTCTTCTGATGCTTTCGGCCGCAATGCCGACGGGTTGTTCAAGCCGTCGCGGCGTCAATTCGTGCAGGGGTTGGCCGCGGGTGGTGCTGTGGCGAGCCTGGGTCTCTGGCCCAAACTCAGTTGGGCGCTCAAAGGCCCCGGTAATCCGAATGTCCTGTCGGGTACCGAGTTCGACCTGACCATCGGCGAGACGCCGATGAATTTCACCGGGCGCACGCGTCCAGCAGTCACCGTGAATGGCTCGATTCCAGCACCGCTGCTGCGCTGGCGCGAGGGCACGACGGTCAACCTGCGTGTCTCCAATGCGCTACCGGAAGGCTCGATCTTTGGCCATGAAACCTCGATCCATTGGCACGGCATCCTGCTGCCGGCCAACATGGACGGCGTGCCTGGGCTGAGCTTT
>JAANMY010001877.1_pt1 | contig 21693 bp, 17 predicted proteins | sample 7279691 | NCBI WGS metagenome assembly JAANMY01 (sample SAMN14094543, study PRJNA606508) | bioreactor metagenome | isolation source: A lab-scale SPAN reactor treating ammonium-rich wastewater day 388 | place: Ireland: Galway | collected 2018-02-07
AACCACAGCAATAGCTTGGCTATTGCGAGGATTTGCAACGACGCAGACCGCCCGAAGCCGCGCCCGCACACCCATGAGGAGATCGTGAACACGTTCTGAAAACAGCGGTTTGAGTACTGTTCATGGCCCTGCTGTGATTGCCCGCCCGGGAGGGTCGGATTGTTAAATTTTCCCAAGGATGGATGTATGGATGCCAAAAAGGTGCTGGAAGCTGCCCTTTTATGTGCCGCCCGAGCGCTGCCCGAGCGCGAACTGCGCAGCCTGTTTGATGGGGCCCTCGATACCCCGCAACTGCGCAACTTGCTACAACAATTAAAGCTTGATTGGCAAGACCGGGGCCTAGAGTTGGTACAAATCGCCTCAGGATGGCGATTTCAAAGCCGCCCCGAGCTGCATATTTTTCTAGAACGCCTCAACCCCGACAAACCCCCGCGCTACAGCCGGGCGGTATTGGAGACGCTGGCCATCATCGCCTACCGCCAACCCGTCACGCGTGGCGATATTGAAGACATTCGCGGCGTGGCGGTTGGCAGCCAAATCATCAAACAGTTGGAAGACCGGGGCTGGATTGAAGAAATCGGCTACCGCGAAACCGTGGGTCGCCCTGCCTTGCTGGCCACCACGCGCCAGTTTTTAGATGATTTGGGCCTGCAGTCCCTGGCCGACTTGCCCTTGTTGCAAGGCGAGGACGGTGATGACAGCGCCGCCGCCCAAACCCATTTGTTTGCCGCCCTGGAGCAAGCCGCTGGCGCGGCACAGGCCGAACCCTTCACCCCTGACTTTTTTGCCGACCAAGGCATGACCTTGGTGAATGCACCCGCCGCCCGTCTTGCCGCTGATATTTCTGATATCTCTGATATTTCTGCCACACCTTCTATTCCTAGCCCGCCCCCTGAGCCGGGGCAGTGAGAACCACCATGCACAAAACACCCAACACCCCCAGCGCAACCCCCACCACTGCGCTGGCCCCTGCCGATGCCAACACCAACACCTTGAGCGGTGGCTATGACTTTGCCGACATCGTCGGCGGTGCCCTCGATGCCCCTGAGCTGCAGGCCGACACTGCAGCCCAAGAGCAGCCGGCCCAGCCCTACAAACGCGTGCTGCAGCCCCTGGCCGATGCGCCCAAGCTGCACAAAGTGCTGGCCCAGGCGGGGCTGGGCTCGCGCCTGGAGATGGAGCGCAACATTGCCGCTGGCCGCTTGACGGTGAACAACGAGGTGGCCCACGTTGGCCAACGCGTGCAGCCGGGCGACCAGATCAAGCTCGATGGCAAGCCCGTGCGCATCCGCATTGAAGCGCCCACCGTGCGCGTGCTGGCTTACCACAAGCCAGCGGGCGAAGTCGTCACCCACGACGACCCGCAAAACCGCCCCACCGTCTTTCGCCGCCTGCCCTACCTGGGGCAAGGCAAATGGCAATCCGTGGGCCGCCTGGACTTGAACACCGAAGGCCTGCTGTTGATGACCAACTCGGGCGACCTGGCCAACCGCCTGATGCACCCCAGCTTTGGCCTGGAGCGCGAATACGCCGTGCGCGTGCTGGGCGCACTGACCCCGGAAGAAAAGCAGCAACTGCTCGATGGCGTGATGCTGGACGACGGCCCGGCCGCCTTTGGCAGCATTGACGAAGGCGGCGGCGAAGGGGCCAACGTCTGGTACCGCGTCACCATCAGCGAAGGGCGCAACCGCGAAGTGCGCCGCATTTTTGAAAGCCTGGGCCGCGCCGTCAGCCGTCTGATTCGCATCCGCTACGGTGCCATGCAACTGCCGCGCGGTCTGCGCCGGGGCGCGTGGACGGAGCTTGATGAGCGCGATATCCAGGCCCTGGCCCTGGCCAGTGGGGCTGGCAAAGCCTTGCTACGCAAAAAACCCCAGGCGCAACCGAATGTGCGCCGCGAATCCGATCGCGCCGGATCACGCAAAAAAACCCGGGTGAACGAGGCCGAAGAAGCCCGACAACTGCGTGCCCGCAGCGCTGGCAAACCGCGCCGCCCCAGTACCCCGAGCACGCCAGAAGCCGCCCCCGAACGCATTGGTCAAGACAGTTTGCTGCGCGCCCGCTTGGCACAAAAGCGCAAATCGGGCGCTGCCAAGCGCGGGCGCTGAGTGTTTGAGCCCCCCTTGGCTGGCTGCACAGGCAGCGGGGGCGGCACTCAGAACGTGTTCACGTTCTCAGATGGCCACGGTTTTCAGGTATTGGCGGAAGGCTTCGCCCACCTGGGGATGCTGCAAGGCCAGCTCCACCGTGGCTTGCAAGAAGCCTTCTTTGCTACCGCAATCGTAGCGCTTTCCGCTGTACTGGTAAGCGTAAACAGCCTCATGCGCCATGAGGCGGGCAATGGCATCGGTGAGTTGGATTTCGCCACCCACGCCGCGCGGTTGGTTGCGAATTTCTTCAAAAATGCGCGGGGTGAGCACGTAGCGCCCGGCCACGCCCATGCGCGAGGGGGCGACCTCGGGGGCGGGTTTTTCAACGATTTCATCAATGCGCAGCAGGGGCCCGCCGGCGCTTTCGCCCCGGACAATGCCGTAGCGCTGGGTGTGCTCTTGCGGCACTTCCTGCACGGCCAGCAGCGAGCGGCCTTGCTTTTCAAAGGCGGCCGTCATTTGCGCCATGACACCGGGGCCGTCCTGCTGGCCCACCATCAAATCGTCGGCCAGCAGCACGGCGAAGGCTTCATTGCCCACCAGCGGCTCGGCACACAGCACGGCGTGGCCCAGGCCCAGGCTGCGCGGCTGGCGCACGAACAGGCAGTTCATGTCCTGCGGGGCGATGCTGCGCACCAGTTCCAGCAGTGCGGTTTTGCCGGCAGCGGCCAGTTCGCTTTCCAGTTCGTAGGCGGTGTCAAAGTGGTCTTCAATAGCGCGTTTGCTGCGGCCCGTGACAAAGATCATGTCGCGGATGCCGGCCTCGTAGGCTTCTTCGACGGCGTATTGGATGAGCGGTTTATCGACCACGGGCAGCATCTCTTTGGGCGATGCCTTGGTGGCAGGCAAAAAGCGGGTGCCCAGGCCAGCGACGGGGAATACGGCTTTGCGCACGCGGGTGGTGTTCATGGAGGACGTCTCTTTCTTGTGAAAAAAAAGCTATTGCCGCTTTGAATAAAAGGATTTCAGAGGGTTTTGATGCTGAAATCCAATTTATTCAAGCGGTAATAGCTCCTGTTTTTATGCGTTTAACAATCAAGCCAAGCGGGCCAGTTGTTCCTGGATGCGCTCCAGGGTGGCGCTGAAATCGGCCACGCGCTTTTTCTCTTGCTCCAGCACTGCGGCGGGGGCTTTGGCGCAGAAGGCTTCGTTGGAGAGTTTGCCGTTGGCCTTGGCGATTTCGCCCTGCAGGCGGGCGGCTTCTTTGCCCAGGCGGGCTTTTTCGGCGGCCACGTCGATTTCGACGAACAGCGCCAGCCGCAGGCTGCCCACCACGCTGACCGGGGCGGTCTGGGCGGCCTGCGCCCAGGCTGCGGCATCGTCAAACACTTGCACGTCGCTGAGTTTGGCCAGGTTTTTCAGCACCGCCGCGTTGGTGCGCAGAAATTGCGCATCGTCTGGCGTATCGGCCACGGCCAGCAGGGGCAGGCGCTGGGCGGGCGAAACCCCCATTTCGCCGCGCAGGGTGCGGCAGGCATCGACCATGGCCTGGATGCGGGCCACGTAGCTTTCTGCAGCTTCGTCGATTTTTTCTGCTTGGGCCTGCGGGTAGGCGGCAATGGCAATCGACGCACCGGGCAGCCCGGCCACGGGGGCGACGACTTGCCACAGCGCTTCGGTGACGAAGGGGATGATGGGGTGGGCCAGGCGCAAGATGGCCTCCAGGACGCGAATCAGCGTGCGCCGCGTGGCGCGTTGCTGGGCCTGGGTGCCGGTTTGGATTTGCACTTTGGCAATTTCCAGGTACCAGTCGCAGAACTCGTTCCAGACAAAGTCATAGACCGTGTTGGCCACGTTGTCCAGGCGGTAGTCGGCAAAGCCTTTGGCCACGTCGGCCTCGACCTTTTGCAGGCGCGAGACGATCCAGCGGTCGGGCTGGCTGAAGTGCAAATAGCCCTCGTGGCAGCCCTGGGTGGTGTCCAGGCCGCAGTCCTGGCCCTCGCAATTCATCAGCACAAAGCGGCTGGCGTTCCACAGCTTGTTGCAAAAGTTGCGGTAGCCCTCGCAGCGCTTGCTGTCAAAGTTGATGCTGCGGCCCAGGCTGGCCAGCGCGGCAAAGGTAAAGCGCAGTGCGTCGGCACCGTAGGCGGGGATGCCCTCGGGGAATTCTTTTTCGGTGGCTTTGCGCACTTTGGGGGCCGTTTCGGGGCGGCGCAGGCCCTGGGTGCGTTTTTCCAACAGGGGCTCCAGGGCGATGCCGTCGATCAAATCGACCGGGTCAAGCACGTTGCCCTCGGATTTGCTCATCTTCTTGCCCTGGGCATCGAGCACCAGGCCGTGGATGTACACGTGCTTGAACGGTACGCGCCCGGTGAAGTGCACGCTGGCACCAATCATGCGGGCCACCCAGAAGAAGATGATGTCGTAGCCCGTCACCAGCACGCTGCTGGGCAGGTAGAGGTTGTAGTCGTCGGTGGGCGCATCCGTTTGCTCAGGCCAGCCCATGGTGGAAAACGGCACCATGGCGCTGGAGTACCAGGTGTCGAGCACGTCCTCGTCGCGGCGCAAGGTTTTGCCGGGGGCTTGGGCCTGGGCTTCTTGCTCATTCTTGGCCACATACACGTTGCCGTCTTCGTCGTACCAGGCGGGGATTTGGTGGCCCCACCACAGTTGGCGGGAGATGCACCAGTCTTGGATGTTGTTCATCCACTGGTTAAAGGTATTGACCCAGTTTTCGGGCACAAACTTCACTTGGCCGCTGGCCACGGCATCAATGGTTTTTTGCGCGATGGATTTGCCCGTGGCATCGCCCGTGCCGGGTTTGGCCACTTTGTCCATGGCGATGAACCACTGGTCGGTCAGCATGGGCTCGATCACCTGGCCGGTGCGGGTGCAGATCGGCACCATGAGCTTGTGCTTTTTGGTTTCAACCAGCAGGCCCTGGGCCTCCAGATCGGCCACCACGGCCTTGCGGGCGGCGAAGCGGTCCAGGCCCCGGTATTTTTCTGGCGCGTTGTCGTTGATGGTGGCCGTCAGCGTCAGCACGCAAATCATCGGCAGGCTGTGGCGCTGGCCCACGGCGTAGTCGTTCTGGTCGTGCGCGGGGGTGACTTTGACCACGCCGGTGCCGAACTCCTTGTCCACGTACTCGTCGGCAATGATTGGAATCTGGCGGCCCACCAAAGGCAGGGTCACGGTCTGGCCGATCAGGTGCTTATAACGGTCGTCTTCGGGGTGGACCATCACCGCCACGTCGCCCAGCATGGTTTCAGGTCGCGTCGTGGCCACCACCAATTGCCCCGAGCCATCGGCCAGCGGGTAGGCGATGTGCCACAGCGAGCCGTCTTTTTCTTCGTTTTCCACTTCCAGGTCGGATACGGCCGATTGCAGCACCGGGTCCCAGTTCACCAGGCGCTTGCCACGGTAGATCAGCCCTTGCTCGTACAGTTTGACAAAGGTTTCGGTGACCACTTTGGAGCGCTTGTCGTCCATGGTGAAGTATTCGCGGCTCCAGTCCACCGTGTCGCCCAGGCGGCGCATTTGGGTGGTGATGGTGTTGCCGGATTTTTCTTTCCACTCCCAGACTTTTTTCACGAAGTCGGGGCGGCCCAGGTCGTGGCGGCTGATGCCTTGCTCTTGCAATTGGCGCTCCACCACAATTTGCGTGGCGATGCCGGCGTGGTCGGTGCCGGGAATCCAGGCGGTGTTGAAGCCCTGCATGCGGTGATAGCGCGTCAGGCTGTCCATGATGGTTTGGTTAAACGCATGGCCCATGTGCAGCGTGCCGGTGACGTTGGGCGGGGGCAGCTGGATGGCAAAGGATGGGGCGTTGGCATCGGGCTGGCCGGTGCCGCGCACGCCCGCATGGCCGTAGTTGCGCCGCTCCCATTCGGGGCCCCAGTGGGCTTCCAGGGCGGCGGGTTCAAAGGATTTGGAGAGGCTGTCTAAGCCAGGTTGGGCAGGGGTATCGCTCATGGGGATGGGGTATGAATCGGGTTAATTAGAGGAATATATGCAAACGGCATCCCGCAGGATGCCGCCGAAGGGTGGGTAAATAGGGGGACGGATGGCGGGATTTTAACGACGATGCCCGGCGCGAATTTATTCACCGCCGCCCTGCGTGGCCCGCAGGGTTTCCAGGTGGATGTTCGTCTCGGTATGGCGGATGCCCTTGATGAGCCGGATGCGCTCCAGCACGCGGGACAGGACCGCCGGGCTGTCGGCCTGCAATTCGGCCAGCAAATCCCACTGGCCGTTGGTGGCGTGCAGCGCCTGCACGCCCGGCTCGCCGAGTAGGCTGGCGGCGACGCGCCCGGCCTCGTTGCCCTCGATGGTGATGCTCATCCACGCTTGCAGGGCGGTGCTGGCCACGGCGGGGCGCAGGCGCACGGTGTAGCCGACGATCACGCCGTTGTCTTCGAGCTTGCGCAGCCGGTTGGTGACGGTGCCGCGCGAGACGCCCAGCCGCGCCGCCAGGGTGGCCACGCTTTCGCGGGCGTTGTGGCGCAGCATGGCGATCAGGCGCTGGTCGATGGCATCCAGATTGCTCATTGTGTCAATTTATCTTGTGCAAATCGTCAGAAAGGTCTGCATTATGGTGCAATGTTGCCGATTTGAATTGGCATGGGTCTGTGGGAGACTTTTGTAGTCGATACACAACAGGAGACTTCCCGTGACCATTCAAGCCAGTCCAACCCCAGCCGTCCAGACCGATTTCCTCAGCGCCAGCGATGCGGCGCGTCTCGTTGCCCGCGTGGGTGTGGTGGGCGTGCTGCGCATGATCGCCACGGCCATCGAGGACGATTACCTGCGCTGGCAGGACTTTGACAAATCGGCCCGCACCGCCGCGCATTCAGCCAACGGCGTGATCGAGCTGATGCCCGTGGCCGATGCGCGCGATTACGCCTTTAAATACGTCAATGGCCACCCCATCAACACCCGCTACGGCCTGCCCACGGTGATGGCCTTTGGGGCGCTGGCCGATGTGGCCACGGGCATGCCGCGCTTTGTCAGCGAGCTGACGCTGACCACCGCGCTGCGCACCGCTGCCACGTCGGTAATGGTGGCCAAGCGCCTGGCCCGCCCGGACAGCCGCAGCATGGCACTGATTGGCAACGGCTCACAAAGCGAGTTTCAGGCGCTGGCTTTTATAGCGCTGCTGGGCGTGCGCGAGTTGCGCCTGTTTGATATTGACCCGGCCACCTCGCAAAAGCTGCTGCGCAATCTAGAGCCTTTTTTGCACGAGTTTGGCGCGACCGCACATATCTTGCCCAGCGTGCAGGAGGCCGTGCGCGGCGCGGACATCGTCACCACCGTGACGGCCGACAAAGCCTACGCCACCATCTTGCACGCCAGCATGGTCGAACCCGGTATGCACATCAATGCCGTGGGCGGTGACTGCCCCGGCAAGACCGAGCTGGAGGCCGCCGTGCTGCAGCGCGCCCAGGTGTTTGTCGAATACGAGCCGCAAACCCGCATCGAGGGCGAGTTGCAGCAAATGCCGGCCGACTTTGCCGTCACCGAGTTCTGGCGCGTGCTGCAAGGGCAGGCCGCAGGGCGCACGGCAGCGCAGCAAATTACGGTGTTTGATTCGGTGGGGTTTGCGCTGGAGGATTATTCGGCCCTGCGCTGCATGCACGCCCTGGCCCGCAGCGCCGGGTTGCTGGCGCAGATCGAGCTGATTCCTACGCTGGACGACCCCAAGGACTTGTTCGCCATGGTGCGCCAGGCCCAGGCGGCCCACACGGCGCTGCATGCGGACCGCAAGGCGGCGTGAATCATTTTTTGTTTATTGGAGTTCGCCATGCACCAAGCACAAGCACAACCGCACGTCACCCTCATTGGCGTGCCCACCGATGTCGGCGCATCGCGCCTGGGCGCGGCCATGGGGCCCGATGCCCTGCGTGTGGCCCAGCTGGGCCCGGCCCTGGCCCAACTGGGCGTACAGGTCCACGACATAGGCAACCTGGCCGGCCCGCCCAACCCGCGCGGCGCGCGCGATGCGGCAGGCATGCGCAACCTGGCCGAGTGCATCGCCTGGAACCAGCTCACGCACGATGCCGTCTGGCAGGCGCTGCAGCAAGGGCGGCTGCCCATCATGCTGGGCGGCGACCACGTGCTGGCCACCGGCTCCATCAGCGCCGTGGCCCGCCATTGCCGCGCCAAAGGCCAGCGCCTGCGCGTGCTGTGGCTGGATGCGCATTCGGACTGCAACACGCCCGACAACTCTCCCAGCGGCAACATGCACGGCATGCCGGTGGCCAGCCTGTGCGGGCTGGGGCCGCGTGCGCTGGCCGAAATGTCCGGGGCCGTGCCCGCGCTGCCCGCCTCGGCGTTTTGCCAGATTGGTCTGCGCAGCGTGGATATGTATGAAAAGCACATGATTCGCGAGTTGGGCCTGCACGTCTTTGACATGCGCGCCATCGACGAGCTGGGCATGCGCGAAGTCATGCGCCGCGCCCTGGCCGATCTGGGGCCAAACGACCACCTGCACGTGAGCTTTGACGTGGATTTTCTTGACCCCGACATCGCCCCCGGCACCGGCACCCCCGTGCGTGGCGGCCCCAATTACCGCGAGGCCCAGCTGTGCATGGAAATGGTGGCCGACACCGGCCGCCTGGGCTCGCTGGACATCGTGGAGCTGAACCCGGCCCTGGACCTGCGCAACCAAACGGCCGAGTTGGTGGTGGATTTGGTGCAAAGCCTGTTTGGCCAGAGCACGCTGGCGCGAGAATAGAGCGGCCCTAGCTTAAAAATCTCTCAATCCCGTGCCAGTGCCGCCGCGCGCCAGGCCGTGGTGGCGGCTGCGGGGTCATTGCGCTGCTCGGCCAAGATGGCCAGCGCCCGCCAGCAACTGGCCTGCAGGGCAGTGTCCTGCAGGCGGGGCAGGCTTTGGCGCAGCAACTGCTCGGCCTTGCCCCACAGTTGGCGCTGCAGGCAGGCCATGCCGCCCAAGTATTGCAGCAGGGCTTCTTTTGGGTAGTGCGTTTGGGCTTGCTCGATGCGCTTGAGCCAGGCACCGTCCAAATTTTCCAGGCTGTGTTGCAAGGCCAGGAACAGGCGCTGGGCTTGGTAAGTGGGCAATTGGCCTTGGATATAGGCTTCCCAAAGAGGCAATAGCCATTGGCGGGCCTGGGTGGCATCGCCCGCCAGGTCGATCCACTGGCGCACGGCGGGCAGGGCAATATCCGGGTGGTGCTGCTCGGCGGTGGGCAGGCTGCGCCAGAGTTTTTCCAACTGCTGGGTGTCGTGGCAGGCGCGGATTTCTTCGCCCACCAGGCTGGCAATCAGGCTGCTGGCACTGGCGGGGGTGAAGCCGCCGTGCTTGGCCAGCAGGCGGGTGGTTTCCAGGGCGGTGGCGTTGTCTTGCGCCAAACGGGCGGCCTTGAGCTTGATGCGCAGCGCCAGCGTGCGCCGGGCGGCCCCTTGGGGCAGCTGGGCCAGGCGTTGCAGGCTTTCTTGCGGGTTGCGATCGTCCAGCGCCCAGCGGGCGGCGCGCATTTGGGCCCCTTCGCGCACTTCCTGGGCCAAGGGGCTGGGTTGTTGGCTGGTGTCTTCCAGAAGCTGGGCGTAGTGCTGGTCGCGCACGCTGGGGTCTTGCAGGGCGTGGGCGCTGTCAGCGGCCAGCAGGTGGGCGATGGAGCGCAGGCTGCTATCGAGCGGCACGGCGGCATTGCTGTGCCGCAGGCTGTTGCTGTGTTCCAGCAGCTCGCGCGCTGATTTGCTGGCGCGCACAAAGCGGCCAGCTTGCAAGTGGGCCAGGCTGCGGATGAGGGCAGCGTACAGCTTGCGCTCCTTTTGCTGCTGGCGCCAGCGCCGCGTTTGCTCGGGCAACTGGCCAAGCACGGCAACGCCGCGCAGGCTGGCGTAGCACAGCACAAACAAGCCCAGCAGTGCCAGCAAGGCCATGTTCAATGAAATATCGACCCGGTACGGCGGCCAAAACAGGCTGACCATGCCCTGGTTGTTGCCTGCAAACAAGGCCAGGGCCACGGCCAGCGCAAACAGTCCGACAAACCACAGTGCAGCACGCATCATGGGGGGTGACTCTCTTTCTATTCCTGGATGGCAGTGGCATTGGCCAGCGCCGTCAGGGTGTCGTCCAGGCTGGGCTGTTGGCTGGTGCGCAGCTGTTCTTGCAATTGAATCAAGGTGGTTTGGGCCCCTTGGGTGCGACGCGCCTTGGTGACAAAGTATTTGCCCAGGCTGGCTTGCACCGCTGCCAAATCGGTGATGGCCGCTGAATACTGCCGCCCCAAAATGGCCAAGCGGGCATTGAGCAATTGCAGCTTGAGGTTTTCACGCAGAAAAACCCCTTCTTCCGGGGAGAGCAGGGCAGCCTCAGGCCCGGAAATGGTGCTCACGCGCAGCAAGCTGCCGGCTTCTTCGCGCAGGCCCTGCCACAGGGCGGCGCTGCGTGTTTGCCACCATTGCCAGCCTGTGGCGGGCTCGCTCTGGGCGCTTGGTGCGGTGGTATGCCGTGCAGGGGCGATGTCTTCAGGCGCGGTGGGCAGGCCATTTTGCAGGGGCAAATCGTCGATCAGGCGCAGCACCTCATCCAGCCGGGTGAGTAGGCTGGTGGTATCGACGATGGGGGCTTGGCGCAGGCGCTCCAAGTCGCGTTCCATGGCCCGTTGCACCAAGGCCAAGCTGGGCTGGGCTGCACCTTCAATGCGTTTGCTGGCGCTTTTGAGGCTGGCAATCAGCGGTGCGGTGCTGCCGGTCAGCTGTGCTTGTTGCACTGCCAGCCGCATGGCCGCCTCTAAATCCAGGGCCAGGGTGTCTTCGCGGGTGCGCGAGAGTTTGTGAACCAGCTCCTCCAGCTGGCCGCGCTGCAGGCTCACTTCGGCCAGCCGTGCCTCGGCCACGGTCAGGCGGGCGTTGGCCGCCAGCACCTGGTCTTGGGCTTCTTTGGCCACAGTTTGGGCCTGCTGGGCTTGGGCATTGGCCTGGGCGGTTTGCTGGGCCAGCACTTCTTGCATGGACTGCACTTTGTTCCAGGCCAATACGCCACTGGCCAAACCGGCAGCCGCCAACAGCAGCGATAGCCAAGTCCAGCCCGGTGCCGCTGGGGCGGGGGGGTGGGTGCTGGCCGTTTCAAACGGCACAGCGCGGGAGGGGATGGAGGGGCCGTCAGTACTCATGACTGCGATTGTATAAAGCGATGAACATCGTCCAGTGTGGGACGTACCGTGCGCACCTGGCCAAAGCCCAGGGCCTGCGCCTGCTGGGCGATACGGGGGTGGGTGGCCAGGGCGGTGTGCGCCTGCCAAGACAAATGGGGGGCCAGATCGGCCAAATGCCCCAGGCATTCGCTGCTGCTAAACAGCCACCAGGCCGGTTGCTGCTGCCAGCGCTGCAGCTGGGCATATACAGCGGGGGTGGGGCGTGGGGCGTGGCGCTCGTACACCGGGGCAAAAATGGCGTGTGCGCCTTGGTTTTGCAGCTGCTGCGCCAGCCAAGCGCGGCCTGTGCCTTGGGCTGGGGCCGTGGTATCGCCCCCATCGGCCCCGCGCACGATCAGCACGTGGTCGCCCGCTTGCACTTGGGGCGCAACCACAGCCCACAGGGTTTCCGATTCAAACTGGGCCGCTTGTGCGCCAGGGGCATCAATGTGTATGGGCGGCACCCCCGCTTCACGCAAGGCTTGGCTGGTGCCAGGGCCGGGTGACCAGCAACGGGTGGCCATGCTGGGGGCGTGAATGCCGGCAGCCAGCACCAAGGGATGGCTAAAAAAATAGCGCACTGCGTTCACGCTGACAAACATTAAGGCCCGATAACCGCCCGCAACCTCATCCATTCGTGCCAGTGCTGCTTTTAAAGCAGTAGCAGCCTGGGGACTGCGGCTGGGGCCAATGTCCATCAGCGGCAAGCTTTCGGCCCGGTGGCCCAGGTTGCGCAGGGCATGCACCCAGCGCTGGTTATCGGGTGCTGGCCGGGTGACGATCAGTGGCAAAGCGGCCATGGCGATTCAGTGGCGGTGGACTTGGGCACCCGCCGCTTGCAGCGCCTGGGCAATGGCCAGCCCCACAGCATCGGCCTGTGCCAATGTGGTGACAACAGCGCGTTGCTCGGCGCGTACCAGGGGGAGTTGGCCGTCGGGGTCGCCCCAGGCGGCGCGAATAAACAGCGTGTCGCCCTCCAGCGTGGCGTACGCGGCCAGCGGCACCGAGCAACTGCCGCCCATGCCCCGGCTGACGGCGCGCTCGGCCGTGACGCGCAGCCAGGTGGGCATGTCCACCAGCGATTGCAGGGCTAAGCGCAAATCCTCCCGATCACTGCGAATTTCAATGCCCAACGCGCCCTGGCCAGCGGCGGGCAGCATTTCTTCGGGGGCAAAAATACTGCGAATGCGCTCGTCCATTTTCAGGCGCTTCAAGCCGGCTGCCGCCAGCACAATGGCATCGTACTGGCCTTCGTCGAGCTTGCGCAGGCGGGTATCCAGGTTGCCACGCAGCGGGACGATTTTTAAATCCGGGCGCAGTGCGTGCAGCAAAACCTGGCGGCGCAGGCTGGAGGTGCCCACCACCGCGCCCTGCGGCAATTGGGCCAGGCTGGCGTAGTGGGGCGAGACAAAGGCATCGCGCGGGTCTTCGCGCTCCATCACGCAAGCCAGGGCAAAGCCTGCGGGCAGTTCCATCGGCACATCTTTTAAAGAGTGCACAGCGATGTGGGCGCGGCCTTCTTCCAGGGCCACTTCCAACTCTTTGACAAACAGGCCTTTACCCCCGACTTTGGAGAGCGTGCGATCCAGAATTTGATCGCCTTTGGTCGTCATACCCAGCAGCTCAACGGACAGGCCTCGTTGGCGCAGCAAGGCCTGGACATGTTCAGCCTGCCACAGCGCCAAACGGCTTTCACGGGTGGCAATGACAAGCGGGGTATTTTTCAGCGATGGGTGCATTTTGTTCACTAAGAAAGGCCAGAAGACGCAACCGAGGATGCTAGCATGCGCCGCTGCAACATCCGGACTTTGGAGTATTTCTAGCAATGCAAGCCATCCATAGCGCTGCGAGCACGTCAGCATCCCAAGACAAAGACAAGCCTTTGCAGGAAGACATCCGCCTATTGGGCAGGATTTTGGGCGACATCATTCGGGAACAAGAAGGTGCCCCAGTGTTTACCTTGATCGAGCAGGTGCGCCAGCTCTCTGTGGGTTTTCGCCGCGATCACGACCCCGAGGCCGATCGGCAATTAAAAGCCCTGCTCACCAGCCTGAGCACCGGGCAAACGGTCAGCGTGATCCGCGCCTTCACCTATTTCAGTCACTTGGCCAATTTGGCCGAAGACCGCCACCACCTGCGCCGCCGCGCCATTTATGAGCGGGCAGGCAGCGCCCAAGAGGGCAGCATTGACGTGGCTTTTGCACGCCTGCAAAAAGCGGGCATCACCCCCGACACCATTGCCAACACCTTGGCCAAAGCGTATGTGGCCCCGGTGCTCACGGCCCACCCCACTGAGGTGCAGCGCCAAAGCATTTTGCAGGCCGAGCGCGACATTGCCCGCCTGCTGGCCGAGCGCGACGACATTTCTGCCCGTGCCCAGCTGTTCGCTGGGGACAAAGATGCGCTCACCCCGCGCCAGTTGGCCGCCAACGAGGCGCAGCTGCGCGCCCGCGTCGAGCAGCTGTGGCAAACGCGCCTGCTGCGCCACTCCAAGCTGACGGTGGCCGACGAAATTGAAAACGCACTGAGCTACTACGAAACCACCTTTTTGCACGAGCTGCCCAAGCTCTACGCCAGCCTGGAAGAAGCCCTGCCGGGCCAAGCAGTACACAGCTTTATGCGCATGGGGCAGTGGATTGGCGGCGACCGCGATGGCAACCCCAACGTCACCGCCCCCACGCTGGAGCTGGCCCTGCGCCGCCAAAGCGAGGTGGCGCTGCGCCACTACCTGAATGAGGTGCATGCCCTGGGGGCCGAGCTGTCCATGTCCAGCCTGCTGGTCAAGGTCTCCCCCGCCATGCAGGTGCTGGCCTTGTCCTCGCCCGACACCAACTCGCACCGCCAGGACGAGCCCTACCGCCGCGCCTTAACCGCTGTGTACGCCCGATTGGCGGCCACCTTGACGCAATTGACCGGTGGGCGCGAAGCCATGCGCCATGCCGTCGTGGCGCAAAACCCCTACAGCAGCGCGGCCGAGTTTTTGCAGGATTTGCAGACCATCGATGCCTCACTGTCGCGCCACAACGGCGAAGCGCTGGCCGTACACCGCCTGCGCCCCTTGATTCGCGCGGTGCAGGTGTTTGGCTTTCACCTGGCCACGGTGGACTTGCGCCAAAGCTCAGACAAGCACGAAGAAGTGCTGGCCGATCTGCTGCGCACCGCCCGCATTGAAGACAACTACAGCAGCCTGGACGAGGCCCAGCGCTGTGCCCTGCTGCAGCGCCTGCTGTGCGATGCGCGGCCCCTGCGCGTGGTCGGGGCGCAGTACGCGCCGCTGACCGCCAGCGAAATCGCCATTTTTGAAATGGCGCACAAAATGCTGCAAACCTACGGGCGCGAAGCCATCCTGCACTACATCATCAGCCACACCGAAACCGTGAGCGACCTGCTGGAAGTGCTGCTGCTGCAAAAAGAAGTGGGGCTGATGCAGGGCACGCTCGACAGCAGCACCTCGCAGGCGCAGCTCATCGTCGTGCCGCTGTTTGAGACGATTGGTGACCTGCGCGCCGCCGCCAGCATCATGCGCGACTACTACGCCGTGCCTGGCGTGGCCCAGCTCATGCAGCGCAGCGGCGGCGAGCAAGACATCATGCTCGGCTACAGCGACAGCAACAAAGACGGCGGCATCTTCACCAGCAACTGGGAGCTGTACCGCGCCGAGCTGGCCCTGGTCGAAGTGTTCGACCAGCTCGAAGCCGACTACGGCCTGCGCCTGCGCATGTTCCACGGGCGCGGCGGCACCGTCGGCCGGGGCGGCGGCCCCAGCTACCAGGCCATCTTGGCGCAGCCGCCGGGCACCGTGCGCGGCCAGATTCGCCTGACCGAGCAGGGCGAGGTCATCGCCTCCAAATACGCCAACCCCGATATCGGCCGACGCAACCTGGAGACGCTGGCCGTCGCCATGCTCGAAGCCACCTTGCTGCAGCCCACCAAACCGGCCACGCCCGAATTTTTGGCCGCCGCGCAGCAACTGTCGGATGCCAGCATGGCTGCCTACCGCCAGCTGGTTTATGAAACCCCCGGCTTTGCCGAGTACTTTTTTACCGCCACACCGATCCGCGAGATTGCCGAGCTGAACATCGGCTCGCGCCCCGCCTCGCGCAAAGCCACGCAGGCGATTGAAGATTTGCGCGCCATTCCCTGGGGCTTCAGCTGGGGCCAGTGCCGCTTGACGCTGCCGGGCTGGCTGGGCTTTGGCTCGGCCGTGCAGGCCTTTCTAGAGCAGCCCGGCAGCACGCGCGAAGGGCAGCTGCAGCTGCTGCAAACCATGTACCGCCAGTGGCCGTTCTTTAGCACCTTGCTGTCCAACATGGACATGGTGCTGGCCAAGAGCGACCTGGCCCTGGCCTCGTGCTACAGCGAGCTGGTGGCCGATACCGCGCTGCGCACGCGCATCTTCGATGCCATCAGCGCCGAATGGCAGCGCACCGTCGATATGCTGGCCCTGGTGACGGGCGAAAGCGACCGCCTGGCCAGCAACCCGGCGCTGGCCCGCTCCATCCGCCACCGCTTCCCCTACATCGACCCGCTGCACCTGCTGCAAGTGGAGCTGGTGCGCCGCTGGCGCGCCGGGCAAAACGATGACCGGCTGAAAAACGGCATCCACATCAGCATCAACGGCATTGCCGCCGGGCTGCGCAATACGGGGTGATGCGACGGTAAAACGCTTAAATCTTTATTAAAGAGAGCTGTTTCCGCTTTTTTATCAACGTTTTTATGGTTGAATTACCTTAAAAATATTGAAATTAAAGCGCTAACAGCTCTTTTTTTATGAGCGTATTGCATTTTGGGCCGTGAACAGGATCTCAGGCTGGAGCGTGCAGGCTGGTTCCAACACAGTTGCGTCCCCGATGCTTGGCAGCGTAGAGGGCACGGTCAGCGGTGTCGAGCATGGCATCGGCGCTCTCATTCGTAAGACCGTGCATGGTGTGCAGGCCGATGCTGACGGTCACGTGGCACGCGCTGGCCACGTTGGCACGCAGGCGCTCGGCCAGCACCAGGGCCGGAGTGCTGGCCGTGTTGGGCAGCAGCACCAGGAATTCTTCCCCGCCCCAGCGTCCGGCAATGTCCTGGCTGCGCAGGCTGTCCTGCAGCACCCGGGCCACTGCGCACAGCACCTTGTCGCCTTGCAGATGGCCGTGCTGGTCGTTCACCCGCTTGAAATGGTCGATGTCCAGCAGCAAGAGCGAGAACGCCTGACCGGCCCGCCTGGCCTGGGCGATCTGCTGCACCAGGTGCTGCTCCATCGCACGGCGATTGTGCAGGCCGGTGAGCTCGTCGGTATACGCCAGCTGGCGGTTGCGGGTATCGGAGCGCTCCTTGCTCATCAGCACACTGCCCATGCCGTGGATCACCACGGCCATGCAGAACGGGTACAGCGTCAGGGCCTGTATCCCCGGATCCATATGCTCCAGTGCCAGCGGCCCGGCACCTAGCCCGGCCATCAGCAAGGTGGTGCCCGATGCGAACAGATACTTGCTGCGCCCAGGGATGCCTGTCCAGTGCCGGCGCAGCAGCCCGAAGAAATGCAGCCATTGCACCAGCACCACTGCCGCCATGCCCCAGCGGCGCAGTTCCGGGGTGTGCAGCAGGGCAGCGTTCAACGCCAGGGCCAGCAGCACCGGCCCCCAGATCTGGATTGGGAGCAGCCGCTCGCCCTGAAAGCGCAACAGCCCTTGCAGGGTGAACGCAAAGGCACTGGCCAGCAGGACGTTGGGCATCGCCACTGTCAGCCAGAGCGGGGTTTGCGAGGGCACGACCCAGGAGGCCGCCGCCAGCCCCAGCGCTGCCATGGCCCAGGCCCAATCGAACAGGCCATCGGCGCGGTGGCGTTCGGCCACGACGAACATGCACAAAGCCAGCATTGCCGTGACCAACGCGCCCAGGAACAGGAGGTGGAGGGGATGGAGCGTCATAGTGCGGTACAGCAGCAATGGGGTGTGGTGCAGGCCGAAAACGTCAGAAACGTTGCCAGGCACCGCCCTGGGGGGCTGGCAGTGCAGCAGCAGGCGCTGCCGTGGGTCGGGTGGTGGTGCTTATGGTGGATGTCGCTAACTGGAACACGGCGACGGCGCTGACCAGGTCGTGGGCCTGGCTGTTCAGGCTGGCGGCAGCGGCGGCCATTTCCTCCACCAAGGCGGCGTTTTGCTGGGTGACTTGATCCATGTTGGTCACGGCTTCGCCGATCTGGCTCACGCCCTCGCTTTGCTCCTGGCTGGCGGCGCTGATTTCGCCCATCAGGTCGCGCACACGCTCGATGGATTGCACCACCTCCTGCATGGTCTGGCCTGCGTGGTCGGCCTGCGCCGTACCTGCCTGTACGCGGCCCATGCTGGTGTCGATCAGCGCCTTGATTTCCTTGGCGGCAGCAGCGCTGCGCTGGGCCAGGGCTCGCACTTCGCTGGCCACCACGGCAAAGCCCCGGCCCTGTTCGCCGGCGCGGGCGGCCTCCACGGCGGCGTTCAGCGCCAGGATGTTGGTCTGGAAGGCAATGCCGTCGATCACGCCGATGATGTCAGCCATCTTGTTGCTGTCTTCATGAATGCTGCGGATGGTCTTCACCACCTGCTCCACCACCACGCCGCCCTGGGCAGCGATGCTGCTGGCGCCCTGGGCCAACTGGTTGGCCTGGCGGGCGTTGTCGGCGTTGTGGCGGACGGTGCTGCCCAGTTCCTCCATCGAGGCGGCAGTCTCCTCCAGGCTGCTGGCCTGGCTTTCGGTGCGGGCCGACAGATCCTGGTTGCCCTGGGCAATCTGCCCACTGGCGCTGGCCACCGATTCGCTGCCCTGGCGTACCGACAGCACCACGGAGGCCAACTGGGTCTGCATGTGCCCCAGCGTTTTCAGCAGAACGCTGATTTCATCCCGGCCCTTGACGTGGATGGGGCGCGACAAATCGCCGTTTGCCATCACGTCGATCACCTGGACGGCACGCTGCACTCCCCGCACGATCGACGTCGAAATGGCGTAGGCGATCCACCCCATCAGCAGCAGCATCAGGCCCAGTCCCAGGGCCACCTTTGCGACATTGGCCAGGAAATCACTGTGCAAATCATCCACGTACAGCCCGGAGGCAACGACCCAGCCCCAGGGGGCGAACTTTTGCACGTAGGAAATCTTGCCGACCGGCTCGGTCTCGCCGGGCTTGGCCCAGACATAGTTGAAGAACCCCTGGCCGCTGGTGCTGCGCCCGATCCGGGCGGCCTCCATCATGACCAGCACGCCGTTGGCGTCGCGCACGGCATCGCCGCCCTGGCCTTGCAGCTCTGGCCGGATGGGGTGCATGACCGTGGTGCCTTCCAGGTCGTTGATCCAGAAGTATTCGCCATGCCCGTAGCGCATCTTGGCAATGGCTGCTGATGCCATCGCCTGGGCCTCGGCACGCGACCAGGTGCCGTTGGCCTCCTGTTGCTCGGCCCAGGCCAGCACGCCGCTGGCGGTTTCCACCGCATGGCGCACCTGAGCCTGCCGCTGCGTAAAGCTTTGCTCGTATTGTTCGTACACGAAAAACATGGCAATCAGCAACAGGCCGCCAAGACCGACCAGGGTCAGGATGCCGAGCTTGGCCCGGATGGAAATGTGATTCAGCCAGCGTTTCATCTTTCAGCTCCAGAGAAAAGTAAATGCCAGTGCAAGGGCCAAAGGCGGGCGCGGTCAGCCCTGGCGTCCAGACGGCCAGGGGGCGGCAAGGCTGGCGCAAAGCCAGTTGTTTTCTGAAAAGTGTGTTGATTTCCCGCTACAGCCGCGCTCATCTTGGCCACAACGGCTTTCCCCCTTCCTGGTCACACCTGCGCAGGCGGGTGTCCAGTGACTGCGGCGGTCATGGGCACGGTAGTGATGGCGGTGAGGCTGCTGCTGGATTCCCGCCTGCGCGGGAATGACGGGAGGGAAAAGCCACGCGCGGCCTGAATCCGGATGCTGGGTTGGCCTAGAAAGAGAAGCCTGGGAGGAGGGAGGCGCGGCAGGCGCGGAGAACAACCCTTTAGGGCTGTGGGCTGTCGGTTGTCGGTTGTCGGTTGTCGGTTGTCGGTTGTCGGTTGTCGGTTGTCTCATTGCAGATTTAATATTTATATCTCTATCAATTCTATCAAATAAATTGAATAAAATTATTGTTATTTATAAAATATTTCTTTATGAGTAATTTAGGTATTTCCCGAGGTCTGCAGTGCCTCCAGATGCCCACGCAAGCATTGCCAGATACGCCGGGCTGCCTCCGGTGAGTCGGCACCGGCCTGCTCCTCCAAAGTACGGGCCAGCTGTGCGGGCAGGGGATGGCCCAGTATGGATAGCACCGATTTCAGGCTGTGCCCCAGATGGCGCAGTGCGGCGTAATCACTTTGGTGGGCCGCTTGGTCGCCGGCCAATAGATCGCGTGGGAATTGCTGCAGGCATGTCGCGCGGTAGGCAGTAAACAGTGCCTGGTTGCCGTTAAAAAAAGCGTGAACCGGGTCGGTGGGTGCCGCTGTGTGGCTGTCCGGTGGGCTGCTGGGCAGCGGCCCGGACAGGGCATGCTCCACGCACTGCACCAATTGCCCCAGGGGCACCGGTTTGTGCAGCACCTGCCAGACACCGCTGCGCCGCAATTGCTGCTCCAGCAAGGTATCGATACCGCCGCTGAACACCACGATCAGCGGCGCAGGACGGCTGGCGGTGGCCTGCAATTCCTGGCACAGGGCCAGCCCCGATCCGTCGGGCAGGTGCAGGTCGGACAGCAGCAGTTGCACCGGCAGTGTGCGCAAGAGGTCGCGGGCCTGGGCCATGCTGGCGCAGCAATGCAGTTGCAGGGGCAGTTCCTCCAGGGCCAGTTGCACAAAGCGCTGGATGGAGGGGTCGTCCTCCAGCAGCAGTACGCACGGTGGTGAAGGTTGGGGGGTCATGCTAGGGCCAGGGCTTGTTTCAGCCGCAGGGGCAGCTCTTGCACCAAGCGGGGTTTGTGCACCACGGGTAGATCGGCCAAGGCAAAGGCGTAGGGCGCACGTTGCACCTCGTCCAGCGAGGTGACGACAATGAGGCGGCTGTGCTGGAACTGCGGGTGGCTGCGCAGGCGGGCGATCAGGGTGGCACCGTCAATGCCCGGCAGCAGGATGTCCACCAGCAACAGGTCGGGCTGCAGTTGCCCGGCCATGGCCAGGCCGATGATGCCGTCGTCAGCTACATGCAAATCAACCTGGGGAAAATCGTGTCCCAGCACCAGCCGCACAAGGCGGCGGTGGCCCCCCGGGGTTTTCCATGCTTGCAGTTCTCCACGATCCACCATGAGTTGCACCGAACGCACTGCCAGCCCCAGCGCTTGCGCCACTTCGCGCGTGCTGCAGTGTTCAGGAAGAGGGGGCGCAGTGAGATGCTTCATAGTGGAAAATTTTAGCACTTGTACTTCGATTATTTGATAGAAGTAATAAATTTGGTAGAATGTTACGAGTGTTTACTGATTATGTATGGTTGCTCGTGCGATTGCATGGGTTGTAAATAAGTAATTTGACTTTGGTCGAGTGCAGCAAAAGGATTGCTATGTCCTCTTCACCTCTTTCGACGGCGCAGCCTACGGAAGATACATTTGAGCGTCTGGGTCGTATCACACGCCATTTGCACGAGGCCATGACCCAGCTTGGCCTGGATAAAAGCCTACATGCCATCACCCAGGAATTTCCGGATGCCCGCGATCGCCTCAGCCACGTCGGGCATATGACGGAAGCGGCGGCGACCAAGGTGCTCAACCTGATCGATGGGGGCCAGCCAGATTGCCACGCATTCAAGGCGCGTAGCCAGGATTTTGCCGCGCAGGCACAGGCGTTGGTGCAGTCCCTGAATGCGGGCGGCAATGCTGCCGCCCTGCTGGCCCAGGGCAGCGCCTTTGGCCATGCAGCAACCCAGTTTGCCGAGAACCAAAGCCTGCTGCTGACCGAGATCATGATGACGCAGGACTTCCAGGACCTGTCCGGCCAGGTCATCAAGAAGGTGATCGACATCATCAGCGAAACGGAAAAGCAGTTGCTAGAGTTGCTCATGCACAGCGCTCCCGAACGCCTGGCTGCCATTGCGCACCCCAAGACCGAACTGGCGGGTCCGCAGGTGCCGGAGAAGGCGCTCAAGCAGAACGATGTGGATGATTTGCTCGCCTCTCTGGGGTTTTGAGCATGGCTTTCAACACAACCAACACCGCCAAACGGATTCTGGTCGTGGAAGACCACGCAGATATTGGCAAGCTAATCCGTATGACGCTTCAAGGTCACTGTCATCGGCCTTGCCGAAACGGATGCACCATGAAATCCGGTTCCAGCCTGCCCCTGCTACAAAACAGCACTGCGCCATGAACCGACGTTTACCGTGGCGCTGGTGGCGTCTGAGTCCGGTCCAGGCGTATGCCGGTGCCGCCAGCTCGTTCAGCGCCGTGGTGCTGCTGGGGGCGTGGATCACTATCGGCGGGCTGCTGCACTGGCAGT
>JAANMY010001879.1_pt1 | contig 21685 bp, 17 predicted proteins | sample 7279691 | NCBI WGS metagenome assembly JAANMY01 (sample SAMN14094543, study PRJNA606508) | bioreactor metagenome | isolation source: A lab-scale SPAN reactor treating ammonium-rich wastewater day 388 | place: Ireland: Galway | collected 2018-02-07
CTCACGCTGCAGGGCTATGACGCCGACTGGGATTCCACCGACCAGATCCCGCAGCGCGCGGTGGATTCCGGCCGCATCGGCCGCTTCGGCCATATCGACCCGACCGACGGCGGCGCCAGCCATCGCTACAGCATCGCCGCGCAGGGCGAAGGCGCCCTCGGCGCCGGCCGCTACCGCGCGCTGGCCTATGCCGTGGACTACCGCATGGAGCTGTACTCCAACTTCACCTATGCCACCGACCCGGTGGCTGGCGACCAGTTCGAGCAGCTCGATGACCGCAGCATCTACGGCGGCAGCGCCCGCTGGAGCCTGCCGGTGGATGCGCTCGGCCAGTCCGGCGCACTCACGCTCGGCACCGACCTGCGCTATGACGACATCGGCACCGTGGGCCTGTATCGCACCGTCGCCCGCCAGCGCAGCGGCACGGTGCGCGAGGACGGCGTGAAGCAGGCCAGCATCGCCGGCTATGCCAGCCTCGACACCCGCTGGCTGGACTGGCTGCGGACCAATGTCGGCCTGCGGGCCGATGCCTTCCACTTCGACGTCGACAGCAACATCGCCGCGAACTCCGGCACCGAGTCGGCCAGCGAGCTGAGCCCCAAGCTCTCGGTAGTCTTCGGCCCCTGGCAGCAGACCGAGTTCTTCGTCAATGCCGGCAAGGGCTTCCACAGCAACGACGCCCGCGGCACCACCATCGCCGTGGACCCGGCCGACCCGTCAATGCCCGTGGAGCGCGTCGACCCGCTGGTCGATGCCTTCGGCAGCGAAGTCGGCCTGCGCACCGCCATCCTGCCGCACACCCAGCTGAGCCTCGGCCTGTGGCAGCTCGGCCTGGACTCCGAGCTGTTGTTCGTCGGCGATGCCGGCATCACCGAACCCACGCGCAAGAGCAAGCGCCGCGGCATCGAGCTCTCCGGCATCTACGCGCCCTTCGACTGGCTGGTGGTGGACCTGGACCTGGCCTGGACGCATGCGCGCTTCGACGAGCCGGATCCGGCCGACCCCGCCGCCGGTGATCGCATCCCCGGCGCGGTGGAGCGCGTCGCCTCCATGGGCGTGGCCGTCGACCATCCTTCCGGCTGGAGCGGCGGCCTGCGGTTGCGCCACTTCGGTGCCGCCCCGCTCGTCGAGGACAACTCGGTGCGCTCGGATCCCACCACCACGGTGAACCTGGAAGCCGGCTACCGGATCTCGCGCCAGCTCAAGCTCAGCGCCACGCTGCTGAACCTGTTCGATGCCGCGGACAACGACATCACCTACTACTACGAATCGCAGCTGCCCGGCGAAGCGGCCCCGGTGAACGACATCCACTTCCACCCCGTGGAGCCGCGCAGCCTGCGCGTGGCGCTGACAGCGGAGTTCTGAGGGCGGGTGCCGGGAATCAAGACCCTCCCGCAGGTCGCCTGGATGGCTTGCGCCTGGCCCGGCGAATACCTGCGAGGCGGCTGTAGACCGAGACGGCGCCGCCGCCAGTCAGCACGGCGGTGATCCCGGCGTCAGCGAGCGCCTGCGATACCACGGCCGCCACGTCCCGGATCGTCGAGCGGGCGTTGATGGCCATTTCAGCCCGGCTTGCCCGCCCGGCGCGGGCGGCGGCGCGCATCCCGGAATGGGCTGCGCTGCTCGGGCGGCAGATTCTCGAGCATCGTCTGCAACAGCCTTCGCAGGGGGGCCACGAAGACGCTGCGCGGGTTCCAGCTATAGACCCGGGTCCGGCCCACCAGCCGGCTCACCAGCAGCCCGCCCTTCTCGAATTTGCGCAGCTGCTTCTGCACCTCGCTGACCGGCATGCCGAAGGCCAGTGCGACCTGCCGTCCGTAACCGCTATCGTAGCGATGCAGAAACAGGAGCACGCGCTCCGCAGCAAGGCTTCCGAAGGCAGCTTCCAGCATGGAGCCGATATTAGCCTATTTTATAGGCCATATCACCTAGTAAGTAGGTAGTAAACCGGGAACCGGTATGCGACTTCCGGACTCAAGCCGGCGGCGGCGCGGCGCCGTCGCTGCGGGAAATGCCCTGGTAGCGGGCCGCATCGGCCTGCAGCCAGTGCAGCGCCTGCAGGCAGTTCAGCTGCAGGTCCTGGTAGGTGGCCGCATCGGCAGGTGCATTGCGCGTCGGCAACGCCAGCGTGCGGATCAGCCGGTTGTTGGTCTCCAGCTGCAGGGTTTCCGTCGCGCCGCTGGCGTCGGCGGCCAGCACCATGCGCAGGCCGTCGACCTGGTGGTGCTGCCAGTAACCGGGGTCAATCCGCTGCAGGGGACTATCCGCCATGCCGGGCAGGGTGAGCCTGCGGCACTTGCGGCCCCAGATCTCGATCGATCCATCCAGCCCGGCCTCGCGCAGGCCGATGGCGAGGTCCAGGCAGAGCTGCGGGTCGGTGGTCAGTTTCCAGCCAGCTTTCTGCGCCTCGACGTAGAACTCGGTCAGCGGGATCCGGTTCGGCGGGTCCGCAGGCGGCCCGAACACGAGTTCCCAGGCGGGCTTGCGCAGGGTCCATGCCGCGGAGAGCAGCAGCAGTGCCAGCAGCACCGCCACGATGCTCATCACGGTGGTCGCCGTCATCGGCGCTCCTGTTGCGCGCCTCGCGTGCCCAAGCGGGAACCGCAGCGGACTGGTGGTGATGGGTGGACTTGAACCACCGACCGCAGCCTGTCAGGCGCGTAAGCTACTGATTCGCATGCCATGGCACTGGCTGGCGGCTCGCTGCGCATTTTTGGCGAGAACCGGGACATTTCGGGGTTTGCCAATGACTCACCACAGCGCAAAATGATCCTGTCCGGACCACCGAGCAATCATCATGCCGCCATCAGGGCTCAAGCTGGCAGCCGACCTTGAGAGATTTCTCGCATCTCAGGTGCAGCAAGGCACCTATCGAAGCCGTGTAGCTGCGATCGCCGCGGCTGTTGCGCACGAGAAGCGTCGCACGGAGCAGCGAGCCTGGCTGCAGGCAGCACTGCAGGACGGCCTGGAATCCGGATCGGCCGGTGAACTCGACATGTCTCATGTCGCCCGCCGCGGACACTCGCGGCTGGCGTCCAGGAAGCGCCGGGCACGGGGTTGATGCGCCGGCGGATCGCAGTCTTTCACGCAGCCCTTGCCGACCTCGACAGCATCTACGACTACATCGCCAGAGACAACCCGCGAGCGGCTGCGGACCTGCTTCGCGACCTCGACAGCTCGATTCAGCTTCTGGCCCATCAGCCCAGGCTGGGACGCAGGTATCCTTTTCGCGGCATGCGATTGCTGCCACACGGACACTATCTGATTTTCTACCGGGAGCGTCCGAGCAGCATCGAATTCGGATCGTCGATGGCCGAAGATTCATCCCGGATATTCTCGACGAGCTTTAGGTGGCTCGTGAAGACTCCGGACTGCCGGACAGGATGCACTAGTGAGTGCAAGATCGAAGTGGTGGTGATGGGTGGACTTGAACCACCGACCTCAGCATTATGAGTGCCGCGCTCTAACCAGCTGAGCTACATCACCACGCTGGCGATGCCCGATTTTCATTGGGCCTGCAGGCAAGCCCGGGGCGATCGTGGGGCGCATTGTCTTTGCGGCCTCCCCCGCTGTCAAGAAACCCTTGAAAAATCACGGTTTGTGCGGCGCTCAGAGTTCGGCTGGCAGCAGCGGCGAACCGTCGATGTTGACGGCGCGGGCGGTGTCCACGGCGGCCAGCGCCTGGTGGATGGCCTTCGGGCTCTGCAGCGCCAGGAACAGCATTTCACCGAGGTCGGTGAGCGCGATATAGCCGCTGACGGTCCTGCTGGCGGTGAGGATGGCGGTGCCGGTGCCCGGGCGGCGGGTGGTGCCGCCGGCGCGCACGATGGTCCAGTCGAGGTCGGTGCCGCGCAGCCGGTTCTCGGCCCATTCCTTGGCCCGCAGCGCCCGCCCGGCGATGGCCTTGACGAAGGGATCCACGGCGGCCGCGCTGTCGCCGCAGCCGATGGAACTGGTCAGCACGAAGCGGCGCACACCGGCGGCCACGGCGGCGTCGATCACGTTGATGTTGCCCTGGGTGTTCATCTGCGGTGACCCGCCGAGGATGCTGACCACCGCGGACCCGGGGCCGCCGCGGCCCGCGAAGGCGCGGGCCACGGCCGCGCGGTCGGTCATGTCGCAGAGCATGGATTCGACACCGGCCTGGCCGATGTAGTCGGATACGCTGGGCCCGCGCAGCACCGAGAACACCCCGTAGCCCGCAGCCAGGGCCCGCTGCGTGAGGCGGATGCCGGGATCGGTATCACCACCGAAGACGAGAACCTTGTCGTAGCTCACCAACTAATGGTGCCTATTAATGGTGCCTGACATATTTTGCGGCTTTTGACGATACCCCAGGCGACGTGGTCCGTCACGTGTTAATGGTGCCTTTAATGGTGCCTGACTTATTTTCCTGATTGCTATTGGAAAATATGTCAGGCACCTTTTAGCAATCACGTCAGCCTAAATGGTGCCTGACTTATTTTCTTTATTTTCTTGCAGCTACGAAGGGATGCCCTCATGCAGCGGAATACTTCACGTGTACTCGCATTGATGGCCGCAGCGGTTTTGCCGGCCACCAGCATGGCTGGTACAGACAGCGGTTTTTACCTGGGCGGTGCGGTCGGCCAGGCCAAGGTCGGTGACATCGACGCCAGCGCCATCGGCACCGGTAGCAACCTCAGCTTCGACGGCACGGACACCGGCTGGAAGGCCTTTGCCGGCTACAACTTCGGCTGGATCCCGTTCGTGGACCTCGCCATCGAGGGCGGCTATATCGACTTCGGCAAGCCCGATGACCACGGGCTCACCATCGATGCCAATGGCTTTGACCTCTTCGGCCTCGTCGGCGTCAACCTCGGCCCGGTCGGCCTGTTCGGCAAGCTCGGCATGGTGCAGTGGGATGCCGACGCCTCCGGTGGCGGCTATTCCGGCAGCGACGACGGCACGGACCCCGGATACGGCGTCGGCTTGCGGATGAAATTCGGCTCGGTGGAAGTGCGCGCCGAGTACGAGTATTTCGACATCAGCGCAGCCGACGACGTGTCGCTGATCTCCGCAGGAGCCGCCTGGACCTTCTGAGCCTCATTTAAATGGTGCCTGACATATTTTCTTGATTTCCAGGCACTCACCCGATATTTCCGGCGTGACCAAGGTCGGTCGCGGCGCTAGCGTCTCCCTGCCCACGCTACCGGAAGCGAATGCCCATGGGGCGGCCGCCACGAGTCCTGCTGCCCGGGTTCCCGCACCATATCGTCCAGCGGGGCCACAACCGCAACGCAGTGTTCGTGGAACCGCGCGACTACGAGGTCTACCTCGAGAACCTCGCGCACTGGAAGGACGTCTACGACGTCACCATCCAGGCCTGGTGCCTCATGACCAACCACGTGCACCTGGTACTGGCGCCCCGCCGGGAGGGCGCCGGCATTTCCGGGCTGATGCGGCGGCTCTCCGCCCGGCAAGGCCGCTACGTCAACCGCATCGAGGGACGCCTCGGCACGTTATGGTGCGGGCGATTCCACTGCAGCCTGGTGGACTCGGAGGCCTATCTGCTCGCCTGCCTGCGCTACGTCGAGATGAACCCGGTGCGCGCAGGCATCGTCGCCCACCCGCAGGCCTACCCCTGGAGCAGTTACCGGGAGCGAATGGGCCTGGCGCCGCCTGCCCTGCTGGATACGGACGCGGGGATGGGCATGCTCGGTGACACGCCGCAGTCCCGGCAGCGCGCCTACGCCCGCTATCTTGACGCCCAGCCCGACGGTGCCGAACTGGAACTGATCCGCAGTGCCGTGCAGCGCAACCGGCTGACTGGCGGCGACCGGTTCGTCGACGACATCCAGCGGCGCACGGGGCTGCGAATCGAGAACCGCGGCAGGGGCCGGCCGCAGCGGGAAAATATGTCAGGCACCTTTTAGACGCAGCGGGAAAATATGTCAGGCACCTTTTAGACGTTGAAGCGGAAGTGCATGACGTCGCCTTCCTGGACGAGGTATTCCTTGCCCTCCAGGCGCAGGCGGCCGGCTTCCTTTGCGCCCTGCTCGCCGCGGCCGCGGATGAAGTCGTCGAAGGCGATGACTTCGGCGCGGATGAAGCCCTTCTCGAAGTCGGTGTGGATCTCACCCGCGGCCTGCGGCGCGGTGGCGCCGCGGCGCACGGTCCAGGCGCGCACTTCCTTCTCTCCGGCGGTGAAGTAGGTCTGCAGGCCCAGCAGCCGGTAGCCGGCGCGGATCACGCGGTTGAGGCCTGGCTCCTCGAGGCCGAGGTCGTCGAGGAAGGCCTGCTTGTCCGCCTCGTCGAGCTGGGCGATCTCCGCCTCGATGGCGGCACAGACCACCACGACTTCGGAACCATCGGTGGCGGCCAGCGCCTGCACGCGCTCGACGTACTGGTTGCCGGCAAGGCCCTGCTCGTCGACGTTGGCGACATACATCACCGGCTTCGCGGTGAGCAGGAACAGCTCGCGCAGCGCCTGGCGCTGGTCCTCCGGTACCGCGAAGCTGCGCGCCGGCTGGCCGGCACCGAGGTGATCGCGCAGCTTCGCCAGCCAGTCGCGGCGCAGCAGGTCATCCTTCTTCCCGGCCTTCGCCTGCTTGTCGGCGCGCTCCACCGCCTTCTCCACCGCGGCGAGGTCGGCGAGCATCAGCTCGGTGTTGATGACCTCGATGTCGTGCACCGGGTCCACGCGCCCGGCCACGTGCACCACGTCGCTGTCCTCGAAGCAGCGCACCACGTGCGCGATGGCATGGGTCTCGCGGATGTTGCCGAGGAACTGGTTACCTAGGCCCTCGCCCTTCGAGGCACCGGCCACCAGCCCGGCGATGTCGACGAACTCCACGGTGGTCGGCACGGTCTTCTGCGGGCGGACGATCTCCGCCAGCTGCGCGAGGCGCGGATCCGGCACCGCCACCACGCCCACGTTGGGATCGATGGTGCAGAACGGATAGTTTTCGGCGGCGATGCCGGCCGCCGTCAGGGCATTGAACAGGGTGGACTTGCCGACATTGGGCAGGCCGACGATGGCGCAGCGGATGGGCATATCGGGATCGGGCCGCAGGACTTCGGGCCGGCCATCCTAAACGGGAGGCCGCGGATTGCAAGGCCCGGCCGGGCCTCAGCGGACCTCGTCGAGGATCGAACCCTCGGGTATTGGCCGGCCGAGGGCCAGCTGCAGCTGCCAGCTGCCGTTGTCGACGACGCCCAGGGAAATGATGAACGGCCCGGCCGGCGAACGGCCACCGATGGAGGCCGCGGCACCATACAGCGCGCCAGTGTCGGCTTCATCGTTGCTGCGGTCGAGGCGATCGCCCATGCGGCCCGCTTGCAGCCGCAGGCTCGCGTACAGGGCCTGGCTGAACAGCGACTGGATGTCCGCGAGTTTCCAGCTGTAGGCGCCGCCCGCGTACCAGTAGCTGGTGCCCCGCAGCTCGCCGCGCTGCAGGCCCGGGAAGGTGCGGATGCCGCCCAGCTGGAATTGTTCCGTGGCGGGGAGTTCTCCCGAGAGGTCCTTGCCGCCCCCGAGAAGCAGCTGCACGCCATCGCCCCGGAGGATGGGCACGACCTTGGTGATTACGCCCTCGGCGAGGGCGTAGTCCCTGTCACCGCCTAGCCACCCGCCACCATGGGCATACCTGGCATTGATGAAGGTGCCGCGGGTGGGCAGGCCCACGATATCCCGCGTATCCCAGACAAATCCGACCCGGACGGTGGAATCCCCGGTCCAGTCCAGGTCCGGGAGCACACTGGGGCCGGTATCGCGCTTGTATGAATACCAGCCGCTGCGCAGGCCGACGCGGACCTGCGCACGGGAATCGAGGTTCATGCCAAGGTCGACCTGGCCGTAGGCCTCGCGGCCGAAGTAGCGCGCAATGCGCTCGCCGTCATCGAAAATGTCTTCGACGTTAGCCTCGTAACGGGCCATTGGCTGCACGAAGAACCGCTGGCGCAGGTCCATGGGCTGGTAGAAGTCGGTCTGGGCCAGCATCTGGGTGCCGATCTGGAAGGAGCTGTGCCACTCGCCACCGTAGGAGTTCACCCAGGTCCGGTCGATGTCGGCGCGCACGATGGCCTGTATCAGGCTGTCCCCGTTGGCAGCCAGGCCGAGGTCGAAGCGCAGGAATGTCGGCCCCCAGCTCTTTTCCACCGGCCGGATCTCCAGCGTGGCGGCATCCGCCGGCCCGGTGATCGCGTACTCGACGCGCTCGAAGTCCCCCAGCGCGAAAATGCGGCCGGTGTCTTCGGTGATCTGCGCATTGGTGACTTCGGCGCCGACCTTAGCATTGCGCAGCTGGGCCTCGACGTACCTCGGGTTGACCCGTTGCAGGCCCTCGATGCGCACGGCCGCCAGCCGCGTGCCCGTGTCCGAGCTGCTGTCGATACTCTGGCGCCAGGCGAGGTACTGTTCCTCGGTCAGGGCATAGCGGCTGAGCTCGGCCTGCATTTTCTCCGCCGCCGCACGGCCCAGCGGAATGGCATCAGGGACACGCTCAAAGGAGGCGGAGCCGATGTCGCCCATCGGCACGACGATGCTCACGTCCTGCGGGCCCAGCATGGCGATCTGCGCGTTCTGGTTGGCGTCGACCATGACCTCCAGCGAGCGCGCGGCCAGCGACACGGCCGACTGCAGGTCCTCGGCCTTCGGCGGGGGCGAAGCCAGCGACACGGCGATCACCACGTCGGCGCATAGGCTGCGGGCGATGTCCACGGGCAGGTTGCGCATCTGCCCGCCATCGGCCAGCACCTGGCCGTCGATGACCACCGGGGCAAAGGCCCCGGGCACGGCCATGCTGGCCCGCATGGCCACGGACAGGTCGCCACTGTCCAGCACCACCATCCTGCCGGCGAGCATGTCGGTGGCGACCGCACGGAACGGGATCGGCAGGTCGTCGAAGTCGCGGGTCAGCCGCGCGTTTCCGACCAGGCCACGGATCACATCCTCGATGTCCTGGGTCTTCAGCAGGCCACCCGGCACCTGCAGCTTGCCATTCCTGAGGCCGAACCTGATGTTGTTCGTGTAGCTCGCGCCGGCGAGCTTCTCGCGGATGGGCGTGCGGTCGCGCAGGCCCTCGGTGCCTACCGTCTTCGCCCAGTTGATGGCGAGCACTTCGCGCTCGATCTCGGCAGCGGGCATGCCCGCGGCGAAGGTGCCGCCCACCAGGGCGCCCATGCTGGTGCCGGCGACGCAATCCACTGGGATATGCAATTCGTCGAGTACCCGCAGGACGCCGATATGTGCGGCACCCTTGGCCCCGCCACCGCCCAGCACCAGGCCGATGCGGGGGCGCGGTGCCGGCGTGGTGGCCGCGGTAGCTGGTGGATCAGCCGGAGCGGCACCAGCCGCTGTCCCGAGCAATAGCGCAACTGCCAGGCCGGATAGCCGCGCCCTGCAACCGTTGCCGACCCGCATGAGTGCCACCTCCCCGACCGGCATTGTAGCGTGGCCCTGCAATTCGCAGCCGGGCAGGTGACGCCGGCGGCGCACACCGCGCTACTGCGCCGCCGGCACCTGGCAGGGATCACTGGCTTCGACCCAGCGGTCCCAGGCCGTGGTGGCGAGTATCGACAGGCCGCCAGTGGCAATAGCGGCACCGCCACCGACCACTGCGGAGCGCGGATTGATGGCGATGCCCGGCGAGTGCAGCGTACCGGTCACCCTGATGTACGGGTTCACCAGCTGGGCGATGCCGAGGCCGAGACCTTTACGGGCCGCCGTCCTGAAGCCGAAATCGAGCTTTTCGGACTTCAGGTCCACGCTGCCCTGGCTGATGATGTCCAGCTCCGCGGTGCGCAGCTGCAGGGCCGGATCGGTGGTCACGACACCGTCGCGGGCCTTGAGCAGGTAGGCTGTGCACACCACAGCGGTTTCCGGCTGTCGCGTCGTCATGGGGTTGAGGGCGGTGAGGAGCCGGGTGAGAAAATCGTCGGCGGCCGTCATCAGGAGCGAATTGGCGATGCGCCCGCCGCGACCCGTCAGGCGCAGTTCGCCGTCGAGCGAGCCCGCCAGTTCGCGCCAGTCGTGGCCGCTGCCATCGAGTGCAAAGCGGGCGTCGAAACGGCCGGCATGTGGCCCGCGCAACCCAGGAGGCACCGGCACCAGGGCCAGGTTGCTGGCGCTGCCCGAGGCGCGGATGCGGACCCCGCGGGCATCCTCGGCCAGGTCGAGGCGGGCCGTGAGGTTGCCGTCGTCACTGCTGAACGACAGCGAATCGACCTGCAGGTGCCGGTGCGCCAGCGTGCCACGCACACTCAGGTTGCGGAAGGCCTCGTCACCGAGCAGCAGCTGCTGCGACCGCAGGTCGAGCTGGCCGCTGATGCCGTCCAGGATGTCGAGATCCAGTCGCCTGGCAGGAATCAGCCGCCCGTCGTCGCCACGGTCGCGCGGTGCCACTGCGGCCGAAGGCTGCGCCAGCCGCAGGAAGGGCCGCAGGTCCAGCAGCTTCGACTCGATGTGCGCATCCACCTGGCGCTGCTCGCCGCTGCCGCGCACGCCCATGCGGCCGCGGAAATCGCTGCCGGCGAAGCGGCCCGCGAGGTCCTCGAGTTCGAAGTCCTCGCCGCTGCCGCTGAAGCGCGCCTGGAATTCCAGCGGCTGCGACGGCAACTCACGGCCGATGAGGCGCCCCAGGGCAGCCAGGTTCGCGGTACGTGCCTGGATTGACAGTGCGGTCGTATGGAAGCGCGGCCTGAATGCCAGGTTGCCCGACAGGTCCAGCAGGCCGCTGTCGCTCTGCAGCTGCAGCCGCTGGAAGATCCAGCGATCTGCAGCACGGGCACCCTGCGCCTGGAACACGAAGTTGCCACCCGCATCACGAATCCCGGCGATCTGCGGCAGCAGGGCGGCGAGTTGCGGGCCGCGCGCCGCGACGTCGAAGCCAAAACTGGCAGCAGCCAGCGGCAGGGTGAAGTCCGCGGTCAGGCTGGCGGTGGCACCACCGGCGGCCAGCTGCAGGCCGCGCAGCACCACATACGATCCTTCCCGTTCGACGCGCCCGGTCGCGCTGAAGGCACCGCGCGGCAGCTCCACGCCTGGCGCCAGCGCCGCGAAGCGCTCCAGCGCGGAGCCGCTGGCAGCGACGTCGAGGCGCGTGCCCACGAAGCCGGGCGCATCGCCCACCCTGCCATCGACGCGCAACGTTGCATCGGCCAGCGACAGGCGCAGGCCATCGATGCGCGTGGCAGACGCGGCGCGTCGCAACCGGCCCTGGGCACGATAGGGCGTCGCCGGCAGGCCGGTGACGAGCAGGCGCGGTACGCGCCCGGATGCGTCGCTGCCCTTCAGCTCGAACCGCAGGTCCGTGCCAGCCGCACCGCGCGCCAGGGCGATGCTGCCATCGAGGCGCAGTTCCTCACTGCCGACGCTGAGCCGTGCATCCGCGATGCCGACGCGGCCGGGCCGGGGGGTGACGTCCGCCTCCGCGCGGTACCGGCCCGCGGGACCCACGCCCGGACCGGGCGTCCAACCGAGGCTGGCAGCGGTGGCGCGGAAGTCCGCACCGCTGGCGGTCACCCGCAGGCGCGTGCCGGCAAGCCCCGCCACGATACGCAAAGGACCGCGGGCGGTGAGTTCCCCCAGGGTCGTGGACGCGGTGGCGTCCAGGACCAGCGTATCGGCCGGACCCGAGTCCAGCGTTCCGCGCAGGGCGAACCGGCCCCGCGGAGCCCAGCCCAGGCCGAGTCCCCGTGCCAGCGCGGCAGCGTCGGGCCCGGCGATGCGCGCCTGTACGCCATACCGCGCTGGCCTGGCGCGGGCATCGAGGTACGCCCGCAGCGTGCCGTCCAAGCCGCCAAAACGGCCGGCGACGGCCGCACGCAGTCCCCGGGCAGCTGGCGCGGGCGCCAGCGTTGCGTCCAGGGCGACCGGGCCCTCGCCGACGGCCGGCAACCCGAGCCGCGCGGCCAGTGCCGACGCATCGGCACCGCTGACCTGCAGGTGCAGTGCCGCGTCCATCGGCTGCGCCAGCGAATCGGCATGGCCCTCGGCCACCAGCGTCACGTCACCGAGGCTGCCGCCCGCCTGCAGGGACAGGCCGCGGCCGGACTGCAGCGCGGCCCAGGGGCCGAACCGCGCATCCAGTTGCAGCGCCATGTCGTTGGCCTTCCCCTGCAGCGCCAGCCGCAGCGAGTCATCGGCCGCGAGCAGCTGCTCGGCCCGTTCGAGGGACAGGTTCAGCGGCCGCTGCAGCGGCGGACCCTGGAAGCGCAACCGCGCCTGCGGCAGCGACAGCCTGCGAATCCGCAGGTCCAGCCCGGCACTGTCACTGTCGGTGGCCAGGTCGAAGTCCCAGTTCGCCGCCCCGTCGGCGCGCCGCTCCAGCAGCAGGTCGGCGCCCTCCACCACGATCTGCTCGACGATGATCGTCGGTGCCAGCAGGGACGCCGTGTCGATGACCAGGACGGCCGATGCAGCCCGAAACATCTCCGGCCGCGAGCCCCAGCGGGTGTTGCCGAGGCGCAGGTCCCTGGCTTCGATACGGATGACGCGACCGGCGCGGATCCGCAGGCCGCCTGCTGCCTGGAATTCACGGCCCAGCTCCGCGCTGAGCCAGCTGCTTACCGGACCCGTGAGCCCGCCGGATGCCGCCACGCCCCACAGGCCAGCCAGCGCACTGGCCGCCAGGACCAGGACGACGACGACGGCAATGGCCGCTGTTCGCAACCGCGGGCGGCGCCGCGTGGGCAGCGGCTGCAGGCGCTTCAGAATTTCCAGGCGAAGCCCGCAGCGGGGCCGGACTGGCTGACGTCCCAGAGGAACCGGCCATTGGCCTCGTCCTCGTCATAGTCGACGTCGATGTAGCGGTAGCCGAACATCAGGTTGGCATGGTCGGTCCACTGCCAGTTGGCGAATGCCGTGGCCTGCCAGGCCAGGTCGCTGCCGATGCCGAAGCCACCGACATCGCCCTTGGCCACCAGCGACCAGCGGTTGGCGAAGTTCCAGACATAGCGCAGGCCGACCAGTGGATCCACCCAGTTCTCATCGCCGCTGGCCGACAGGGTCTCGCCCAGCGGGCCACCGCCGTAGATGTCGACATCGACGTCCAGGTCCCAGTAGCGCAGCCCCGCGTAGACGGACAGCTGGTCGGTCAGCAGGTAGGCGCCGTCCAGTTCGAAGATCAGCTGGTCGCCCTCGGCCGTGGCCTTGGTGCGGCCGAAGTACCCGAGGCCCTCCGCTTCCTGCTTCTGGCCGAGGAAGATCAGGTCGGACATCACGGCGTAACGGCCACGCTCACCGCGGTACGCCAGCATCAGGCCACCGTCGAGGTTGTCCAGGATGTCGTGGAAGGGCACGTCGACGTCGGCCGTGAGGCCATGCACGCCCGCCTGGCCATCGATGGCAGCAGCGACGAAATAGGCCGTCAGCGTGTGTTGCCACTCATCCTCGGCCGCCAGCGCGGCAGCGGACAGCATCAGCAGCGGCAGTACGCAGGTGGTCCGCAACAATGCAGTTGGATGCATGAGGATCTCCGGGATCAGGTTGCTTACAGGCAGCCCCGCGCGGCCATTGCGCAGCTGGGCACTGCCACGGGCTCTCGATGAAGGTTAAGAGAAGCGTACCTGCATCCGCAATCGCCGTCACTCGCCGGCAGCGGCCATCGTTCCGCGGTGGTGCGGGGCAACGCCGGGGTTTAGACTTGCGCCCCCGTTTCCCCAAACAGGACAACCCCATGCGTCCCAAGCTCATTGCCCTGGCCATCGTCGCCCTGTCCCTGCCGGCCCTGGCACCCGCGCAGGTCAACCCCACGTTTTCCGATCTCACCGAAGCCACCGAACAGGCCCGCAGCCTGGTGCAGACGGAGCGCAAGATGATCGTCAGCCAGGCGCTGGACCTGACCCCCACCGAGAGCCAGGCGTTCTGGCCGGTCTACGACAAGTACATGTCCGAGCTGAAAGAAGCCGGCAACCTGCGCGTCAAGGTCATCACGGACTACGCCGCCAACTACGACCACATGACCGATGAGGTCGCCCGGCAGCTGATCAAGGATGGACTGAAGTTCCAGGAGAAAACCCTGAAAATCCGCCAGTCCTTCCTCGGCAAGTTCCGCAAGGTGCTGCCGGAAATCAAGGTGGCACGTTTCTATCAGGTGGAAAACAAGCTCGACGCCATCTCCAGTTTCGCGCTGGCACGGCAGATTCCGCTGGTGCCGCAGACGCCGGCGTCGGCCCCGATCTCACAGCCCGGCGGCTAGTCAGACCCGGGGAGACTGCCCTGGCGGGTAGTCTCCCCTGGTGGCCCGATGCCCGAACCGGACAGCCAGGAGCAGGCCGGGCTCGCGATCAGCTAAGCCAGCGCTCCTCACCCAGTCAGAACTTGCTGCCGATATCGATGAAGATACCGCCGAAGTTGGGGGTACCGCTGGCCTCGTCCAGGTCGAGCCAGCGCTGGTTGTAGCTGGCCCGCAGGAAGCCGCCGCGGCTGAACTCCCAGCGCACACCGGCCCCCAGGCCGTAGGACGCCGACTCGGCGCTCTTGGTATCTACCCAGGTGTTGCAGATATAGCCCCACCAGGGATCCCACCAGCAGCCGGTCTGCGGTGGGCCATCGGCGATGTTCGAGTCCACCCAGGTGTAGCCGAGGTTGGCCGTGACGAAGGGCGTCAGCGGACCTTCCATGAAGTGGTAGGTGACGTTGGCCGACATCACGAAGGTCTCGTACTCACCCGACAGATGGGCGGTCGCTCCGGGGGCATCCGCGGACTTCAGGACACCGTCGTAGCCGACGTTGCTCCAGCTGATCTCGCCGCCCACCAGCCAGTGGTCGTCGAGGTTGTAGCCGAGACCGAAGGCAAAGCCCAGATCATCGTCGCTATCGATGGTGGAGCCACCCTTGAAGTCGATGGTCTCGCTGAACACGTAGCGCGCACCGGCATAACCCTCCCAGTGATCGGCCCGGTTGCCGGGTGTCGCGGCACCAAAAAACTGTGCGCCGGCCGTGCCGGCGGCAAGGCAGGCAGCGAGCACTGCCAGTGTCGAACAGAGGATGCGATTCACCTGGTCTTCTCCCTGAGATTGAAGATTGTCCGCAAAGGCAACGCAGCCTCAGGGCGCCGGCGCCTTCGCCGCCACGTGCACCTCGTCCAGCCGTTCGCGTAGCGCGCTGGCCCAGCGCCGCAACATGCGATCGGCCTCCGCGGCATTGGTCACGCTGGTCTGCCACTGGATGCGGCCGTTGCCCTGGCTCACCTTGCGGTCGATGGCCCGGGCGAGGATCTGGCCAGACACCGAGTCATAGAACTCGAGGAACAGGGTCATGGCGCCGGCGCCTTCACTCAACGTGAAACTGCGCCCGGCGCTCATGGTGTCCGGCGCGGTGACATCGAGATCGACGATGGCCGGGCGCAGCACCAGCACGTCTTCGCCGCCCTCCGTGACCATGGCGTAGCCACCCTTGTTCTGCAGCTCGTCGGTGAAGACTTTGCGGAACTCCGCCGACAGCCAGGTCTTCATCGCCTCCATTTCCTTGGGCGAAACGCGACTGGCACCGGTGTCGTGGTCACGCTGCCAGTCTTTCCGGAAGGCCACGGGGCAATCCAGGAGGGCAATGCGCTTGTAGCGGCTGAAATCCACACCGGGACGCACGTAGAGGATGCGTGCGGCCTGTCCCTTCTGCAGCACGAGGCCGTCCTCGGTCTGCTGCGGCAATTCATCCTTTGCCAGCGCCGTGGCCGGCAGGACCAGGGCGGCCGCGATAGCCAGGAAAGCGGCGGCGGCGATGGTGACCAGCAGTTTCTGGCGGTTCATAAGTCCCCCCTTGGATAAAGAATCCCGCCACCATCTTAGCGCGATTGCGGTCAGGTCGCTGCGGCCAGCCCGCGGACCAGCGCCTCGATCCCGCCCCACATCACCTGGATGCCGATGCAGAACAGGAGGAAGGCCGACAACCGGGCGATGATCGTGGTGCCGGTCGGGCCCACGGCCCGGGCCAGCCGGCCCGAGGACGCATAAAGCGCATAGATCAGCAGGCTCATGGGCACGGCGGTGAGCAGCACCTGGAACGCGAACAGTACCAGGTTGCCCTCGGCGACCCCCCGGGTGCCTAGCGCCACCGCCACCGATATGGTGCCGGGCCCGGTGGTGATCGGCATGGTGAGCGGGTAGAAGGCCATGCTCTCCAGGTCGCGATCGGCCGATGCCTGCAGAGCGGATTCCCGTCCGCTGGTGTCCTGCTCCGCATTGAGCATCTTCCAGGCCGACAACGCGATGACAATGCCCCCTGCCACGCCGAGCACAGGCATGGAAATGCCGAAGAAGCGCAGCACGAAGACGCCGATCACCATCGACGCCACCAGCGTGGCGAAGCTGAAGATCGCCACCTTGCGGGCCAGGGCTCGGCGCGCCTTGCGCGAAATGCCCTGGGTGGCCGACAGGAAGATGAAGGCACCGCCCAGCGGGTTGATGATGGAAAACAGCGCCGGGAAGGCCAGCAGTACAAATGCAGCGGAATCAACGATGAAGCTCTTCATCTCGACCTGTCGACCAAAGGGCTGAACAGGGCCTCACCATACCAATTTATGGTGTCTGACATATTTTTCTATTTCTCTAATGGTGCCTGACATATTTTGCGAATTTTGCGTTCTCGCTGCCCGCCCCATGCTGTTCAGCACCGGGCGGGCCCATGCTACGCTTCGCGGGCCAGTCAGCCAGCAAAGCCCCGCCCGATGACCACGAACCGCCGCCCGCTCAATGCCGTCAAACGCCGCCTGCAGGCCGGCGAAGTCGCCGTCGTCACCGCCGGCCATTCCGGATCGGCCGACACCATCGACCTCATGGGCAGCCTAGGCCTCGATGGCTTCTGGATCGAGGGCGAGCACGGGCCGCTCAGCTGGGACCGCCTCGGTGACCAGTCGCGCGCCGCCGACCTCTGGGGCATGTCGGCGCTGGTGCGGGTCTCCAGGCTCGATGCATCGCTGATCGTGCGCGCGCTGAGCCTCGGCGCCCATGGCATCGTGGTGCCCGGCGTGCGCACCGCCGATGAGGCCCGCGCGATCGTGCGGGCGGTGAAGTTCGCGCCGGTCGGCGAGCGCGGCGTCACGCTGGGCCGGCGCTCCTACGGCCGGTCCGCGTTCCTGCACGAGGAGAACGCGGAGACGGTCGTGGTCGTGCAGCTCGAGGACCCCGAGGCGCTGGCCAATGCCGAGGCGATCGCAGCCGTCGAGCACCTCGATGTCGCCATGGTCGCCCAGAACGACCTCGCGCAATCCATGGGTCATCTCGGCAACCCCGCCCATCCCGAGGTACAGCGGGCGATGGCCTCCACCCTGTCGCGGATTGCCGCACTCGGCCCGGGCCACGCCGTGGCGGGGGCGAACATCGCCAAGACCGCGGAAGTCGCCGCGACGCTGGCGCTCGGCGTGCGCTTCCTCTACGCCAGCTACGACGCCTGGCTGGGCGCCGCTGCCCGCGACTACCTCGGCGCCGTCCGCAGCGCACCCGCCACCGGCAAGCCATGTCCTCCGAACCCGTCCGCACCGGTCTGACCGCCGCAGCGATCCGCCAGGCCGTCCTCGACAACCTCGCCTACCTGCAGGCGCGCTATCCCGGCATCGCCACGCCCTGGAACTGGTACATGGCGCTGGGCTACAGCGTCCGTGACCGGCTGCTGGATCGCTGGGTGGATTCCGTGCAGGCCTACGCGGCGCCCGACGTCAAGGTCGCCTGCTATCTCTCGGCCGAGTTCCTCATCGGCCCGCAGCTCGCCAGCAACCTGCTCAACCTCGGCATCGAGGCCGAGGTGCGCGAGGCCATGGCCGCACTTGGCCAGGATCTCGATGCGCTGATCGCGCTCGAGGCCGAGCCGGGCCTCGGCAACGGCGGCCTCGGCCGCCTCGCCGCCTGCTTCCTCGATTCGCTGGCGACGCTGGAGGTGCCGGCCATCGGTTACGGCATCCGCTACGAGTTCGGCATCTTCGAGCAGGCGCTGCGCGATGGCTGGCAGGTGGAGCGTACCGACAAGTGGCTGCAGAGGGGCACGCCCTGGGAGGTGGTGCGCCCCGAAGTCAGCTACACCGTGAACTTCGGCGGCCATACCGAGACCGACACCGCCGGCGGTGGCTACCGCATGCGCTGGGTGCCGGGCCGCCAGGTGCGCGGCATTGCCTGCGATGTTCCCGTGCCCGGCTTTCGCGTGGAGACCTGCAATACGCTGCGCCTCTGGAGGAGCGAAGCCGTGGAGTCCTTCGACCTGGAGGACTTCCAGGTAGGCGATTACTACGGCGCGGTGGCCGAGAAGGTCAGTTCCGAAACGCTCTCCAAGGTCTTGTACCCGAACGACGAACCGGAGGCCGGCAAGCGGCTGCGCCTGGCGCAGCAGTACTTCTTCGTCTCCTGCTCCCTGCAGGACATGCTGCGGCAGCTGGAAATGAAGGGCCAGCCGGCGACCCGCTTCGCCGACCTCTGTGCCGTGCAGCTCAATGACACGCATCCGTCCATTGCCGTGGCGGAGCTGATGCGCCTGCTGGTCGACGAGCGCAGCCTGCCCTGGGACACGGCCTGGGACATTACCCGCAGGGCCTGCGCCTACACCAACCACACGCTGCTGCCCGAGGCCCTGGAGACCTGGGGGCTGCCGCTGTTCCGCGAGCTGCTGCCGCGGCCGCTGGAGATCATTTTCGAAATCAATCGCCGCTTCCTCGAGGAGGTACGCCGCGCCTTCCCGGGCGACGAGGAGCGGCTGCGGCGCCTGTCGTTGATCGACGAGTCGGGCAGCAAACGCGTGCGCATGGCACACCTCGCCACCGTGGGCAGCCATGCCGTCAACGGCGTGTCCGCGCTGCACTCCGAGCTGCTGCGCGAGACGGTGCTGCACGACTTCGCCAGCCTCTGGCCGGAGCGCTTCCGCAACGTCACCAATGGCGTCACGCCGCGGCGCTTCCTGCTGCTCGCCAACCCGCCGCTGGCGCGGTTGCTGGATGAAGCCGTGGGCACGGGCTGGGCGACGGACCTCGACCGCCTCAGGGGCCTGGAGCGCCTGGCCGACGATGCCTCCTTCCAGGAGCGCTGGCGCGCCGCCCGCCGCTGGAACAAGGAACGGCTGGCAGGGCGCATTCACGACATCGCCGGCAGGGCCGCGGATCCCGCCGCGCTGTTCGACGTGCAGGTCAAGCGCATCCACGAGTACAAGCGCCAGCACCTCAACGTGCTGCACGTCATCACGCTGTACCAGCGCCTGCTGCGGCAACCCGGGCTCGACCTCGCACCGCGCTGCTTCATCTTCGCCGGCAAGGCCGCCCCCGGCTACCGCATGGCGAAGCTGGTCATCCGCCTGATCAACGGCGTGGCCGACGTGGTGAACAACGACCCCGCCATGCGCGGGCGGCTGCTGGTGGCGTTCCTGCCCAACTTCAATGTCAGCAGTGCCCAGCACATCTATCCGGCGGCCGACCTCTCCGAGCAGATTTCCACGGCCGGCAAGGAGGCTGCCGGCACCGGCAACATGAAGTTCATGATGAATGGCGCGCTCACCATCGGCACGCTCGATGGCGCCAACGTCGAGATCCGCGCCGCAGCCGGCAGCGAGAATTTCTTCCTCTTCGGCCTGGACGCCGCCCGCGCAGCCGCACTGCGCGCCGACGGTTACCGGCCACGGGACTGGTACGAGCGCGATGCCGAACTGCGCGGCGCGCTCGACGCCCTGGGCGACGGCAGTTTCTCGCGGGGCGACCCCACGCTCTTCCGTCCGCTGCTCGACCAGCTGCTGGAGCACGACGACTACCTGCTGCTCGCGGACTACCGGGCCTACCTCGAGGCCCAGGCCGCGGCCGATGTGGCCTACCGCGATCCCGCCCGCTGGACCCGCATGTCCATCCTGAACACGGCGCGCAGCGGCGCTTTCTCCTCGGACCGGGCCATCCACGAGTACTGCAGCGGCATCTGGGATGTGCGGCGCACGCCGGCGGTCCGCACACCAGGGGTGGACTACTCCGCCCGGAAATAGTCGCGGCGGGCGGCTGGCGCCGCCGTTTCAGCCTGGCTCGGCAGGCCCTTCCTGAACCCAGGCATCCACCAGCGTGTAGGTCACGGCCAGCACCACCGGGCCGACGAAGATGCCGACCAGGCCGAAGCTGAGCATGCCGCCGATGACGCCGGCGAAGATCAGCAGCAGCGGCAGGTCGGCGCCACGCTTGATGAGCACCGGCCGCACGAAGTTATCCATGAGCCCCACCACCATGGCCCACACCAGCAGGAACGTACCCCAGCCAGTGGACCCGGTGGCAAACAGCCAGGCCGTGCTGCCGGCAAGGACCAGGATGGCCCCGAGCTGCGCCACGCAGAGCAGGAACATGACGGCGGTCAGGGCGCCGGCGAACGGTACACCGGCGATGACCAGGCCGAGGCCGCCCAGCGCCGACTGCAGGATGGCGGTGACGATGACGCCCAGCGCCACGCCGCGGATGGCCTGGCCAGCCAGAACGATGATCTGCTCACCGCGTCTTCCGGCCAGGCGACAGCCGAAGGCGAGCATCCAGCGGCCCCAGCCTTCGCCGCCGGCGTACAGCAGTGCCGAGAGGATCACGATCAGGAAGCCCTGGACGAAAAGCAGGCCGAGCGCCCTGGCCTCGCCGACGATCCAGCGGGCGATGTCGCGCAGGTAGGGCTCAAGGTGCACAACTAGTTCGCTGAACCCGCTGCCGGCAAACTGGTTCCATGCTGCCACGGCGTGCTCGCCCACCAGCGGCACCCTGGCGAGCCAGGCCGGTGCCTCCGGCAGCTGCCGGGTCGAAATCGTGGCGATCCAGCCGGCGGCTTCGTCGGCATAGCCGGCGAGCGTGGCGACCGCCACGACCAGGGGCAAAACGATGACCAGCAGCATGACCAGGGTCATCACCAGCACCGCCAGGCTGCGCCGGTTCCACAGCAGGGACTGGGTCCGGCGCAGCATTGGCCAGGTCGCGACGACAATCATCACCGCCCAGATGAATGCGGCGAGGAAAGGCCGCAGGATCCAGAAAGAAGCCACCGAAAGCCCGCCGATGAACATCACGCCGAGCGTGGTGCGTGCGAGGTCGGTACGGTTGGATACTTCGCTGCCCGGTTCCCCGGGGATGTCTGGCATGACAATCCTCCTCTGGCTGTGATTGCGGGTCAGGCCGGCGCCCGGGAACCAACCCCTCGCTATTCGTTTCTGAGGCGCGCCCTTGCCGCTGCCAGCTCACGGCGGGCCGCAGCGCCCACCACCGGGTAGTGCAGCTTCAGCCCGGCGATGGTGTGCACCACCGCCGCCGCCACTGCCAGCCGCGTGAACCACTTGTTGTCCGCGGGGATGACGTACCAGGGCGCCTGCTTCGAAGCGGTGTGGCGGATGGCATCTTCGTAGGCCTCCTGGTACGCAGCCCAGTGGCCGCGCTCGGCCACATCCGCCGCGGAAAACTTCCAGTTCTTCTCTGGGTTGTCCAGGCGTTCCATGAAACGGCGCTTCTGCTCGGCCTTCGAGACATGCAGGAAGAACTTCAGCACCAGGATGCCGTTGCGCACCAGGTAGTGCTCGTAGCTGGCGATGTCTGCGTAGCGCTGCTTCCATATCTTCTTCGTCACCAGGGAGGGGTGCAGCTTCTGTCGCTGCAGCAGCTCCTGGTGGACCTTCACCACCAGCACTTCCTCGTAGTAGGCTTCCTCTTGCAACAGAACATCCATCTGCTAAACTACCGCGCTGCCAGCGCCCAGATGGTCGCCATCGCCATTGTCGTGGCCTCGATGGACTACATCAGCGCCCGCCTGC
>JAANMY010001882.1_pt1 | contig 21675 bp, 12 predicted proteins | sample 7279691 | NCBI WGS metagenome assembly JAANMY01 (sample SAMN14094543, study PRJNA606508) | bioreactor metagenome | isolation source: A lab-scale SPAN reactor treating ammonium-rich wastewater day 388 | place: Ireland: Galway | collected 2018-02-07
GCCCGCGCCCGCGCCGCCCGCGCCGGCCGCCCGTCCGCCCGCGCCGCCCGCGCCGGCCCCCACGCCCCCCGTCGTCGAGCAGCTGTTCCGCTTCCACGGCGAGCCTGATTTCGACCAGATCGAGACCCTGCGAGACGCGCAGGGCCAGTATCTGGGCGAGTTCGGCGTGGGCGTGGCCGAGATCGATGGCGATGACTGGAACCGCGTGCGGGCGTTGGAAGTGTGGCTGTTCGACAAGAGCGACACCCGCACCCTCACCGCGCACCTGCTGCCGCCCGCGCAGATGGCAGCGGCAGAGGCGGCGGAGGATGAGACGCTGTGCATCCCCCTGCGCGTGGGCCAGCCGATCGAACTGGAGACGGCCACATTGTGGGTGGAGGGCAGTGTGGAGCGGGTCAGTTTCCAGCCCGGCGACGAGGGCGCCATCAAGGAGGTTTTCCTGACCTTGCGCGGCGGCGGCCGATGATCTGAAGTGACTGCCATCTTGCAGGGCGGCGGTCACTGGCGAGAGAGGCATATGAAAGAGGATTTTTCAGGGGAGAAAGGGCCCGGGGCCACCATCCCCCTGCTTTCGACCAAGCTCACCCCCCCTGTTCTCAAATCGCATAGCCTGCCGCGCCCGGCGCTGCTGGCCTCTTTGCAACAGGCCGCCGCCCACCGGCTGACGTTGCTTTGCGCGGGCATCGGCTATGGCAAGACCACCCTGCTGGCGCAAGCCCTCGCCCACCTCGATACAGCCCCTGTCTGGTACACCCTGGATCGCAGCGACCGCGACATCGCCACCTTCCTCGCCTACCTCATCGCCGGCGTCGATCGCCAGTGGCCTGGCTTTGCCGCGGCCCTCTCCCCCCTCTCCCTTTCCGGCGTCAACCGCCGCCTGGAACTCAACCGCTTCGTCATCCACTTCATCAACCACCTGGCCGAAGCCGCCACATCCCCCTTCTTGATCGTGCTGGATGACTTTCATCTGGTCGAGACAAGCGCCGAGATCGCGCATCTGGTCGATTATTTGCTGCAACACGCGCCCCCCACGGTGCATTTTGTCATCGCCAGCCGGGCCGCGCCCACGTTGCCCTGCCTCAGCCGGCTGCGGGCCAACGCCGACCTGCTGGAGATCGGCGAAAAGGAACTCCGTTTCGACCCGGCGGAGACCGCGCAGCTCTTCCGCCGTAACCTTCGCCTCGACTTGCCCGATCCCCTGATCGCCCGGCTGACCGCACGGGCCGAGGGCTGGGCCCTGGGGCTGCTGGTGATGGGGCAGGCCTGCAAAAGGCAGGGGGCCGAGGCGGCATCCCGGCTGGCTGCCGAGCTGGAGAGCGGCAGCGCCGCCGCCAACCGTGATAACGTGATCTTCGACTATTTCAGTCAGGAGATCCTGGCCCAACACCCCGCGCATATCGTCCGCTTTCTCACCGGCTCGGCCATCCTCTCCTGGCTGGAGCCGGCCCTGTGCAACGCCATCCTGGGCCTCTCCGATGCCGAAGCCGTGCTGCGCTATCTGGAACAGCACAATCTCTTCGTCACCCGCAGCGAAGGGGGGGGATTGCGCTACCACGCCCTTTTCCGCGATTTCCTCATCCACCAACTGATGCAGGATCGGGAGCGCTTCCAGGCCCTGCACCGCCGCGCGGCCGCGGTCTGCGCCGTTCAGGGCAACCCCGACCGGGCGATCTATCACCATCTGCAAGCAGGCGCGGCCGCTGAAGCCGCGGAGCTGATCGAGCAGAGCGCCCGCGACCTTTTGCAGGCGGGGCAGGTGGAGACGCTGGGCTATTGGATTGCGCAATTGCCGCCGGCGCTGCTGGCCGAACGCCCCCGCCTGCTGCTGATCCAGGGTCAGGTCTTCGAGCGCTACGGGCGTTGGAGCCAGGCCCTGAGCGCGTACGAGAGCGCGGCCCAGCGCTTCACCGTTCAGGATGATCTGGCCGGCCTCAGCGAAACCTTGAGCAACAAGGCCCACATCCTCGATTGGTGGCGGGGCGAGCGGGTGCAGGCCGAGCGACTCTACCGCGAGGCGCTGGCCTACATCGGCCAGGAGAACATCCCCCGCCGGGCGGCGCTGCTGCGCAATCTCAGCCGCAACCAGCTCTCTGCCGGCAACACCCAGGCCGCGCTGGATCTGTACCAGCAGGCCCTGCAGATCTACGAGGCCGAGGGCAACCGCCAGGGCGAGTTGGAGGCCCTGATCAACCCCGGATCCTGGCTCTATCACAGCACCGGCAATTTCCCGCGGGCGCTGATGGCCCTGCGTCGGGCTGAATTGCTGGCTCAGGAGTTGGGCAACACCCGGTATCTGGCCGAGATCTACAACAACCTCGCGGTCAATCTCTATTTTCTGTGGCGCTGCCCGGAGGCGCAGGCCTACGCCGAGCAGGCCCTGGCCCTCAGCCGGCAGATCGGCGATGGCCACAACGAGGCCTACGCGTCGATGAATCTGGCCAACGCCCTGGAAGCGACCGGCGCCGCGCCGGCGCAGACGTTGTACGAGCAGCAGCAGCAGGTGTTGCGCATCGAGCAGGCAGAGGGAGATCACCGCTTCGCCATCGCCGTCCTGGTGTTCATGACCATCCTGCTGCGCCGCCACGGCCGCCCGGCCGAAGCTGTGCGGCGGGGCAAACAAGCCCTGCCCCTCACCACCGAGCATGATCTGCGCTGGCTGACCGGGTTCGTGCTGCTGAATCTGGGCGCGGCGCAGATCGAGCTGGATGCAGAGGAGGCAGCGAACGCGTTGCAGGGCGCGTTGCAGATCGCCAGCCATTGCGAAGACCTTTACCACGCGCTGGCTGCGCATTTTTGGCTGGCCCGCCTCTACCATCAGGGGGGGGATGAGCGTTTTCTGGGCCATCTGCAGCAGTGTCTGCACCTGGCCATGACGTATGATCTGGGTTATTTTTTCCAGAGTGAGGCGCAGGCGGCTATCCCCTTGCTGGCGCTGGCCCTGGAGCATGGCATTCATCCTGACTTTGCCGGCCAGATCCTGGCCCGGTTTGGGCCGCGCAGTGTCAAGGATTTGCAGGCGCTGCTGGCGCATCCCCGGCGGGGGGCGCGGCGGGCCGCGCAGGAGGCGTTGGCCGCAATCGCTCAGGACGCGGGCGGCGCTCTCGCCTTGCGGTCGGGGCCGCTGCCCTTGACCATTACCTGTTTCGGCAGCCTGTGCATCGAGCGGGAGGGCCAGCGTCTGCCCGAACAAGTGTGGCGGCGACGCAAGGCCAAGCGTCTGCTGAAATACCTGTTGCTCAGCCCCGCGCACGCCATCGCCCGTGATGAGATCGTGGATCGGCTGTGGGGCGATCTGGAGCCGCAGCAGGCCAACAGCAATTTCTATCGCACGCTGTACGATGTGCGTCGCGTCTTAGAGCCGCAGGCCCCGCGTGCGCACAGCAGCTATCTGCTGCTGGCCGATGGGGTGCTGTCGTTGGCGGCGGAGGGGGTGGGGGGCATCGACATCGACCAGTTTGTGGCCGCGGTGGAGGAGGCGCGGCGGGCGCGGCGCCGCGGAGATGCCGCGGCAGAGCGGGCGGCGCTGGAGGGCGCGGTCGATCTCTACCGCGGGGATCTGTTCACCGATGATCCCTACGATCCCTGGATCGAGCCGCAGCGCCAGCGTTTGCGCACGCTGTACGAGGAGAGCCTTTCCCGCCTGGCCGCGCTGGCCGACGCGGCCCAACATCTCGATCAGGCTGCGCACTATTGGCAAAAGCTGTTCGAGTTGGATGATAGCCGTGAGGAGGTTTGTCTGGCTTTGGTGGAGCGGCTGTTGCGCTTGCAGCGCCGCGCTCAGGCCCTGCGCTGCCTGGAGGCTTGCGAGCGGGCGCTGGCCGAGTTGGAGATCGCAGTCTCGCCGCAGTTGCGGGCCGCGCGGCAGCTCTTGTACCCCACCCCCGTCTCCAGATGAAGCGTCGAGCTTCAAACCCTCTGCGTCTTTGCGATAAAAATCATTTCAAACGCAAAGACGCAAAGACGCAAAGATAAAAAAACTCTGCGTATCCTCTGCGCCCTTTGCGTCTTTGCGATAAAAAAACCAGACAAAAAGCCAATGCAGCTTATCGCTGAGGCCGGGTAAAACCATCGACCAGATCCAGCACCAATTCGCGCAGGTCGCCGCGGTTGGGCAGCGTACCCATCATCCCATACATGGGGGCAGAGCGCTGCGGCACGCCGCTGCCATCGCCCAGCAGCGCGGACGCGCGGGCGGTGATGCGACTGGCGAGTTTGGGCGGCAGCGCGCGCAATAGCCAGCTCACCACACGCAGCCCCAGGCCAGTGGCGGCGCGGCGAGCATTGGGGCGGCGCACCACCGCCGCCGCCGCCGCCAGATCCGCCAAAAATGCGGGCGCGATGGCTGCATGACCGAGATGCACCGTGAGATGCAGACTGGGCGGGCGCTGTTGGCGGTCGAGATGCCAGCCGCGCAGGGTCATTTCATCGGCGATTTCGTAGACATTGAGGCCGTCAGAGCCGATGGCCAGCACACTCATATCAGGATCGCCGAGCACGCGGATGCCGGGAATGGCGGCGATGCCCTGCTGCAGTTGGGCCGTCGTCTCCATCACCTGGCGGGCGATGCGCAGATAACCTGCCTCGCCCAGATAGTTCATCACCGCCCAGGCCGCGGCGATGGCCCCGCCGGGCCGGGTGCCGGTCATCGTGGGCGAAGCGTAGATGCCGCCCGGCCAGTCGGTGACGGCGAAAAGCTGGCAGCGGCGCAGGGCCGCGCTGCGATAGAGGATAACAGAAGCGCCTTTGGCCGTGTAGCCATATTTGTGCAGATCCACCGAGATGGAGGTGACGCCGGGCAGGGTGAAATCGAACGGGGGCGCGGCATAGCCCAGTTTGCGCACGAAAGGCAACAGCATCCCGCCCACGCAGGCGTCGACATGGCAAAGCAGACCATGTTCGGCGGCCAGGGCGGCGATGTCGGCTATGGGATCGACCACGCCCTGCGGATAGGATGGGGCGGAGCCGGCCAGCAGCACCGTGTTCGGGGTGATGGCCGCGCGCATGGCCGCCACATCGGCGCGGTAGTCGGCCCCGACCGGGATGTGCACCAGTTTCAGGCCGAAATAATGTGCGGCCTTGTCGAAACCGGGGTGGGCAGTGACCGGCAAGACCACCTCCGCCGTGGTGATGTGGGGCCGCTGCGTCCGCGCCCATTCCCGGGCCGTGAGCATGGCCATCAGCAGGCTCTCGGTGCCGCCGGAAGTTATGTTTCCCGTCACCTCGGCATCCCCGCCCAGCAGGCCGGCGGCCATACTGATCACCTCGGTCTCGAAGCGGCGCAGGCTGGGGAAGGCGGTGGGATTGAGGCCATTTTCGGAGAAGAAAAGGGCGTAGGCCTCTTTGGCCACGGCTGCCACATCTTCCCCGGCCTGGAAAACCAGGCTGAAGGCGCGGCCATGGCGCCAGTCGATGTCCGCGTCGCGGGCCTCGTTCATGCGCTGGAACAGGGTTTCGGGCAACGTCCCGTGCGGGGGCAGGGGGATGGGGGTCGGGTTCATGACAGGAAGGGCAACAATCAACAATCGACGGCCAACGGCCAACGGCCATTGTGGTGCGTCCTATTATCGCCGGAGAGGCGGCGCCAGGCGAATTGGGTCGCGCCAGGAGGGGACGGGATGAAAAGTCACTGAAAAAAGTTCCAGGAGTCTTGACAATGCAACCGGTTGCTTTTACAATGGAGCCAGCCATGCAACCGATTGCATGACCCTTATCATTTTGCGAAAATGACTACCCGGTCAGATGCCACCAGGAACGCAGAGGATGCAGATTCTTTGCCGCCATCGCTTGGTTTGCCGCGTTGATTCGCGTTCCCACGCGTCGATTTGAGCAGGTATCTGCCCAAAAGGCTCCGCCCTCTACCCCATGCCGACCATTCGTGATGTCGCCACCCGTGCAGGTGTGCATCCCAGCACCGTCAGCCGGGTGTTCACTGGCAAGACGCAGATCAGTGAAGTGACACGCGTGCGCGTCCTGGCTGCTGCCGATGCGTTGGGATTTCAGCCCAACGCGGTGGCGCGTTCCTTGAGCATGCAGCGCACGAATATGATCGCCGTGGTGGTGCCGCACGCGTTCGATGGCTATTTCGAGGACAGCTATTTTCCAGAGGTGATGCGGGGCGTGTTGCGCTCGGCCTATAAACATGAATACCGGGTGCTGGTGGGCGGCAGCAGCGGGCGGGCAGATGAGATCGTGCAGCTTTTTGACATCGTAGGATCGAGACAGGCGGATGGCATTCTGGTGCTCAGCAACCGCCTGGATGTAGACATCGTCGGCGCCCTGTGCAACCAGAACATCCCTTTTGTGCTCATGGGCAAGCCCACGCCAGAATATGAGGAGGTGGCCTGGGTCGATTCGAACGACGCCGCCTACACCGGGCAGGTGGTCGATTATCTTATCGGCCTGGGGCATCGCCGTATCGCCTACGTCGGCGGCGATCCTGATGTGCTGGTCACGAAGGAACGGCAGCGGGGCTATTGCGAAGCCATGGCCCGGGCCGGGATTGAAATCGTGCCAGAGTGGATCGATTATGGTTTTTTTGTCGAAGATGGCGGTTATCAGGCGGTGCAGCGCATGCGCCGGTTGAACGGCGACGCCCCCACCGCCTACTATGCCGCCAACGATCTCATGGCCCTGGGGATTTTGCGGGCCTTGCGTGAACAGGGCATCGATGTCCCCGGCGAAATCTCAGTTGTGGGCACCAATGGCTCTTTGATCAGCGCGCACAGCCATCCCCCCCTCACCACACTCCATGTTCCTTATGCCGATATGACGGCCAAAGCGACTTCTATCCTGCTGCAAAGTATTCATACAGGAGACATGCCTAAAGCCCAACACACCATCGACTGCCAACTCATCATTCGTGAATCTACCGGCCCTGCTATTACAATGTAGAAGCCGGCTGGTCATTGTCGGCGCACCGACACCCGCATCTTCTTGTTTCAACCTTCAACCATCCCACCCTATCTATCTCACCCGTCTCATCCAAAAGGAGGAAACCCTCATGTTCCGCAGAACCGCGTTGGTTCTTCTCATCGTCATCGTGGCCGCCTTTGCCCTGGCTGCTTGCGGCGGCGGGGCTGCCGAACCCACGGCCGCCCCCACCCAAGCGCCGGCCGCTGCCACGAACACCCCCGTCCCGGCTGCGACCAACACCCCGGTCCCCGCCCCGACCAACACCCCGGTGCCCGCTGCCACGGACACTCCCGTCCCTGCTGCGGCCCCCGCCGGCACCCTGCGCGTCTGGGCCGACGACACCCGCGCCCCCATCTTGCAGGCCCTGGCCCCCGATTTCCTGGCCGCCTACAACATCGAGCTGGTGGTCGAGTTGCGCTCCGCCATCCGCGATGACTTCCAGGTTGCCGCGCCCGTGGGCGAAGGCCCGGACATCATCGTCATCGCCCACGACCAGGCCGGCACGCTGGTTGAAAACGGCCTCCTGGCCGAGGTAGACCTGGGCGACAAAGCCGACATGTTCCTGGACATCGCCAAAGGCGCCTGCACCTTCGACGGCGTGCTCTACTGCATGCCCTACGCCACCGAGAACATGGCCTTCTTCCGCAACACCGATCTGGCGCCCGACGCCCCCGCCACCTGGGACGACGTGCTGACCACCGGCCAGGCCCTGATCGGCGAAGGCAAGACCACCTATGTCATGGCCGTCACCGGCACCACTTACGATGCCTACCCGCTCTTCACCGCCTTTGGCGGCTACATCTTCGGTAAAGATGCCGCCGGCAACTGGAATCCGGAAGACCTGGGTGTGGACAGCGAAGGCATGGTCGCCGGCGTGAAGTTCCTGGCCGATGGCGTGGCTGCCGGCACCCTTCCCAAGGACTGGGACTGGGCCAACAACCATGCCCTGTTCGAGACCGGCGAGGTTCCCTACATCATGGCCGGCCCCTGGGCCCTGGATCGCATCCGCGCCTCGGGCGTGTCCTACGCCATCAGCAACTTCCCGGCCGGCCCCGCGGGCGAGGGCGCTCCCTTCGCCGGCACCCAGGGCTTCTTCATCAACGGCCTCAGCGACAATGTCCTCCTGGCCCAGGCCTTCCTGACCGAATTCGTCGCCACCGACGAAGTCATGACCGCCCTGTATGAAGCAGGGGGTCGCCCCTCGGCCTACATCCCCACCCTCGAAGCCACCGACGATCCTGACCTGGCCGCCTTTGGCGAGGCTGGCGCCAACGCCACCATGATGCCCGCCATCGCCGCCATGGGCTCGGTCTGGGGCAACTGGAACGACGCTGTGGTGCTGGCCCGCGATGCCAAGCAGACTCCGGAAGAAGCCATGGCCGATGCCGGCGTCAAGATCCGCAGCCTCATCTCCGGCGCCGCCGCCGGCATGGTCAACGTGCCCGGCTCCTACCAGGCCGCGGCCGGCTGCCCCGGCGACTGGCAGCCCGACTGCGAAGCCACCGCCATGACCAAGGGCGATGATGGCTTGTGGACCAGCGGCCCCTTCGCCCTCGCCGCCGGCGATTATGAGTGCAAGGTCGCCATGGATGGCGGCTGGGCGCTCAACTACGGCGTCGACGGCAAGAAGGATGGCGATAACTACAAGTTCAGCCTCGCCGCCGCTGGCGAAGTCAGCTTTGTCTACGACCCCAACACCAACTTGCTGACCATCAACGTGCCGTAACTTCATCACACCACACGAAGGCCGGGAGCTCCTCCCGGCCTTCGTCCTTTCACCCGGAGGAGTACGACCATGACACTCGCAACCAAGAGTGGAACCTGGGGAATTCGGGGGCCTTCGGAGTCGATGTTTGCGGTGCTGGTGCGGATCATCCTCATCGCCCTGTTCGATGTAGGTGTGATCTGGTTCGTGTCCAATGCATTTGCCAAAGGATTCACCCAGCTGGGCATTGTGCTGATCGTCATTGCCTTGATGATCAATGCCATCTTCCTGCTGCAAAAAGCCTATCCCTACCGGTGGATGGCGATCGGGTTGTCTTTTCTCATCCTGTTCACCATCTATCCCATGCTGTTCACCTTCTACGTCGCCTTCACCAACTACGGCGACGGCCATCTGCTGACCAAGGAACAGGCCCTTCCCCTCATCTTGCAAGAAAAATACCTGCCCGAAGAGGGTAAATCCTTCTCGTGGACGGCCTATCGCGCTGATGATGGCAAATATGCTTTGTGGCTGGTGGATCCTTCCGGCGCTACCTTCCTGGCCAGGCAAGATGAGACCGTGATCCCGGCCCAGCCCGGCGATCCCGGCATCGGTGAGCCGGACGGCAAAGGCATTCCCCAATCGATCGAAGGCTACACCCGCCTGAACACCTTGCTGGCTGCCGCCGACAAAACCCTGCCCACAGTGCTTTTCGGCGCCGAGGGCGAGCAGACGGTGCAGATCCGTTCGCCGAGCGCGGCGGCAGAATTGCAGCAGCGTTACATCTACGACGAAGCCGCCGACGCGGTCATCGACCAATCGAACGGCGACATCTACAACAACGTCGAGGGCACCTTCGCCACCAAGGATGGCAAAACCATCCGGCCGGGGTTCCGCACGACGATCGGCTGGAAAAATTTCCAGGATTTCCTGACCAATCCGGCCCTGCGCGGCCCCATGGTGCGGATCCTCCTCTGGAATTTCATCTTTCCCACCGTCAGCGTGCTCTCCACCTTCTTCCTGGGCCTTGGCATTGCCATCATGTTCAATGACAAGGACTTCCCCTTCAAGAAGATCATCCGCACCTTCCTGCTCATCCCCTACACCATCCCCGGCCTGATCTCGATCATCATCTGGCGCGGCATGATGAACCCCGAATTCGGCATCATCAACCGCACCATCGAAAACTGGTTCGGCATCGACGGCCCGCCCTGGACCGTGGAAGCGATCTGGGCGCAGACGGCGATCCTGCTGGTCAACCTGTGGCTGGGCTATCCCTACATGATGTTGGTGTGCAGCGGCGCCCTGCAATCGATCCCCGCCGACCTGTACGAGGCGGCCACGGTGGATGGCGCCAGCGTCTGGGCCAAGTTCCGCAAGATCACCTTGCCGCTGCTGCTGGTGGCGGTTGGGCCCCTGCTCATCGCTTCCTACGTCTTCAATTTCAACAACTTCAACCTCATCTACCTTTTCATCAGCGGCGGCCCCCCCATCGCTGGGGCCTCGACTCAGGCCGGGCACACCGACATCCTGCTCAGCTACGTCTACAAACTGGCCTTCGAATCGGGCGGGCGCGGCGTGCAGTACGGCCTGGCCTCGGCCATCTCCATCGTCATCTTCATCATTGTCGGGGCCATGACCCTGTTCCAATTCCGCTTCACCAACATGTGGGAGGAGGTCAGCGAAAATGTCTAGCCAAACGGCAAACACCAGACTATTCGGCTCACAGGCGTTTCAGAAGCGTTTCAGCGTCGCTATTCGCCTGATCATCGCCCTGTTCCTCATCCTCTTCTCCATCTTTCCGGTGCTGTGGATCATCTCTGCCTCGTTGGACCCGGCCAATTCCCTGGCCACGCAGAAGATCATCCCCGACAACGCCAACTTCATGAACTACAATCGCCTGTTTGGCAAGGATCCAAACTTTGCCTTCGGCGAGCTCTTCTACTGGCGCTGGTGGTTCAACTCGATCAAGATCGCCTCGATCTCCACCGTCCTCACCCTCTCCCTGACCACGATGGCGGCCTACGCCTTCTCGCGGCTGCGCTTTGCCGGCCGCGTCACCATGCTCAAGGCCATCCTTTTGATCCAGGTCTTCCCCAACCTGCTGGCTCTGGTCGCCATCTTCCTGATCATCTTCCAGACGGGCGAGATCATCCCGGCCCTGGGCCTGAACACCCACGCCGGCCTGATCCTGGTGTACATGGGCGGGGCCATGGGCATCAACATCTGGCTGATGAAAGGCTTCCTCGACACCATCCCCCGCGATATCGATGAATCGGGCATGGTGGACGGGGCCAGCAACTGGCAGATCTTCTCCCGCTTGCTGCTGCCCCTGCTGCGGCCCATCCTCATCGTCATCGGCATCCTCTCCTTCATCGGCACCTACGGCGACTTCGTCCTTGCCCGCATCCTGCTGCGCAAGGTCGAGGACTACACCCTCATGGTCGGCCTGCAACTCTTCACTGCCGGCCAGTTCGACCGCAAATGGGGCGTCTTCGCCGCCGGCGCTCTGATCGGGGCGCTGCCGATCATGATCATCTACATCGCGCTGCAAGATCAGATTGCCGGCGGACTGACCACCGGCGCGGTGAAGGGATAATCGCATAGTGGGTAGTGGGTATTGGATAGCACCCGGCGTCGCCTCAGTCAGCGAACAACTATCCAACATCCACTATCCCCTATCCTCTGTCAACCACATCGCGATCATGGATGCCTCGCCCAAGCGGCTACTCCTTCCACTCATTCTCATTGTGTCGATAGCCCTGTTGCTGCAACAGGGCTATCTTCATTCCGCCGCCGAAGCGGACGCCGCCGCGGCGCTCTCCTTTCGCGATGTCAGCGCCGAGGCCGGGCTGGCGCACCACCGTGTGCCCGGCATCGAGATGTTCGCCGGGCAGGCCTGGGGCGATTTCGACAACGACGGCTGGGCCGATCTCTATGTCACCGACCCCAGCGGGCCGAACACCCTCTACCGCAACAACGGCGACGGCACGTTCTCGACCTCTGACCTGGCCCCGACTGTGGCCCTGCCCCAAGCCTACTCGCAGGGCGCCATCTTTGCCGATTATGATAATGATGGCTGGAAAGACCTGTTCGTAGCCAATTGGGGCCAGAACACGCTTTTTCGCAACGAAAATGGCCGGGCGTTTCGGGATGTGACGGCGGCGGCAGGGCTGGCCCGCGACAACGCCAACAGCAAGACCGCCTCCTGGGGCGATTTCGACGGCGACGGCTGGCTCGATCTCTACATCGCCAACTGGTCATGCTATCCCAAATGCGGCCGCCAACTGGAAGGTGAATCGGACAAGCTCTATCGCAACAATGGCGACGGCGCCTTCAGCGACGTGACCGACTGGCTGGGCGGGGGCACGACCGGGGCCGGATTCGTGGCCAGCTTCAGCGATTTCGACAACGACGGCGACCTCGACATCTATCTGGTCAACGATGCCTTCGTCAACCCGGTGGGCAACAAGCTGTGGCGCAACGACGGCCCCGGTTGCCGCGGCTGGTGCTTCGCCCAAATCGCCCAAGAGGTAGGCGCGGATGCCAAAGTGTTCGGCATGGGCCTGGCCACCGGCGATTATGACAACGACGGGGACAACGACTTCTACTTTTCCAACGTCGGCCCCATGACCCTGCTGCGGCAGGAGGGGGGCGTGTTCAGCGATGTGGCCGCGGCTGCCGGGGTGCAGGCGCCCACCGCCATCGCCTGGGGCGCGGTTTTCCTCGACTATGACAACGACGGCTGGCGCGACCTCTATCTGGCCGTGTCCGACACCACCAACCACCGCGACGTGGCCGCCAACCAGCTCTTCCGCAACCAGGGCGATGGCGCCTTCGCCGCCGTGACCTGCCAAACCGAAGCCACCGACGTGCGCATGAGCATCGGCCTCGCCGCTGCCGATTATGATCAGGATGGCTGGGTGGATCTGCTGGTGGGGAATCAGGATGAAGGCTATCGCCTGTATCGCAACCAGGGCGCGGCCAATACGGCCCATCACTGGCTGGCGCTGGAGTTGGCCGGCGGCGGGCCGGTGAACCGGGATGCCGTGGGCGCCCGCGTGCACGTCATGGCCAACGGCGTCACCCAAATGCAAGAGGTGATCGCGGGCAGCAGCGTGGGCGCGGGCAATGAATTGGCGCTCTATTTTGGCCTGGCCGCGGCCACGACCGCGGATTTGCGGGTGCGCTGGCCGGACGGGCGGGAACAAACCATCGCCGGGGTTCAGGCAGACCGACGCTATCGCCTGACCTACCCCGCCGACCTGCAAGCCCTGACGCCTGCCCCAACCCAACCGGCAATCTCGTTCAGCCTGCCGGCTTTCAATCTGGCCATGTGGCTGGCGCTGGCCGCGGCTGCGCTGGCCCTGGCGGGGTGGCTGCAGCGGCGGGGCCGACGCGCCCTGGCCCTGCTCGCGGCCCTTTTCCTGCTGGCCGGGCTGCTGCTGGCGGCGCGGGATGCCGGCCTGCCCGTCCGCATCTCGCCCAGCCTCGACGCCCGCCTGGCCTTTCAGATGCAGCGGGCCGGGGTGCATGCGCCCACAAATGCCCCCGCCCCCTCGCCCGAACTCGTCAAGCTGGGCGAGGCTCTGTTCTGGGACCCCGAGCTGAGCGGGAACCGTGACATTGCTTGCGCCACCTGCCATTTGCCCACCTTCGGCGGCGGCGACGGCCTGGCCGTATCCATCGGCGCGGGCGGCCGCGGCCTGGGCAGCCTGCGCGAGCGCGCGTCCATCCGCGAATTTGTGGCCCGCAACGCCCAGCCCCTCTTCAATCTCGGCCATCTGGAATGGCAGAACCGCTTTTGGGATGGCCGCGTCTTCGTGGACGAGGCGGGCCGGCTGCATTCCCCGGCCAGCGACCGTCTTCCCCCCGGCCTGGAGAGCACCCTGGCGGCCCAGGCCCTCTTCCCCGTCACCTCGCGCGAGGAGATGCGCGGCCACCGCGGGGATACAGACACCTTCGGCCAGCGCAACGAGCTGGCGATGATCGACGATTACACTTTGACGGCGATCTGGCAGGGGCTGATGCAGCGGCTGCTGGCCCTCCCTGGCTACCAGGCTTTGTTCGCCGCCGGCTATCCTGACCTTGATCCCGCGCAGTGGGATGTGGCCCACGCGGCCAACGCCATCGCCGCCTACGAAATCAGCGCCTTCACCTTCGCAGACAGCCCCTTCGACCGTTATCTGGCCGGCGACCGGGCTGCGCTCTCGCCCGCGGCTAGGCGGGGGGCGCTGCTCTTCTACGGCAAGGCGCAGTGCGCCGCCTGCCATTCCGGCCCCCTGCTCAGCGACCAGCAGTTCCACAACCTGGCCCTGCCGCAGATCGGCGAGGGCAAAGGCCGTGAGCAGCCCTTCGACCTGGGCCGCGCCCGCGAGACCGGCAACGATTGCGACCGCTTCGCCTTCCGCACGCCGCCGCTGCGCAACGTCGCCCTCACCGCGCCCTACATGCACAATGGCGCCTTTGCCACCCTGCCCGATGTCATTCGCCATCATCTCGATCCGGCGACCGGTCTGCGGCAGTACGATCCGGATCGGCTCCATCCCACGCTCGAGCTGCACAATGGCCCGGAGCAGCAGGCCGCCATCCTGCGCTGGTACACGCCCATCCCCACCGACGGCCTCCGCCTCACCGACGCCGAATTCGCCGACCTGATCGTGTTTCTCGACGCCCTCACCAGCCCCAGCGCCCGCCATCTCGAACACCTCACCCCCGCCTCCGTGCCCAGCGGCCTGCCGCCGGGCGGACTCTGACGTGATGCGTGGTGCGTAAAACGTGGTACGTGGTACGTGGTGCGTGATGCGTACCAATTTACCAATCTACCAATTTACCAATCTACCAACCAACCAACCAACTAACCCACTAACCCACCCATGACCATCACCACCCCCGACTGGGCCAAAAACGCCGTTTTCTACCAGATCTTCCCCGACCGCTTTGCCCGCAGCCCGCGCATGCAACACGCCCGCGGCATCCAGTTCCAGCCCTGGGGGTCGCCCCCGCGCAACAGCGGCTACCAGGGCGGCGATCTGTACGGCGTCGCCGACCGGCTCGACTACCTCAAAGACCTGGGCATCACCGCCATCTACCTCAATCCGATCTTTGCCGCCGCCTCCTGCCACCGCTACAACGCCTACGATTATTTTCAGGTGGACCCCCTGCTCGGCGGCAACGCCGCCCTGCGCGCCCTGCTGGACGAAGCCCACGCCCGCGACATCCGCATTGTGCTCGACGGCGTCTTCAACCACTGCGGGCGGGGGTTCTGGGCCTTCCACCACATCCTCGAACAGGGCTACGATTCGCCCTACATCAACTGGTTTCATGTCACCGGCTTCCCCCTGCACGCCTACACCGAGGGTAGAAAGGTCAAACCCAACTATTTCTGCTGGTGGGACCACCCCACGCTGCCCAAATTCAACACCGACAATCCCGGCGTGCGCGACTATCTGTTCGAGGTCACGCGCTACTGGCTGGAATTCGGCATCGACGGCTGGCGGCTGGATGTGCCCACGGACATCGACGACGACGAATTCTGGCGCGAATTCCACCGCATCGTCAAGGGCGTCAACCCCGAAGCCTACATCGTGGGCGAGATCTGGCACGAGGCCCGGCGCTGGCTGCAAGGCGACATGTTCGACGCGGTGATGAACTACATCATCACCGGCCCGCTCCTCAGCTTCGCCGGCAATGGCAACTTCAACCGCGCCTGGCAGCATCAGGATGTGAAGCCGCAGGCGATGGATGCGCCGGTATTTGCCGCCCGCATTCAGGAGATGCTGGGCCTGTACGATGACCAGATCAACTTCGCCCAGATGAACATGCTCGACAGCCACGACATGCCGCGGGCGCTGTGGCTGCTGAACAACGACGTTGCCGCCTTCAAGCTGGCCGTGCTGATGCAGATGACCCTGCCCGGCGCGCCCAGCGTCTACTACGGCGATGAAGTCGGCCTCTCTGCCGGTCACGACCCCGATTGCCGCGGCGCCTTCCCCTGGCACGCCCCCGAAAGCTGGGACAACGACCTGCTCGGCTTCTACAAATCCGCCATTGCCCTGCGCCGTGCCCATCCCGCCCTGCGCACCGGCGACCTGGCGTTCCTCTACGCCAACGGCCCTGTCGTTGTCTACCGCCGGCGGCTGGGCGACGAAGAGATCATTGTCGCCATCAACGCCGGCAAGACGCCCGCCCGCATCGAACTCCCGGCCGGCACCCTCACCCGCCCGGCCTACACCCCGGTCTGGCCGCAGCCCGCCTCCCCCCTCTCCGCCGCGCCGCTCGTCCTCGACCTCCCGGCGCAGGGGGCAGTGATCAGTATTCAGTGATCAGTATTCAGTGATCAGTATTCAGTGATCAGTATTCAGTGATCAGTATTCAGTGATCAGTATTCAGTGATCAGTATTCAGTAATCAGTCATTACGTTTTACGTTTCACGTTTTACGCACCACGCCCCCCATGCCTCCACTCATCATCCAGGATTTCATGTTTGGCGACCACATTCGGCCTGAAAACCGCCTGGCCGAGCATCGCCGCCGGCTGACGGGCGTCCAGCACCAGGCGGATGCGACCCCGCCCCGGCCCCGCTCCGGCCAGCCGATCCGCATCCAGGCCACGACCGCCGGGCCGATCCCCTTCGATTGTGTGCGCGTCTTTTACACGCTCGACGGCGCCGCCCCCGCCCCCGGCCAGTGCCCGTCGCTCGATCTGGTCGAGAGCGCAGCCGGCTGGGATCAGGTTGATTGGCAGGCGGCGCGGCACTGGCAGGGCCATCTCCCCGGCCAGGCCGACGACACCCTCATCCGCTACCGCATCGCCGCCCGCGTCACCGGCTCCGACCGTTGGCTTTTTGCCGACAATCAGGGCGATGCGGCGGAAACCGCCACGAACTTCGCCCTCTGGGTCAGCGACATCCCCGCCCCGGTCTGGGCCGCCACCGCCCAGATCTACCACGTCTTCGTCGACCGCTTCTACCCCGGCGACGGCAAACCGTGGCAGACGCCCGCCGCCCTGGACGGCTTTTTCGGCGGCGCCATCGATGGCGTCACCGAAAAGTTGGACTACATCCAGGGCCTGGGCTACAACACCATCTGGCTCTCGCCCTTCTTCGCCAGCCCCAGCCATCACGGCTACGACGCCACCGACATGTATCGGGTGGAGCCGCGGCTGGGCGCGAACGCCGATCTCGACCGCCTGATCGCCGCCGCCCACAGCCGCGGCCTGCGCCTGATCCTCGATTTCGTGGCCAACCATTGGTCGCACCTGCACCCCACCCTGCTGGCCGCCCAAAAAGAGCGGGCGAGCGCGTATCACGATTGGTACATCTGGCATCGATGGCCGGACGAGTACGAAGGGTATTTCGGCGTCAAGACCATGCCCCGGCTCAACCTGGCCCTGGGCAGCCCCGCCCGCGCCTACCTGCTCGACTGCGCCCGGCACTGGCTGGAAAAAGGCTTCGACGGCTTCCGGCTCGATTTCGCCTACGGCCCGCCCCTCGATTTCTGGGTCGATTTCCGCCGCGCCTGCAAGACCGCCAAAGCCGACGCCTGGCTCTTTGGCGAAGTGATCCAGGACGCCGCCGCGCAGCGCACCTTCGCCGTCGCCTTCGATGGCATGATCGATTTTCTGCTGGCCGAGGCCCTGCGCCAGACCTTCGGCTATGGCCGCTGGCCGCTCGACCGCTTCGTCGCCTATCTTGACGGCCACGAAGCCTATTTCGGCGACGCCTTCGACCGTCTCACCATCCTCGACAACCACGACATGAACCGCTTCCTCTTCTTGGCCGGGGACGACCGGGCGAAGCTGAAGCTGGGGGCGCTGCTGCTCTACACCCTGGCCGGGAATCCGATCAACTACTACGGCACAGAAACCGGCGTCACGCAAGAACACCCCACGCACTACGATGGCAAGGGCGTGTTCGAGGAGGCGCGGCAGCCGATGAACTGGGACGCCGCCATCGCCGGCGACCTGCCCGACCATTTTCGCACGCTCGTGCAATTGCGGCACGCGCACCCGGCCCTGCGCCAGGGCAGCCGCCGCACGGTTCACCTCGACGCCGGCGCCGGGACATGGGCCTTCGAACGCCGCACGCCGGATGAAACCCTGCTGATCGCGCTCAACACCGGCCCCACTCCCCGGCTTCTCACCCTCCCGTCCGGCGATCTGCACGCCCTCGCCGATCTGTTGGGCGGATTGCCGCTGGCCCTTGCCGACGGTCGCGTCCACATCGCCCTGCCGCCGCAGACGGGGGCGGTGCTCGGTGACCGTTGAAGTTTTTCCATCACGAGGCAATCACATGCGCCATCTCAAACCCATCCTGCTGCTGCTCCTCCTCAGCCTGCTGCTCGGCGGCTGCCGGAGCCAACCCGAACCAGCGCCCGCCGCCGAAACGCCAACCCCGCCGCCGGCCGTCGCCCCGACCCTGCCCGCTGCTACTGCCACCCCCGCGCCCGCGCCCGCAGCCGCAGATGTGTGGTGGGATGACGCCATCTTCTACGAGGTCTTCGTGCGCAGTTTTGCAGACAGCGACGGCGACGGCATCGGCGATTTCCGCGGTCTGACCGCCAAACTGGACTATCTCAACGACGGCGACCCCGCCACCACCACTGACCTGGGCATCACCGGCATCTGGCTCATGCCCATGAACCCCTCGCCCAGCTACCACGGCTACGATGTCACCGACTATTACGGCGTCAATCCGCAGTACGGTACGATGGCGGATTTCCAGGCCTTTCTGGCCGCGGCCCACGCCCGCGGCATCCGCGTGATCATCGATCTGGTGATCAACCACAGCAGCACCCAGCATCCCTGGTTCCAAAAATCGTTGGCCGGCGACCCGGCCTTCGCCGATTGGTATGTGTGGAGCGATGATAACCCCGGCTTCCGCGGCCCCTGGGGGCAGCCGGTGTGGCACAAAGCCAGCAATGGCCGCTACTATTACGGCATCTTCTGGGATCAGATGCCCGATCTCAACCTGGCCAATCCGGCGGTGCGGGATGAGATGTACAACATCATCCGTTTCTGGCTGGCCGATGTCGGGGTGGATGGCTTCCGGCTGGACGCGGTACGGCACTATGTTGAGAATGGCCGCGTGCAAGAAAACTCGACCCAGACGCACGCCTGGCTGCAAGACTTCGGCGCGTTCTATCGCAGCGTCAACCCCGCGGCCTTCACTGTGGGCGAGGCCTGGACCGACACCGCCAATGTCATCCCCTATCTGGAGGAGAAGCTGGACAGCGCCTTCGAATTCGATCTGGCCCTGAAATTCATCACCGCCGCCCACGGCCCCATCGCCAACTCCACGCTCGACTACCTGCAATTCGTGATGGACAGCTATCCAGAGGGCCGCTACGCTACCTTCCTCACCAACCACGACCAGGATCGGGTCAACTCGCAACTGCAAGACGACGAACGGGCCAAGCTGGCGGCCACCATGCTGCTCACCTCGCCCGGCATCCCCTTCCTTTATTATGGCGAAGAAATCGGTATGAAGGGCGCGAAGCCGGATGAGGACATCCGCCGGCCCATGCAATGGCAGAGCGATTCGATCAAAGTGGGCTTTTCCGATGTCTTCCCCTGGCGCGCGCCCGCGGAGGACTGGAAAACCCGCAGTGTGGCGGTGCAGGAAGCCGACCCCAATTCGCTGCTGCACCACTACCGCGCCCTGCTCCAATTGCGTGGGCAACATGCCGCCCTGCGCACCGGCGAAACCGCCATCATCGATCCCGGCACCCCCCGGCTGTTCTCGCTCCTGCGCTACGATGCCGACGAAGCCTTCCTGGTTCTGGTGAACGTGCACCAGCGGGCCTTGCAGGCGGATCAATATGCCCTCAGCCTCGCCTCCGGCCCCTTCTCTGGCCCCGTCCAGGTCGAAGTGATCATGGGCCCGCCCAACCCCGCGGCCCCCACCCTCGACGCCGCCGGCGGCTTCGCCAACTACGATCCCTATGCCGAAATCCCGGCCAAATCGAGCGTCATTCTGCGGCTCACACCGCCCTGATCGCCTCCGGTTAAACGTATCGTTTCGGCGCGCCTGGCCAGGTGGTCAGGTCGGGTCTCTACCAATGGACGCGTTCGCGGGGAAGGGTAGGGTGCTATACTGATCATAGGCTTGTTCTGTGTCCCGACGCCGTGCAACCCCTTGGCGATGATCGTCGAGGCGCTGCCCTGGCATCTTAATTCGCACAGAATAGTAACTAGCGCTACGAATAATGTCTACCATTTATGTTTCAATGGCGGGGTACTTTATCCCCTTCCCCCAGGTACTTTGAAAATGAAAACGTGGTTCACGAGGTTCTCTTTGGCCCTGTTTGTGGCCTTGAGTGTTTTCTCCATCAGCGGGATGGCGCCGGCAGCCGCTGCACCGCCGGCGCAAGCAACTTCATACACCAAGTACGTCGTGCGCAAGGGTGATACGCTGTCAGCCCTCGCCAAGCGGTACGGTGTCACGGTGGCAGCTATCCGCAACGCTAATGGTTTGTCCAGCTCCCGCATCTATGTGGGGCAGGTGTTGAGCATCCCCACAAGCCGCGGCCGCGTCCGCACACCGGTTCCTCCCCAGACGCCGCCGAATCCGGTGACGGGTCAGAAGCAAAATAACGACGGCCCGACAGATACACCGCCGCCGCCCCCACCCACGGCAGAGCCGCCCCAGACGATCGTCCCGCGAGCGATGCCTTCGCCGGTTTTGTCGACGCCCACTCCCCAACCGGGCGACTGACGCGGTCAGGCGATGGCCACGGGCTGCCCGCCGCTGCGCAGTGATTGCTGCGCCGCCTCCAGCACCTGCACCACACGCAGGCCGCTGTGGCCGTCGGCCAACGGGGCCGCGCCGCGCTGAATGGCGGCGACGAAGTCCTCGCATTCCAGACGCAGCGGCTCCAGCAAAGGCAGTTTGGGGATGGCGATGTCGCCGGCGTGCAGGCGGTATTGATACTCGCCGTATTGCGGGTCGGTGAGGCGGATGACCCCTTTGTCGTACACCTTGACCTTGCCCTCGACCGCGAGATCATCGTAGATGATCATTTTTTCGCTGCCGACGAGGGTCATGCGCCGCATTTTGGAGGGGTCGAGCCAGGAGGCGTGGACGTGGGCCAGCAGACCGTCGGGGAAGTCGAGGGTGAGGAAGATGACGTCCTCGACTTCGCCGTTGAGGTAGCGGGCGCCGCGGGCGCTAACGCTGACCGGCATCTGCCCGAAGAGAAAGAGGGCGATGGAGATATCGTGGGGCGCGATGCTCCACAGGGCGTTGATATCGGATTGGACGCGGCCCAGGTTGACGCGGGTGGAATAGAGGTAGTAGGGCCGGCCGATGGCGCCTTCATCCAGCAGGGTTTTGATGTGGCGCACCGCGGGGTTGTATTCGAACACATGCCCGACCATGAGGGTGCGGCCCACAGCCGCGGCCAGATCGACCAGTTCCCTGGCTTCGGTCACGGTCATGGCCAGGGGTTTTTCTACGAGAACGTGTTTGCCCGCGTGCAGCGCCGCCTTGGTCAGGGGATAGTGGCTGCGCGCGGGTGTGGCAATGGCGATAGCGTCGATGACGCCGGCGTCGCTGTCGTTGGCGAGCAGGGCATCGACATCTTGCACCAGCGCGGCGCTTTGATACAGGTCGCGGGCCTTGGCCAGCCGCTCCGGGTTGGCGTCGCAGATGGCAGCCAGGGTGCAGCCGGGCAGGGCGTGGAAGTTGCGGGCGAGGTTGGGGCCCCAGTAGCCGAAGCCAATGAGGCCGATGCGCAGGGGGGGCATGGGGCAGGGGTCAGTGGTCGGTGGTCAGTGGTCGGTGGTCAGTATTCAGTATTCAGTGGTCAGTATTCAGTGGTCAGTGGTCGGTGGAAGGGAGTATGGCGGGGAGGGCGGGGTTCTGGCAAGTTTACAGTGGTGTAACGACTCCGGCCATGCCGCCAGGGCGCTGCCAAGTGGATGAGGGACGATGGACGACTCGCCTCCTCGACTACTCGACTACTGACCACTGAATACTGAATACTGAATACTAGAGTCGTTGCAGAATATAAGAGGAAGCAGTAGAATGACGGTTTATCAATACCAGCCACCAGCATTCT
>JAANMY010001884.1_pt1 | contig 21668 bp, 33 predicted proteins | sample 7279691 | NCBI WGS metagenome assembly JAANMY01 (sample SAMN14094543, study PRJNA606508) | bioreactor metagenome | isolation source: A lab-scale SPAN reactor treating ammonium-rich wastewater day 388 | place: Ireland: Galway | collected 2018-02-07
ACGTCGCGGGCGTGGCGCATGTAGCCGTCTTCGACCAGGTCGAGATTGCCACCGGGCCAGCCGCCTTCGTCCTCGTTGCTCAGCGAGAAAATCTCCTTGCCGTTCTGGTTTTCGACATGGGCCTTGAACAGGCCGCGCTCATCGAGGTCGATCACGTAGAGGAGCTTTTCGCGGAACTGATATCCGACGATCTGTTCCATGGCTAGGTCCTCATGCCGCCATTGTTGCTGGCGACTTCCATCAGAGCCACGGCGATATCCTTGCCGTTGTAGCCTTCCTGCTCGGCCGCAACCATCTTGCCGTGCGGGAACAGGCCGAACCGGACGCCGGTTTGCTCGTTCTTGTCCATGGTGTCCCAGATGGCCTTGGCCTTCTGCTGTGTCATGGAACGATCGGGTGTTGTGCTCATTTCATGCTCCTTCTTGAAAAATGAGCGGAGATCCCCTTGGCGGGGAAGCCCCGCATGGGGATTGAAAACCCGTCACGGAATGAGACGGATGAAGCGGACTGATACGCCAGACCGTGAGCGCTGTTCCGAAGGAACAGAAAACCGAGAAAGGGGTTGCTTTCAGCACATTGATTTATGTGCTGGAAGGAACCCCCTCAGTGGATGCAGGGGGGAAGATGTTGCTTAGAGAACTTCGACGGTATAGTTGCCTTCCGCGTCGAAGGCGACGGCGAAGCGCTTGCCGTGAAGATTCGACTTAGACTTGGCGCCGGCTTCGCGCAGGCACTTCGTCAGTGTCGATTCAGGTTTCTCGCCCGCCATGATCGCCACGAGGTTGTTGAACTCGTCGTAATCCAGATCGTGCGCGAGTTCCTGAAAGTCCTCGTTGTCGTCCTGGTAGATGGAGGCCTGGCGAAGCACGTAGGCCGCGCTATCCACACCTTGCGGGACGTGGAAGATGACGCTCCAGTCTTCCGGGCCTTCTGTCACAGCCACCGGGTCGCTCAATGTTGCCGACTCGCCGTTAAGCGTGACGACAATTTCCTTCATGAGCTTCACAGTGCCGCCGGTCCAGCGACCATCGAAGAAAGCCTCCGCGAGCGTTTCTCCGCTGATCTGGAGTTCGCCCTCGTCGAGATCGACGATGTGTTGGATGGCCCAGTGCCCTTCCGGCAAGCCTGCCTCGACGTACACAAACTCCTTGGCCTGCGCGAACATGATCCGCGCGAAGCTGTCGTGGTTCAGGTCTTCGTCTAGCACGTAGCACAGCCGCACCTGTCCGGATTCAACTTCGCCACGGGTCAGATGCTTCTTGTAGGAAGCGATCGTGCTGTCGTTGCCGTTGTAGATCACCGGATAGTCGGCCTGGTAGCTCATGGCCTTTGCCGGCAGCACCGGGACATCATTGAAGACTTCCCGGCAGCCGAGTATCTTGGCGATGTGCCAGTAGCGCTCGGCAAACACTTCCGGCGCGAGGCGCGACTTATCCTCGATCAGATGTGCTCGCCAGAGAGCCTTGATCGCCCCGGTCAGCGCTTCATCGGCCTTGTCGGCGTCGATCAGCACATCGCGGTCGGGAACCCTTGGCTTGAAACGCTGGTGGTTGATATGAATCACCGGCGAGTTCGGACCGCGGCTATAGTCGGACGTGAGCGATCCCGCCTTGACGGGTAGACCTTGGCAATACAGGAAAGCCTTGTCCGAATAAGCTTCGGCATCCCCATGCACGCCTGGTATATGAATGGATCCATATTCCGTCTGCGTGCCTTTGAGGGCGTCGATGGCATGCGGCCTCTCAAGCGCTTCGCCACCAGCGATCACCTCGATCGGGAAGCCCATGGCGAACTGCCGCAGGCTCTTGATGGCGTCGAGTTCTGGCACCTTGAAGCCATGCAACTCGATGCGAGTTCCACCGATGAAGGTGGATGGCTTGACGGCGATCGGGCGCTTGGCGATCAGGTCTTCACTTGAAAACCCAATCGACTTGCCCTTTGACGCGACCACGATCCTGTCGGCCGAAAAGCTCACACTCGAAAAGCCGATACCGAAGGGCTGCTCCGATGCCATGATCTCCTCGGACCAGCCGCTCTCGGCAACGACGATCAGTTTCTGGAAGTCGTCGATGCCGCAGCCGTCGTCGGTAACCGTCAAATCGCCATCCACGAAGTTGAAGAAGACCTTCGTGGCGCCGGCGCGCCGGGCATTCTGCATCAGTTCCGCCAGCACGACTTTCGACGTGCTGAAAAGCTCGCGCAGGTGAGAGATGAAATTTGTCTCGTTGACGCCCGAGGTGATGGTTGCGGATGTTTCCGCGGTATTTGCTGCGTTCTGCATTGTCTACTCCTCTAGCTAGAGTTCGCAGAGAACGCGCCTTGCCCCGGCGGGGTGTAGGCGAATCCCCGCGAGGGTTTTGATTACGACAGCGGCCGCTGCCGAAGATGGCTGCTTTTGCGAAGCAGTAAACGTCCGGTGCATCTCGCCGGCAAGTGAAACTGTGGGTTCTGCAAAACGCCCGCTATCCAGGCGCTTTGAAAAACCCAAGCTGTGCTTGGGTGTGAAAGGCGGCTTACGCTGCCTTGAGTTCCTGTTCCTCATCCTCGTCGATCGGATCGAACAAGCCTTCCTTCAGTCGGTAGATGAGGTCGGAGCGCATGTCCTCGACGCACTGATCGAAGGACTGAACGAGCTTCACGCGGTTGCGCAGCCCATCCATGTCCATCTCGTCGAGCTCATGCTCCTCGTCGTTGACCGTCTTGCCGAAGCGCAGATCGGTCAGCGGCTTGGGCAAGTTGTGCCTGCCACGCTCACCGACAGTGCCGCAGCGTCCACATTGATTACGCCAGACGGGGGCGGAGGACGGTACGATCCGCAACCCCAGCGTTTTCAGTACTGCGACCGAAGCCTGATCACTCGGCGCCGGCATATCGGGTAGCTCGACGGCCTGATAGTTGAGCTGGCCACAAGAGCGGCAGTGCGACTTCCAGTCCAACGTCACGCGCCTGGCTTCGTACAGCACCAGGTAGCCCGAGTTGCGGCCGGCGTTGCAGATGGAGTATCCATCCGAGTGCCTCCGGGTGAACTCCTCCACGCTGCACAGCAGTTCTTCCCAGTAGAACGGGTAGTCAAGCGCCTTGTAGGCCGCCTCATCCAGTTCATTGGGTAGATCGAGGTTGTGAAGCTTGACACGGTGCGCGTAGCCGCCGTCATAGCGGAAGTGCCCCAGCAGGAAGTCCTGCATGGACTGCCGCGACCGCATGTCGACCTTCTTGGTAAGAATGCTCATCGGTGTCTCCTGAAAAGGGACACCGACCCCTTTCGGGGAAGGCGTCCCCGAGAGGGAAAACTCCAGAAGGAGCGGTTAAGCGACCTTGCGCAGCTGATGGTTGAGCCAGACGTCGGCCCAGTCCTCGCCGGCGATCTTCGGAACAAAGACCTCGATGTGACGTGGCCCCGTCCTTTTCTCTTCCTTCTTCAGACGTCGCGCTAGCAAGAACGCGGAAGCCTGGCCGTCGTATTCGGAATTCGCATCGTTGTCCGCATAAATGCAGACCCGACGCACCGAATCCGGGATACAGACCTTTTCCATGTTGCCGGCGCTGATAGTCGCCCACACCGGCTTGCCAGTGCGGAGATGAATCGCCAGAGCCGTCTCGATGCCTTCGGCCAGTCCGAGTTCATCGGTGGCTTCGGCCAGACGAACCGCGGCGCCATTGATGCCAGAGCTGAGGACCTTCTTCGCCTCGATGCCGGCGGCTTTCATGCCGTTTTCGAGGTAAGTCCTATGCAGCGTGATGGCGTGGCCATCGGCGCCCTGGATCGCAGCGAGCATGCCCGGATAATCGCGGACCTTCTTCGATTTACCGTTCTCGTCGGGGGCGTAGAAGCCAAGCTTCGAGTGGAAGCGCAGCGCCCTTGGGTACACCGGCATCTGCAACCCGCGTCCTGAAAGGTAGCGGTCGACTTCATCGCCTGCGATGATCGGTTTGGCCTCATCCCAGATGCGCTTTGCCAGCTTCTTCATCCTGTCGGAGGAAGGTTCCGGCGCGGCGCGTGGCCTGAATGTGGTAACCCCCACCAATTCCTCCACATTGCAGAAGGCCTTGTAGAAGTCCCAACCGAGGCAGCCTTGCAGCAGCTTGAACCCGTCGCCAGGTCCGCAGCCCCTGCAGTAGTACTCGCCGTTGCCGTACTTGTCCGTGAACTGGAAGCGATCCGTCCCGCCGCAGAGCGGACAGGGCTGGTTGCGCCGGTTCAGAACTTTCTCGTCTACGCCAAGCCTGGCCAGGATGCTGGGCCAGTTGTCATGCGCCGCCGCCTTTACGCGATCGCGGTGCTGCTTCATTTCTACGGTATCCATCATTTCAACTCCTATGAATGGGCACCGTCCCTATCGGGCTTGATGCCCCGATTGGGGATGCTCCACATTGCTGCAGAGCGAACGCTGGTTGAACGCCAACCAGTAAGCGCTTTCGGTCACCCGAAAAATGCTAGTGTTCTTCGCATCGGTCTCTCGCGAAGCCGATCTGAAGAACTCCCCGAGGTGGGGAGAAGAACCACGATCACATGCTCATGCGAATTCCGCGCATGAAAGCGATCCAGTTCATGGCGGATTTCTCCGTTTTGAAACGGGCATGCACGTCACCGTTGGCGGTGACGGATGCGGCGTAGTCTGGGTGCTCGTTACGCACAACGGCCAGGACCGCCAGGTGGTACTGCGGGTGGCGGTACAACTCACGCTTGTCCGATGTGCTGATGATGCGGACGATGCGGTCGTCCAGGATGGCCGGGCCACCGTGGCTGCACTTGTTATGGATGAGAAGCGGGACCTTCAAGGCGCCCGTCGAGCGACCGATTGTTCCGACCACATCGTTCTCTTCCATCCAGTCGAGCCCGGTCACGTCGTCACCGTAGAACAGCCGCAGGCGGATATCGTGCTTTCGCGCGTGTTCCAGCACCTCCCGGACACGTTGGGGCGTGTCAGGCGAATACCAGGTGCCCAAATCGCGGCCATTGGCAAGACGAATCAACTGCAGGTATTGCTCGTACTGTTCCAGCGTGCCGATCTGATCCTGACGTGGCGCCATATCGGGTCGGCCGATGCGTTCGGCCAGAGCCTTGGCGTCGCGGTAGCAGTTGTCGAACCCGAAACAGCTGTACCCGTTATGCCCAGCGGGGATGACGAAGAGACGACGATCCGGGTTGGTTGTGACTTGCAAGGACATCTTTTGACTCCTCAGTAGGTGCGGAGCCATACCCTTGCGGGCACGACATACCCGCGTGGGTGGAAATCAACGGCTGTAGACCGTGACGTCAGCAGGCGTGTGCCATGCTGATGGGGCGGATTGAGGCGCCAATCCGTAAGCGTTTCGGTCACCCGAAAAAATCGTTGAGAGGCTTGTTGCAGAGCATCTGGATGCCCTCCAAAAAACCCCCGTATGCACAGGGGAAACTCCAGGGAGGAAGAGTTCAGTACTCAGGCTGGACCCCGGTTCCGGGCGCTGGCTTGAGAAAGATGTGGTCGATGCGTGACCAGTCCATGTAGTAGCAGACCTGGCCTTTCCACTTGACGCGGAAGAATCGGACGTGCCAGTCCTTTCGGAGATGGAGTCCCTTCATCGCACCAATGGCGTAACCGAGAGCCTTGGCAACCGGCTTCCAGTTGGTGCGGCGGGCGAAGGTCGTGAAGCTGATCTCGCGCTGAGCCTCGTACATATCGAACAACGGTGCGGGATCCTGCTGGTCGCAGCATCGAGTGGCCAAGACGTGCTTCATGTCTAGGCCGCTTTCCGCTTCGACCAGGCCAGGCGCAGATGCTCGCGCGGCAGGGTTTCGATGCTTGCTGTGCCTCCCGATCCATCCGGGAACTCGACTGCGAAGGCCTCGCCATCGCCATACTCCGCGACGACTGTGCCTTGACTGCCGGCGACAAGATCGGTGCCGGGCTGGTCCTTCACCAGTTCCACGACATCGTGTTCCGAGATCAGCGGCGGGGACTTGCTGCGGCGGCGCCATGCGGCGATCGCCAGGGCGGCGGGAATGCCAAAGGGAACGGCGATCGCCAGGGCGATGAGCGCCAGGTTCAACGGCTTTTTCATGGTGCTTCCTTTCGTGAAAAGAGGCACCGGTCCCTGTCTGGATTGGTGCCCGGTCAGGGATCGCCTTTCGGCGGGTGGCGGATTCGCTTGCGTCGGAATCCGTAAGAGGCGGGCTGAGACAGCCAAAAAGCGGCAAGGCTTTTCGCAGTCGCCGGGGGGAGGCGGCTCTGAAAAACCTCCCGGAGGAGGTAAAAGCGATCGACGGATTAGCGCCGATTGCGTTTTTGAGCACTCGCACGGACGCGCGCTTTGGCTTCCGAGTAGGAATGGGAGACGCTCGCGGCGATGATGCCGACGATCACGCCCATGAACCCGATGAAGCCGGCAGCAACGATGTCCGCCACCGTCTGAAGCGTGACGACTTCAAACGACGGCAAGCGCAGCCAGACGAGAATTGCGGTGGCAACCCAAATCAGAACAGCGATCTTCATTTGCATTCCTTTCACGTCAAAAAATGGATGACGCGGGAACGCACATCCCGTCCGGGAGAGCGCTCCCGGTCGGGATACCGGCGGTTGCCGGCGATGAAGTGCTACGAGTGCGGGTGGTGACGGCGGTGACGCTTACGCTTCATGGCGTAGGCCACCTGCCGAGGCTGAGTCTCGGGCAAATACGCAATGATCAGGCCGACGATGAAGATCGCCAGCACAATCACTGTGATGATGCCCGTACCGTAGTAGAACAGCTGTTCCATGCTGAATTCGTTCATGACCTTTCTCCAACAAAGATAGACGGTTTGTCCTGTTTGTTCAAGAAAGTCTTATTCAGCTGGAATCACCACGGTCATAGAACCAGTCCGGCACGATGATGCGGCCCTTCGGTTTCTCCTTGATGCGCTTCGCACGCACTTCCAGCCAAGTGGCCAGGGCGTTGAAGACGACATAAGCAGTTCCCGCGAGAGCTATCATCGGCGCGCCAGTGACCACGGCGTTGACGTCGAACACCGGTTTCACCTTAGCGATGCCAAGGGCGGTGTTACCAATCAACGACAGGGCCATCAGCGCGGCCGGAGCTTTGGCAGCGGCACGCAGCCACTTCGCCAGCTCTTTCAGCCACTTCTTTTTGGTGGCAGCTTTCATGCTGACCTCCTCACAAAAATTGCGGGAAGCCAGCCCCGGCAGGGGATAGCCCCCGCGGGGTTGAAAAAAAAGCCGACCGGATAGTCAGCTTCGTTGGCAGATTCATATCGAGAACCTGTAAGACGCTCGTCAGATGGGACGAGAACCGAAAGCGGCAGCGCGTCCGTGACGGACGGCGTTGAGAAGTGAGGAGGGGGAAGAACTGGAGACTCTTCGCAGCAGCCCTTGGGCTGCTCTGAAGAATCCCCAAGAAGCAGGGATTCAGGGTCTCAGCGAACACGGTGACGAGCACGCTTGAATTTGTAGTTTTCGATCGCTTCTTCGATCTTGCCGCAGACGAATCCGACAGCGAAACCGGAGGCGCAAACCGCGAGTGCCAACGGAGTAGCACCCATGTACAAACCAATTGCGAACAGCACCAGCGTTGCGAGGAAAACGATTTTCGACATGATGAGTACCTTTCGTGAGAAAGGGACACATCACGTCCCAGGTCCGGGATTTGACGTGTCCCGGTTGGGAGAAAACCGTGTTCGGCGCAAAAGCCGAGGATCCACGGGAGCGGGAAAACCCGAAGGGTTTTCGCCGCTTGATTCCCGTGGTTATCAGGTTCTGCAGACCTGATGGATCCGTTCATTGATGCATGCAGCGTGCATCTATGTTGCACTCGTGAGAGTCGCAACGTGAACTTGCCGAAGGAAATCCGACCGAAGTCAGATCCGACAGGCAACCAGCAGAGCTGGGGAGTATCCGAAGCAAGGACGCAAGCGTCCAGAGCAACGGTATCAGCGAAACGAGTCGCTGAGGGGAGACCGAAACAAGTTCGGTCGAGAGATCTGGTCGGAGGACCGACAAACCCGTACAAGACGGATCAGATCTGGGAGAGCACAGCCGCCAATATCGCAGCGGAGGCTAGAATCACCAGCACTTGGATGGTGATGTAGGCGAGTTCCATATCGGGGAACCACGTAAAAACGCTCGTTTACTAACGAGAAAAATTCGGTGCCAGTTGCGGGCTTGAGCGGATGGTAGGCCAGGTCTTTGGATTTTGCAACCACCCGCAACCAAACCGGAAGCTTGCATAGAAAGAATCCAAAACGACCAAGGCTGGCTGCGTAGCCTTGGCGTCATGAAACCGAATCTACTCCCTTTTCATCAAGAGCTGACCCGCGTGTCCGCGGAGGCCAGTGCTGCCCGGGTCCGTATCAGGCAGGCACGCACCCTGCGTGAGGTCACCCGACACATGGACGTTCGTGTCCGGCCGGAATTCCGCTGTCTGAAGCACATGATGACCGAGCTTCGTCGCTTGCACCATGATGCCGAGCACCGCGCCGAGCAGATCCTGCGCGCGCAGCTGGCCAACATTTCCGCCCTCCCCGATGAAAGCAAGCGCCGCGAGCTGACGGCGACGTACCGGAGCACCGATTGGAGGCTGTTGCACGGCCATTTCCCAAGGCTGGCGCGACTGGCGGAATCGGCGTCCAAAACGGACGTCAATCGGAATCGGAGCCCGGCGAAACATTTTCCAGAAACGGGTGGCGCGCATGCGTAGCCTGACCAACATGACGCTCATCGACAAAGCCCGCGAATTCGCCATGCGTGCGCATGCCGCCCAGCTGCGCAAGTACTGCGGCCGTCCCTACATCGAGCACCCCGAAGCCGTGGCGGCTCTGGTCGCCTGCGTCCCCCACACCGAGGAGATGCTCGCCGCAGCGCTGCTGCACGACACGGTGGAGGACACCTGGGTCTCCCTGGAGGATATCAGGCGGGAGTTCGGCTCCGAGGTGGCCGGCATGGTGGAGGCGCTCACGGATGTCAGCCGTCCCGAAGACGGCAACCGCGCGGCGCGGAAGCTGATCGACCTTGAGCACCTGAGACGATCCTCGCCCCAGGCGGCCACTATCAAGCTGGCCGATCTGATCGACAACAGCGTCAGCATTGTCGCGCACGACACGGCCTTCGCCAAGGTCTACCTGCGAGAAAAGGCGACCCTCCTCGAGGCGCTTAACCATGGTGACGCGGCGCTTCTCGAAAAGGCGCACGCCGTTTTACGGGAATCCATGGCCAAGCTGGGAATTTCGGACATTGGTTCGCCAGCCGGCAACCAGAAGGAGGCGTACTGATGGCGATCGTGATCAAGGCGCTCATCCTTTGCGCCACCGACGACCCGGTCGAAGCGCGCGCGGCTGTCTTCCGTGCCTGCAATGGGGAGGTATTCGAGAGTTCCAGCCCGGTGGTCGATTTCGCGATAGGTATCGAGCAGACAGCGCAGATCGAGGACGACTACCAGGATGGCGAGTTCCTCGCCCAGGTCCCTGGTGCCCAGCTCCTCGAGACGGCCAACAACATCACCCTTCCGATCTAAGGACCTCATGTCAAGGAAAAGCCAAACATATACCCAGGCACAGGCCCAAGAAGTCGCGAGGCAGCTCATCGAGAAGAGCCAGGGCTTCAACGCAATGCCGCTGCCCTTCGACCTCTGGGAGATCGAGGTCGACGGCGGTTGCCCGCCGCTGCCGGCGCCGCTTGCCCCTTGTGGCAGCCGCTTCGACGACTGGATCGTCGAGGTCGAGCGCTGTATTGGCACCAGCGAGCCCCTTTCGAAGGCCGGCCGCGGCGATTTCTTCATTTCGTTCTTGCGCGGACTGTCGCCAGCGGAAGCGGTTCAGGCCGACCGCGAGGAGGCGCGGGCATGATCGAGACTGGGCGCCCTTTGCTTGCGCTGATCGTCGAACTCATCGACAAGCGGGCCTCCTGGTGGGAGGAACAGACTAGGTCGCTTATCGAGCGGGCTGGGGAGGAAGACCTCAGCTCATGGCTCCTTTTCGCGCGCAGCGCCGTCACGCCCGATGCAGTGCTCTTCGCCCTCCGGAAGTTTGTATCCCAAGTCGATTCTCGCTCCCACGCGTGGCTTGAAAAGGGGGAAGACTGGGATATCCGGACGACGCTGTACGAGGAAACACGCCGTCTTATCGATCGCCCCATCAGCAACCTCAAGCCTCCGGCTTTCCGCGGACTGCCGCTGGGGCGATCCGACAATTCGGTCGCGCTCACCTCTGATGTCAAGGCGATGCTCGCACGCAACTGTGTTGTGGCGGTTGGGGTCAGTGGCGGCAAGGACTCGGATGCCTGCGCGATTGCCGTCGACCGGCATTTGAAGACCATCGGCCACACCGGGCCGCGCGTGCTCATTCACGCCGACCTCGGTCGCGTCGAGTGGCGCGACAGTCTGCCCAACTGCGAGCGCCTGGCCGCCCACCTTGGCTGGGAACTGATGGTGGTGCGGCGCAAGGCTGGTGACATGCTCGCGCGCTGGCAGGGACGCTGGGCCAACAACGTCTGGCGCTACGCTAACCTCGAGTGCGTGAAGCTGATCCTCCCGTGGAGCACGCCCTCGATGCGCTTTTGCACCTCGGAATTGAAGACGGATGCGATTTCAGCGGAGCTGAAGAGGTGCTTCCCGGCACGGGAGATCCTGAACGTTGTCGGCATCCGACGCCAGGAATCCTCCAATCGAAGCCGCATGCCGGTGGCGGCCGTCCAGGCGAAGCTGTCCCGCAAGGGCCATACCGGCATGGCCTGGAATGCCATTATCGATTGGCCTGTCGAGGATGTCCTGGCCACCATTGGGGAAGCCGGCTTGCCCCTGCACGAGGCCTACGTGCGCTATGGGGCGAGCAGGGTGAGCTGTGCCTTCTGCATCATGTCGTCGCTCTCTGATCTTCATGCTGCCGTGTCCTGCAAGGACAATCACGACCTCTACCGCACCATGGTCGAGCTGGAGGCCGGCTCGACTTTCGCTTTCCAGGGTAACCGCTGGCTTGGCGATCTTGCTCCCGAAATCCTGCCGGAGTCGCTGAGGAACCGTATCGAGGAGGCAAAGCGCAAGGCTGCACAGAGACAGGAAATCGAGGCCGAGATCCCCAAGCACCTGCTCTTCGAGGCGGGCTGGCCCCAAACCGTCCCCACAGACGAAGATGCGGCCCTGCTTGCGTCCGTGCGGCGACGCATCGCCGCGCTTCTTGGGATCGAAATCGGATACGTGTCCGGCCCGGACATCCAGTTGCGGTACGCCGAGCTGCTGGGGTCTCAACTGCCTAAGCCCAAGACAAAGCCCAGCTTCGACCGACTCCAGGAGGACCTCTTCACCTGCTTCGAGCCACAAAAATCAGAAACGCCATGACCGCTTCCCTAGACTCGATCGCATGCTGAGCAATGAAACCAAGGACGAGATCCGCAACCGCCTCAAGGCCATCTCCGAAGCGATGCCTGCTTTCCGCTCGCGCCAAGGACAAAGGGTCATGATCGCCGAGGTGGCCAAGGCCCTCTCCCGCTGCCCCGACCGTGCTGCTGACGGTACCCATGTCTCCCCCGCTCCGGGCGAGGCGGTGGTTTGCGTTCACGGTGGCACCGGCATCGGCAAGAGCCTTGCGTATTTTCTGCCCGGCATCATCCTGGCGCGCCAGAAGGGCAAGAAGCTGGTGATTTCCTCCTCGACCGTTGCCCTGCAGGAGCAGCTCACCGGCCGGGACCTGCCGTTCTTCCTGAAGGCCTCCGGGATACTGGCCAGCGTGGAACTCGCCAAGGGCCGCACTCGCTATCTCTGCGAATACCGTCTCCTACAGGCGATCGAGGACATGCGTCAGTCGACCATGTTCGGCCGGGAGCAGCGGGCCCGCAGTGGGGAAGCGGCCGACAAGGTTCAGGAGACGATCGAGCAGCTAGCCACGGACTACGCCGAAGGCCGCTGGAACGGCGACCGCGACCTGCGCCCGGGCATGGACGATGCCACATGGAAGATGCTGACGACGGACCGGCACGGCTGCCTGAGCCGGAACTGCCCGCGCTACCGCACGTGTGCCCAGATGGCGGCCCGCCAGCGCCTGAAAAGCGCTGACGTCATCGTCACCAACCACGACTTGCTGCTTTCCGACCTGGTGATGGGCAGCCGGATACTGCCCAAGCCGAACGAGGCCTTCTACATGCTGGACGAGGCCCATCACCTGCCCGACAAGGCGGTGGCGGCGTTCGCATCAAGCCATCTCGTGGGCGGGGAGCGGCGTTCGATGGAAAAGATCGGTGCTCTCACCGGTCCGCTGGTGCAGGCGATCGGCGCCACCTTCGAGCCCCAGGCGGAGCGCATCGAGGACCTGGCGGACCGCGTCCAGGATGAACTGAACAACGCCTTCAATTTCTTTGCCAGCCTGAGCCAGCTGAAGCCCACGCTGGCGGTTCCGCGGCCCACCCTCGAATTCGAGATGTCCTGTCTCCCGGAAGAGTTTTTCAGCATGGGGGAGAACATCCGCGCCGGCACGGCCGACCTCATGAAGCTGCTCAAGGAAGCGGCTGAATTGCTTGGCACGTTGATGGGTGCTGACAAGGGCCAAAAGGCGATCTACGAGAAGCTGGCTTCCGACACCGGTTTCTATATCGGCCGGCTGGAGGAAGTGCATGAGACCTGGAAGCTCTTTCTCGAGCAGCCAGATCCGGAGCATCCGCCCATCGCCAAGTGGATCGAGACTGTCACGCTGAAACACGGTGTCGACTACAAAATGTGCGCCAGCCCGGTCGTGGCTTCCGGGTTGCTGCGCAGTCTGCTGTGGGAAAAAGCCGCCGGCGCCGCGCTGGCCTCGGCGACCATGACCACGCTGGGCGCCTTCGACGATTTCCTGCGCCGCAGCGGGTTGTCGGCCTACAAGAACGTTGCCTGCGTCGAGCTCCCCTCCCCTTTCGACTACGCGTCCCAAGGCACGCTGGAAATCGCCAAGATGAAGTCCTCGCCGAAGAACTTCGAGGCCCACACCGAGGAGGTGACGGAGCGAGTGCGCGGGCTGCTCGAGGGGACCGCCGCAGAGGGTTTGCTCGTGCTCTTCACCTCGCGCCGCCAGATGGAAGCGGTGGCCAAGAGCCTGCCCGACGTGCTGCGCGCCAAAGTGCAGGTGCAAGGCGAAGGTTCGAAGCAGGCGATCATCGCAGAGCACGTGCGGCGCGTCGATCGCGGCGAGTTTTCGGCGATCTTCGGCCTGGATAGTTTTTCCGAGGGAGTCGACCTCGCTGGCAAGTACTGCACCCACGTCGTGATCACCAAGCTGCCCTTTGCAGTACCGGACACACCGGTCCTACGCGCGCTCTCCGGCTGGATTGAGCGGCGAGGCGGCAACCCCTTCATGGAGATATCCGTGCCCGATGCCGGCCGCAAGCTCGAACAGGGTGTGGGCCGCTTGATCCGCACGGAATCCGATCACGGGCAGGTAACCGTGCTCGACCCCCGGCTGTGGACCCAGAGATTCGGCCGCCAGATCCTGGCCGGCCTACCGCCCTTTCGCCTCATCGCGATGGGCAAGGAAGTAACCCTGTGAAGTCGCATTTCTTGATCAACAGCGCCCAAGCGCCCATCCACCGGATGGCCGCCGGCACCAACTGAACGAAAGGAGCCATCCATGTCTGTCCAACATCACCTGCTCAGCCTATCCCCAGAAGCCTCGTGTGCGGTGACGCTGTTCCGAGAAGGCCGACGCGACACCGTCACGGCCGTCATCACTGAGCTGCCTGACCACTCAGGCCTGCCGGCGGAGCGTTCCTTCCCGGACATCGCACACAAGGTGCGCAGGATGTTCCTGCGGGACGCGGACGCCCGGCAGATCGCCTGGGTCTACCGCCGCTCCGGGGAGAACGCCGGCAAGGAGACGATCTTCCAGGTGCAACTGGGGGATGCCCCCGGCTGCACGCCGGCGTGGATTGCAATGACGTCCGCGGGGCTGAGCGCGCTGATCAACCGCGGTGGCGGTTTCGTGCGGCGCGTCTTCTTCCCGGAGTTCCGGACGCCGAGGGGTGAGGTTGGTCGACGACGACCGAAGGAGGTTCATGATGGTGTTCCCGTTTAACAAGTACTTCGCTTCCTCTTCCCCGCCCCTGGGCGACGAGGACCCTCCCTACTACGCTCCTCTCAAGGCGGGCGATTACGCCGCCGCCATCCCGCTGATCCATGAAGCCATCCGCCAGGAAGACGGCCACGCCATGGGCGTGATGGCGTCGCTGCTGGCCATGGGCCGCGGGGTTAGCAAGAACATCGAGGAAGCCGTCCTCTGGTACCGGCAGGCGGCCGTGCGCGGCGATGTCTTCAGTCAGACTGCCTTCGGTCTGTGCCTGGCGACGGGCGCCGGCGTGGCAAAGGACCCGCAGGAAGGCGCCTACTGGCTGTTCAAGGCGGCCACCGCCGGCCATCGCACGGCGGCCGAGAGCCTTGGCGACCTGGTGCTGCAGGACCAGTCGCTTGTCGGCAAGCACTTTTCCATGGATGATGTCGCGCAGCTGATGCGCCGTCTGCGCAAGTCGTCCTCGGTGCATTAAGGGAGAATCAAGAAATGCCAACCATGACCGAAGCGCAATTCATCGTCGGATGCCTGATCGGCTCCGGGGTGGGGATCACCCTGTCGATCAACGGGATCAGGCTGACCGATCCGGAAACGCGCGTGAAGTTCATCAGCTGCATGATCGGCTTTGCCGGGATCTTCGGGATCATCTGCGGGTTGATGAACCAGCCCGCCTGATACTGACATCGATGTTCGGCGCGGCCGTCATCAAGCCGCGCTCCCTCAGGAAGGCGACAGTTTGCGCCGCCGTCCGCGCCCCCACTCCCTTTATTTTCCGCAGCCCGTCTTCTCCCGCGCGCGCCACCAGTTCGCCCACCGTCTCCAAGCCTTCCTCCTTGAAGTAAGTGACCGCGGCCTGGCCAATCCACGGCGCCAGGTCGTCCAGGGCCGAGTTCGCGTCGGCGCTAAACTGCATCTCCTGAGATTTCAGCAGTCCGTGCCGCCACAGGTCCAATTTGGTCGGCTCTGGCTGAAGCGGCAGACCTACCAGTTTGAGAGTCTCGAGGATTTCCTTCACCTGGGCTTTGCCGAATTCGATGCAGAGCGTCCGGAGTGACAGCGCACGCAACTCGCCCACAGTTTCATAGTTTCGTATCAGCGCGCGCTTTATTGTGGGCGGTGAGAACCCTACATCGGATAGATGGGAATCGTTGATGAGGGTTCGCGCCCGTTCCTCGAAGGACAACTTGCGGTTCAGTCGATTTCGGTCGTACATCGCCGCCACAGGGTTCGGGTTGGGCTTGAAGTCCATCCCGATCGCGTTCAGCAGTTCGCGGAGCCTGGCAACCATCGTTGCGCCCATGTCGGGCATCCGTCGCAGCTCGCTCTCGCTCACCTCCGAGAGGTCCTCCAGGCAGTAGATGCTCAACTCCCGGAGGCGATGGCGGGTCACGGGGCGCAGCGGCAGCTCCTCGATCGGCGTTGTGCCCTGCAGGGTCCCGACGTCCTGAGCCTCGCGGTCCTGCGGCTCCCAGACGAATGTATCGAACTTGATGGCCTCCGCTGGCTTCCCCTCGCGCACCGCGTCCGTGCGGTCGGACTTGGCCTGCTGCACGGCCTGCCTGAAAGCACGTAGGCAACGGTGGAGTTCCTCCTCGGGGACGTCCAGGAAGTCAGCCAGGGTGCGGATTTCTCGCCGGCGTGGATTCATGAACTCAGCATAGCCGATCCGGTATGATTCTGGAATGGCAAAGGGCATGCACCCCTTCAAGAAGCGTTTGGTGGTTTTCGGCGGCGTCTCGCTTGCGGCCGCGACCCTGCTCGGCCTTTACGTCCCCTCGCTCGCCCTGTTCGGCGCAGGCATCGTTGTTCTTGGTTTGGGTATGGTGTTTGGTATTCTCAACTACCTGATGCGGCCCTTGCCACAGGAAATGAAGCCGATGTTCGACGTCCCCCACGTTCCCGAGGGCTGTCCTATCGAGAATCCATCTGCGCCCTCTTTGACACACACCGAGCCGTCCGCACCGAATGTGGTCAAGCTCTCGGTTATCCGAAACCAGGACCCCGATTAATCTACCAGTTCCCTCTCTTGCATTTTACGGTATCCCCTAAGGCGGGGTTGTCGATGAACTTGTTCCGCGTCCCCTGCTGCTCGGCAATCCACTCGGCTCGGCGCCGCTCCGCCGGCGTGGGCGGATCCTCTCTGTTCCAGGCACGCAGGAAAGGTATCATCTCCTTCGGCACGGCGAAACCGTACTCCGAGCACATGTAGAAGATAGAGCGCGCAAGGTTGCCTCTGACCTGTGGGCGCGGTTCCACGTACTCCCCATTGTTTTCGAAGTCGCACTGGAAGGTCTTCTGCCCGATCTCCACGGGAAACGGCTCCTCGCCTTCGATCTCAACCAGTTTCCTCTTGCCCCGCGACGAATTGAGCTTTCTGAGGGCCGGCCACATGTTGTGCATATCAGCCTCAGCGTGGTCGAATTGTTCTCCGACGTCAGGGTCTAAAGGACATTCGTCCCGGTTTGGACAGTCCAGACTTATCGCCATTGCCTGCGCCGGCATTGCATGCTCGATGGACATCCAGTCGGCTGACTTGTGTCCCTTGCCGTTGCTCCTCTCCTCAACAGGGAAACGTACGCCGCAATAGATGTCACGCACTTCATCGCCTTTTTTGTCGGCGTAGTAGGTCCAGAAGTATTCGTTCCTTGTCGTCTCATAGTTCCTGATTTGAGTCTGTTCGGCCCAGGCGTGCTGGGAGGCGACTGCAATGATGGCTATAAGCATTCTAATTTTATACGGATACATCACGCTCACCTAACACACGGGACTGGGGTTACTGGCCCGCAATTCAGGTCATCTCTAGATGGAGCGAAAACACCTCCACCCTTTAGCCATTTTTCTATCTCGCCCTTTTTCGACTCCAGCAATCCCTTGACCGGTGGATTGTGACTTTGGCAGGTGAGCGCCAATGTAACTGCCGTACCTGGGTGCGCCCAAACAATTGCACGCGCCGCGTCGATAAAGGTAGGTCGTTTAATGGTGTTCGCAGCTATTTGCGGATCAATCATATTGATTACCCCCACATATCCGCTCACTGGATTAGGGTAGCCCGCTACCACCAAGGCATTTACGATATTGACCGCGTCTTGAGCGCCGATATTATGGCCCCAGTCTCCCGCGCACCAATTCATATGCTGAATGACATCCGGGTCGGACGTTTGCGCAAGAACACTGTTGTTGGCAAATGCAGAAATCAGGATAGTTACGGCCATCTTCAGCGATGTCATTGTGTTGCTCGGCATAGACACCTCCCAACAGGTTGCTCCAAAGTGGCTTACAACCTCGGCATTGCGTCGTGATCATGCTACCAGAATAGTAGCCTTTACCCTTTATGGCGGCAACAGCCTTGTATTTTCCCAAACACACATCAGGTGTCTAGGTAGTATCAAAAGCATGCGAATCTCCCACATTAAACCGTGCTTTTGTGGTGACTGCCGTGACCGGCGGCAGGATTTACGCCAACAGGCGCGCGACATCTTCAAGGAGGCGTTGAGTACTCAGTTGGTGTGTGCCAGCGACTCTATCGGCCAGGTGCGCTTTCTCCGATCCTGCTCGCGGCTAGAAGCCATGGCCGGTCTGCTCACTGACATCGACATCGATCCCACTCTGATCGGCCTGCAGTACCCAACACGCATCGGGCCCATGCACACGGTGAGCCTAGCGGAAATGGGTGATGCCCGCCCGCTTGGCCAGGACGGATGGCTGTTGCCGGACGGAACAGAAATCTGGTTCCGGGTGGCCCAATGAATCAAGGCCAGTTTCATATTGGCCAGCGTGTGCGGTTGGTATCAGTGCACCATCCTGTTTTCGAGAAGGAGATAGGCTCCATACTCGTCGTCAAGAAATTTGCGGGAGAATCCTTATGGTGCTCGCCGGACAAGCTGTACCCGAAAAGGAAGAGGAACGGCGAAATCGTGATGGAGGCGCCCAACTGGATGACTCTCTACAGCCCCGATCAACTCGAGGCTGTCTTCATCGCGAACCCCACCGAACATTCAGGCAAAATCGATACCCATCATGCAAAACTTCCATGACCTCCTGCACTCCGTTATCGAGAGCGGAGACAACCAATTCAATACCCGCACCGGGAAGATGTGCCTCGCGACGGTTGGCTGCCAGCTCCAGTACGACCTGGCCGATGGCTTCCCTGCCATCACTACCAAGAAGCTCGCTTTCAACGGTGTAAAGGGTGAGCTACTGGGCTTCTTTCGCGGCTACACAAACGCTGCCGATTTCCGCGCCTTAGGCTGCGGCGTCTGGGACCTGAATGCAAATGCAACCCCTGGCTGGCTGGCCAATCCCTACAGGAGGGGCGCGGACGACTTAGGGCCTATCTACGGTAAGCAATGGACTGATTGGACGACCTATCGCGAGATCGTCTCCAGCGATAACGCTGCCGCTGATCGACTCATCGAGGACGGCTTCCGATTGGTCTGCGATGACGGCAAGGTCGCCGTCTTCCGCAAGGGCATCAACCAGATCGAGAACACCCTGCGCAAGCTTATCACCGACCCCTCCGACCGCCGCATAATCGTCTCTGGCTGGAACGTGAGCGAACTCGACATGATGGCGCTACCTCCCTGCCACATGGACTACCGCTTCGTTGCCTTTGACGGCCCATCGCCGGAAGCCCCCAAAGTGTTGCATGTGGTGATGACGATCCGCTCCTGGGATCTCTTTCTGGGCGCTCCGTTCAATATCGCCTCGACCTCGATCTTTCTTGCCATCATGGCCCGGCTGGCGGGCATGACACCAGGGTCCGTGACGATCCAGGCGACCAATGCCCACATCTACGCCGACCACTTCGACCAGGTGCGCGAGCAGCTCTCCCGCGATCACCTGCCGCCGCCGGCGCTGCGGCTCTCTGACCGCATCAAGCCGGTGGGCAGCTTGGAGGATATCCCTGGCATCTTCGCCCGCATCGAGCCGGAGGATATTGCACTGGAGGGCTACCAGTCGCACGCGGCCCTCAAGGCGCCGATGGCGGCGTAATGCAAGGACGCGAGGACAGCATGCGCAAGCATGACCCCTTCAGGCCGAGAGTCGAGCCGGCTGGCGCCATTTACGATGCCTTCCAGGACGAGGCGGCCAAGCGCAAGGAGCGCAAGTTCGAAGAGTGGGTGGCGGCTGAGATCGAGGCAGTGCTAGGTTGCGCCGTCGAGCAGGCGCATAAATACGGTCTGCGCGCTCCAACCAGGGAAGAGGTGGAGCGTGCCGAGCGATACGCCATGGGATCCGTCGACTACGGCGCAAAATGGGCCTTCGGTGTCGTCGAGGCGATGCGGCAGCCTACCCTCCCTTCTTTCACGAAGACTTGAGCATGCGGGCGTTCCTCCTCGCAGCGATCCGCTTCTACCAGCGCTACCTCTCCCCCCTTAAAGGCTACAGCTGCGCCTATCGTGTGCATACGGGGCATTGCAGCTGCTCTGCGTTGGGCTACCGGGCGGTGCGACGCTATGGCGTCCTGCATGGACTGGCTGTGCTCCGGCGACGGCTTTATCTCTGCGGGGTGGCCTACAGACGCTTTTCACCCCCTCCCAAGCGGCCGCCGGCGGCACAACGCGGCGACTGCGACATTGGCTTTTGCGACCTGCCTTGCGATGGTGGCTGCGACAGCCATTGTCACGTGCCAGGCGGACAGTTCGGCAGATTCTTAGGCGATCTCGTCAGCTGCGGCGACTGCGGAAGCTGTGATTGGACTTCACGGAACAGGAAGCGTGGCGAAGAGTACGTCTACATCCCTCCCAACGTAGGCGGCGATAGGAAGGACTAAAGCTAGGAAGTTTTTGTAAACCGTGAGGGCTCTTTTTGCCAGAATTACTGGCATAGAAAAAGGCCTCCCAATGAACAAATCTCGCCGGACACAAATCGAGGAAATCCGCAGCCAGATCGAAGATCTGAAGGCTCGCGTCGATGCGCTTGCCGATGAGGAGCAGGAAGCCTTCGAAAATCTCCCTGACAGCCTGCAACAAAGCGACAACGGCCACAAGATGGAGGAAGCCGTCGCTTCCCTAGAAGAGGCCTCTGATCAGCTCGATGACGCATGCGGCAGTCTGCAGTCGGCCATGGGGGACCAGTGATTTCAGTCCATCCTCGGCGCCAGACCCTCTGGGAATCGATGAAAATCGACTGGCTTATCTCTGAGCAGTACATCAACTTCCAGTACCTCGGTGATGTGCTCTCGCCAGAGTTCAGTCGCGCCGCTGCGCGTGATTTGTTCCGCTACGGCTATATGTGGGTCTGCTGAAATGACGGTGACTGCCACGTCCCAAGATTTCGCCCCGCTTCCTCGGGCGCACGCCGCTCTTGACCGGATGCGGGTGGCTTTCAGGGAAGGCCACGGGGTTCGCCTTTCGTGGGAGGACCTGGCATCGCTCCACGCGACAACCATTGGGCAAATGTGGGAAGAGGAAAACCCGCTCATGAAGAGCGGGCAAACATCAGCACAATGCACCTATTGCCGGGAAGCTGCCGCATGATTGCTTCCCAACAACTCGATCTTTTCTCCGAGGTGCTGCACGCCTACAGCTCCGAGCGCGGCGGTGCCCTCGATAACGCTACCCTCTACGCCGACGTTGCCGAGCGCGCCGGCCTTCCCGAGGAATCGCTGTCCGAGCGCGTTCCGGTGGGCAAGGCTGGGCAGCCGCACAACCTGATTGCCCGGCGCGTGCGCTGGCACCAGCAAACCCTGAAGCACGCCGGCATCCTGCAGCGCGTGGAAGGGCAGCGCGGCGTCTGGAGGCTCACAGAGCCGGCCGGCAAGGAGTTGAACCGGATCGGCCCCAATGTGGGCGTTGTCGGTTTTTCGACAGACCTCGGGGTGGCGATCCTGGGTGCCTGTGAGACGGTGTTCGAGCGGATCGATGCCCCTATCACTCTTTGTCTGACTTCACCTCCATTCGCCTTGGCAAAAGCTCGTTCCTACGGCAACCCGAGCGAGGCGGAGTACGTCGATTGGGTCTGCCGCACGCTCGAGCCGATCGTTCGCAACCTGGTGCGCGGCGGCTCGATCTGCCTCAACGTGTCGAACGACATCTTCATGCCGGGCAGCCCGGCGCGCTCGCTTTACCGGGAGCGCCTGGTACTTGCATTGCACGACCGGCTGGGCCTGCACAAGGTGGACGAGCTGATCTGGCACAACCCCTCGAAGCCGCCCGGGCCGGTGCAGTACGCCAGCATCCAGCGCGTTCAACTCAACGTCGCGTGGGAGCCGATCTACTGGCTATCAAATTGCCCGCAGGCATTACGCTCAAACAACCGGCGGGTGTTGCAGGAGCATACCGAACGCCACCTGCGACTGATCCGGCAAGGCGGTGAGCAACGGGATGCCGAATACTCGGACGGTGCCTACCGCATTCATCCCGGACGTTTCGGCAACGTCACTGCCGGGCGGATACCCCGCAATGTGCTGACCTTCGGCCATAGTTGCGCCGACCAGCGAGCCTACAAGGCTGCTGCCCGCGCTGCAGGACTACCTGCCCACGGCGCGCCGATGCCCCTTTCTCTGGCTTCCTTCCTGGTGGAGTTCCTGTCCAGCGAGGACGATCTGGTGGTTGACCCTTTCAGCGGATCTTTCACCACAGCGAAGGCGGCCGAACGGCTGGGACGGCGCTGGCTCTCTACTGAGATCATGCTTGAGTATGTCGTTGGCGCCGCAACGAGGTTTTCCGATGCC
>JAANMY010001886.1_pt1 | contig 21616 bp, 20 predicted proteins | sample 7279691 | NCBI WGS metagenome assembly JAANMY01 (sample SAMN14094543, study PRJNA606508) | bioreactor metagenome | isolation source: A lab-scale SPAN reactor treating ammonium-rich wastewater day 388 | place: Ireland: Galway | collected 2018-02-07
CTGATCGCCCGCCCCGTCGCGGCGGGCCAGCCGCTCGCCATGCCCCGGCGCAGCCTGATGGACCGCATCCTGCCCTTCCTGTTCGGCGCCGCCGGGCTGGCGATCCTGGGCGCCGCCGCGCGGCAGGCCTGGCGGCGCAACCGCTGCCCGCAATGCGGCCGTCGCGGCCTGGAAACGCAGGTGGCGCCGCTGGAAACCCCGCTGCCCGAGGGTGGCCACATGGTCTCGCAGGACAATGTCACGCGGCGCTGCCCGGCCTGCGGCTGGTCCGAAACCCGCCAGCGCCTGCGGCCGCAGACGGTCTGGTATGGACCGACCGGCACGGTGCTGCGCAGCGAGCCGACGCCGGGCTATCGCAGCGCCGCGCGCGGCTCCTCGGGCTTCGGCGGCGGCTCGTCGCGGGGCGGCGGCGCCTCGGGGCGCTGGTAGGGCACGGCCGCGCTTGCGAGGGCGCGGCGGGACCGCTAGCGTCGTGCCAGACTGCCTTCAAGGAAAGCTCCGACATGAAACCTCTCCGCTTCCCCGCCCTGGCGCTCGCGCTCGCCAGCACCAGCCTCACGGCCGCCTGGGCCGCCGACCCCGAACTGACGGTCTTCGACTGGGCCGGGTTCGAGGAGCCGGTGATCTTCCAGGGCTATATCGACCAGCATGGCGCCAGCCCCACCTTCGTCTTCTACGGCGACGACGACGAGGCCTATCAAAAGCTCGCCTCGGGCTTCAAGGCGGATGTCGCGCATCCCTGCTCGCAGATGGTGTCCAAATACCGCGACGCCGGGCTGATCGAGCCCTGGGACGTGTCGAAGATCCCGGCCTTCGAAAGCCTCGATGCGAAATTCCTCGATTCGGAAATCTTCAAGGACGACGACGGCGTCTGGTATATCCCGACCGATTGGGGCGCGACCGCGGTGGCCTACAATACCGAAACCGTGCCGGCCGAGGACGTGGCCAGCCTGAACATCTTCATCGACCCGAAATACCAGGGCCGCACCTCGCTGCCCGATTCGGCCGACGACGTCTGGGCGCTGGCCTACCTGGCCACCGGCACCACCGACTGGACCGAAGTCACCGACGAGCAGTTCGCGGCCGCCGCGGACTGGTTGCGCCAGGCGCACCAGAACGTCGCCGCCTATTGGGCCGACCCGGCCGAACAGGCGCAGCTGATGGCCTCGGGCGCGGTGGACGTGGCCTGGTCCTGGAACGACGGCGTGGTGTTGCTGGAAAACGACGGCTTCCCGGTCGGCTTCCAGCGCGCGGCCATGGAGGGCAGCTCGACCTTCTTCTGCGGCTTCATCAATCTCAAGAACGGACCGGGCAAGGAAGACAAGGCCTACGATTTCATCAACGCCTGGCTCGCGCCGGAAGCGGCCAAGGGCCTGCTGGACACGATCGGCTACGGCCATACCTCGACCGTCGCCATGGAGACGATCAAGGACGAGCCCGCGGTGCAGGAGGGTCTCTCGCCCGTGGACGCCCCGATCCTGGCCCAGACCCCGAACGACCCGCAGCAGCGCGAAAAGCAGTTGCAGGAGTTCGAAAAGATCAAGGCCGGCTTCTGATCGGCCCTTGCAGCGCCCCGCCCGAAGGCGGGGCGGTTCCCCGGCGGCACGGCCGCATGAGTATTTTGGGAACGAAGAAGGCGGGACGCCGCGCCCGCTTCTTCTCCGTTTTCCAAATACCCCAAGGGGTGAATTGGCCCGCGCAGCGGGACAAGAGGGGAACAGCGTTCCCCTCCCTTGCGCGACGGGATGGCGGCGCCTATATTCCGCTTGTCCGGGTTCGCCCGGACTATGGACATAAACGCGCAGGTAATAAGCGGATCGGACCCGGGGGCGGTACCCGGCGGCTCCACCAAGATCCCTCGTTGGGGGCACAGGGGGCCGAAACAGGATCGACGAACGTCTAAAGCTGTTTGCTTTGTCTCGGTGAGCTACCACCGTTATCGGTGCAAAATGTACAGTTGCCAACGACAACCGTGCTCCGGTGGCTCTGGCTGCGTAAGCAGCTCGGGTAACCGAAACTTAAGCCCTTCCGCCTAGCAGCGTAAGGCGGGGCCCGCAGGAGCCTGGCAACAGAATCCTGCACCTTCCCCTTTCCATCTGGCCCCTTTCCATCTGCCCGCTTTGCATCTGCCCGCTTTGCATCTGGCTTTTCAGCGCGCCGGCCCCTATTTCAGGCGTCATGCAAGGGAATGCCGCCATGAAAGACCTGACCTCATCCGATGCCGATGCGCTGATCGCGGATCTGGGCGCAAAGGCGCGCGCCGCCGCCGCCGTCCTGGCCGAGGCCAGCGCCGAGCGCAAGCACGCCGCCCTAGTCGGCGCCGCCGATGCGATCCTGAAGGCCGAGGACGCCATCCTCGACGCCAATGCCGAGGACATGCATTACGCCGAGGCAAAGGGCCTCTCCCCCGCCATGCTCGACCGGCTGAAGCTCGATCCCGCGCGCATCCGCGCCATGGCCGAGGGGCTGCGCTCGGTCGCGGCGCAGGCGGACCCGGTCGGCAAGGTGCTGGCCGAATGGGACCGGCCGAACGGGCTGCATATCCAGCGCGTCGCCACCCCCCTGGGCGTCATCGGCGTGATCTACGAAAGCCGCCCCAATGTCACCGCCGATGCCGCGGCGCTGGCGCTGAAGGCCGGCAATGCGGTGATCCTGCGCGGCGGCTCGGAAAGCCTGAACAGCTCGGCCGCGATCCACCGGGCGCTGGTGACGGGCCTGGGGCAGGCCGGGCTGCCCGAGGCTTCGGTGCAGATGGTGCCGACCCGCGACCGCGAGGCCGTCGCCGCCATGCTGCGCGCGCAGGAATTCATCGACGTGATCGTGCCCCGCGGCGGCAAGGGGCTGGTCGGGCTGGTGCAGAAGGAAGCCCGCGTGCCGGTCTTTGCCCATCTGGAGGGCATCTGCCACGTCTATGCCGATCGCGACGCCGACCTGGACAAGGCGCGGCGCGTGGTGCTGAACGCCAAGACCCGGCGCACCGGCATCTGCGGCGCCGCCGAATGCCTGCTGATCGACTGGCAGTTCTATACGAAACACGGCGCCGTGCTGGTGCAGGATCTACTGGACGCGGGCGTCGAGGTGCGCGCCGAGGGCGAGCTTGCCAAGGTGCCGGGCACCACCCGCGCCGAGCCCTCGGATTTCGGGCAGGAGTTCCTGGACAGGATCATCGCGGTGAAACTGGTCGACGGCGTCGAGGAGGCGATCGCCCATATCCGCCGCTATGGCTCGGGCCATACCGAATCGATCCTGACCGAGAATGACGCCACCGCCGAGCGCTTCTTCAAGGGGCTCGACAGCGCCATCCTGATGCGCAATGCCTCGACGCAATTCGCCGATGGCGGCGAGTTCGGCATGGGCGCCGAGATCGGCATCGCCACCGGCAAGATGCATGCGCGCGGCCCGGTCGGCGCCGAGCAGCTGACCAGCTTCAAGTATCTCGTCACCGGCGACGGCACCATCCGCCCCTGATCCTCGCCCGAAAGGCTGCGCCGGGGCCGCCGCGTCGCCCCGTTTGGCGGCGGCCACGCGTGCCTCCGTAGTCGGTCTCGCGCAAGGCCCCGTGCCTTGCCGAAAGGCTGGATTGGCGCGCAGGTGATGCAGGCCGCACGGCGCGACCGTTCGTCCAGGACCGCAGCATGACGCCGGCCGAAGCGGCGCCGCCGCCGATCCAGATCTCGGCGACTGGCTCTCGGCGGAGGCCGGTTTGCCGCGCCGGGCAGGGTAGCGGCGGCGCTCGCTTGGCATGAGTTGCGGGGCGGGCGATTCCGGTAAAGCCGCACTCACGGCGCGAGGAGGCTTTCCAAGGACAGGCCGCATCCATGACCGGCAGAGCCCCACCCAAACCACGGCGGGTCCGGCCCCAAAAGCCCGGCAGAGAGCCTCAGAACGAGATCTCGCCGCCGGTCTCGTCCAGTTCCCAGGCCAGCGGCCGGTTGGCGGCGCAGGCAAAACCGGCCAGCAGCGGGAAATGCACCTCGGAGGCGCCCGGTTCCGGCCGCGCCCGGTCCCCGTCGGGGCCAAGCCAGGACCACAGCGCCGGATCGGACCGGATGCGGCTGCATTCGGCGACCAGCCGCCAGCCCTGGGCGCCGCGGCAGACCAGCACGCTGCCGCCCCAAGGCATCGCCGTCTCAAGGCACATCAGCGCCAGCAGGATCAGGCGCGCCTCGATGCGCGGCAGGTCGCCCTCGGCCTCCAGCCGCAGGCGGATGCGGCCGCCCCTCTCGACTTCGGCCAGCAGCGCGGCCAGTTCGGCCAGGCCAAGGCGCTGGTCCGGCGCGGCATGGCCGAAGGCCACGCGAAACCAGCGTATCCGCGCCCGCGCCGCCTCGACGCTTTCGGTGATCAGCTGCATCTCGGGGCTGTCGTCGATGCCCGGCCAGGCACCCGAAAGCTGCAGCAGCTCCAGCCCGTTGCCGATGGCGCCCAAAGGCGAGACGATGTCGTGGCACAACCGCGAGCCGACCAGCGCGGCCAGCCGCTCGGGCGACACCGCGCCGGGGGTGTCGGGCGGGCAATGGATTGTCAGATCGTCCATGAAAGGCTAGCCTGCATGCTGTCTCGGGAAAGGGCGTGACGTGAGATGAATGAAATCCTGGAACCCGGCATGATCGTGCGCCATCCCGGCGCGCCGGAATGGGGCACCGGGCAGGTCCAGTCGCGCATCGGTGACCGCATCACCATCAATTTCACCAATGCCGGCAAGCAGGTGGTGAACGGCAGACATATCAATCTTGAACTGGTCACAACCGACCCTTTTTAGGCGACCAGTGCAGAGTAATTCAACTTTTGCGCGAGTCAACCGCTGTTGAAACGCCGGGCCTGCTGGCGGTTGCAATGTCGCGTTCCCCCGCCTAGACACGGGCGCAAGATGCCATAAGCCGGGGATAGCAGGCCGTAAGATGACGCCGGAAACCTCCTATTTCGCGACCCGTCTCGCCACCGAGGAAGCCGATCTTCTGGCCGCGCAGCGCCTGCGCTATCGCGTCTTCGTCGAGGAACTGGGCGGCGACGGCCCTCTGGTCGACCACGTGAACCGGTTCGAGCGCGACGAGTTCGACCCGGTGGTGGATCATCTGGTGCTGGTGGACGACCGCCGCTCGCGCGAGGCGCTGGACCATGTGGTCGGCGTCTATCGCCTGTTGCCGGGCGACCGGGCCGAGGCCTTTGGCCGCTTCTATTGCGACAGCGAATACGACCTCGCGCCGCTGCGCGCCTCGGGGCGGTCGCTGCTGGAGCTGGGCCGGTCCTGCGTCGATCCGGCTTATCGCGGCGGCTCGGGCATGTTCCTGATGTGGAACGCGCTGGCCGATTACGTGCTGGCGCGCGGGATCGAGATCCTGTTCGGCGTGGCCTCGTTCCATGGCACGGACGTGCAGGCGCTGGCCCAGCCGCTGTCCTGGCTTTACCACCATCACCTGGCGCCCGAGGCGATCCGGCCCCGCGCCCGGCCCGACGGCTATCGCCGCATGGACCTGGTTGCGCCCGAACAGCTGGACCGCCGCGCCGCCATGACCGGGATGCCGGCGCTGATCAAGGCCTATCTGCGGCTGGGCGGCATGGTCGGCGAAGGCGCCTGGCTCGACCGCGCCTTCAACACCACCGATGTGTTCCTGATGGTCGATACCCAGGCGATGTCGGCCAAGCACCGCAGGTTCTACGAAGCCCGGCAGGGACAATGAGCGAGGGCAACCGCGCCACCTGGCGGGACGCGGTCGCGCCGCCGGCCATTCCACGGCCCGGCGCGCTTGGCTGGCTGCTGGTGCTGCTGCGCGGCAGCGGCATCGTCCTGGTGCTGGCGCTCGGCGTGCTGCTGATCCTGCCGCTGCGCCTGGCCGAGCGGCTGTTCACCGGCCCGCGCCGCCCGCTGACCGGCCCCTGGGTGCAGGGCGTCTGCCGCATCTGCCTGGGGATCATGGGCCTGCGCTGGCGCTGCATCGGCCGGCCGATGCGCGGCCCCGGCGCGGTGGTGGCAAACCATTCCAGCTGGCTCGACATCTTCGTGCTGAACGCAGCGATGCCGGTGTTCTTCGTCTCGAAATCCGAGGTGGCGGGCTGGCCGGGGATCAACATCCTGACCCGCGTCACCGACACGCATTTCGTCGCCCGCGACCCCAGGCTCGCCCGCGCCCAGGCCGAGGAATTCGCCGCCCGCACCCGCGCCGGCCACCGGCTGCTGTTCTTCCCCGAAGGGACCAGCAGCGACGGGCGCCGCGTGCTGCCCTTCAAGCCGACGCTGTTCCAGGGCTTCCTGGATCCCGCCCTGCCCGAGGGGCTGGCGATCCAGCCGATGAGCGCGACCTATCATGCGCCCGAGGGCCGCGATCCGCGCTTCTACGGCTGGTGGGGCGACATGGACCTGGGGCCGCATCTGCTCGCGGTGCTGGCAGAGCCGCGCCAGGGCTCGGTCGCGGTGCGGCTGCTGTCGCCGATCCCGGTCGCGGCAGAGACCCGCAAGACGCTTTCCGCCAAGGCGGAAACGGCGGTGCGTCAGGGCTTCGACCAGGGCTGACGCGCCGCGCCGACGGCGCTGTCGCATGGGTATTTGTGCAACAGAGAAAGCCGCAAAGCACGCCCAAGCAGGCCGGGGAGCTCCAGAGGTTCGCCTTCTCTGTTGTTCAAATACCCCGGCAGCCGTGACGCCGAGACCGCGCCGCCGCCTAGAGCGGCCAGAACAGCGGGATGGTCAGGCAGGCGACGATGCCGCAGATGATGTCCAGCGGCACGCCGACCTTGACGAAATCGCTGAATCTGTAGCCGCCGGGGCCATAGACCATCAGATGGGTCTGGTAGCCGATGGGCGTGGCGAAGGCGACCGTGGCCGAGAACATCACCGCCACCACATAGGCGCGCGGGTCATGGCCCAGCGATTTCGCCAGCGCAATGGCGACCGGGGTCAGCAGCACCGCGACGGCATTGTTCGACAGCACCTCGGTCATCACCAGGCCCAGGAAATAGACCGCGATCAGCGTGGCAAAAGGCGGCAGGCCGGAAAGATAGGGCGCGACCACATCCACCACCAGGTTGACAGTGCCGGTATGTTCCAGCGCCTCGCCCACCGCCAGCATGGCAAAGATCATCGCCAGCAGCCGGGCATCGACAAAGGAGAACGCCTCTTCGGCATCGACGCAGCGGGTGATCAGGATGATCGCCGAGGCCATGAAGGCCAGCGCCATGATCGGCGCCACGTCCAGCGCCGCCAGCGTGACCACCGACAGCAGGCATACGATAGCGATCGGCGCCTTGGCGCGGCGATAAGGCCGGGCCGAGGGGCGCGAGACATCGACCAGTTCCATGTCCGCAGCCAGCCGGGCGATGTCCTCGGGCGCGCCTTCCAGCAGCAGCGTGTCGCCGACCTGCACCACCAGGTCGTCGAGCTGGCGGCCGATGTTCTGGCTGCGGCGATGCGCGGCCAGAACATAGACGCCATAGCGCCGCCGCAGGCGCATGTCGCCCAGCCGCCGCCCGACCAGCCGCGCGCCGGGCGAGATCAGCACCTCGACCGTGTTGGTCGCGACCGAGCTGAGCTTGTCCACCATCTGGAAATTCTTGTTGGCCTGCATCTCCAGCAGGTCGGCCATTTCCGAGCGCAGCACCACGCGGTCGCCCGGTTCCAGCACCACCTCGGCCAGGTTGCGGCGCAGCGAGGCGTCGCCGCGCAGCACGTCGATCACCCGCACCGCCTCGCGCTTGAAGATCGGCGCGGCCAGCACCGGCTGGCCGACCAGGCTGGAATCCTCGGGGATGGCGACCTCGGTGAAATATTTCATCTCGCGTCGGGTGCCGAGGAAGCCGGCCAGCGAGGTGCGGTCGGGCAGAAGCCGCCAGCCGATGGCGGCGAAATAGGCGATGCCCGCAAGCGTGATGGCGATGCCGACCGGGGCGATCTCGAAGATGGTGAAGGGCACCATGCCCTGTTCGCGGGCCACGCCGTCGACCAGCAGGTTGGTCGAGGTGCCGATCAGCGTCATCATCCCGCCCAGGATGGTGAAATAGCTCAGCGGCATCAGCAGCTTCGAGGGCGAGAAACCCAGTCGCAGCGCCAGCTGGATGAAGATCGGGATCATGACCGCCACCACTGGCGTGTTGTTCATGATCGCCGAGGCCAGGATCACGAACAGGAACAGCGCGCCGATGGTGAAGCGCGGATGGCTGGTCGCCCGTGCGGTCACGAGGCGGGACATGATTTCCAAAGCTCCGGTTCGCAGAAGTCCGCCCATGATCAGGAACATGAAGGCGATGGTCCAGGGCGCCGAGTTCGACAGCACCCCGGCCGCGTCCTTGATCGGCAGAAGGCCCAGCAGCAGCATCACCGCGGCAGTGCCGATGGCCACGACTTCGGGCGGGTGCTTTTCGCGAATGAACTCGATGAACATGATGGTCACGACGATCAGCATCGCCACCGCCGCATTGGTTCCGGTCAGTTCAAAGCCCAGCATGCAATCCTGTCCCGTGCGCCGTTAAATCACGGCCCTTTCGATGGGTAATAGAATTATTTTCTCCGCCGCCGCAAGCAAAAGCACGAGGCACCGTCGCCTTCAGGCAGGAAGCTGCGTGGCATCCAGCCTGCCGCCCTGGCGCACCGCCTGGACCGCGACCGCCTTGCCGGTGCGGTCATCGGTTGTGACCAGCACGCCCGAAAGCGTCGCCTCGCCCTCGGCCGGGGTGAAGCGTTCCGAGGCCATGCCGGTCAGGAAGCGGCGCAGCGGCTCGGCCTTTTCCATGCCGATCACGCTGTCGTAGTCGCCGCACATGCCGGCGTCGGTCTGGTATGCGGTGCCGCGGTTCAGGATCATCGTATCGGCGGTCGGCACATGGGTATGGGTGCCGACGACCAGGCTGGCGCGGCCGTCGCACCAATGGCCCATGGCCATCTTTTCGCTGGTGGCCTCGGCATGGATGTCCACGACCGATGCCTGCACCAGCCCGCCCAGCGGATGCGTGCGCAGGACCGCGTCGATAGCCGAGAAGGGATCGTCGAAGGGCCGCTTCATGAAGACCTGGCCCAGCACCTGCGCCACCAGCACCTTGCGGCCGCGCGTCGCCTCGAAGACCCGCGCGCCATGGCCGGGCGCCACCTTGGAATAGTTCAGCGGCCGGATGACGCGCGGCTCGGTCTCGATATAGGACAGCATCTCCTTCTGGTCGAAGGCATGGTCGCCCAGGGTGATGCAATCGGCGCCGGCCTCGAGGATCAGCTTGGAATGGCCGCCGGTCAGCCCCATGCCGCCCGAGGCGTTTTCGCCGTTCACCACGGTGAAATCGACGCCCAGCCGTTCCTTGAGCGGGCCGAGCCCTTCCGCAATCGCGCGCCGGCCGGCGCGGCCCATCACATCGCCAAGATAGAGAATCCGCATGCGACAGCGTTAGGCGAAAGCCGGGGCACGCTCAAGCCCCGGCGGAGGCCGGGCGGCATCTTACCCCAGCCATGCGCCGAAGGCCGCGCCCGCCAGGGCAACGACGGCGCCCAGCGCCATGCCGGCGACAAGGCCCGGACGCCGGCGCGGCTCGGGCGGGGGCGGCGGTTCGCGCAGCAACTCGGGCATGCGGCGCTCCAGGTATTCCGGCAGAAGCGGCGCGAAGCGCCCCAGAACCTGCGCCGCCCGCGTCAAGTCGCGCACTGCCGCATGGGGGCCCAGGTTGTCGCGGATGTAGCTTTCCACCACCGGCTTGGCGACTTCCCACATGTTGATCTGCGGATCGAGCGAGCGCGCCACACCCTCGACCACGACCATGGTGCGTTGCAGCAGGATCAGTTCGGTCCGCGTGGCCATGCCGAAGCGCTCGGTCACTTCGAACAGATAGGCCAGCAGGTTGGCCATCGAGATGCGGCTGGCATCGGCGCCGAAGATCGGCTCGCCCACGGCGCGCAGGGCACGGGCGAATTCCTTGATGTCGCGGTCGCGCGGCACGTAGCCCGCCTCGAAATGCACCCGCGCGACGCGTTCGTAGTCGCGGCGGATGAAGCCCATCAGGATCTCGGCATAGACGCGGCGGGTGTATTCGTCGATCTCGCCCATGATGCCGAAGTCATAGATGACGATGTCGCCGTTCCTGGCCACCTTCAGGTTGCCCTGGTGCATGTCGGCGTGGAAATAGCCGTCGCGCAGCGCGTGGCGCAGGAAAAGCTGCAGCACCCGCGCGCCGATCGTCGGCAGGTCGTGCCCGGCCGCCCGCAGCGCCGCGACATCGCCCATCGGCACGCCCTCGGCCCAGTCGGTGGTCAGCACGCGCCGCGCGCTGAGGTGCCAATAGGGGGCGGGCACCGCCATCCCCTCGTCCCCCGACGTGTTCTCGGCAAATTCCGAGGCCGAGGCAGCCTCGAGCCGCAGGTCCAGCTCTCCGGTCACCACCGATTCGAAATGGGCGACCACGTCGCGCGGCCGCAGCCGGCGGGTCGAGGGCGACAGCCGCTCCATCATGCCGGCGGCGAAATGGAAGGCGTCGATGTCGCGGCGAAAGGCCGATTCGATGCCGGGCCGCAGCACCTTGACCGCCACCTCGCGGCCATTGTCCAGCCGCCGCGCGCGATGGACCTGCGCGATCGAGGCGGCGGCCACCGGCTCGGAGAACTCGCTGAACAGCGCCTCGACCGGGCGGCCCAGCTCGGCGGCGACGGTGCGGCGCGCCTGTTCCTGCGCAAAGGGCGCCAGCCGGTCCTGGAGCATGGAAAGCTGGTTGGCCAGCTCCACGCCCACCACGTCCGGCCGGGTCGACAGGATCTGGCCGAATTTCACATAGGCCGGCCCCAGCGCGGTGATGGCGCGGGTGACGGGCGGCAGCGCCGGGTCGCCCTTGTAGCCGAGCCAGGCGAAGGGCCAGCCCAGGATGCGGGCGGCGAAGCGGATGCCGGCGGGCGCGTTCGCCGCGTCCAGCGCGACCTTCATCGCGCCCGTGCGCTCGAAGGTGGCGCCGGTGCGGATCAGGCGCCAGATGTTGTGCGGGCCGCGCATCGTTACAGCTTCCAGCCCGAATGCAGCGCGGCGATGCCCATGGACAGGTTGCGCCATTGCACGCGGCCGAAGCCCGCCTCGCGGATCATCGCGGCAAAGGTTTCCTGGTCGGGGAAGTTGCGGATGGATTCGACCAGATACTGGTAGCTGTCGCGGTCGTTGGCGACGATCTGGCCCATGACCGGGATCACGTTGAAGCTGTAGCGGTCATAGAGCCATTGCAGCATCGGCACCGGCATCTGGCTGAACTCCAGCACCATCAGCCGCCCGCCGGGGCGCAGCACGCGGCGCGCCTCGGCCAGGGCGTCGGGGATGCGGGTGACGTTGCGGATGCCGAAGCTGATCGTGTAGCGGTCGAAGCTGTCGTCGGCGAAGGGCAGCTGCATCGCGTCGCCCGTCACCCAGGCGAGGCGCGAGGCGAGCTGGCCGGCCTCGGCACGCTTGCGGCCCTCGACCAGCATCGACTCGGTCATGTCGCAGACGGTGACGCGGGCGCCCGGCGCGCGCTCCAGGAAGCGGAAGGCGATGTCGCCGGTGCCGCCGGCCACGTCCAGGAGGTGTTGGCCGTCGCGCGGCGCCAGCCAGTCCATCATCGCGGTCTTCCAGATGCGATGGATGCCCCCGCTCATCAGGTCGTTCATCACGTCATAGCGCGAGGCCACGCGCGAGAAGACGCCATGGACCAGCCCGGCCTTGTCCGTCTCGGCCACGGTGCGGAAGCCGAAATGGGTCTGCTTTGGCTCGTCAGGGGTCATGTCGCTTGTCCATCCGTCGTTTCGCGCCCAGATAGTCCGAAAGCGCGCCGCGCGCCATAGCAAGGCCGCGGCCGCACCATGCGACGAACGGGAAGAAAATGCCAGAACTGCCAGAGGTCGAAACCGTCCGGCGCGGCCTTGAGCCGCATCTTGAAGGCCGCGTGATCGCCCGCGCCGAGGCCCGCCGCCCCGACCTGCGCTGGCCGCTGCCGCCGGACCTGGTGCAGGTGCTGACCGGGGCGCGGGTGACGCGGCTGCGGCGGCGCTCGAAATACATCCTGGCCGAGCTGGAGGATCGCGGCAGCCTGCTTTTGCACCTGGGCATGTCGGGGCGGATGCTGATCGAGGGGGAAAGCCAGGGCGAGTTCCACCGCGACCCGGCGATCCTGCCGCGCCACGACCATGTGGTGATCTGGACCGACCAGGGCACGCGCATCACCTTCAACGACGCGCGGCGATTCGGCATGGTGGACCTGGTGGCGCCGGGCGCGACCCATCCGCTGCTGGCGCATCTGGGGCCCGAGCCCCTGTCCGACGCCTTCACCCCCGAGGCACTGGGGCGGGCCCTGGCCGGGCGGCGCACGCCGGTCAAGGCGGCGCTGCTCGACCAGCGAATCGTGGCCGGGCTGGGCAATATCTACGTCTCGGAGGCGCTGCATCGCGCCGGCATCGACCCGCGCCGGCTGGCCGGAGCGGTCGCCGCCCCCGAACTGGCGGCGCTGGTCGGCCATGTCCGCGCCGTGCTGGAAGAGGCGATCGCCGCCGGGGGATCGTCCCTGCGCGACCACCGGCAGGCGACGGGCGAGCTGGGCTATTTCCAGCACTCCTTCCGCGTCTATGGCCGCGAGGGCGCGCCCTGCCCGACGCCGGGCTGCGCGGGCGCGGTGCAGCGCATCGTCCAATCCGGCCGGTCCAGCTTTTTCTGCCCGCTCTGCCAGAGGTGAAGCGGCCGCCGGCCGCTGCCTCCGGCGGGGGTATTTGGACAACAGAGAAGCGCGCTGGCCTTGGCCTCGCGCATTTGTTACGAGTCGCGGTCAACTTGCTTGCGAAAGGCGAAGAGTCGATGGCTTACCAGACCCTCACCGTCGAGATCGACGATTATGTGGCGCTGATCCGGCTGAACCGGCCCGAGGCGCTGAATGCACTGAACGCGCAGCTTCTGGGCGAGTTGGGCGATGCGCTGGCCGAGGCCGACCGGAACGAGAAGGTGCGCTGCGTCGTCCTGACCGGCAGTGAAAAGGCCTTTGCCGCCGGCGCCGACATCAAGGAAATGTCCAGCAAGAGCTTTGTCGACGTCTATGCCGAAGAGCTGTTCGGCCCCGAGATCGACCGCATCACCGCGACGCGCAAGCCGATCATCGCCGCGGTCTCGGGCTATGCGCTGGGGGGCGGGTGCGAGCTGGCCATGGCCTGCGACTTCATCATCTGCGCCGACAACGCCAAGTTCGGCCAGCCCGAGATCAACCTGGGCGTGATCGCCGGCATCGGCGGCACCCAGCGGCTGACCCGTTTCGTCGGCAAGTCGAAATCGATGGAGATGCACTTGACCGGCCGCTTCATGGATGCGGCCGAGGCCGAGCGCTCGGGGCTGGTGAGCCGCGTCGTGCCGGCCGCGAAGCTGATCCCCGAGGCGCTGGCCGCGGCCCGCAAGATCGCCGAGAAGGGCCAGATCGCCGTCATGGCCGCCAAGGAGGCGGTGAACCGCGCCTATGAGACCACCCTGCGCGAGGGCATCCTGTTCGAGCGCCGCAGCTTCCAGGCGCTGTTTGCCACCGAGGACCAGAAGGAGGGCATGGCCGCCTTTCTGGAAAAGCGCGAGCCGCAGTTCCGCGACCGTTGATTTGGCGCTTGGCATCGGGGCCGGTCCACTGTATAGGGCCGGGCTACATGCGCGTGGGCCCGCTTAAGGCAAGAATCATGACCGTCCGTTTCTGCGGACGGCGCCATGGGCTTTGCGCAACCGAGACATGAAGAACAGATAGGACCGCACCCATGGCCAATACGCCCCAGTCGAAAAAGCGCGCCCGCCAGATCGAGCGCCGCACCGCCGTCAACAAGGCCCGCCGCTCGCGCATCCGCACCTTCCTGCGCAAGGTCGAGGAAGCCATCGCCGGCGGCAATGCCGAAATCGCCCGCGAAGCGCTGAAGAATGCCCAGCCCGAACTGATGCGCGGCGTGACCAAGGGCGTCATCCACAAGAACACCGCCTCGCGCAAGATGTCGCGCCTCGCGGCCCGCGTTAAGGCCCTGGGCACCGCCTGAGCCGCTGCGGCATTTTCGCAACTATCGGTGGAATCCACCAGGGGCGCGCTCTATCCAGGCGCGCCCTTTCGCATAAGGAAGCCATGGTTTTTCCTTGGCTTTTCAGCATTTTCGTCCCTGCCCTCCCCTTACCGCCGGGCCGCGAGATTCGATCAGGCAAAGTGACTGTCAAGCGCGAAGATCGGTTGCTGGCCGGGCGCGGTTCTTGCTAGCTTGTTCCCTGCGATTCACCGTCGCGCCTGGGGGACATGCCCTGAACCGTCGGCCGTGCCGCCGACAGGCAGGGTGGCAGCAGGATCGGACAAGATCCGCTACCGATGAAGCGTAAGCCGGCTGCCACCGGACTGCGCTGCGTGTCTGCAAGTTTCGGCCGCAAGATGGCCCATGCGTCGCCTTGGCGGCGGGGTCTTCTTGTTGCCGAAACGTATTGCGTTCAGGCCGCGGCACCGAATCGCCTCACGCCGGAAAATGCCGGCGGCATGTGGGGACAAGAGACGGAACTGGGCGAGATGGACAGACTTTGGGGGCAGGCGCGTGAAGAACTTCAGAAGATCGTCGGAGCCGACAGTTTCTCGACCTGGATCGAGCCCCTGCGCCTGACCGGCGTCGAGGACGGCACAGCCACCATCGCCTGCCCGACCCGTTTCCTGTCCGACTGGGTCTCGCGCCATTACAGCGACGACATCCTGAAGGTGCTGGATCGCATGGGCGGCCCCGTGCAGCGCCTGAGCTTCCAGACCCGCAGCCAGACCGCGCGCCAGGCCGCGGCGCCCGCCGTCAAGCGCCCCGCCCCGCGCCCCGCGGGCGAGGAGGAGCTGGCCGCGCCGCTGGACAGTCGCTTCACCTTCGAGAATTTCGTGGTCGGCAAGCCCAACGAGCTGGCCCATGCCGCCGCCCGCCGGGTGGCCGAGGGCGGCCCCGTCACCTTCAACCCGCTGTTCCTTTACGGCGGCGTCGGCCTAGGCAAGACCCACCTGATGCATGCCATCGCCCGCGAGATCCAGATCCGCCAGCCCGAGGCGCGGGTGCTTTACCTGTCGGCCGAGCAGTTCATGTATCGCTTTGTCCAGGCACTGCGCGACCGCACGGTGATGGATTTCAAGGAGCTGTTCCGCACCGTTTCCGTGCTGATGGTCGATGACGTGCAGTTCATCGCCGGCAAGGATTCCACGCAGGAGGAATTCTTCCACACCTTCAATACCCTGGTCGACCAGGGCAAGCAGATCGTCATCTCGGCCGACCGCGCGCCGGGCGAGATCAAGGACATGGAAGAGCGCATCAAGTCGCGCCTGCAATGCGGCCTGGTCGTGGACCTGCACCCGACCGATTACGAGCTGCGTCTGGGCATCCTGCAAAGCAAGACCGACAGTTTCCGCGCGCAATATCCCGGCTTGCAGATCGCGCCGGGGGTGCTGGAGTTCCTGGCCCATCGCATCACCTCGAATGTCCGGGTGCTGGAGGGCGCGCTGCAGCGGCTGTTCGCCTTTGCCAGCCTGATGGGACGCGAGATCACGCTGGACATGACCCAGGAATGCCTGGCCGACATCCTGCGCGCCAACGACCGCAAGGTTTCCATCGAGGAGATCCAGCGGAAAGTGGCCGAGCATTACAACATCCGCCTGGCCGACATGATCGGCCCCAAGCGGGTGCGCACCGTCGCCCGGCCGCGGCAGATCGCCATGTATCTGTCCAAGCAGATGACCTCGCGCAGCCTGCCCGAGATCGGGCGCCGCTTCGGCGGGCGCGACCACACCACCATCATGCATGGCGTGAGAAAGATCGAGGAGCTGCGCGGCTCGGACCGCAGCCTGGCCGAGGACATCGACCTGCTGCGTCGCCTGCTGGAGGCGTGAACGCATCTGCTTGACCTTGCGCGGGATTGTGCCACATTGGCGCCCCGCGTCGCCGGGTGCGGGACGAGGCCAGAACGACATAAGGGTTGACCATGAAATTTTCGATCGAACGTGCCGATCTGGTGAAAGCCGTTTCCCAGGCCCAGTCCGTGGTCGAACGCCGCAACACCATCCCGATCCTTGCCAACGTGCTGATCGAGGCCGCGCCGGACGGCGTCAGCTTCCGCGCAACCGACCTGGATACCGAGATCGTGGACCGCGCCACGGCGCAGGTCGAACGGCCCGGCGCCACCACCGTCTCGGCCGGGATGCTGAACGACATCGCCCGCAAGCTGCCCGACGGCGCGCTGGTGCAGCTTAGCCTGGATGCCGCCTCGGGGCGGCTTTCGGTGCAGGCGGGGCGGTCGAACTTCAGCCTGGCGACCCTGCCGCGCGAGGATTTCCCGGTCATGTCCTCGTCGGAATACAGCGCGAATTTCTCGGCCCCCGCGGCGGTGCTGCGGCGGCTGTTCGACAAGTCGAAATTCGCCATCTCGAACGAAGAGACCCGCTATTACCTGAACGGCGTCTACATGCATGTCGCGCAGGCCGAGGACGGGCCCAGCCTGCGCTGCGTCGCGACCGACGGCCACAGGCTGGCGCGGATCGACGCGCCGCTGCCCGCCGGGGCCGAGGACATGCCCGGCGTGATCGTGCCGCGCAAGACCGTGGCCGAGCTGCGCAAGCTTCTGGACGATGACGAGGCCGAGATCGCCGTCTCGGTCAGCGAGACCAAGGTGCGTTTCGCGACGCCGACGATCACCCTGACCTCGAAGGTGATCGACGGCACCTTCCCGGATTATTCCCGCGTGATCCCCTCGGGCAATACCCGCAAGCTGGAAGTCGATGCCGGCGATTTCGCCAAGGCGGTGGACCGGGTCGCAACGGTCAGCAGCGAGCGTTCGCGCGCCGTCAAGCTGTCGCTCGACGAGGACCGGCTGGTGCTGTCGGTGAACGCGCCGGATGCCGGCGCGGCGGACGAAGAGCTGCCGGTCGCCTATGCCGACGAGCCGCTGGAGATCGGCTTCAACGCCAAATACCTGCACGAGATCGCCAGCCAGATCGAGCGCGAGAACGCGGTCTTCCTGTTCAACGGCTCGGGCGACGCGGCGCTGATCCGCGAGGGCGGCGACACCAGCGCGGTCTATGTCGTCATGCCGATGCGCGTGTGACGCTGAGCCGCCTGCACCTGACCCAGTTCCGCAGCTGGGCCAGGCTGGAGATCGAGGCCGACCACCGCCCCATCGCCATCCATGGCCCGAACGGGGCGGGCAAGACCAATATCCTGGAAGCCGTCTCGATGCTGTCGCCCGGCCGCGGCATGCGCGGCGCGGCGCCCGGCGACCAGGCCCGCAAGGGGCCCGACGTCGGCTGGCAGATCCGGGCCGAGATCGGCCAGCATCAGGTGCTGACCCGCGCCCTGCCCGGCCAGCCGCGCGAGGTGGTGATCGACGACAAGCCCTCGACCCAGCTGGCGCTTGGCCGGCTGATGCGGGTGATCTGGCTGACCCCCGCCATGGACCGGCTGTGGACGGATGCGCCCGAACAGCGGCGGCGCTTCCTCGACCGGGTGACGCTGAGCTTCACGCCCGGCCATGCCGAGGATGCGCTGGCTTACGACAAGGCCATGCGCGAGCGCAACCGGCTGCTGCGCGACGAGGTGCGCGACGCCGGCTGGTATCGCGCGCTGGAGGCGCAGATGGCCGAGGCGGGCGCGGCCCTGACGCGCAACCGGCTGGACGCCATCGCCCGGATCATGGCGGCGCAGCAGGGGGCCGAGACCGCCTTTCCCTGGGCCAGCCTGGTGCTGCTGCCCGGCGAAGGCGCGGCCGACGATCCCGACCCGGACAGCATCGCCGCCCGGCTGGCCGAGGGGCGCGGCCGCGACATGGCCGCCGGGCGCACGCTGACCGGCCCGCACCGCGCCGATCTGGGCGCGCATTGGGGGCCGCAGGCGATGCCCGCCGCCCTGTCCTCGACCGGCGAGCAAAAGGCGCTGCTTCTGTCGCTGATCCTGGCCAATGCCCGTGCGCTGGCCGACGAAAGCCCGGTGCTGCTGCTGGACGAGGTGGCGGCGCATCTGGATGCCGACCGCCGCGCCGCGCTTTACGACGAGATCTGCGCGCTCAGGGCGCAGGCCTGGCTGACCAGCACCGGCCCGGAGCTGTTCGCGGCGCTGAGCGGCCGGGCGCAATCCCTGGCGGTCGCGCGCGAAGGCGACAGCTCGCGGCTGGTCGGGGACGGTTCGTGATCGGGCCCTGACGGGTTTCCTTGTCCGTCGGGACCACCCTTCGGACGCCGGGACGCTCGGCCGTTTCCTGGGTATTTGTCCAACGGAGAAGCGCATCAGGCGTCGAGGTCGATCCAGACCGGGACGTGGTCGCTGGGCTTGTCCTTGGCGCGTTCGTCGCGGTCGATGCCGACGTCGATCAGCAGGTCGGCGGCCTGCGGCGACAGCAGCACGTGGTCGATGCGGATGCCGTTGTCCCTTTGCCAGGCACCCGCCTGGTAGTCCCAGAAGGTGAAGGGGCCGCGCGTGCTGCCCGGATGGCGCAGGCGCACCGCATCGGCCCAGCCGTCGAACAGGATGCGGCGCAGCGCGGCGCGGCTTTCGGGCTGGAACAGCGCATCGTCCAGCCATTTTTCCGGGAAGGCGGCGTCGCGGGGCTCGGGGATGACGTTGTAGTCGCCCAGCATCGCCACCGGCGTCTCGGTCGCCAGCAGCGCCCTGGCCCGCGCGTGCAGCCGCTCCATCCAGGCCAGCTTGTAGTCGAATTTCGGCCCCGGCTGCGGATTGCCGTTGGGCAGGTAAAGCCCGCAGATGCGCACCGCGCGATGGCCGACCACCGTCGCCTCGATATAGCGGGCCTGTTCGTCGCCGTCGTCGCCCGGCAGGCCGCGGCTGACATCCTCGAGCGGCAGCTTCGACAGGATGGCCACGCCATTGAAGCCCTTTTGCCCGTGGGTTTCGATATTGTAGCCCAGATCGGCGATCGGCTCGCGCGGGAAGCCCTCGTCCTGGGTCTTGATCTCTTGCAGGACCACGACATCGGGCCGGGCTTCGGCAAGCCAGCCGGTCAGGGTCTCGATACGGGCACGGATGCCGTTGATGTTGAATGTCGCGATCTTCATGCGCGCGAGACTAGCCGGCCCGGCGCGCCCGCGCCAGACCGGATCGAAAACCCGCGGTCAGATCGAAAACGAGGTGCCGCAGCCGCAGGAGGCGCTGGCATTGGGGTTGTCGATGGTGAAGCGGGCCCCGATCAATTCGTCGGCGAAGTCGATGGTGGCGCCGGCCAGGAAGGGCAGCGAGACCGGATCGACCACGACGGTTTGCCCGGCGCCGCTGAGGACCAGGTCGTCCTCGGCCGCCTCGTCCAGGCGGATGTCATACTGGAACCCCGAGCAGCCGCCGCCCGCGACCGCGACCCGCAGGGGCCGGGCGGGGCCGCCTTCGTTGATCTCGGCCAAGCGCGCAAAGGCGCGTTCGGTGACCTTGGGGGGCAGGTTCAGACCTGTGTTCATGGGGCGTTCCCGTTTCCGACTTCCGGTCTGGAATATAGGCTCTGGCCCGAACCCTCGCAAGGAACGCAGGACCAGATGACGGCACCCTATGCCTGCCAGCCCCAAGACAGCCGCGGCCGCCGCTGGCCCGAGCGCATGTCCACCTTTCGCAGCCCCTGGCAGCGCGACCGCGACCGCATCATCCATTCCAGCGCCTTCCGCCGGCTCAAGCACAAGACCCAGGTCTTTGTCGAGCACGAGGGGGATTACTACCGCACCCGCCTGACCCATACGATCGAGGTGGCGCAGGTCGCCCGCACCATCGCCGGCGCGCTGGGGCTGAACACCGACCTGGCCGAGACGGTGGCGCTGGCGCATGACCTGGGCCACCCGCCCTTCGGCCATACCGGCGAGGATGCGCTGGCCGCGCTGATGGCGCCCTATGGCGGCTTCGACCACAATGCCCAGGCGCTGCGCATCGTGACCCGGCTGGAACGGCATTACGCCGATTTCGACGGGCTGAACCTGACCTGGGAAAGCCTGGAGGGCATCGCCAAGCATAATGGTCCCGTGACCGGCGAATTGCCCTATGCCCTGGCCGAGGTGAATGCGGAATGGGATCTGGAGCTGCACAGCAATGCCAGCGCCGAGGCGCAGGTGGCGGCGGTGGCCGACGACGTGGCCTATAACCACCACGACCTGCATGACGGGCTGCGCGCGGGGCTGTTCACCGAGGCCGATCTGGCACAATTGCCCGTCGTCGGCGAGGCCTTTGCCGAGGTCGATGCCCTGCATCCCGGCCTGGCGCCGATGCGGCGCCGGCACGAGGCGCTGCGCCGCGTCTTCGGCGTGATGGTCGAGGATGTGATCGCGGTGGCGCAGAACCGCCTGACCGGCCTGCAGCCGCAAAGCGCGCAGGACATCCGCGACATGGAGGGGCCGATCATCCGCTTTTCCAAGCCGCTTTACCAGAATCTCAAGGCGATCAAGCTGTTCCTGTTCCAGCGCATGTATCGCGCCCCCTCGGTGGTGGTCGAAAGGCAGCGCGTGACCGAGATGCTGAACGGGCTGTTCCCGCTGTTCCTGGCCGACCCCTCGAAGATGCCCCCGACCTGGTTCGAGGCCGCCGAGGCCACCGGGGACGAGACCGGGCGCGCGCGGGTGGTGCTGGACTACGTCGCCGGCATGACCGACCGCTTCGCCATCCAGGAGGCGCAGCGCCTGCTGGGCTGAGGACGGGCGCCGCTGGCGACGGGATGGCCGGCATGCGCTTTCCCTACGCGCCGGGGGACGGGGCTTTTTGCCGTGGCGGGCACGCCGGCTGTGCTACGCTTTCCCTGTGCGCGCCGAGGACGGGGCGTTCCCGACGATCTGGTTGCGCAGGTGGAAGCCCTTCCCCTGCGCGCCGGGGACGGGCGATTGAACTCGCGCAAGGGATCGCGCGTTCGCCCCCCAGGTCACGGCAGAAAAGGAGAACGGCGATGATCGTGAATTCCGGTTCGGCGAAATGGGAGGGCGGGCTCAAGGACGGCAAGGGGTCGCTTTCGACCAAGTCCGGGGCGCTGAGCAGCCAGCCCTATGGCTTCAACACCCGCTTCGAGGGGCTGCCCGGCACCAACCCCGAGGAGCTGATCGGCGCGGCCCATGCCGCCTGTTTCAGCATGGCGCTGTCGATGATCCTGCAAGAGGTGGGGATCGGCAATGTGCGGATCGAGACGACGTCCGAGATCGGGCTGGCCAAGGAAGGCGACGGCTTCGCCATCAAGACCGCGCATCTGAACACCAAGATCTGGGGCGACGGCGACAAGGCGGTGATCGAGGATTGCGCGCGCAAGGCCGAAAAGGGCTGCCCGGTCAGCAAGGTGCTGAACGCCGAGGTGACGATGGACGTGACGGTGGCATGAGATCGGCCATGCGGTGCGGCCTTGCGCCGTGCCGCATGCGGTCGAGGTGGCGGTTATGCGGGACGGAGCGGACATTCGGTAATCCCGCTTAGCGGCAACTATCCTCGCTGGCGGAATGCATCGCCTCACACTGCCGTCACGCCGGTAGCCTCAACAGCCCGATCATGGCCGACATCGCGAAACTATTTGCGCAATTTCCATTCTGTCCCAGCCCTTGGCTCTGCTGACGAGATGCGGGATCAGGAGACACCTAGGGTCAGGATGCATTGATTTCTGTTGCTCTGCGTGATTCACGCCTCCGAAAACGGAGCGGTGACATGAGCGATCTCTTCTGGCTGACCGACGCG
>JAANMY010001887.1_pt1 | contig 21597 bp, 15 predicted proteins | sample 7279691 | NCBI WGS metagenome assembly JAANMY01 (sample SAMN14094543, study PRJNA606508) | bioreactor metagenome | isolation source: A lab-scale SPAN reactor treating ammonium-rich wastewater day 388 | place: Ireland: Galway | collected 2018-02-07
CGCGGGGCGCCATGGCGCCGGCGGCGGCGACGATCTCTTCCATCTGCGCCGGGGTCTCGTTGCAGGACAACACCAGGTCGCAGCCGGCGGCGATGGTGGCGGCGGCGCGCTCGGCCGGGCTGCCGGACAGCGCCTGCATGCCGATGTCGTCGGACATGAGCAGCCCGTCGAAGCCGATCTCGCGCCGGATCAGGTCGATCACGGCGGCCGAGGCGGTGGCGGGCGCATCGTCGATGGCGGCAAAGCGGATATGCGCGGTCATCGCCATGGGCAGGTCGGCGAGCGCGCGGAACGGGGCGAAATCGGTGGCGCGCAGCTCGTCCAGCGAAGCCTCGACCACCGGCAGGTCCTTGTGGCTGTCCACCCGCGCCCGGCCATGGCCCGGCATGTGCTTGACGACCGGCAGCACCCCGGCGGCCAGCATGGCCTGCGCCGCGGCCCGGCCCAGGCGGATCACCGTTTCGGCATCCGAGCCGAGGCAGCGGTTCTTCAGGAAGGGATGGGTCTCGTCGCGGGCCATGTCCAGGACCGGGGCGCAATCGGCGTCGATGCCGACGGCGCGCAATTCCTGCGCCAGCAGGTGATGGTGCAGCCAGACGGCACGCTCGCCCCGGCCCGCCTGGTCCAGGGGCGCCGGCCAGTCGGTCCAATGCGGCGCGCGCATGCGCTGGACCCGCCCGCCCTCCTGGTCCACCAGCACCGGGGCGTCGCGGCCCACCGCCTCGCGCAGCTCGGCCGTCAGCCGGCGCAGGCGGTCCGGCGTATCGACGTTACGCGCAAACAGGATGAAGCCCCAGGGATCGGCGGCGCGAAAGAAGTCGCGCTCGGCCCGGCTCAGCTCCGGGCCGGCGATGCCGCCGATAATGGTGGCGCCGGCCATCTCAGCGGCTCATTTCGCCATGGCGGGGATGCAGTCCACGCCCTCGGCGATCAGCGCCGCGCAGAAGCGCCGCGCCTCGTCGCGCGATTCGAAGCCGGCGGCGCGCAGGCGCCAGAAGCTGCGGCCATTGGCCTTGTGCTCCTGGACCACCATGCCCTTGCCGGCGAAAAGCGCGCTGAACTTGCCCGAGACGCGGTTCCATTCGCCCCGTGCCAGCGCATCGCTGTCGAAGGCGCCGATCTGCACCAGCGGCGCGCCCGAGGCGACCTGCGCAGGTGCCGGTGCCGGTGCCGGCGCAGGAGTTTCGGGGGCGGCGGCGGGGCGGCTTTCGGCCGCGGCACGCGCGGGCGCGGCATCGCTGGCGACCGCCGGGGCGGCGGCGGCCACGCGGCGCGGACGGGGTGCGGGACGCGGCGATTGCGCGATGGCACCCGGCACCGGCTGGGCCCCGGCCTCGGCCAGCGCGGTGGTGATGGCCATGTCGCGCGTCTCGTTGCCGGCCAGGTCGGTCACGGCCTCGTTCACCGGCGCATCGGCGGCGGGCGCGTCCGAGATCACCGCGCTGGCGACGCTTTCCGCGGCCGCATCGGGCTGGGCCAGGGTCTCGCCGTCGGGGCGGGCGATGACGCGGGCGGTTTCGTCGATCAGCGGCGCCTCGATCGGATGCGAGGGCTCTTGCGCCGTCGCGCCCAGCTCGCCCATGGGCACGTCCTGGCTGTCAAGCGGCGTCGCGGCGGGCGCGATGGCCACGCGGTCCACCGCCGCGGTTTCGGCGCCGGCAGCGACCGTGTTCACCGCCAGGCCGGTGCGCTGGGTCAGCTCGCCGCCCGGATTGTCGGGTGCGGTGCGGGCCTCGCCCTCGATGGCGCGGATGACCGGGACGCCCGAGACGTCGCGCACCACCAGCTTGTAGCCCCAGACCGCCAGGATCACGATCAGCCCGACCGAGACCAGCGCCCCCAGGTAATGCGTCAGCCGCGTGATCCGCCCCAGGAGCGAAGGCGATTCGGCCAGCGATTCGGCATGGGCGTAGGGGTGCTGTTCGTCCCAGCCGCCGTCCTGCCAGTCCTGGTCCTGCCAATCCTCGGCATAGCCCTGCTGCCCGTCGGCATGGGGATAGCCCTGCGACAGCCTGTGGGGCTGCGACCCGTCAAACCCGCCCGAAGAGCGGAAATCTACTACCGTCATTCCTGCCTGCCTGCCGGTTGTTCCGACGCTGCTCGTTTATCTGCTCGTCCCCGGCAGGGCGCCGTTATTCAGCGCATTTCTTTGGCCGGAGTCACCCCCAAGATACCAAGACCGGCCGAAATGACAACGCCAACGGACCGTGCCAACGCGATTTTCGCCGCCATGGCCACCGGATCGCCCTCTTGCAGGAAGCGCAGGGCGGGTTCGTCATTGCCGCGGTTCCACAGCGAATGCAGCTCGGATGCGATGTCGTAAAGGAAAAACGCGATCCGGTGCGGCTCATGCGCGCGGGCGGCGATTTCGACCGTGCGTGGCCATTCTGCAACTTTGCGGGCCAGTTCCAGCTCGGCCGGATGCGACAATTGCGCCAGATCCGCCTGCGCCAGCGCCGCGTCCGAGGTATCGACGCCCATCGCCGCCGCCTTGGTCAGGACCGAGTTCACCCGCGCGCTGGCATATTGCACATACCAGACCGGGTTGTCCTTGGACTGCTCCAGCACCTTGTCGAAGTCGAAGTCCAGCGCCGCGTCGTTCTTGCGCGTCAGCATGTGGAAGCGGGTCACGTCCGCGCCCGCCTGCTCGACCACGTCGCGCAGGGTGACGAAGGTGCCGGCGCGCTTGGACATCTTGAAGGGCTCGCCGTTCTTGAACAGCTTGACCAGCTGGATCAGCTTGACGTCCAGCGGCACCCGGCCGTTCGACAGCGCCTTGACCGCCGCGGTCATCCGCTTGACATAGCCGCCATGGTCGGCGCCGAAAACGTCGATCAGCGCGTCGAAGCCGCGCTCGATCTTGTCCCAGTGATAGGCGATGTCGGGCGCGAAATAGGTCCAAGAGCCGTCGGATTTCTTGACCGGCCGGTCCACGTCGTCGCCATGCGCGGTCGAGCGGAACAGCGTCTGCTCCCGCGGCTCCCAATCCTCGGGGGTCTTGCCCTTGGGCGGCTCCAGCACGCCTTCATAGATCAGCCCGGCCTGGCGCAGCCGCTCGATCGCGGCCTCGATCCGGCCGGTGCCGTAAAGCGCCTTCTCGCTGGAAAACACGTCCATGTGGACGTTGAGCAGCGCCAGATCCTCGCGGATCATGTCCATCATCGCCTGGGTGGCGAAATCGCGCACCTCGGCCAGCCATTCCGATTCCGGCCGCTCCAGCAGGCTGGTGCCGTATTTCGCCTTCAGCGCCTCGCCCACCGGGATCAGGTAGTCGCCGGGATAAAGCCCCTCGCGGATCTCGGGCTCCAGCCCGTTGGCCTCGCGATAGCGTTCATAGGCGGAACGCGCCAGCACATCGACCTGGGCGCCGCCGTCGTTGATATAGTATTCGCGCGTGACCGCATGCCCCGAGAAATCCAGAAGCGCCGCCAGAGCGTCGCCAAAGACCGCGCCGCGGGTGTGGCCGACATGCATCGGTCCGGTCGGGTTGGCGCTGACGAATTCCACGTTGATCCGCTGGCCCTTGCCCATGTCCGAGCGGCCGTAATCGGCCCCCTCGGCCAGCGCGGCGCGCACGACGCCCTGCCATTCGCCCGGCGCCAGGCGCAGGTTCAGGAAGCCCGGCCCCGCCACCTCGGCCGAGGCGATGCGCGGATCGGCGGCCAGGCGGGCGGCCAGCGCCTCGGCGATGTCGCGCGGCTTCAGGCCGGCGGGCTTGGCCAGCACCATGGCGGCATTGGTGGCCATGTCGCCATGCGCGGCGTCCCGCGGCGGCTCGACCGTCACATTGGCGGTGTCGAGGCCCGCGGGCAGCGCGCCCGCCTGTTCCATCTGCGCCAGCGCATCAAGGACCAGCGCGCGGATATCCGAGAAAAGGTTCATGGCTTCCATCCGTAAGATCGTCCGGGGATAGCGCCTGCCCAAGGGGGCCGTCAACCGGCCCGCCGAACGGCATTCGCGCATCAGATTGACGAAGAGCGGGTTTTCCGCTAGGCCCGCCCTGTCTGCATCCGGCAGGCAAGGCGAGGGGCGTGCGGAAATTGCGTCCCGACCCGCCGCGAAAATCCGGTTTCCCGGATGGCGGCGATGGACGCATGAACGGCGCGGGCTGGTTCCGCGCATTGATACGAAAGCCCTGAATGACCAAGTTTTCCGATCTGAAGCTGGACCCCAAGGTTCTGAAAGCCATCTCCGAGGCGGGGTATGAAACGCCCACGCCGATCCAGGCCGGGGCGATTCCCCCGGCGCTGGAAGGGCGCGACGTGCTGGGCATCGCCCAGACCGGCACCGGCAAGACCGCCAGCTTCACCCTGCCGATGATCACCCTGCTGGGCCGCGGCCGGGCGCGGGCGCGGATGCCGCGGTCGCTGGTGCTGTGCCCGACGCGCGAACTGGCCGCCCAGGTGGCTGAGAACTTCGACATCTACGCCAAGCACACCCGGCTGACCAAGGCGCTGCTGATCGGCGGCGTGTCGTTCGGGGAACAGGACAAGCTGATCGACCGCGGCGTCGACGTGCTGATCGCGACGCCCGGCCGGCTGCTGGATCATTTCGAGCGTGGCAAGCTCTTGCTGACCGGCGTGCAGATCATGGTGGTGGACGAGGCCGACCGCATGCTCGACATGGGCTTCATCCCCGACATCGAGCGCATCTTCCAGCTGACGCCCTTCACCCGGCAGACGCTGTTCTTCAGCGCCACCATGGCGCCCGAGATCGAGCGCATCACCGACACCTTCCTGCATGCGCCCGAGCGCATCGAGGTCGCCCGCCAGGCCACCACCAGCGAGACGATCACCCAGAAGCTGATCGAGATCACCCCCACCCGCCGCGACCAGACCGCCAAGCAGAAGCGCGAGTTGCTGCGCGCGCTGATCCGCGCCGAGGGCGAGGGGCTCAAGAACGCCATCATCTTCTGCAACCGCAAGACCGAGGTGGACATCGTCGCCAAGTCGCTCAAGGCGCATGGCTTCGACGCCGCGCCGATCCACGGCGACCTGGACCAGCGCCACCGCATGGCGACGCTGGACGGGTTCCGCGAAGGGACGCTGCGCTTCCTGGTCGCCTCGGACGTGGCGGCGCGCGGGCTCGACATCCCGGCGGTCAGCCATGTGTTCAACTTCGACCTGCCCAGCCACGCCGAGGACTATGTCCACCGCATCGGCCGCACCGGCCGCGCCGGGCGGCTGGGCACCGCGATTTCCATCGCGACCCCCGCGGACGAGAAATACCTGGGCGCCATCGAATCGCTGGTCAAGCAGACCCTGCCCCGCGCGCCGGTGCCCGAGGGCTTTGCCCTTTCCACCGCCGCCCAGGGCGCGCCGCGCCCGGCGCGCGAATCCGGCCGCAAGGAACGCGGGCGCGACCGCGACCGCCGGGGCCAGCGCGACGACAGCGAACAGCGCGCCCAGGCGCCCGTCCAGGCCCACGAGCCCCGCGCCGAGGCCAAGCCCGTCGAACAGGCCGAGCGCCGGCACGACCGCGCCCCCCGCGAGGAACGCCGGGACGAGCGCCGGGACGAACGTCGCGAACGCCATGGCGAGCGTCACGACCGGCGCGAGGATCGCCGCACCGACCGCCATCCGGTCATGGGCATGGGCGAGCATATGCCCGAATTCCTGACCCGCAGCTTCCGCCCCGGCTTCCGCGACCCGATCGAGGACTCCCCGGTCGAAGAGGCCACGGCCGAGCCCCTGCGTGACGAGGTCGCACCCGAGCCGGCCGAAGGCGCCGCCGAGCGCCAGCCTGCCGAACAGCCGTCCGCCGAACGCAGGCCCGGCAAACGCCGCCGGGGGGAATCCGCCCGGACCAAGGCGGCCGCGCAGCCTGCCGAGACCGCCGCCGCCGAGCCGACCGCCGAGCCGACCGTCGAGCCCGCACCCACGCCCGTCGAGGCCCCGACTCCGGCCCCGGCCGAAGCCCTGGCCGAGCCGGCGATCCAGCCCGCGGAACCGGCAGCGGAATCGACCCCCGAACCGGAAACGGCCCCCGAACCCGCGCCCGTGGAAGCCGCCGCCGAGCCGGTAGCCGAGCCCGAGGCCAAGGAAAAGCCCGTCCGCAAGCGCAAGCCGCGCACCCCCAAGGCCAAGGCCGAGCCCGCCGCCGCGGAGGTTCCGGCAGAGGCGGATCAGCCCGCACCCGAACAGCCGGACGCCGCGGCCGAGGCCGAACCCGCCGCCAAGCCTGCCCGCAAGGCGGCGAAAAAGCCGGCCAAGCCTCGCGCGCCGCGCAAGACCAAGGCCAAGGCGGCCGAGGCCGAAGCGGCCGCCCCCGACGCACCCGGCGCCGATGCCGCGCCGAGCCCGGACGACACCACCGCCGGGGCCTGAGCCGGTTCCATGGCGGCCCTTTCGGCCTTCACGCCATCCTCGCGACGCGGGCGCCCGTCCTGGGCGATGCTCGCCCTTGGCGTGGGGCTGGGGGCCATGGCCGCGCTGGGTCAGGCGCCCTGGGATCTCTGGCCGCTGACGCTGCTGGCGCTGGCCCTGCTGTGCCGGCAGGTCGCGCGGGCGGAAACGCCCCGCGCTGCCGCCTGGCACGCCTTTGCCGCCGGGCTGGGCCATTTCGCGCTGGCGATGGCCTGGATCGTCGAGCCCTTCCTGGTCGAGCCCGAAACCTATGGCTGGATGGCCCCCTTCGCGCTGGTGCTGACCGCGGCGGGCGGGGCGCTGTTCTGGACCGTGCCCGCCTGGCTCGCCGTGCGCCTCGCGCCGGGCTTTCCCCGCCAGGGGCTGGGCTTCGCCGCGCTGATGGTGCTGTCGGACTGGATGCGGGGCTGGATCTTCACCGGCCTGCCTTGGGCGCTGGCCGGCCATGTCTGGATCGACACCCCCGCCGGGCAGGTCGCGGCCACCCTGGGCGCGATCGGGCTGTCCGGCCTGACCATGCTGGCCGCCGCCCTGCCCCTGTGCTTTCACCGCCCCGGCCGGTTCCCGGCCCTGCCCGGCACGGTGCTGGCCGCTCTGGTCGTCGCCACCGCCTGGAGCGCGGGGCTGGCGCGCCTGGCCCAGCCCCTGCCGCCCGATACCGGCTTGCGCCTGCGCCTGATCCAGCCCGACGCCACCCAGGCGCTGAAATGGGATCCCTGGTGGTCCGAGGTGTTCTTCCGCCGCCTGCTCGACCTTTCGGCCATCCGCGATCCCGACCTGCCGCCGCCGGACGCGGTGATCTGGCCCGAGACGGCGGTGAACTTCCTGCTCGAACAATCCGGCACCGCGCCGCAGGACATCGCCGCCTATGTCGGCGCCCCGGTCGTGCTGGGCATCCAGCGGGTCGAGGGCAGCCGCTACTTCAACAGCCTGACCGAGTTCTCGGCCGAAGGAATCGGTCCCGTCTACGACAAGTTCCACCTGGTTCCCTTTGGCGAATACACGCCCTGGGGCGACATGATGGCGCAGTTCGGCATCCGCGCCTTTGCCGCCCAGCACGGTTTCGGCTATTCCGCCGGTCCCGGCCCGCAGGTCATGCGCCTGCCCGGCCTGCCGCCGATGCAGCCGCTGATCTGCTACGAGGCCGTGTTCTCGCATCACCTGATCGCGGGGGAAAACCGGCCGGGCTGGCTTCTGCAAGTCACCAACGACGCCTGGTTCGGCCAGCTTTCCGGCCCGTGGCAGCACCTGGCCCAGGCCCGGCTGCGCGCCATCGAATCGGGCCTGCCGCTGATGCGGGCGGCCAATACCGGCGTCTCGGCGGTGATCGACGCGCGCGGGGCCTTGCGCGCCACGCTGGGCCTGAACCGCGCCGGCCGCATCGACGCTGCCCTGCCCGCGGCGCTGCCGCCCACGCCCTGGTCGCGGCTCGGCGACTGGCCGGCCGTGGCGATGGCGCTGGCGGCCTTCCTGCTGGCCGCCCTGGGGCCGCGGCGCAAGTTGCGCAGTTGACGGCGGCGGGCGCGTCCACTAACGCTTCGCCTGACCGTCACAACGGCTTCCTGGCGTGGCGGCGTCATTTCAACGGAGCATCTTCATGGCCAGACAGAACTATGTGTTCACCTCGGAATCCGTCTCCGAGGGCCACCCCGACAAATTGTGCGACCAGATCTCGGACGCCGTGCTGGACGCACTGCTGGCCGAGGATCCGGCCGCCCGCGTCGCCTGCGAAACCTTCGCGACGACCGGCACCGTGGTGATCGGGGGCGAGATCGGCCTGACCGACCAGAAGAAGCTGGGCGAATACATGGGCCGCATCAGCGAGATCGCCCGCGAGACGATCCGCGACATCGGCTATGAGCAGGAAAAGTTCCACTGGAACACCTGCCACGTCCACAACTACCTGCACGAGCAATCCGCCCATATCAGCCAGGGCGTGGACCGCGACGGCGCCGGCGACCAGGGCATCATGTTCGGCTATGCCGTGGACGAGACGCCGGAACTGATGCCCGCGCCGATCCAATATGCGCATGCGATCCTGCGCCGCCTGGCCGAGGCGCGCAAATCCGGCGCCGAGCCGACACTGGGCCCGGATGCGAAGTCCCAGCTGAGCCTGCGCTACGAGAACGGCAAGCCGGTCGAGATCACCAGCCTGGTGCTGTCGCACCAGCACAAGGACGAAAGCCAGGGCTCGGACGACATCCGCGCCATCGTCGAGCCCTATATCCGCGAGGTGCTGCCCGCGGAATGGCTGACCGAGAATACGGAATGGTGGGTGAACCCGACGGGCACCTTCGTCATCGGCGGGCCGGACGGCGACGCCGGCCTGACCGGGCGCAAGATCATCGTCGACACCTATGGCGGCGCAGCGCCGCATGGCGGCGGCGCCTTCTCGGGCAAGGATCCGACCAAGGTGGACCGCTCGGCCGCCTATGCCGCGCGCTACCTGGCCAAGAACGTGGTCGCCGCGGGCCTGGCGAAACGCTGCGTGATCCAGCTGTCCTACGCCATCGGCGTGGCCAAGCCGCTGTCGATCTATGCCGACACCTTCGGCACCAGCGAGATCCCCGAGACCGAGATCGAGCGCGCCGTCTCGCGCGCCATGGACCTGACGCCGCGCGGCATCCGCGAGCATCTGGCGCTTTGCCGCCCGATCTATCGCCGCACCGCGGCCTATGGCCATTTCGGCCGCGCGCCCGATGCCGATGGCGGCTTCTCCTGGGAACGGACCGACCTCGTCGAGGCGATCAAGCGCGAGCTGTAAGGCCGCAGGGGGCTTTGCCCCCGCGCGTTCCGCGCTCCCCCAGGATATTTGGACACGAAAGAAGCCAGGGCGCCTACTTCCCTTTCTTTCGTGGAAAAATATCCTGCGGGGGAAGCCCGTCGGGCTTGCCCGGCGGGCGTGGGGGCGCAAAGCCCCCATCCTTCAATCCTTGAAGCTGCGGCTGTCCTTGATCTGGTCCCAGGCCCAGACCACCTCCTGGAGGCGGTCCTCGTCCGAGCGGTCGCCGCCGTTCATGTCGGGGTGAAGATCCTTGACGAGGGACTTGTATTGCTTGCGGATCTCGGCGCGGGTCCAGGTCTCCTTGGCCTCTAGGATCTCCAGCGCCCGGCGCTCGGTCGGCGGGAGCTTCCGCGCGGTGCGGGTGCGCATCTCGGGGTTGGTGCCGTTCGCGCCCAGGATCTCCAGCGGGTCGTCGATGCCGTGGCGCGCCCATTTCTGTTCCTGCGCGGCGCGGCCGAAGGGCTTGGTCGGGCGCTCCCAGACCGTGGCATTGTCCAGGAACTCCTGGAACTCGGCCTCAGACTGGCCCTGGAAATAGTTCCAGTTCAGGTTGTATTCGCGCACATGTTCCTTGCAGAACCAATAGTATTCGTCCAGCGCGCGGGGCGATTTCGGCGCGCGGTACTGGCCAGGCTGGTCGCAGCCCTCCTTGTCGCATCGCCGCGTCGAGGTTTCGAAGGCGCCGGACATGCCGCGCCGGCCCTTGGCCCGGCGTTTCTTGTCCGAGGCCGCGGAAATGTCGAATCCGAACGGGTCGCTGTTGCTCATCTGCCTGCCTTGTCCTGAACGGGACAGGCAGTTTAGGCTATTTCGCGGGACATGAAAGGGGGCAAGCGCATGATTGCCGACGAGATGCGGAAAAGACTGGCCGAGCTTCAGCCGTCGCGGCTGGAAATCATCGACGAAAGCGAGAGCCATCGCGGCCATGGCGGCTGGCGCGAGGGCGGCGAGACGCATTTCCGCATCCGCATGGCCAGCGCCCGCTTTGCCGGGCTGGGCCATGTGGCGCGCCACCGGCTGGTGCATGCCAGCTTGGGCGACATCGTGCCGCGCATCCATGCGCTGGCGCTGGAACTGGCGGAAAACTGACCCGTTAGCGCACGCAGGCTTGCCGGGCCGGGGCACCGGGCGTAGAAGCCCGGAAAGCCAGAAAGCACAAGGAATTTCCGTATGACCTCGCCCAAGGATTTCAACGATCGCATGTTGTCGCTCGGCCTTGCCCGCGTGAGCGAGGCGGCCGCCCATGCCTCGGCGCGGCTGATCGGCCGCGGCGACGAGAAGGCCGCCGACCAGGCCGCCGTCAACGCGATGCGCGACCAGCTGAACATGCTCGACATCAAGGGCGTCGTCGTCATCGGCGAGGGCGAGCGGGACGAGGCGCCGATGCTGTTCATCGGCGAGGAGGTCGGCACCGGCCAGGGCCCCGCGGTCGACATCGCGCTGGACCCGCTGGAGGGCACCACGCTGACCGCCAAGGACATGCCCAACGCGCTGACCGTCATCGCCATGGCGCCGCGCGGCACGCTGCTGCACGCCCCCGATGTCTACATGGAAAAGCTGGCCATCGGCCCCGGCTATCCCAAGGACGTGGTCAGCCTGGACATGACCCCGTCCGAGCGGGTGCGGGCGCTGGCCAAGGCCGGCGGCGTCAAGGACAGCGACATCACCGTCTGCATCCTGGAGCGGCCGCGGCACGAGGATCTGGTGGCCGAGGTGCGCTCGACCGGCGCGGCGATCCGGCTGATCACCGATGGCGACGTGGCCGGCGTCATCCATTGCGCCGAGGCCGAGCTGACCGGCATCGACATGTACATGGGTTCGGGCGGCGCGCCCGAGGGGGTGCTGGCCGCCTCGGCGCTGAAATGCATGGGCGGGCAGATGTGGGGCAAGCTGCTGTTTCGCAACGACGACGAGCGCGGCCGCGCCGCCAAGGCCGGCATCACCGACCTGGACCGCATCTATTCGCGCGACGAGATGGTGACGGCGGACGTGATCTTTGCCGCGACCGGGGTGACGAACGGCTCGATCGTGGCCGGCGTCAAGCGCGAGCCGCATTACCTGCAGACCGAAACCATCCTGATGCGTTCCAAGACCGGCTCGGTCCGGCGCATGATCTATCGCAACCCGATCCGGTAAGCGCTGCCGGACGGGCTTGAACAGCAGGCGGTCATGGGGGATGAAGCCCGCATGACCGCCTTTCTTTCCGTTACCTCCTCGCTGACCGGCCGACTCTGGCGCGGTCCCGATGCCATGCTGGAACGCGCCGCCGAGGCGCTGGCCCAGGACAGCCGCCTGCCCCTGCCCGTCAGCCGGGTTCTGGCCGCGCGCGGCGTGCCCCCGCATGAGGCGCCGCTTTACCTCGATCCCAAGCTGCGCGACCTGCTGCCCGACCCCCTGAGCCTGCGCGACATGGACAAGGCCGCCGAGCGGCTGGTCGCCGCCCTTCTCGCCGGCCAGCGCATCGCCATCTTCGCCGATTACGACGTGGATGGCGGCGCCTCGGCCGCGCTGCTGCTGGACTGGCTGCGCCGGCAGGGGCGCGACGCCACGCTCTACATCCCCGACCGAATCGACGAGGGCTATGGGCCCAACGCCCCCGCCATCGCGGCGCTGTCGCAGGATCACGACCTGATCGTCTGCGTCGATTGCGGCACGCTCAGCCACGAGGCACTTGCGGCCTCGACCTGCGACGTGATCGTGCTGGACCACCACCAGGGCGGCGAGACCCTGCCGCAGGTCGCGGCCGTGGTGAACCCGAATCGCGCCGACGAGGACGGCAGCCTTGGCCATCTCTGCGCCGCCGGCGTGGTGTTCCTGACCCTGGTGCGCTGCAACAGCCTGCTGCGCCGGGGCGGTCATCCACAGCCCGACCTGATCCCGCTGCTGGACCTGGTGGCGCTGGCGACGGTAGCCGACGTGGCGCCGCTGGTGGGGGTGAACCGCGCCTTCGTGCGGCAGGGGCTGCTGGTCATGGCCCGGCGCGAGCGCCCCGGCCTGGTAGCGCTGTCCGACGTGGCGCGGCTCGATTCGGCGCCGAACGCCTTTCACCTGGGCTTCCTGCTGGGACCGCGGATCAATGCCGGCGGCCGCGTCGGCCGTGCCGACCTGGGGGCGCTGTGCCTGTCCTGCACCGACGGCCGCCAGGCCGAGCGGCTGGCGGCCGAGCTGGACGCGCTGAATCGCGACCGCCGCGCCATCGAGGCCGCCGTGCGCGACGAGGCCCTGGCCCAGGTCGAGGCGCGCGCCCAGGCCGGCGACAGCCTGGTCGCCTGGGCGGCGGGCGACGGCTGGCATCCCGGCGTCGTCGGCATCGTCGCCGCGCGGGTGAAAGAGGCGACCGGCCTGCCCGCGGTGGTGATCGGGGTCGAGCGCGGCATCGGCAAGGGCTCGGCCCGCTCGGTGCCCGGCGTGGACCTGGGCCGCGCCATCCAGCGCCTTTCGGCCGAGGGGCTGCTCTTGAAGGGCGGCGGGCATGCGATGGCGGCCGGCCTGACCATCGAGGAGGCCATGATCCCCGCCGCCATGGAGCGCCTGTCGCAGCTGCTTTCGCGCGAGATGGCCGAGCGTCCCGGCGCGGGCGAACTGCGCATCTCGGGGCTTCTGGACCCCTCGGGCGCCACGGTCGAACTGATGCAGATGCTGGAGCGCGCCGGCCCCTTCGGCCAGGCCGCGCCGGCGCCGCGCTTTGCCTTTGCCGAGCAGCTGATCGACAGCGCCGGGGCCATGGGCGACAGCCACCTGCGCCTGCGCTTCCGCAGCCCCGGCAGCCCGGCCCTGGAGGCGGTGGCCTGGGGCGCGATGAACGGCCCGCTGGGCCCCGCGCTGCTGGGCGCAAGGGGTCGCCGCTTCCACCTGGCGGGCAAGCTGGAGCTCACGCAATGGGGCGGGCGCGAGCGGGTGCGGCTGCGCCTGGACGACGCTGCGCCGGTGGGTTGAGCCCCCGCCGCCGGCCGGGAAAAAACTTTGGCGCAAGGTGATTTTTCCGCTTGCAGCCCCGCGGCAGAGAACCTAAATACCGCCCCACGCCGCAGGGCAAGACCCGGCGGATACGAAAAAGTGGCCCGTTCGTCTATCGGTTAGGACGTCAGGTTTTCAACCTGAAAAGAGGGGTTCGACTCCCCTACGGGCTGCCACTTCCTCCAATTTTTCATGATTTTCCCTTTTCTATCATATGGATACACGCGCGTGTCCCAGTCGCGAGCATACTGTGTCCCAGATTACGCGCCCTCAACGATAAGCCGAACAATCTGCTGACGGTCGACAGCCCGCGTATAGCGCTCTACCTCCCCAAGGGTTAGATGGCCCGCCATCGCCGCGATCTGATGTGTGGATTTCCCCTGCTCCGCCCAGTAGACGCAGAATGCCTTGCGCAACCCATGCAACCTTGCCTTCATGCCGGCAGCGGCGGCGGCATCACGAAAAAGGTTACCTAGGCTTTCAGGAGTATAAGGCTTTCCATATTTGTTCAGGATGAAGGTCGGTGCGATGTCAGGAGTCCGAGCAATTACAGAGCGCAGCTCCTTGGTCAGCGGAACATTGCATGTGACCCCTGTTTTCTGTCGATCGAACGTTAGCAGCCCACCGCTCATATTGTGTCGACCAATTCTCACCAGATCGACACGAGCCGCGCCGGTGTAAAGCGCCAAATCGAATATCAGGCGCCCGACCGTTCCTATATCCCAGCGGGCAATGAACGCGCCTATGTCGGCGGCGTCAGCAGTAGGAAAGCCTTTCGATTTTGGTCGGTCCAATTCCATTCCGGTCATCGGATTCCGTTCAATGATATGCAAGCGACGCGCATGTTCAAATACCGGCTTGAGGGCCTTGTATTCGCTGACAGCAGCTTGGCCGCCCTTTTGGTAGAGCGCGATCTCTATGGCTTTCTGAGTGATGTCGGAGAGCAAGCGATCCCCTTGGGCGGAAACATAACGGCGCAGGATTGCCAAGCGTGCTTTTTGGGTGTTTCTTGCGTATCTTGCCCACTCCTTGTTTCCAGAAAGATACAGATCAACCGCCCATGCAAAGCTATTCTTTTGAGGCCTTTGTGCCTCTTGGGGGCTATGCTCCCAACGCACATGTTCAGCCCAGTACGCCGCCATAACTCGCGGATCGTTCGGCGGCAATCCATGAACATTTAACGAAATCTCCTTTCCGTTTCGCCGATAGTAATGAAACCAACGGCCTCGACGTTTGCGCGATCTGAGATAACCTGCCATTACGGCTAATCTCCGTTGAATGGACGGTCGGCAGAGTAGGTAATGGTCTGCGCGTTATACTCAAAGGTCACTCCGTCTGGACCTATCCGCACAATTCGCGCATCAGCACGAAAGCTTGACACAATTTCGTAAATATCGCGCACCTGCTTTTCAGTTGGTAAGGATGGGGCGACAGGACGACTCATCGGATGGACCTCAATCACAGTAGCGTACTAATCGCGTGATAATCGCGTCACGCACGGCACAAGCCATAAAACTTCATTCAGGATCTACCATGTTGCACTCAACATATTCCACGAGAGCAGTTGAGGGCAGATAGTAATTGCGCCCAACCATTACGAAGCGAACCTTCCGGTCCCTTATAAGGCGGCGAATCCTTCCGATGGGCCATCCCGTGATTTTTGACAGCTTCTGGGGTGATACAAAGTCTTGCGACAACAGCACATTTTGTGTCATATCTGATCTCAACGATGGAAATTCATCAGGGCCCACGCAATTGCGCTACGATTCGATCAAATATAACACATATGTATTGCGAGTCAAGACTTGAGGCCTAAACTCGACAACGTGGCAATCGGCACGCGACTGAGCCTGTTACGCCAAAGCAGACATCTGTCTCAGGGTGACATGGCTAAGGAATTGGGCGTCTCCGTCGCCGCCTACCGAAACTACGAATGGGGCAATCGTGAGGCTCCCGTCTCAGTGCTAGCCAAAGCTGCGGAGATGGCGGGCACCACAATCGATAACCTGGCTCTAGGGGAGGTTGGGCTCTCAACTGAAGCAATAGCAAAACAACTGTCACGTATTCTTCCGCTCTTGCCCCAAGCCCAGCGAGATGACTGCTCACGGCATATAGGAGCGATTGCTTTCTTGCTTAAGCAAACGCTGTCGAAGCCTGAATTCAGCGACCGCGACATCGAAGAGTACATGGCATCCCGGGAGAAAACAGCCGATGAAAGATAAAGAATTTCTGTCCAGCTACAACAACAATCTAATAAGTGGATTGACGCACAACATTACGAAAACCGCAAAACTCTGCTACTTTCTTATGGCGTTACTCATCCCCGCCCTTGTCATTAGGCAGGAGCAAGCCGAAACGTCCCTCATCCTATTTCTTTTGAGCCTTATAGGTGCGTTTGGTGTCGTTATTCTCACTTGGGTTATCTACGGCTTAGAGAAAAAACGGGCGCCGCAGCACTAGCTTTCGCCGCATACGCTCAAAGGATGAGCCGTCGACACAAGGCGAAATGCAGACAATCACTACGCTTTGAAAAGGTACTCCTACGGCACAGCAATGCCAACTGAGTTCCGGTCACGGCTGGTGGGCAGGTCTCGTCCGCATTCAAACTGTGGTTCAATATGGCCCGGTTGTACGCCCCCTTCTAGCATCCTGTTCAATAGCAGATTCACGCCTTGCTCATACAGCCATCAATCAGATTTGACGTCATCACCGAAACGCAAAGGAGGCAGACCGAGCTCATAAAGATACCGATTATGCTTATTGGCCGCCGACTGGATCCGTTCGTTCAGATTATTTAGCTGGTGATGCACGGCTGCTAGATCGACGTCCTGCGCAATTTCAGCAGTGCTTACATAGCGGGAAATGTTGAGATTGAAGTCGTGTTCTTTCTCGATCTCCTCCAGGGTGACCACCCGCGAATAACGGTTCTCTACTTTGCGGTGCTTGTAGGTCTCCACGATCTTGTTGATGTGCTCGGGCAGGAGCACGTTTTGTCTCTTGCCCGGATGATAGTGCTCAGCCGCGTTGATGAACAGCACGTCATCGGTTCGCTTGCACTTCTTCAGCACCAGAATGCACACCGGAATGCCGGTCGAATAGAACAGCTTGGCCGGCAGGCCGATTACCGTATCGATATTGCCGTCCTTCAGAAGTTTGCTGCGGATCGTCTTCTCGGCCCCGCCCCGGAACAGAACGCCGTGCGGCAGGATGATCGCCATGGTTCCGTCTTTCGCCAAGAAATGGAACCCGTGCAGCAGAAAGGCGAAATCTGCCGCCGACTTGGGCGCAAGCCCATAGTCTCTGAAGCGAAAATCCTTAGCCATCTCCTCGGTCGGATTCCAGCGGTAACTAAAGGGCGGGTTGGCGACCACAGCGTCGAACTCGATCTTTTTCGCCGGATTCGGCTCGCGCAGGATGTCCCAATCGTTTTCTAGGCTGTCGCCGTGATGGATTTCGAACTCTGTGTCTCGCACACCGTGCAGCAGCATATTCATCCGAGCGAGGTTGTAGGTGGTGATATTCTTTTCCTGCCCGTAGATTTTGCCGATACCATGCTTGTCCATGTGGCGACGCACGTTCAAGAGCAGCGAGCCCGAGCCGCAGGCGAAATCATAGACCCGTTTCAGCTTCTCACGCTTGCCCGAGACCGGGTCTTGGCCGTCGAGCGTGACAATGCCCGACAGGATGCTGGAAATCTGTTGCGGGGTATAGAACTCGCCTGCCTTCTTGCCCGAGCCGGCGGCGAACTGACCGATCAGATATTCATAGGCATCTCCCAGAAGATCACGCTCGCTAGGGAAGCCCGCCAACCGCTCAGCGATCTTCTGGATGATCGTGCAGAGCCGGGCATTGCGCTGCTTATAGTCCTTGCCCAGCTTTTCGGAGTCCAGGTTGATCTCGGAGAAAAGGCCCTGGAAGCTGCTGGAGAAAGATTCGTTCTCGATGAACTTGAAGCCGCGCTGGAGCGTGCGCAAGAGCCCGTCGCTGTGGGTGCGCGCCATCTCGGCGATGGAACTCCAGAGATAGGGCGGTTCGATAACATAATGCACCTTGCGGCGCATCACCTCTTCAAATTCTTCCGTGTCACCGGGGTTTTCTTCATACCAGACCTGAAGTTGGCTTGAGGCACCGCTTTTCCGCAAGACGTCGGGCGGTAGATCCGGCCAGTCGGCCCCGAGCTCAGCTTTCGCGGCCTCCTCGTAACTGTCGGAAAGATAGCGCAGGAACAGAAACGATAGCATATAGTCGCGGAAGTCATCTGCGTTCATCGCCCCGCGCAGCTCGTCGGCGATGGCCCAGAGCGTCCTGCCCAGTCTGATCTGGTCTTGCTCGGTCATACGGGCGCCTCCGCTGCCTCAGCCTCGGGGAATAGCTCGGGGTTGAACCGGTAATCTCTCATGAAGTTGTCCAGTACCTTGCGGAAAATGTCCTTGTTCTCTGGCATCATTTCGGTCGGCTCGAATAAGTGATAACTGCCATGACTAAAAAGTTGGATATAGCGGAAGTGCAACGTGCCGTCCTCATCATCCGGGTCGCGCTTCATCACGTCGCCGAAATGGCTGAACCCGTGAAAAGTGGCCGTTTTCTCCATGATGCTGCGCAGGACGGTAAAGTGATAGGTGTAGAGCCTGCCGGAGAGCGCGGCCTCAGTGAGTTCCTTCATCATCGCGACGTGGTAGAAGCGCGGCGTCTGACCCGTGTTGCGCAACTGCCAACCGTTCCCGTCGCGGCTCAGGAAGAACTGCCACGGATTGCTCAGCTCATTGCACAGAACGTTGAAGAACAGCGTGTGATGAGAGGAGACAACCGCTTTGAGCCGATCCTGCGCTTTCAGCATCCGCGCTAGATGAGCGGCGACGGCGATGGCGTTGTTTTCGTCGAGCGAGGAAATCGGATCGTCGATGTAGAGGTATTTCACCCAGTCATAGGGTTCCTGACCGTCGATGGCGAGCTGCGCTACCGCTAGAAAGAAGCACCAGATGAAGATGTTTTCTTCGCCGCGCGAGATCTTGATAGGCAGGGGCACGTCCTCGCCGGCCGCATCCCTCGCGGTCTCGCGCCAGAACAAGACTGTACCCTCATCATAGTCGATCTGGAAATCGAAGGTGCAGTAGCGGCGCAGGACGGGGCGGATGCGGTTCTCCATCTCCAGCTCGGCAAGGCCGACGAAGAAGGCGGATGCTGTATTCATCCGCAACACGCGGTCGTGGTCGTTTTGCAGGTCGTTATCCCAGCTGAAGAGATCCTCGGTAAAGGCGTTGAAATAGAGCGTATCGCGGGCCGTGACCACGCCGGCTTCGTCGCGTGCCTTACCGAGCTCCTTGAACGCCATCGACAGCCGCGTTTTGCCGGTGCCGTTATGGGCAAAAACAAGGGTGCATTTCTTGTTCTTCCCCTCGATTTCTTGCCGCAGGTGGGCAGCAAGCGCCTCGATTGTGTCGAAGGACTGCGCATCCGCCATTGCTCAACCTGCCTCCTGCGGGAAAAGCTGCTGCATCAGGCCGCGCTTGTGGGCTTTCAGCGCCTTGATCTTCTTGTTCTGCGCGCGGATTAGCTCGTCGAGCGAGGTGAGGCAACCGGCAATCTTCTGTTGCTCCAACTTAGTAGGACAAGGGATCTCGAAGTCCCGAATATGATCAAGGTCTCCGCGGGGCATCTTTACGCCCTTCGCACCGTCCATGACGTGAGCAATGAAGCGATCCGACATCAACAGATGACCCAGAAATGTTCGGACGATACTGTCCCCGGGACGTGCGACCAAAACATCATTTGATGCTCCGCCTATCCGGTCAGCGATCCAGACCTTTCGCAAATAAGGGCGAATGTTCGACACCAGGATATCGCCTTCACGGTATGCAACGGCGCTTGCCAAAGGGGGGGGCTCGGGAGTTGCCGACAACCCACCAAAATCGGGGAGCAGGTTCACGGTGCTGACGTAATGACCCAAGGGGATATGTTCGCGCCCAACGCGTTCCCGAATAAACTGCACTATGCCTTTATCTCCCAAGCGCGCCGCCTTCCACGCCCCCGCGTCGCGGAATTCCGAGAAGCGCAGGCGGGGGATAGTCTCGCCGGGGGCGGGGAAAAGGCGCTGCATCAAAGCCGTCTTGTAATCCTTCAGCGCCGCCAGCCGCTCACCTTCCGCCCGGATCAGTTCGTCGAGCGAGGACAGGCAATCAGCGATCTTTTGTTGTTCGCGCTCATCCTTCGGGTATGCCAGCTTTACTTCCGCAAGCTGCGACTTGGAGATGCCGAGAACTTTTGCACCCTGGGCGCGTTCCTGTATCTGGGTTCTGATCCCACTGGACGCGAACAGGTAAGCCCCAAACCCTGAGATCAACCTTCTCTCGATCTGTCTAGCCAATATCGTGTGCAGACCGGCAACCAGCTTTTCCCCATCGGTATCAATGATTTCAATCGCTCTACCGACGTCCACGATGTCCTCCGAAGCATCGGCGAACACGATATCACCCGGTTCGCAATAGGCATCTTCGGCACGTTTCACCGCAAGTTCGTCGTGGAGGAAGGGAACAACCTCTTCGCCTAGGCGAAACGTGCTGTTAAGCCCTTTGTGGATATCGCCGTAATGGATGTTTCTGACACTGCCGGCCTCATAGTTGAGCCGATCCCTTGGCCAAGAGTTGGTGGGCTTAAACCGATAGACGTCCCCCAACCGCTTCACCTCCCACGGCCCGGCATCGTGGAATTCGGGGAAGCGCAGGCGGGGGGCAGGGCCTTTGGCTTCAGTACTCTTCATAAACTTCCAGCCCCGAAATCTCGCGCCCTTCGGCCTTGCGGCGCAGAAGGGGGATGACGTCATCCATCAGTGCAAGCTCAGCTCGCGCCCGCGCCTTCCAGCCAAGACCTCGGGGGCGGAACAGATCGGTCAAGGTGTCGGGATCAAAGATGTAGCGATCAAGAGTCAGATCGACGAAGCGCTGCAGTGCCTCGGCGGACAGGTCGTGCTTCCCGGCGATGCTGGCAAGCTCGGCCGCCTGACGCCCGGCCTTGAAGCGTTCGTAGCCCTTGCGGACTTCCTCCTCGCTCAGCCCCTCGCCCTCCTTCAGTGTGGCGACATAGGCCTCGAGGTCGTCTCGTTCCTCCATCAGGCGGGCGGAAGAGGCGAGCAGGCGCATGAGTTCTTCGCGAGTCATCCTCTGCCGCTTCGGCACGGCCTGGCTGAAACGGACGATGAGACACATGATGTAGTCGTAATCGATCAGCGCACTGTCAAAGAGCACGAACTCAAAATCGATTTGTTCGGCAGGATTTTCGGGGTCATCCCGCGTGCGGCTTTCCTGCTGCAGGCGCCTGGCCGTTTCCAAATACTGGGCAGAAAAGGCGCGCAGATCGTCGCGGGGGATCAAGGATTCGATCTGGGCCTTCTGCTCTGGGGTCTGGTCGGTGTACTGGTCAAGTTGGGTGGTGAGCCGCTTGATCTCTTTGAAGCGCTCGATAAAGCCCGCGCGCGCCTCATCGCCTTTGAGGTTGCTCACCTCCTCGGGGCGGGGTTGAAGCCCGTGCGCAGCCATGAAGTCCTTCAGCTTTCGCGTGGCATCCTCGAGCTTCCCGATCACCTTTGGCGCAGGATCGACCAGCCAGACTTCCTTGGCCCGGTCTGGCGCCTCGCCCGAAAAGAGCGCAATGGCCTCGTCCACCGCATCACGCTGAGCGCGGAAGTCAAGCACATTGCCGTAAGGCTTGGAATCGTTCAGCATCCGGTTGGTGCGCGAAAAGGCCTGGATGAGGCCGTGATATTTCAGGTTCTTGTCAACATAGAGCGTGTTGAGATAGGCCGAATCGAAGCCCGTCAGCAGCATGTCCACCACGATGGTGATGTCGATTTTCTTCGCGTGCGGCAGGTCTCTGTTGGGATATTTCTGGCCTTTGATTCGCTGCTGCACATCCTGATAATAGCTGTCGAAATTCGCCAGATCGTGATTGGTGCCATAGCGGGCGTTATAGTCGGCGACGATCTCTGCCAGCGCCGCTTTCTTGCGACCGGGCTCCTTCTTGTTATCCTCCAGCTCCTGAGGCAGGTCCTCCTGCAGTTGGGCAACGTCGCGGTCGCCTTCTGCCGGCGGCGAGAAGACGCAGGCAATATTGAGCGGCATGAAGTCCTCATCCTGCACGGCGCGCTCGGCCTGAGCTTCCCGGAAGAGGCGAAAGTAGTCAATGGCGTCGTCAATCGAGGCCGTCGCGAAGAGCGCGTTGAACTTGCGCTGGTTGGTGGCCAAGTCGTGCTTGGCCAGGATCGCATCGACCACGGCACGCCTTGCCAGCGTCTCGCCGGGTTTGATGGGAGCGCCGTCGGGCTTGAAGTAGTCCACATGGAAGCGCAGCACGTTGCCGTCGTCGATGGCGTGGGTGATGGTGTAGGCGTGGAGCTCCTTTTCAAAGACCTCCTTTGTCGTCATCAGACGCGCTTCCTGATCCTCGATCCGGACGGCGGTGGCATTCTGCTCGAAGATCGGCGTGCCGGTGAAGCCG
>JAANMY010001888.1_pt1 | contig 21566 bp, 14 predicted proteins | sample 7279691 | NCBI WGS metagenome assembly JAANMY01 (sample SAMN14094543, study PRJNA606508) | bioreactor metagenome | isolation source: A lab-scale SPAN reactor treating ammonium-rich wastewater day 388 | place: Ireland: Galway | collected 2018-02-07
CAAGGTCGAGCGCGCGCGCGGTCGGGTGGTGGTGACGCTCGCCGGAGCGCTGACTCACGGCTGGCTGCGGCAGTGCCGCGCCTACCGCCTCGGGCGCACTTTCCGCCACTTCGGGGCATCGGCGCCGCTGGAGTACGTGCAGACCAACACCAGTGCCGACCCGCCCCTCACCACGGCAACGGCAACCGCCTTCCTGCGCGACCTGCGCAACACGACCGCGCCGGGGCCGGCGTATACGCCGATCGCGCCCCAGGATTATCCGCTCGAGCAGGAGGTGCCCGATCTCGCCGCCGGCAGCACGGTGCTGGTGACCGGGGTGGTCGGCAATCTGATCAGCTACGCGCTGCCGTTCGCGATCGCGCGCACGGTCACCGCGGTGCGCGCGGCGGGACCGCGCTGGGGCAATCTGGCCGGCGCCTCGACCCGGGTGAGGATGGACGAGATCCTAGCCCCGGGGTGGACCGCAGGTTTCGGCGCCATTGCCGACCTGCGCGCGCTGCGCCTGCACGAGACGCGCGGGCCGGTGTTGCGCCTGCGCCCGGTGTCCTCACCGGCAAGCGGCGCCTTTGCCGATGGCACCGACGCGCTGTGCTTCTACGGCACCGCTACCGAGGCGCAGGGACTGTGCGGGCGGCGCCTTCACCTCGCTCATGAGGACGGTCGCAGCGTCGAGCTCACCTGCATGAACACGGCCACCGACTTTCCGCCGCCTGGGGTGCCCGCGGCGGCGCAGATGTGGACGCTGTCCTTCGATCGTGCACCGGCGCCATTCACCCGCGCCGATTTCGACGAGGCGGCCCCGGCGGTGACGGTGTTCGGCAACCTGGTCGATGCCACCCAGGGCAAGGCCGAGCGCGAGGCGGTGCTCGGCAACGGCGACGGCCGTGAGCGCTTCCAGACCTTCGCGTTGCCCAAGGCGCAACTGACCTATCTGCTGCAGCCCGGGGTGACGCCCCCGCAGGTGCCGGAACTGGAAGTCCGCGTCGACGGCCGGCTGTGGACGCGTGTCGATGCGCTGTTCGCGCGCGGCCCGAAGGACGAGGTCTACATCGTGCGCGAGGATGCCGAGGGCCGCAGCTTCGTGCAGTTCGGTGACGGCGAGACCGGCGCCCGCCTGCCGTCGGGCGTGGGCAACGTGACCGCGGCCTATCGGACCGGGGTCGGTGCGCAGGGGCGCCTCAAGCCCGGCGCCATGCCCACCGCGAGCGAGCGCCCGCCTGGCTTCGACAAGGTGGCGCTGGCGGGCATCGTCTCCGGTGGTGCGCAGCCCGAGGACATGGACAAGGCGCGCATGGCGGCGCCCGGCAAGGTGCAGAGCCTGGGGCGGCTGGTGAGCCTGGGCGACTACGAGACTGAGACCCTGGCGCTGCCCGGCGTCGTTGCCGCGGCGGCGGCGTGGGACCTGCACGGCGGCGTGCCGGCGGTGATCCTGCGTGTCCTGCTCGAAGCCGGACGGGAGGCCGAGTTCGCCGATGTGCGCGCGGCGCTGGCCCTGGCCCAGCGCTGCCGGGGGCCGGACCGCCATGCGCTGGTGGTGCAGCAGGCCATGTTCCGCCATGTGTTCCTTGACCTGAGCTACGCCTTCGATCCCGCCCATCGCCAGCCGGAGGTGGAAGCCGGGCTGCGCGCGGCGCTGGGGCTGGCCGGGGTGGTGGCCGACGAACGCAGCGGTGTGTTCGGCCTGCGCGCGCGTCGCCTCGGCGAGCCCGAATACGCCAGCCGCATCGAGGGCCGGCTCCAGAACGTGGCCGGCGTGCTGTGGTGCAGCGTGTCCGCGCTCGGCCTGTTCGCACCCTGGGTGAGCGGGGTATCTGCGCTGCCGGACCCCGCGCTGCTGGCGCTGCCGGCTGGACCGCGACCGCTGGCCACCCAGCTGGACTGCGGCGCGCATGAGTTCCTGCAACTCGCGGCAGCGCATGTGACGCTGACCGCGGTGGCCGCGGTGGCGGCCGGGGAGTGCACATGAACATGCCAGCGTCCACGCCGCGCGTACCGCTGTTCGAGCGCCTGCCCGAGATCTACCGCATCCGCGACGCCGAACAGTCGCCGCCGAACCCGCTGCGCGCCTATCTGGCCGCGGTCGAGGCGGTGTTCGGCGCCGTGCACGAGAACATCGGCCAGCTCTACGAGGACCTGTTCATCGACACCTGCGACGAGTGGGTGATCCCCTACCTGGCCGACCTCCTCGGCACCAGCCACCTGAAGGGCGATCCGCGCACCTTGCGCGCCGACGTCGCCGACACCATCGCGCTGCGCCGGCGCAAGGGCACGCTGGGCGCCATCGAGCGGCTCGCGGTCAACCTCACCGGGTGGGCGTGCCGAAGCATCGAGCTGCGCGAGAGCCTGGGCTGGACGCAGCACCTCAATCATCAGCGACCGGATGCGGGTGGTGTCCCGCCCTATGGCCGCGCCGACCTCACGCGCTTCGACGTGGCCCGTGGCGGCACCGTCCCGCTGCGTGATCCGGCGGCCCTGGCATTGCTGGGCACGCCCTTCGATCCCTTCGCGTGGACGGCGGATCTGCGCCCGGCGGAGGGTGAGGTGCGCCGCGTGAACCTGCCCAATCTGGCAATCTGCCTGTGGCGCCTGGCGGCCTACCGGCTGCCGCCGGACCTGCCCCTGGCGAAGGGCGCGACCGACCTTGGCGCGCAGCCTTCCGGGCTGGCCCGCTTCGCGCTGCGCTTCGACCTCCACCCGCTGGATCTGCCCGTGCGCCTGTTCAATACCAGCCGGCCGGGTTTCCTGCGCCCCGAGACCTCCGGCGGCGTGATTTCGCCGCTCACCGAGGCCGACGCGGTGCCCGGGCCGATGCTCGATGCCCGCCTCACCAGCGACACGCCGGCCGGCCGGCCCGAGGCCTACGTGGCTGTGGACTTCTTCGACGACCTCGCGCCCACGCCGACGGATCTCGACCTGGGCGATGTCGGCCTGCACCTGTTCCTGCCACGCTCGCTGGAGGCCCTGCTTGTCCCGGTGCCGCCGCAGACGACGTGGCGGTGGCTGTTCCGCGGCGACAACCTGTGCGCCTGGGAGGCCGGCTTGCGGCGGCCCTTGCGCTATGGCGAGATCGTCATCGACCCCGACATCGGCCGCGTCCTCATCGGCCTGGACAACGCCGTGCAGCGCGACCTGCTGGTCGAGCAGCAGGAGGACGGCAGCCTGGTGTCGCGCGTGTATACGAGTTTCACCTATGGCGCGGCGGGGCCGGTCGGTGCGCATCCGGTGGGGCGCGCTCCGGTGTCCGTGGCGGGCGACGTTGAATTGCGCCGCGTGGGGGCCGTTGCCGGCGGCATCACCCTGCAGCAGGCGCTCGCCGACCTCGACACCGCTACCGGCCCGGTGGTGATCGAGATCGCCGACAGCCGTGTGCACCGGGTCGACCTCGCTGCCTTGCTGGGCACCGGCGTCGACGGCGGCGTGGCGCTGCGCCTGGCGCATTCGCTTACGATCCGCGCCGTGTCGGGGCAGCGCCCGATCGTGCTGCTCGCGCAGCCGCTCGGGTTCCGCCCGGTGCTGGCGTCGGCGGCGACCACGGTGTCGCCGGCGGTGCGTCTGGAGGGTTTGTACCTGGCGCCGGACGAGGCGGGGGCCTTCCCGCCCGGTGCGGCACTGATCGGCCGCGCCGCGCTCGCCCGCCTCGAGGTGATCGGGTGCACGCTGGCCCCGGGCGGCCACACCCGCCGCGACGGCAGCCGCGCCGAGCGGGTCGCCGGGATGCGCCTCGCCAACGGCTACGGATTCACGCTCGAGGACGAGGAGCTCGCCTTCCTGCCCACGCCCGACATCATCGTCCAGCGCTCGATCACCGGCAGCCTGGCGATCGACGACCGCTACCGGCTCGACCTCAGCGACAGCATCGTGGATGCCTCGCCGCGCGCGGAGGACGCACCCGGTACGGTGTTCGCCATCGGCGCCGCCACCGATCCGGACACGCGCTGGGGGGCGCCACTTGCCTTCGACGGCATGACCTGCTTCGGCGCGGTGCGGGTCGCGGCGGTGGGCGGCCTGGGTGGCGTGTTCAACCGCCGCTTCGAGGTGCTCGACAACCAGCATGGCTGCATCAAGTGGAGCGCGTTTGCCGGCGACGGCGATCGTCTGCCGCCCAACCATTTCTGCGTGCATGCGCCCGATGCGCGGCTGGCTTTCACTTCCGAACGCTTCAACGACCCCGGCTATGCCCAGCTCGCACGCACGGCGGATCGGCGCATCCGCACGCTCGGGCCGGACGACGACGAGATGGGCGCATTCGGCTTCCAGCTCGAAGCGCACAAGTGGATCAACCTGCAGGTCAGGCTGCGCGAGTTCATGCCGGTCGGCGTGCGCCCGCTGGTGCTGCCCATCACCTAAGCGGAGACGGCCATGGAAGGCGACTTCTCGATTCTTCCCTTCGATCCCCTGTTGCATGGGCGTGGCGTCGATGTGCCGGCGCACGGCGTGCTGCGCAATATCGAGGCGGTGTTGCATCAGCAGGGCCGGGTCATCACCGACGCCGACCTGAGCGAGGGCGAGCTGCTCGATCTGGCCTGGAACGGCCAGGCCGGCCGCGACATCATCGGCGCCGGCGTGTGCGCGGTGCCGGCCGCCGAGCCGCAGGGCTTCCGCGTCCAGGCCGCATTCGTCGAGGAGGCCGAGGTGAGGCTGAACGTGCTCCCCGGGCGCGCCTGGGCCGACGGCATCCTCGCCCGCCTGGCCGGCGCGCAGGCCGATCCGGCGGCGCCGGTGGCGCGGCGCGCACGCTACCTCGGTCCGCCGCTGGCGAGCCCGCAGCCGCAGGCCGGTGAAATCGGCGATGGCACGCGCGACGCGGTGATCCTCGAAGTCTCGGAGGAGACGGTGCACGGCTTCCAGTATCCCGAGCGCCTGATCGAGCCCGCGCTCGGCGGGCCCGACACGGCCGAGCGCGCCTTTGTGAACCTGCGTTTCCGCCTGCTGCGCCTGGCGGCAGGGGAGGACTGCGGGACCATCCAGGGGCGCCTGCAGGACGGCCCCGCGGGCAAGGGCCGGCTCAGCGTGTCGCTGGCGCCGCCGCCGGTGCTGGAGGAGGAATGCCCGGTCGTGGGCGGGGGCGGCTACCTCGGCTTCGAGCATCAGCTGTATCGCATCGAGGTCGCCGACGGCGATCCCCTGGCGCCTGCGCGCTTCAAGTGGAGCCAGTGGAATGGCGGGCTGGTCGGCCGCGGCGTGTTCGACACCACGCTCATTCCCGCGCGCGTCGTCATCGATGCCGGGCATGCAGCGATCGTCAGTGCCGGACCCACCGAGTTCTATCTCGAGGCCCTGCAGTACGACGAACTCGACGGGGCGTGGAACGTGGTCTGCGGCGTCGCCGCGACGCTCAATGCCGACCATGCGCTGGAACTGGGAGCGCCGGTCTTCGGTGCCCTGCCCACCACCACCGACCCGGTCTTCTTCCGCCTGTGGAACGGCCTGCGCGACATCGCCGAGTTCACCGACGCCGCGAACCCGGTGGAACTGCGCGACGGCATCCGGCTGGTGTTCGACGCGCCCGCCGCGGCCAGCTATCGTGCGCGCGACTACTGGACCTTCAGTGTGCGCGCCGGCGAGATCCCCAACCGTCCGACCCTGCTCGACCAGGCGCCGCCGCTTGGCATCGTGCTGCACCGCGTGGCACTGGCCGAGATCGAGTGGACGGCGGCGCGCGACACCCGCATCGCCGGCACGATCGAGGACTGCCGCCGGCGCTTTCGGCCGCTGACGCGGCAGGACCTGTGCTGCACCGTGCGCGTCGGCGACGGCACCCACAGCTTCGGCGATTTCGACACCATCCAGGCCGCGATCGATGCGCTGCCGGCGCAGGGCGGGCAGGTCTGCGTGCTGCCCGGCGAGTATGTCGAATCGATCGTGATCGACGCCCGGCGCAACATCCGGCTCACCGGCTGCGGCCTGCGCAGCCGCATCGTCGGCGCGCCGCCGCGCGCCGAACTGACGGAGGCGGCGCCGGTGATCCACGTGCGCGGCGGCCACGGCATCAGCATCGACGCGCTGGCCATCGTCGCGCACGCGAGCGGCGCCGGCGTGGTGTGCGAGGGCGCCGATCCGGATTTCGCCAACACGCGCTTCGCGACGCGCCCGCTCACCGGCCTGTGCCTGCGCGACCTCGATGTGCGAGCGAGCGCGCACAGTGCGGTGCGCATGGTTCATGTGCGCGACGCCACGCTGCGCGACTGCCGCATCCGCATGCAGGACAGCCTGTGCCTCGACCCCGCCGTGTTTGCCCTGGGCGACGACCTGCTGATCGAGCACAACCTGGTCGAGGTGGCGGGCCGCGCACAGGCGCCGGCACCCACGTCGGTCAGGGTGGAGGACGTGCCGAACCGGCCCGGCATGCTCAGCGCCGACATCGGGGCGCTGTCGGAGCGCGTGCGCGACGACTTCACCGCGGCACGCAGCGCGGTGGACTTCGTCCCTGGCACGCAGAGTCGGGGCGGCATCCAGATCGGCGGCACCTCGGACCGGGTGCGCCTCATCGACAACCTGGTCCGCGGCGGCGCGGGCAACGGCATCACGCTGGGCAGCCTGATCTTCATCGACGAACAGGACGAGCCCGTACCCCCTGTGCGCTGGCCGCGTCCGCGTCCGGTCGATCCCTGCGATCCGGCGCTGCCGGCAAACGTCATCATCGTCGTGGTCGCGGTTCCGGTCGATGACGGCCGCGTGCGCGCAGCGTCGGCCGGGACCCTGAGCGAGGTCCTGATCGAGCGCAATCGCATCCACCACATGGGCATGAACGGGATCGGTGTCGCCGGCTTCTTCGACCTGAGCGGCGCGGACGAATTCATCACCGTCGAGGGGCTGAGCATCGTCGGCAACGACATCCGCCACTGCCTGCGCCGCAGCCTGTCGCCGATCCCGGCCGCGATGATCGACAGTGCGGGCTATGGCGGGATCGCGCTCGCCGACGTCGAGCGCCTGGTCGTGCGCGACAACCTGATCGCCGACAATGGTCCGAGCCACGTCGAGCCGGTGTGCGGCATATTCATCCTGCATGGCGAAGGGGTGGAGGTCACGCGCAACCGCATCCTCGACAACGGTGCCCGGACCGAGGCTGGGCAGACCACGCTGAAGGCAGGCCGGCGCGGCGGCATCAACATCGTCCATGCCTTGGCGCCGGTGCGTCCGGTGCGCATCGGACGCCTGACGCTGCCCGGGCAGGGGGGCGACCCGGCGCTGGTCGTGCGCCACAACGTCGTCAGCGTGCCGCTTGGCCAGGCCCTGAGCGCCACCGCGCTCGGCCCGGTGGTGGTCGAAGGCAATCAGTTCACCAGCCGCGGTGTGGTCCAGAGCGGGCAGGGGGCGACGTTCTTCGCCGCCACCGTGGCGCTGCTGAACCTTGGGCTGTCGAACGAGTTCTACCTGCAGTTCCTGGCCTATTCGGCGGTGGCCAGAGGGACGATCTCGACCACCGGGCTGGCGGCTGCGCCCGCCGTCAGGCCGGGGCTGGACGATCAGCGCGTCGGCGCCTACCTGGCCGGTGGCAACGTCATGTTCGCGAACAACCAGTGTCTGTTCGACGTGATCGAGACGGGCATCTCGCTTGCGGTGTCGTCGGTGGCCCTCTTCAGCCTTGATGACATCGCCTTCGTCGGCAACCAGTGCGATTGCAACCTGGTGGACGATGTGGTGATTGCCCACGTCGTGCTGTTCGGCTTTTCGCTGCGGGCGTGCGACAACCGGCTCAAGGAGTCGCTGCTGCGGGCGCGATTCTCGGCGATCACGCTCGGCTTCGCGAACACCACCGCGCATAACCAGGCGACCCACTGCCTGCTGGTGCGCGCCTTCAATGCTGCCTATCGTATCGGCGCCCCCAACACGGTGCTGATCGATCCGCTCGGCACCGGCTTCTGCGAGAGCACCGCCGGCGTGCTGGGCAACTTCGGCAGGACCACCACGGGAGGTATCGCAAATGGCTGACAACAGACGGATCTGTCAGGCCGGCGACATTCCGGTCGAAACGGTCGCGAAGACGGTGGCGGCGCAGGTCGACAGCCTCGATCCGCAGCGTGCGGCCGCATTCGACCACCTGCAGGCGCTGCGCGCGGTGCGCGAGCAGGGCTACGCGCGCGAGCAGAAGCGGCTCGCGCGCAAGTTCGGCGACGATCATGCGCGCGTGACCGCGGTGGTCGAGCGTGCACGGATGAACGCGGGTCTGCGCCGGGACATCGGTCTCGAGCAGGCGCGCGCCGCGGTCGAGGCGCCAGCCGTGGACAAGGACGGCTATGTCTTTCACGGTTTCGTGCGCAACACCGCGGGCCAGGGCGTGCCCGAACTCACCGTCGCGCTGTATGACGAGAAGGGCGAGTGGGTCCGCGAGATGGGCTTTGGCTGCACCGATGCCCGGGGCTACTTCATCCTGCGCTACCAGCGGGCAGGCAAGGATGCGACGGGTCGTGCGGCGGTCTCGTCGGCCGCGTTCGTGGCGACGGCTGCGGCAGTGAGCACGGGCGCCGCGGCGCGAACGCGTGTCCTTGTCCATGTGCTCGACAGCGCGCAGAAGACGCTGCATGTCGAGCGCGAGCCGCTGCAGCCTCAACTCGGCGAGGTCGATTTCCGCATCATCGTGCTCGGCGCAGACACGCGGCCCTGCGTGCCTCCTCCGCCGGTAAATCCTCCGCCAACGCAGCCACCGACCACGACGCAGCCACCGACGACGACGACGCCACCGACGACGACGACGCCACCGACGACGACGACGCCACCGACGACGACGACACCACCGACGACGACGACACCACCGACGACGACGCCGGGGCGCACGCCCCTGGACCGGCTCGGCATCGACGAGGCCCAGCGCAAGCGTCTGGAGGAGGCTGGGCTGCAGGACGTGGAGGCGGTGGCCGGCGCCGATCTCGGGCTGCTGGAGAAGGCACTTGGCGACGCGGCGACGGCGGCCCGCGTGCAGAAGAGGGCTCAGGCGCTCGTGGCTCCGAAGGCTACATCGACGACAACCCCTTCGACGACAAGCCCTTCGACACAAGGGGTTTCCTCCACGGGCAGGCTGTCCGGCTCGGGAACGCTGTCCGCGGCCACCAAGGCGCGCAAGGCGCCCAAGGGTGGCAAGACATGAGGTAGGCGATCATGACGCGAAGTCTCCAGCACGAGGCGTCGCCCGCGCGCGGCGCCAAACCGGACCGGCCGTCGCCGGGCGCGGGCATGCCGATCCGCTCGGCGCCGGCGATGCTGCGGCGTGCGCCGGGCTGCGCATGTGGCGGCGTGTGTCCCCGCTGTCAGGCGCGTTCGGGTCTGCGCATCGGAGATGCCCGTGATCCCGCCGAGCGCGAGGCGGATGCAATGGCCGAGCGGGTGTTGGCCCTGCCCGCCAGCGTCGGCGTGACCCCCGGTCCGGGCGCGATGCTGCAGCGCAAGTGCGCGGCCTGCGAGCGCGAAGGCGAGGACGAGGACGGCGGCTTGCGGCGTCGCGAGACGTCGTCAACGGGGTCGCCGGGCGCGGATGAATTTGCCCCGGCCACGGTGCACGACGTGCTGCGTTCCTCTGGCAGCCCGCTCACCGGTGATACGCGGGCGTACTTCGAGACGCGTTTCGGGCGCGATTTTTCCGCCGTGCGCGTGCATACGGACGGCGCTGCAGCGCGCTCCGCGCGCGACGTGAATGCGCTGGCGTACACCGTGGGGCGGGATATCGTCTTTGCGGCCGGACATTTCGCGCCCACGACGCAGGAGGGACGGCGCCTGCTCGCCCATGAGCTTACCCACGTGGTGCAGCAAGGCCGCGCACCAGCGCGCGTGGAGGCTGGCGGACCGTCGCCCGCACGGGCACAGGCCGCGACGATGCGTTCATCGCCGGCGAGCACCCTTCAGCGTGCCGGCGACCCCGCCGCGATACCAGCCGGGCTGCGCTGTCCGACCGATCTCTCCACCGGGCGCCCGACCGGCACCGACATCGTGTTCACGGTGGGGCGGTCGACCATCACGGCGGCGCATACCACCGCATTGACCGCGTTTCGCGATGCCTGGGTTGCCGCTGGCGGAACCGACGACGTCGTCGTGCATGGCTACGCCAGCACCGACGGCGAGCAGGGGGCGAACTGGACCTTGTCCTGCGACCGCGCCGAGGCCGTGCAGGCGGAACTCGTGCGGCTCGGCATTCCTGCGGTGCGCATCAGTTTGCTTGCCCATGGCGAGTCGACCGATTTCTCGACCAGCCTTGCCCCCAATCGTCGCGCGGTGGTGACCAGCCGTGCCCCCGGGCTGCTGCCGCTGCCGTTGGTGTCGGGAACGCTCACCGCGCGCGACAATTTTGCCGGGCGCAGCGCGCGCCGCTTTGGTGTGGGCGAAGTCGTCGATCTGGATTTCGTCTCGCTTCCGTCCCGGCCCGCCACCGATTTCGGCGGGCTGGAGTGGCGCCTCGTTTCGGGCGGGGGTGTGCTGAGCGCGGTGACCGCTGCCGGCACGGCGACCTACACCGCCCCCGCCGCGGCCGGGGCCGTGCAACTGGATCTGCGCGTTGCGGCAGGCGCGACCGCGGGCCGCGTGGTGTCCTCACATGCGATCACGATCGTCATTCCGAGCGCGGTCAACATCACCGAGGTGCCCGGTACCGCGCCCAATTTCATGCTCCGTGGAGGGGTGGCGAGCACCGTGGCGGCGGGCATGTGGGGCGCAGGCTTCCAGGGCAACGTCTTCGTCGACCCGAAGGACGTGTCGTTCCAGGGCGTCGTGTTCGGCGAGGGTACCGTGGCGAGCGTGGTGACGCCGGCGGGCAGCTTCCTGTCGCCGTTCGCGGGGCTGGTGCACCCGGCGAACACGTTCGGAGCCGCCCATGGCGGCAACGCGACCACCGGCACGCCGGTGAGTCCGCCGGTGGACAACATCACCACCGGCGAGCTTGCGCCCACGGCCAATCCACTGGGCGTGCCCGTGTGCGGGACGTCCGATTTCCTGTGGGCCATTCCATGGGAGTTCAGCGTCGCCGGCGGGCCGCGGACCGGGTTCGCCGGCGGGTTCACGGCCAACCATCACATGACTTCGTCCTTTCTCTGCGATGCGTCCATCGAGAAGGCCGGCGCGGGGCCGTTCGTGCGCTCGATATGAATGAATGGCCTCGTCATGGAGAGGGGTTTATCGCATGAGCGAGCCCGTTCCCGATCGCACATTAACTCCCTGGACCGGGCCGGTGGGGGCGCTTGTGTGGCGTCTTTCGGTCGAACGCGAGGCGGTCGACGGCGGGCTGCGCCATGCGGTTTTCGTCGAAGCGAGGAATCTGTCGCTGGACGCGGTGGCACTGAGCGATCAACCGGCGGTCCGTGCCACCGTCCGCGATGCCGCAGGCCGCGAGCTACCGTCCGCGGTCCTGCCTGCGAGCGGTCCGCGCCACGCTGCGCAGTGGGCCGTCGTTCCAAGGGACGGCTACGTCGGCATTCGCATCGACGGGCGGCTCGTCGGCCTGCCTCCTCGAGATCAAGGGAAGGCCTTGCTCGCCCTGGGTGAGCGGTCCTGGGTGGTGGGTGCGGGGTCCTATCTGCTCGAGTTGCAGGTGTCGTTCGCGGTCGACGCAAAGGGACCGGCAAACCACTGGTCGGGACGCCTGGATTTTCCGCCCCTTGCGTTCTCGGTCATGCCGGACATGCCCTGGCCGGGGTGACCGCCACGTTCTCCGACGGGGGTGCGTGCGACGTGTGCAGGTATTCCCCGATTGCTCCCGCATGGGCTTTCCGTGATCAATACAACTAATAGGAATTGTTCGCGCGTTTATTCGCGTCGACGCTTGCCTTTCGCCATCTGGCGCCTATAGTGCTTCGGTCGTCCATGCGCAGACCGGATGTCATGGCGAAAAGCTGGTTGCAGGTGATGTCAGGGAGCAGTCCAACCTTCTCTGCGCCCCATGAGGCGCAACGTATGCAAACGACAAGAAGGAGTGGTGGAGTGAGACACGATTCATCCGGTTTCGGGCATGGGATGCGCATATTGAAGCATTCGCTGGCCGTGGCGGTACTGGGGCTGGCGAGCGCGACAGCGGTGGGGCAGGATCCGCGTTTCAACATGACGCGCGGCGCCACCGAGATCAGTCAGCAGGTCTTCGACCTGCACATGACGATCTTCTACATCTGCGTCGCCATCGGCGCGATCGTGTTCGGCCTGATGTTCTGGTCCATCATCCATCACCGCAAATCCAGGGGCGTGGTGCCGGCGCAGTTCCACGGCAGCATGAAGGTCGAGCTCGTGTGGACCGCGATCCCGGTGCTGATCCTGGTGGCGATGGCGGTGCCGGCAACGCGCACGCTGGTCGCGATGGAAGACGCCTCGGCTTCCGAACTCACCGTTCTGGTCACGGGGTCGCAGTGGAAGTGGCACTACAAGTACCTCGACTACCCGATCGAGTTCTACTCGGTGCTCGCCACGCCGCGCGTGCAGATCGCCAACGAGGCGGAGAAGGATCCCACGTACCTGATGGCGGTGGACAAGCCGCTGGTGCTGCCAACCGGCAAGAAGGTGCGTTTCCTGCTCACCGCCGACGACGTGATCCATTCCTGGTGGGTGCCCGACTTTGCGATCAAGAAGGACGCGGTGCCTGGCTTCATCAACGAGACCTGGACGCGGGTGGACAAGCCGGGGCTCTACTACGGCAAGTGCGCCGAACTGTGCGGCCGCGACCACGGCTTCATGCCGGTGGCGGTGGAGGTGAAGACGCCGGAGGAGTTCGAGGCTTGGGCGACGCAGCAGGTGGCCGCCGCCGAGCAGGCGAAGGCAGAGGCCGCGACCGCCGGGCCGATGGCGATGGACGAGCTGATGGCGCTCGGCCAGAAGGTGTACGACAGCGCCTGCGTGGCATGCCACCAGGCGACCGGCGAGGGCCTGCCGGGCGTGTTCCCCGGACTCAAGGGCAGCGCGATCGCCACCGGCGACCCGGCCGCTCACATCCACATCGTGCTGTTCGGCAAGGCCGGCACCGCAATGCAGGCCTTCGGCAAGCAGTTGAGCGCAAAGGAACTCGCCGCGGTGATCACATACGAGCGCAACGCCTGGGGCAACGCCGCCGGCGACATGGTGCAGCCGGCCGACATCGCGGCCGCAATCGCCAAGGGGGAATGAACGATGAGCACCCAGATCACCGGCACCCTGGACGCACACGGTCATCTTGACCACGACCACAAGCCACGCGGCCTCGCGCGCTGGCTGTTCAGCACCAACCACAAGGACATCGGCACGCTCTACCTGCTGTTCTCGCTGACCATGCTGTTCATCGGCGGCAGCCTGGCGATGGTGATCCGCGCCGAACTGTTCCAGCCCGGGCTGCAGTTCGTGGATCCGCACTTCTTCAACCAGATGACCACGGTGCATGGCCTGGTGATGGTGTTCGGCGCGGTGATGCCGGCCTTCGTCGGCCTGGCCAACTGGATGATCCCGCTGATGATCGGCGCGCCCGACATGGCGCTGCCGCGGATCAACAACTGGAGCTTCTGGATCCTGCCGTGCGCGTTCGCGATCCTGCTGTCCACGCTGTTCATGGAAGGCGGCGCGCCGGCGGCCGGATGGACCTTCTACGCGCCGCTGTCGACCACCTACAGCGGCGACTCCACCGCCTTCTTCGTGCTCGCGGTGCACCTGATGGGCGTGTCCTCGATCATGGGCGCGATCAACGTCATCGTCACCATCTGGAACATGCGCGCGCCCGGCATGACCTGGATGAAGATGCCGCTGTTCGTGTGGACCTGGCTGATCACCGCCTTCCTGCTGATCGCGGTGATGCCGGTGCTCGCGGGGGTGGTGACCATGGTGCTGACCGACAAGTACTTCGGCACCAGCTTCTTCGACGCCGCGGGCGGCGGCGACCCGGTGATGTTCCAGCACATCTTCTGGTTCTTCGGCCACCCGGAGGTCTACATCATGATCCTCCCGGCTTTCGGCATCGTCTCCAGCATCATCCCCACCTTCGCGCGCAAGCCGCTGTTCGGCTACGAGTCGATGGTGGTGGCCACCGCCAGCATCGCCTTCCTGTCATTCATCGTCTGGGGCCACCACATGTTCACCACCGGCATGCCGGTGGTCGCCGAACTGTTCTTCATGTACGCCACCATGCTGATCGCCGTGCCCACCGGGGTGAAGGTGTTCAACTGGGTGGCGACGATGTGGCGCGGCTCGATGACCTTCGAGGTGCCGATGATGTTCTCGCTCGCCTTCATCGTGCTGTTTACCATCGGCGGCTTCTCCGGCCTGATGCTGGCGATCATCCCGGCGGACTTCCAGTACCAGGACACCTACTTCGTCGTCGCCCACTTCCACTACGTGCTGGTTACCGGTGCGGTGTTCGGCATCATCGCGGCGGTGTACTACTGGATCCCGAAGTGGACCGGCGTGATGTACAACGAGCGCCTCGCCCAGGTGCATTTCTGGTGCTCGTTGATCTCGGTGAACATGCTGTTCTTCCCGATGCACTTCGTCGGCCTGGCCGGCATGCCGCGCCGCATCCCCGACTACGCGCTGCAGTTCGCCGACCTCAACGCCTTCATGAGCATCGGCGGCTTCCTGTTCGGCCTGTCGCAGTTGCTGTTCGTCTGGGGCGTGGTGCGCTGCATGCGCGGCATCGGCGACAAGGCCACCGACCGCGTGTGGGAAGGTGCGCACGGGCTGGAATGGGAAGTGCCGTCGCCCGCGCCCTACCACACCTTCGACACCCCGCCGGTGGTCAAGTGAGCCGGCGGCACAGGGAGGGCGCGAGATGTCGGTGCACCGGAGCCTGATCAACAAGCTGCTGCTGGCCTGCGTCGCGATGTTCGCCTTCGGCTTCGCGCTGGTGCCGCTGTACGACGTGTTCTGCGACATCACCGGCATCAACGGCAAGACCGACAAGGTCGCGGCCCCGGCGCCCGACCGCATCGACCGCGGGCGCGAGATCAGCGTCGAGTTCGTTGCTACCCACGATCCCGGCTTGTCGGTCGACTTCGCGCCCGAGACCGCGCGCGTGCGCCTCAATCCGGGCGACCTGCAGGTGGTCTCGTTCGTGGTCGAGAACCGCACGGGCGAGCCGATCGTGACCACCGCCGTGCCGTCGGTGTCACCGGGCGAGGCGGCGCGCCACTTCATGAAGATCGAATGCTTCTGCTTCCAGGAGCAGCCGCTTGCCCCGGGCGAGCGCAAGTCCATGCCGGTGCAGTTCTACGTCGATCCAGAACTGCCGGAACGTTTCAAGAACATGACGCTGTCTTACCGCCTGTATCGCAGCGCGGGCCAGACCGCGAGTCGCTGAAGCCACGCGGTCGGGACGCACACCGCGCCCCGGGGCCGCAGCAATGGAGGGGGCACCATGACCACGACCACGCATCAGAAGTACTACGTGCCGCATGACAGCGCCTGGCCGATCGTCGGCGCGCTCGCCCTGCTGCTGATCGGCTACGGCGCGGCGACCTGGATCAGCCAGCTCGACCAGCCCGACGCGCGCACCGGCCCCTGGGTGCTCGCCGCTGGCGTGGCGCTGCTGGTGGTGATGCTGTTCGGCTGGTTCGGCAAGGTCATCGACGAATCCCAGCGCGGTCTCTACAGCGCGCAGCTCGACCGCTCGTTCCGGCAGTGCATGAGCTGGTTCATCTTCTCCGAGGTCATGTTCTTCCTCGCCTTCTTCGGCGCGCTGTTCTATGCGCGCGTGGTGTCGGTGCCGTGGCTCGACGGCGCCGGCAACAACGCGATGACCGCCGAGATCCTGTGGCCGGATTTCGAGGCCGCGTGGCCGCTGCTCAAGACCCCGGGCGGCACCGAGACCCAGGCCATGCCGTGGTCGGGCCTGCCGCTGTGGAACACGCTGATCCTGCTTGCCTCCTCGGTAACGCTGCAGATCGCGCACGTGGCGATCGAGCAGGGCAAGCGCCTGCGGCTCAAGCTCTTCCTCGCGATCACCGTGCTGCTCGGGGTGACCTTCCTGTTCCTGCAAGGCTACGAGTACATGCACGCCTACAGCGATCTCGGCCTGCGGCTGGATTCGGGCGTGTATGGCAACACCTTCTACCTGCTCACCGGCTTCCACGGCCTGCATGTGACCATCGGCGCGCTGCTGCTGCTGGTGATGCTGCTGCGCATCGTGATCAAGGACCACTTCACCGCCGAGCACCACTTCGGCTTCCAGGCGGCGGCCTGGTACTGGCACTTCGTCGATGTGGTGTGGCTCAACCTCTTCATCTTCGTCTACGTGCTGTGACGTGCGTGAGGCAGGGACGATGCGGCGGCGGGCTCAATATGGGCGGGGGTTTGGCGTGATCACCCCGGTCGCGAGCAGCGCCAGCAACAGCACCACCACCGCAACCGAGAAGGCCAGCCGGCGGCCGAGAAACTTCGACATCGGGGTGGTGCCGCTGTCGCCCTTCAACATCACGAACAGCGCCTGGAACAGGCTGACGATGACGAGCGCGAGCAGCACCACGATTACGAGCTTGACGGCCATGAGCGGTCTCCGGTGAGTTGACGATGAAGATTAGCGCGTTCGGACATTGCTGGGTGCTGCATTGGCCGTGGGTGCTCGCGGTGCTCGCCGTTGCCGCCGTGCCGGCCGGGCTGTCGGTGTGGCAGTGGCAGCGCGGCGAAGAAAAGTCCGCCACGCTCGCGCGCATCGCGCACTGGGAGCGCGAGGGGGCGGTGGGCCTGGCGAAACTGACTGCTGTGGCGGGGCGCGCACCGATGGCGACGGTCGACGGCATGCAGCTCGACTTCGAGGCACGCTGGATCGCGCCGATGGTGTGGCTGGTCGACAACCGTATCGTCGACCGCCAGCCCGGTTACGACGTGGTGATCGCGGTCGAGGACATGGACGAGCTGCGCACCGCCGGCAGCAGTGGCGCTGCGCCGCGCGCGGCCCTGGTCAACCTGGGCTGGATCGCTGCCGAGGGCGGGCGCGACGCGCTGCCGGTGCCGGCGATTCCGTCGCGCCTGCGCGTGCAGGGCATCTTCCGCACCGATGTCACCGGCCTCCTGCTCGGTGCCAACGTCGAGGACCACGGCCGCTGGCCGATGCGCGTCCAACAGGCCGACCCGGCGCAGCTCGGGGCCTGGCTGGCCGTGCCGCTGGCGCCCGGGCTGATCCACCAGCAACAGGCTTCACCCTTCCACATCCACTACCGGCCGGTGGTGCTGCCGCCCGAGCGACATCGCGGCTACGCGCTGCAATGGGGCCTGATCGCGCTCGCAGTGATCGGCGTCGCGCTCGCCGCCAGCGCGCGCCGGCGGCCGGCCACACCCGGGGAGATCGCGCATGAGCAGTCGTAAGTTCCTGGCCTTGTTCCTGCTCTGCGCGCTGGTGCCGCTGGCCGGTGCATGGCTGAGCCTGAAGTTCGGCTGGTTCTCCGCCGCACCGACCACCAACCACGGCGAGTGGCTGACGCAGGAACTGCGCCTGCTGCCCGCGCCTGCGCGCGGCGGCGGGCAGTGGCATCTGGTCTATGTGCCCGCGGCAGACGGTGATCTGGCCTGTCTCGAGGGCCAGGAGCAGCCCGCTCCGACCAGTCGCTGTGAGCAGGCCTTGCTGATCCTGCAGCAACTCCACGTTGGCCTGGGCCGCAAGCAGACGCGTGTGCAGGCGCTGGTGCTGGCGGCGCAGAACCCGGTGGCGCTTGCGCGCTATCCGCACATCGAATGGCAGGCCGCCCAGGTGAGCGAGGCCGCGGTCCAGGGTCGCATCGTGCTGGTGGACCCGCGCGGCCTGGCCCTGCTGCGCTATGCGGTCGAGCCGGGGCAGGAACAGGCGCAGCGCGTGGCGGGTGACATCCGCAGCGACCTGCTGCGGCTGATGAACTACGACCGCAGCGGCGTATGAGGAGGTGGCCATGACACGCGCACGCTGGCTGGTGACCGCGACCCTGGTGCTGGCGCTGGCGGTGATCGCGCTCGGCGCCTACACCCGGCTCACCGACGCCGGGCTCGGCTGTCCGGACTGGCCGGGCTGCTACGGCCGGCTCACGCCGCCGGTCCATGACACGCACATCGCCGCCGCGCAGGCGCGCTTCCCCGATGCCCAGGTCGACCCCTTCAAGGCGCGCAACGAGATGGTGCACCGCTACCTCGCCGGCCTGCTCGGGCTGTGCGTGCTGGCGATCTTCGTCGTCTCGCGCCGTCTGCCGCGCGGGCGCGGTCTGGCCGCGGCGCTGCTGGTGCTGGTGGTGTTCCAGGCCGCGCTCGGCATGTGGACGGTGACGATGAACCTGATGCCGGTGGTAGTGGTGGCGCATCTGTTCGGCGGCTTCGCGCTGCTGTCGATGCTGGCGCTGCTGCGCTTCGAACTGCGGCCTGATCCGCCTGCGCTCTTGCAGCCTGCCGAGCCCCGGCTCGCCCGCCTGCTGCCGCTGGCCTGGCTGGCCTTCGTCGTGCTGCTGGCGCAGATCGCGCTCGGCGGCTGGACCTCGGCCAACTACGCGGCGGCGGTGTGCTACCAGCTGCCCTTGTGCGAGAGCGGCTGGAGCGCGCAGTTCTCGCTGCGCGCCGCCTTCAGCCTGCCGCTCGGCCATGAGAGCTACGAGTTCGGCGTGCTGCCCTACGAGGCGCGCATGAGCATCCACGTGCTGCACCGCATCGGTGCCCTGGTCGCAACCGGCGTGGTCGGCAGCCTGGCGCTGCTGTGCTGGCGCCATGCGACTGGCGCGCGTGTGCGCCGGCTGGCGGTGGCGGCCGGCGTGCTGCTCGCGCTGCAGGTGACGCTTGGCCTGATCAATGTCGTCGGCCAGGTGCCTTTGGGCAACGCGGTCGCCCACAACCTCACCGCGGCCTGCCTGCTCGCCACCCTGGTGGTGCTGATCCGGCAGATGCATGCGTCAGCCGGGCGACACCTTGGCGTACAGCGGCCGACATCGCCGGCGCATGCGACCGCATAAAACATAGGGGAGACGGACATGGACGGCTACAAGCGGATTCCGGCAGCGTCAGCCAGCTTGAGCGAAGCGCTCGCGCTCGGCCGCGCCTTCTGGCAGCTCACCAAGCCGCGGGTGGTGGCGCTGCTGGTACTCACCGCCTGGGTGGGCATGATGCTCGCCAGCACAGGGCTGCCCGACCTTGCCTTGATGGCGGTGGCGAGCCTGGGCATCGCGATGGTCGCGGGCGCAGCGGCCGCCTTCAACCACGTGCTCGACCAGAAGATCGACGCCCGCATGGCGCGCACGCGCATGCGTCCCTTGCCCACCGGGCGCCTGAGCAACGTGCAGGCGGTGAGTTTCGCCTTTGCGCTCGCCGCGGCGGGGTTTGCGTTGCTGCTGCTGGCGGTCAACGCGCTGACCGCATGGCTCACGCTGGCCGGCCTGTTCGGCTACGCGGTGATCTACACCTTGTTCCTCAAGCGCGCCACGCCGCAGAACATCGTCATCGGCGGGGTGGCCGGCGCGCTGCCACCGGTGCTGGGCTGGACGGCGATCACCGGTAGCGTGGGCGCCGAGGCCCTGGTGCTGATGATGATCATCTTCACGTGGACCCCGCCGCACTTCTGGGCGCTCGCCATCCACCGCGTCGAGGACTACCGCCGCGCCGGCCTGCCGATGCTGCCGGTCACCCATGGCATCGAATTCACCCGCACGCTGGTGCTGCTGTACACCGTGCTGCTGCTCGCGGTGTGCCTGCTGCCGTACCTGGTGGGGATGAGCGGGCTGCTCTACCTGGCGGGCAGCCTGGTGCTGAACCTGCAGTTCCTGCGCCACGCCTGGCGGCTCAGGTTCGCGCCGCGTGCCGACACCGCGATCCGCACGTTCCGCTTCTCGATCACCCACCTGATGCTGCTGTTCCTGCTGCTGCTGGTCGACCACTACGTGAAGTTCGGACCGGGTGCGCTCGCTTGAGGGGATCCAATGCTCGGGCTTACCCCGCTTCGGCGACCAGCTCGAGGATTGCTGCGCCGTATTGCTCCAGCTTGCGGTCGCCGACGCCGCTGATGCCGGCGAGCTCGGCCAAGGTTTGCGGGCGGGCGATGGCGATCTCGCGCAGCGTGGCGTCCTGGAACACCACATAGGCGGGCACGTTGCGTTCCTTGGCGGTGGCGAAGCGCCAGGCGCGCAGGCGGTCGAAGAGCGTGGTGGGGATGCCGTCGGGGATCTCGAGCGCGGCGGTGCTGCGGCGCTTGGCGCGGCCGCGACTGCGCTCGCGCTCCAGGCGCAGGTGGAACTCGGCCTCGCCGCGCAGCAGCGGGCGGGCGGCGTCGGTGAGGCGCAGCGCGTTGTAGCGCTCGTGGTCGACGGCGATGAATTCGCGCGCCACCAGTTGGCGGAAGATCGTGCGCCAGCGTTTTTCGTCGAGCTCGCTGCCGATGCCGAAGGTGGTGATGTCCTGGTGGTTGCGCTCGATCACCTTGTCGGTGAGCTCGCCGCGCAGCACGTCGATCAGGTGGCCGGCGCCGTAGCGCTGGCCGGTGCGATAGACGCAGCTCAAGGCCTTGCGCGCGGCCTCGGTGGCGTCCCAGGTCTGGGGCGGGTGCAGGCAGTTGTCGCAGTTGCCGCAGGGCAACGAGTCCTCGCCGAAATAGGTGAGCAGGTGCTGGCGACGGCAGTTGGTGGCTTCGACCAGGCCGACCAGCACGTCGAGCCGGTTGCGCGCCAGGCGCTTGAACTCCTCGCTGGCCTCGGATTCGTCGATCATGCGCCGTTGCTGCACCACGTCCTGCGCACCCCAGGCCATCCACGCCTGCGCCGGCAGGCCGTCGCGCCCGGCGCGGCCGGTCTCCTGGTAATAGCCCTCGATCGAACGCGGCAGGTCCAGGTGCGCGACGAAGCGCACATCGGGCTTGTCGATGCCCATGCCGAAGGCGATCGTCGCCACCATGATCAGGCTGTCCTCGCGCAAAAAGCGCGTCTGGTGCTCGGCGCGCATCTCCTGGGTCATGCCGGCGTGGTAGGGCAGGGCGTTGAGCCCCTGCTCCTGCAGCCAGGCGGCGGTTTCTTCCACCTTGCGCCGCGACAGGCAATAGATGATGCCGGCCTGGTCGGGGCATTCCTCACGGATGAAGGCGAGCAGCTGGCGGCGCGGGTCGTCCTTGTCGACGATGGTGTAGCGGATGTTCGGGCGGTCGAAGCTGGAGACGAAGCGGCGCGCATGGGTGAGATTGAGGCGCTCGGCGATCTCCTCGCGGGTCTGGCGGTCGGCGGTGGCGGTGAGGGCGATGCGCGGGATCGACGGGTAGCGCTCGGGCAGGATCGAGAGCTGCAGGTATTCCGGGCGGAAGTCGTGGCCCCACTGCGACACGCAGTGCGCCTCGTCGATGGCGAACAGCGCCAGGCGGCCGGTGTCGCGCAGGTGGTCGAGCTGGTCGAGGAAGCGCGGCGTCATCAGGCGCTCGGGGGCGACGTAGAGCAGGTCGAGCGTGCCGTCCCAGAGCGCGCGCTCGACCGCGCGCGCGCGCTCGGCGTCGAGGCTGGAGTTGAGGAAGGCGGCGTTGACGCCGGCTTCGACCAGCGCGCTCACCTGGTCCTGCATCAGCGCGATCAGCGGCGACACCACGATCGCGGTGCCGTGGCGCAGCAGCGCCGGGATCTGGTAGCACAGCGACTTGCCGCCGCCGGTGGGCATCAGCACCAGGGCGTCGCCGCCGGCGGCGACGTGGTCGACGATCTGCTGCTGTTCGCCGCGGAAGGCCGGAT